>ENA-UESS01000083-UESS01000083.1-human-gut-metagenome-genome-assembly--contig:-NODE-83-length-32903-cov-17.031591_pt1 | contig 32903 bp, 22 predicted proteins | sample MGYA00243004_ERZ508005 | MGnify/ENA primary metagenome ERZ508005 (study PRJEB26167, sample SAMN06115471) | human gut metagenome | host: Homo sapiens | place: China:Guizhou | collected 2016-06-29...
AATAATCGTGCCTATGCCGTGGACATCCTGCGGGGACTTGCCATCGTGGGGATGGTCCTCTCGGGTTACATCGCCTGGAATCCCGACCTGCCGGCGTGGCTGTTCCACGCGCAGCTGCCGCCGCCGTCGTTCGTCTTCGATGCGTCGGTGGCGGGAATTACGTGGGTGGACCTCGTCTTCCCCTTTTTCCTCTTTTCGATGGGCGCGGCCTTTCCGCTCTCGCTGGGCCGCAGGCTGAACCGCGGCGACCCGCCCCGGCGGATCGTCGTCTCGATCCTCAAACGGGGCCTGCTGCTCGCCTTTTTCGCCGTTGCGCTCGGCAACACGGGGCTGTGGACGCTCGACGCCGTGTTGCAGCGTCCCGTCGTGAGCGCCCTTGTGACGATGACGGTCTGGGGCGCCTTTTTCGCGATGTTCGTGCGGATTCCCGGCTTCATCCCGCGGCAGAACGGGTGGCTCAACGCCGGCGGCATTGCGGTCCTCGCGGTCCTTATGGGCGTGTACCGGTGGCTGGGCGTCGGGGTGAGCGTCGTGCGGTCGGACATCATCATCCTGATTCTCGCCGACGTGGTCGTCGCGGGTTCGCTGATCTGGTGGCTGACGCGCCGCAACCTCTGGCTGCGGATGGGCATCGTCGCCCTGATTGCCGCCCTGAAGCTGGGCGCGGCGGTTCCGGGGTCGTGGAACGAGGCGGTGTGGAACTTCTCGCCTGTGCCGTGGCTCTTCCGCACGGAGTTTCTGCAATACCTCTGCATCGTGTTGCCGGGAAGCGTGGCCGGCGATCTGTTCGCCCGCTGGCTGGCGCGCGGGCAGCAGGAGGAGCGTCCGGCGCTTTCCGGACAGATCGCCGCCGCAGGGCTCACAGCGCTGCTCCTTGCGGTCAATATGTGGGGGCTTTTCACCCGTACGCTGACGCTCAATCTGGTGCTGACGCTCGCGCTGGGCACGGCGGCGTGGATGTTGCTGCGCAAGCCCCGCACTGGGATCGAATCCCTGCTTTATCGACTGTTCACGACCGGATTTTTCTGGCTCCTGCTGGGTCTTGCGTTCGAATCGCTCGAAGAGGGCGTGAAGAAGGACCCCGCCACGGTGAGCTACTTTTTCATCACGGCCGGAATGGCTTCGCACGTGCTGCTGGTCACGTCGGTCCTGCTCCGAAAGGGCCGTTCGCGGGGCGGTCTGCTCGTCCTTTGCGGGCAGAACCCCATGATCGCTTACACGGCGGCGGGTTACGTCGTCGTGCCGCTGCTCGTCTTCGCGGACCGGGCCGTGGCGCTCCCGTGGCTGTGGGGTCAGTGCGGCTGTGTGATGGGAGTCGGGCGCGGGGTGATCGTCACCCTGTTGATGATGCTCTTCACGGCGGCCTTCACGCGGAGCAAAATCTTCTGGCGCACCTGACCAAAAAAACGGGGCCGAAGCCCCGTTCTGTCACTTGTCGGAGAGCGCCCGTTCGACGACGGGCGGCAGAATCCGCTCCATCACCCGATACCCCGCTTCGGTGGGATGCACGCCGTCGTAGGTGTATTCGGCGATCATCGAACCGTCCGCGGCCGCCATCGGCGTATGGTAATCCACATAGGGGATGCCCTCCCGTTCGGCGTAGGCGCGGATCATCGCATTGAGCCGGACGATCTTCTGCGCCGGTTCCAAACCCGGACGCCAGGGGAAGTCACCGGCCGGGAGCACCGAGCAGAGGACGGGCCGGATGCCGTTGGCGCGCGCCAGCTCGGCCATCGACTGGATGTTGTCCAGAATGTGCTCGAGCGAGATGTAGCCCGTGTTTTGCGCCAGGTCGTTCGTGCCGCCGCAGATCACCGCGACCTGCGGATGCAGTTCCACGACGTCGGCGCGGAAGCGCACGAGCATCTGCGAAGTGGTCTGTCCGCTGATCGCGCGGCTCGCGTAGCCGTTTTCGGCGAAGAAGTCGGGACGCTTGGCGATCCACCCTTCGGTGATCGAGTTGCCCATCAGAACGACTTTCGGATGCTCCGCCAGCGCGGCGTTCTCCTTTTCGAAACGTCCGAAGTTGGCCCAGTCGGCCGGGGCCTGTGCGGCGGCCGTCGCGGCGGTGAGGGCGGCGGCGAGGGTGATGATAAGATTTTTCAGCATGTCTAACGGTGTTTATCGGTGATTTATTCGTCGGTCAGTTCCTTTTCCACGGCCTGGGCCGCTCCCTCCTCCGTGTCCGGATGGGCGAAGGGGATGCGCCAGGCGATGAGGAATATGGGGATGGTGGCCATGAGGGCCCAGAGGAAGAAGCGGTGGTAGCCGACCTGGTCGCAGAGCCAGCCGCTCGCCATGCCCGGCAGCATCACGCCCAGATTGGCCAGCGACGAACCGAAGGCGTAGTGGGCCATTTTGTGCGGTCCGGGCGCCACCTGCTGCATGATGAAGAGCGTGAGGCCCACGAACCCGAATCCGTAGCTGAAATATTCGAAGACGATGCCGCCGCAGATCAGCAGGGGCGATGCGGGCTGGAACCAGGCCAGCAGGGCGTAGACCACGAACGGGATGTTGAAGATCGTGATGAGCGGAAACAGCGCCCGCCGCAGTTTGAGCCACGCGATGAAGTAGCCGCCCAGGATCGAACCCACGACGAATGCGATCACGCCGAACGTGCCGTAGTAGAGGCCGATCTGCTGTTCGGTCAGGCCGAGACCCTGATTGTCGAGCGGGGCGTTGAGAAACAGCGGAACGATCTTGATGACCAGCCCCTCGGCGAAGCGGTAGAAGACGATGAAGGCGATGTAGATGCCGATGTACCTTTTCCGGAAGAATCCGCGGAAGATGGCGCCCGTCTCGCGCAGCGCCTCGCCGACGCTCCCCGCATGGGCCGTGGCTTCGCCGCCCGAAGGCAGCATCCGCAGGTGGTAAATTCCCAGCAGGAAGAGCAGCGCGCCGCAGAGCGCCATGACGATCATCCACGCCTCGACGATCCCGACCCGCTCCTTGAGCGCTCCGGCCAGATAGACCAGCCCGCCCATGGCGAACACCTTGGCGATGTTGTAGAACGCCCCCTGCCAGCCGATGAACCGCGCCTGCTGGTCCTTCGAGAGTTCGGTGATATACACCCCGTCGGTGGCGATGTCGTGCGTGGCGCCGCTGAAGGCGATGACGCCCATCAGCGCCACGGCGTAGGGAAAGAAGTCGGGCAGGGGCAGCGTCAGCGCCGTCAGCGCCAGCCCAGCCCGGAGATGAGCTGGGTCGACACGACCCAGAATTTCTTGGTGCGGAACATCTCCATCAGGGGGCTCCAGATCGGTTTGAGCGACCACGGCAGGATGATGAGCGAGGTCCACAGCGCGATGCGCGCATCGTCGATGCCCAGACCGCGGAACATCAGCGTGGAGACCATGTTCACGAGGATGAACGGCAGTCCCATGGCGAAGTAGACGGTCGGAACCCAGGATAGCGGCGAGCGGCGCCGGACGGTTTCGGGTTTCATGCGTTTTTGCGTTTAGTAGTTAGGCACGGACATTACGGACGGAGGCGGGAGCGGTTGAAAACGACCCTGCGGCGGCCCTCCCCCTCCGGTTTCGGCTTATTTTATACAAAGATACGAAAAAGGCGGAAGGGTGCAAAACCGGATTCCCGGCGGTTCGGCAAAACCCTCCGACCGATAAAAGTGCCGTTACGACACCAAAGATAATTATTTGCGGCTAATTATTCGACATTCCGGTCGGGCATTTCCCACCCCGTGATCGTGGCGATGTAGGGAATGACGGCCATGGCCATCTTGCGGTGTCCCCGGTGGTTGGGGTGGTAGTTGGCGCCCATGTCGCGATCCCAGTCGGTGATGCCGGGAAGCATGGCCGTGAGGTGGAGATGCGCGTCCTGCCGCTCGCGGAGGAAATTCTCCAGATAGCGCAGGATCACTGTGTTGTCGCTCGGGGCTACGCACAGCACGGGAACCTCGCCGTAGGCCGCGCGCAGCTGATCCAGCGCCTGCGCGTAGGAGGCGTTGAAGGCCTGCTCCGAAGGGGTCACACCGGTGCTGAAGTCGTTCGAGCCGAGCTTGATGACGACGATGTCGGGCGTGCAGCCGCGGAAATCCCAGCGCGACGCCGGGTCCATGTCGAAGGTGCGCAGCATGCGTTCGCGCATGGTGCAGTCGGAGACCTCCTTTTCGTCGCCCCAGTTGCGGACGATGCCCTGTCCCGAGTGGGCGATGAGGGTGTATTCGGCGTCGAAATAGCGGGCGATGACGCATCCCCACGCCAGATCGCAGTTCTCGGTCTCGGGCGTAAAGGGCTCCTCGACCGATTTGCCCTCGGTGCCGTAGCCGCAGGTGTGCGAGTCGCCGATGAATTCGATGTGGCGTGTGCGGGGTGCGGGGAGCGGGAGCAGCGCCCCGTCGGTTTCGACGCCGCGGAGCGTCGTGCGGCCCTGCTCGCCCTCGGTGCGTTTCTGCACCAGTATGGTATGCGGGCCGCGTTCGAGCCCCTCGGCCAGCACGACGGTCGTATCGGCCCCGGAAGTGGCGGCGACGCCGGTGTGACGGCCGTCGACGAAAACGTTGTAGTAGTTGCGGCCCGTGTCCGCGGCCCGCATGGCGCAGCGCGTGCCCTCGAATCGGAACGTGAATTGGCTGCCGCTCCAGTCGAACGACAACGCTCCGCCGGGGCCCTTTGCGGCGCGGCCCGTGAAGCGGATTTCGGGCGAGTCGGCGGGGGTGAACACCGGGCCCCTGCCGCGGCCCGAAGCGGCCCCGCAGGCGAAGAGCAGCAGGGCGAAAATCAGTTTTTTCATCGGTTTATTCTTTTTTCAGCGCGGTACGTGTTTCCGAAGCGGTCGCGGGCCGTGACCTCGACGCGCCGCGTTCCGGCGGGCAGCGGCGCCGCGTAGTAGTGGTCCGAGGGGGTGACCGTGATCCATTTGTGGTCGAGCTTCGACGCATCGGCGTAGAGCCTCCGTGCCTGGGGATCGACCGCCGTGGTGCGTTCCATCCGCACGGGGCGGCCGCCGTCGGCGTGCATTTCGACCGTCCAGGCGGGGTCGCAGTTCCAGACGTTGGCCACGACGCGTCCGGCGAAGGCTTCGTCGTCCTTGGAATCGTAGATTTTCAGCTGGAAGGAGCGCGGATGCCCGACGGATTTGTAGTACCACGTCACCTCGCCGCCGTCGACCTCGAAGACGGCGTAGCCGGCCGGCGTGCCGTCGGTGCAGATCGCGCCCTGCCACCACGCGCCGCTCAGGGCCGCGACGTTGTGTTCGTAGAGCCCCTCGCGGACGGGGCAGTTCGTCGTCGTGTGCATGTGTCCCGAGACGACGTGCGCGTCATAGGGCTCCAGCAGCCGGTGCAGGGCCCGGTGGTTGCAGAGCGACCGCTCGGCCTGCGGATAGTCGAAGGGTTTTTCGTCCTTTCCGGCGAACGCGGTCGGGATATGGAGCGCCACGACCACCGTCGTTCCCGCGGGAACGAACGACAGGTCCCGTTCGAGCCACGCCAGCTGCCGCTCCTCGAGATAGCCGATGTAGTACCAGTCGCGGCCGATGTAGTAGTTGTCGTTCAGCACCGCGTAGTGTACCTCACCCACGTTGTAGGAGTAGTACGCGGGGCCGTACATTGCTTCGAACGCCGCGGCCGACGTTTCGTGCGAGCGGCCCCAGAGCTTCATGTCGTGGTTGCCCATCGCGTTGCGGAACTCGATTCCCGTCGCCGACATAACCTCGTTGTAGGAGGTGTAGAACGTGTGGTCGCCCGAGGTGATGTCGCCCGCGCAGATGCCGTGCATCGGGCGTCCGGAGCGCTCGGCGGCGGCAGCGGTTTGGCGGATGTCCTCCGCCGCACGCTCCAGCAGGCGGAACTCCTTGCGGGCGAAGAGCTGCGGATCGGCGACGACGACGAAGCCGTGGCGGGTTTCGCCGGATGGTTTGCGCCGGAGACGGAAGTCGTGGGAACTGCCGTCGGACTTCGCCGGAAGGTAATGGCGCACGACCCCCTCCTCCGAGGGCGACGCATAGCCCGCGGGGGTCGAGACGAAGACGAAGCGCGCCCGGTCGTTCGCCGGAAGCACGAAGCGGCCCGCCGAGTCGGTGGCGGCGCAGTTGTCGCCGTCGCTCACCACAACCCCCGCCAGACCTCGGCCCGCGCAGGTCACCGTGCCGATACGCGCCCCGGCCGGCGTGACGTAAGGGCGCAGTGCCTCGACCCAGACGGCGTAGCCCGCCGGTGTGAGGTGGATGCCGTCCACGGTATACTCCGCGGGGAGTTTTCCGTCGCGGAGCATGCGGCTGCGGATGTCGATGAATTTCAGTCCGCGCCGGGCGGCCATCCGCCGCAGCAGGCGGTCGAAAGCCTCGATGCGGGCGTTCTTTCCCGTGAAATATGGTTCGTTGCGCGCCTCGTCGAGGGGCAGCGGACTTTGGATAAAGACCTGCGTCGCAGGCGATTCGGCGGCGATGCGGTCCAGCAGACGTTCGTACTGCCGGAGCAGCGCCTCGGGCGCGATGGTCGAGAATATCAGGTCGTTGACGCCCGCCATGAGGAATATCGCCCGCGGCCGTCCCGCCACGATGCTGTCCAGCCGCGCGGCCATGCCGGCAACGCAGTCCCCGCCTATGCCGCGGTTAATCACGTGCGCTTCGGGGAAGTATTCGGCCCAGGCGCCCCGCTCGGTGAGGCTGTTGCCGAGCATCACCGTGTGGTGCGGCCGCACGGGGAGGGACTCCTGCTGACTGCGTTTCGAGAAGTAGTAGTCGCCGCGGTAGTCGAGCGAGTCGGGCTGTGCAGCGAGCGTGACCGCCGCGGCGGTCGACAGAAGGGTCAGAATCAGTCGTTTCATAAGCAGTTAGCGGTATTCTCCGTGAAGATCGACCGGGCGGGCGAAGGGATCGAGACACTCCTCGAGAAGCAACGCCAGTTTCCGGCGCGTGAGGGGCCTATCCGCATCCGCGGGGCGGATCCGCGGGGCTTTGCCGCCCGCCTCGGCGATGAGCTTCGCGGCGCGTGCGGCGGTGAGGGCGGTCGTGTCGGTCCGGACGGGGATTCGAGGGGCGAAGTCGTGCAGTCCGCGGGTGAATTCCCCGACCGGGATCGTCCGCTCGGGGTAGAACCACGAACGGTTCGCCCAGTGGAACGGCTCGCCCGTCATGCGCAGGATGCCCGTCGCGGCGATGCGCTGCAGGGTCGCGAAGTCGGGATCGTCGGGCTTTACGTCGTAGAGCGGCGCGATGTAGGCTTTCTGGGCCAGCAGGGCCTCCTGCACCTCGCGCACGGGAACCTCCCGCGGCGGGCAGCGGCGTTCGGCGGCCAGCGCCGCGAGGGTTCCCGCGGCCTGTCCGGTAAGCATCACGACCGGTTGCAGGCGCGTCGAGCCGTTGACGAGGTTCGAGACGGAAATGGCTTTGTCCGAGACGATGAAGTTCTCGGTCCGGTCGGGAATCAGCGCCCCCAGCGGCACGCTGAACGACGGCACGGGCGGGAAGAGGATCTTCGGCAGATCGGTCCGGCAGTTGCGGTGGTGGTCGACGGGGTAGTCGCCGACGGAGATGCCCGTGCGGTAGAGCGGCCTCGCGTAACGATCGGTCACGTCGTCGAGCGTCATGCGCACCACGCCGTCCATGCGCCGCCCCTCGCGGTGGTAGGGCAGGTAGGCCAGCCCGTCCGGCGTGTCGAATTCGTCGTCAGCGATGCCGAGGCGGCGGTATCCCAGCTCGTGCTGGATGTGGTAGACGAAGCGCAGGGTCTTCTGCCGCGCCGCTTCGAGGGCCGCTGTGCGCTCGGCATGGGGAAGTTCCACCACGTCGAGGTTGATGTCGTTGCCCTCCTTGGGCCAGTTGATCATGTATTTGCCTCCCGGCATACGGCCGTATTCGAGCATCCGGTCGGCGCTGCGCACCCCTTCCGACGAGAGGTCGTAACACCCGGCGAACTCCGCGGGGTCGTAGCCCGCAGGCCGCTCGATGGTTCGGTCCGCGCCGGGCCCGTAGTCCTTGAGGATGGCCACCACCGTGAGGTCCTGCACCGCGTCGTTGGCCTCGGCCGGAGCCAGCTCTTCGCCCGTGTCGGCGCGGGCGTCCATGCCAAGACGGTATGAGGTGCCGCTCAACGGCAGCGCGTCGCCCAGATCGGTGGCGTCGACGGTGATGCGGGCCCGCACCAGCATGCGGCCCCCGCGCGCGTCGGTGAACTCGGCGCCCGTGATCCGCTTTCCGCGGCGCAGGATGCCCGTCAGGCGGTAGCCGTGCACCACCTCGAGCGTCGGCTCGGCCGCGGCCATCGTGTGAAAGATGCTGTCGGCCACGTGCGGTTCGAACAGGGTGGTGCTCACCCAGCCCGTCCACAGCGCGCCGATACCGCCGTAACGCTTCCGCAGGTGGTCGCGGAACTCGTTCCACAGACCCGACGGCAGGTCGAAATTGCCGTCCGTGGCGCATACGCCCTGGGCCGTGAGCATGCCTCCCAGCATGGGAGTCTCCTCGACGACGAGCGTCTGCACGCCCTGCCGCGCCGCGGCGATGGCGGCCGTCGTGCCGGAGGTCGTGCCGCCGATGACGAGCACGTCGGCCCGGCGGCGGATGGTGTTTTCACAGGTGCAGCCCGCGGCGAACGTCAGACACAGCAGGGCCGGAATCAGGATTTTTTTCATCGGATCGGTGTTTTTTCAGGTGCGGCGAACCTAACGGCGCATCCGCCGCCCGAAGCCATGCTCACGGTCAGCGTATCGGCGGCCGTTACGGGACGCTCTTCGTAGTCAACGGCATAGGGATTGGTTTTCCAGTCGGCGCCCTCGCCGTCGGCGTAAATCTGCGCCGTGTAGGTCACCCCGGGCGCGAGGAACGTGAGGGGCACGCCGACCGTGCGGGGCTCCTCGTCGGTGACGGCGCCGAGGTACCAGTCCTCCGAGCTGCGGTCCTGCCGCACGAATACGGCATAGTCGCCGATCGCGGCCTGGGGCACGAGCGTCCGCTCCCAGTCGGTGGGCACGTCGCGGATGAAGTCGAAGGCCTTGTGTCCGCGGTAGTTTTCGGGCAGGTCCGAGGCCATCTGGAGCGGGCTGTAAATCACCACGTAGTGCGCCAGCTCGCGCGCGATGGTCGACTGCACCCGCGCGAAGGGCGAGACGGGGTTGTCGAAACGGAACGTCCCGAACGTGTAGTCCATCGGCCCGGCCAGTCCGCGCAGGAACGGCACCACGGTGGTGTGCTCGGGCGGATTTCCGCCGTCGGGCGACCAGGCGTTGTACTCCTGACCGCGGACGCCCTCCTGCGTCATCAGGTTGGGCCACGTGCGTTCTATCCCCGTGGGCATGACCGGCTCGTGGTTGTCGATCATCATGCCGCAGCGGGCTGCCGTCTCGATCACGCGGCGGTAGTGCCGCACGCCGTACTGGCTGTCGTGCAGCTCCTTTCCGTCCATCAGCACATTGACGTAGCCCGTTTTGACGTAATCGACGCCGTACTTTTTATAGAACGCGAAAGCCTCCTCCAGCTGGGCCTCGTAATTCTTTGTATCGGCCCCCGTTTCGTGGTGGCCGATCAGTTCCACGCCCTTTTGGGCGGCGTAGCCGGCAACGGCTTCGATGTCGAAGTCCGGATAGGGCTCCGTGAAGCGGATCCGGTCCGTGTTTTTGGTCCACTCGCCGTCCCAGCCGACGTTCCACCCCTCGACCAGCACGCCCTCGATGCCGTGTTCCGCGGCGAAGTCGATGTAACGTTTCGCGTTTTCGGTCGTGGCGCCGTGGCGGGGTCCCTGCGCCCAGGTCTCCTGAAAGAGATGCATCGACCACCAGATGCCGACATATTTGGCGGGGCGGATCCACGAGGTGTCCTCGATGCGGCACGGCTCGTTGAGGTTGAGCATGAGCCGCGAAGTTACCAGACCGCCCGGCGTGTCGGCGACGATCATCGTGCGCCACGGCGTGCGGAAAGGCGTCCGTGCGTAGACCTTCACCCCCGTGGACCACGGGGTGAGGTGGCAGCGCAGGGTGGTTCCGTCGGGGTAGAGGCTCATTTTGGCGTAGTCCGTCAGATCGGCCTCGTGCAGGGCGAGATACCCTCCGCCGGCGCATTCCAGCGTGAGCGGCGTGTTGACCGTGTCCATCCGCGAGATGGGGGTGTGGCGGGCGAGGCTCTCGTAGTAGGGTTCGCGCGCGGGCATCCACCAGGCGTTGTGGTCGGACGGAAAGCGGTATTCGGTCAGCTCGTCCGTGATCGCGAACTCGCCCAGATGGGGCTGTTCGGGAAATTCGAAGCGGAAGCCATAGCCGTCGTCGAACAGGCGGAACACCACGTCGAAGCGGCGGCGGGGTGCGTCGCTTTCGCGCACGCTGACCCTCAGTTCGTTGTAATGGCTGCGCACGGTGCGCTGTTCGCCCCAGACGGTCTCCCACGTCTCGTCACGGCTGTCGCGCGACGTGCCCGTGATTTCGAGCCCTTCGCGCAGCGCCGGGGCATCGAGCAGTTCGAATCCCAGCGTCGAGAAATCCAAAAGGGGCGCGCTGCGGCGCGTCACGGAGTAGCCGATGCGGCCGCCGCGTTCGGCCACCTCGAGACAAAGCGTGCCGTCGGGCGAGCAGACGCGGCCTGAGCTGCCGCAGGCGGTGCAGAGGAGTGCGGCGAGCGCCGCGAAGAGGATCGAAAGAGGTTTTTTCATCGTGCTGTCATGGTTTTTTCGGTGTCGAATAGCCCGTGCCGCTCTCCCAGACCGAGAGCCGGCCGAATCGGTCGCGGACTTCGACGCGGATATGCGCATCGGGCGACGCGGGCAGGGCGTGGAAGAGGTGTTCGGTGCGGTCCGCGCCGATGTTTTTGTGCTTGAAATGCTCGCTGTAACGCGCCACGTAGTCGTAGATCGACGCGTCGTACCCCGTGTAACGGGTCATCGGTCCGCGCGGCTCGCCGTTCTCGTACCAGACGACCTGCCAGGCGGGGTCCCAGTTCCAGACGTTGACCGTCACGGCGTCGGGGCGGCGGCGGTCCTCGCCGACGCCGTAGGCCGTGAACTGCCGGCTGCGGGGGTGGTCCGCGGCCTTGTAGTACCACGTGAGGCCGTCGCCGTCGAACTCGTAGACCCCGTACCCGGCCGGAATGCCGTCCATGCTCCACGGGGCCTGCCAGAAAAGGGTGCTCAGCGGAGCGTGGACGTGCTCGAAGAGGTGCGGCTCGGGGGTGTAGTTTTCGTTGTAATGTTCGTGCGCGGAGAGGATATGGGCGTTGTAGGGTTCGAGCATCCGGTAGAGCGCCCGGCGATTGTTGAGCACCTTGTGCGACTCCTCGCGGCTCCATTCACCGCTCCGCGCCGCGCGCGACCAGGTCGGGATGTGCAGGCAGACGACCACCGTGCGGCCCGCCGGGACGGTGGCGAGGTCCTGCTCCAGCCAGCGGAGCTGCCGCTCGTCGAGATACCCCACATAGAGGTAGCTGCGGCCGATGTAGAAGCAGTCGTCGAGCACCACGTAGTGCACGCGGCCGCGGTCGAAAGCGTAGTAGGTCGGGCCGAAGTGCTCCTTGAACGAGCGTTTCGCCCGGTCGCTCGTCCGCACGCCGAGGTCCATGTCGTGGTTGCCCGCGACGTAGAAGAACGCGACCCCGCTCGCGGCGAGGGCCTCGCTAACCGGTTCGAAAAGCGGGGGCCTGCGGTCGATGTCGCCGATGATGTCGCCGCAGACCACCCCCAGCGTCGGCACTCCGTCGGCGGCCGTCAGCCGCATGTCGTCCGCGGCCCGGCGCACGCTGTCCAGCTCGCACTCGAAGTAGACCTGCGGATCGGCGACCGCCAGCAGGCGGTGGCGCGTCATGTCCTGCGCCGCGGGCTCCAGCGCGAAATCGTAGCGCCGTCTGCCGGGAGCGATGCGCCGGTAGATGCAGGGCGTGCCGTCGCGCAGGGGGATTTCGTACCCGTCGGGCAGCGTCAGGTAGACGAACTCCGCCTCCGTGTCCGACGGCAGGCGGTAGCGCCCTTTGGCGTCGGTGCGCACGATCGTGCGGCCGTCCGTGACGCAAACTCCCGTCACGCCCCTGCCGGAAGCCGTCACGCGGCCGCACAGATCGATCGTGCGCGTGGCCGCCCGCCCCGTGACGGAAAGAGACGAGGCGGCGAGCAGCGCCGCAAAGAGGATGAACGCGCTGGTTTTCATTTCACGGGTTCGAGAACGGCGGCCCAACCGCCTCCGGGGGCCATCCGCAGGGCGATCGCGTCGTCGCGCGTGACTTCACGGGTTTCGGTGCGGTAATCCCGCGCGATGCGGTCGGCATTCACCCCGTCGGCGAAGACCTTCATGCGGTAGCGGCCACCGTCGAGGAACTTCAGCGGGGCCTCCAGCGTGCGGGCCGTCCAGTCGGTGATGGCTCCGATGTACCACTTCTCACCGCTGCGGCGCGCCACGGCGGCGTACTCGCCCACCGAGGCGGCGAGCCCCACCGTTTCGTCCCACACGGTCGGCACGGCGGCGATGAAGGCCGTGAACTCCGCTTCGCGCAGGTAGTGCGACGGCGAGTCGCAGAGCATCTGAAGCGGACTTTCGAAGACGACGTACAGCGCCGCCTGATGGGCGCGCGTGCCCTGGCTCATCGGGTTGTCCCAGCTGATGGCGAAATCGGCCCGGGTGGCGTTGCGCGTGGCGCCGGGCGTGTAGTCCATCGGTCCGGCGACCATGCGCGTGAAGGGCAGCGTGCAGTCGTGGACGGGCGAAATGTCGGTCGAGCATTTGTCGTGCTCCATGCCGTAAACTCCTTCGAACGAGAGGACGTTGGGGTATTTGCGCTGGAGCCCCGCGGGTTTGAACGACCCGTGGAAATCCACGATCAGACCGCGGTCGAACGCCGCGCGGGCGATCTCATCGTAAAATCGGACCATCTCCTGATCGGACCGCTGCATGAAGTCGATCTTGATGCCCTTCACGCCCCAGTCGCGGTAGGTGTCCAGGATGCCTTCCAGGTCCTTCTTCATGGGGTTCCAGAGCGTCCAGAGCACCACGCCGACGCCCTTTTCGCGGCCGTGGCGGATCAGCTCCCCGAGGTCGATCTCCCGGCGCGGCTCCTTGATATTGAGCGTGCTCACGGACCACCCTTCGTCCAGCAGGATGTAGTCGATGCCGTATTTGGCCGCGAAATCGATGTAATACTTGTAGGTCGCGGTGTTGACCCCCGAGCGGAAATCGACCCCGTAGATATTGAGCGAATGCCACCACTCCCACGAAATCTTGCCCGGCCGCACCCACGAGGCGTCGCCTTCGACGGGTTTCGACGCGAGCTGGTAGGCGAGGTTGTTCTCCAGCAGCGCGCGGTCGTCGGGGTCGATGGTCACCACGCGCCACGGAAACGTGCGCGTGCCTCGGGTCCGGGCGATGTAGGGCGCTTTTTTCACCAGCTCCTCGTTGCGGTCCGAACCCTCCCTGAGCCGGGCTTCGAGCACCACGGGCGGGAACTGCGCGCGGAGGCTGTGTCCCTCGCCGCCGAACAGGAACAGGCAGGGATAGTCCTCCAGATCGGTTTCCGTCACGACCATGCGCGTGCCGCGCGGCGAGGAGAACCACACGGGCAGGTAGGCGTACCGCTTCGCGTCGAGCTCCGAGAGGTGCTTGCGGTCGAAGAACGCTTCGCAGTGGGAGATGAAATCGGGGTTCTCCTCGCGGGGCCAGAGGGTCTCGAAATCGGCGGCGAAATTCAGCTCGGCGGTCTCCGACTCGATGTCGACGGTCCCCTTTCGCGCCGTTTCAAAACGGTAGACCGCGCCGTTGTCGTAGACCCGGAAGCGGACGGCCCAGCCGCCGCGGAACGTAAGCAGAAGCTCTTCGCAGCGATCGTGCAGCGTGCGGAACTTGGTCGGAACGGGCGCCGTGCTGCGCTCGTCGATGCGCCGCCGTTCGGCCCGCCGCACGACGGGCGCCGCGCCGAACGGCTCGGCCCCGGCGATCTTCATGCCGATGCGGCTTGCGTCGAGCAGCCGTTCGCCCTCGCGCGTGACGCTCCAGCGCAGTTCGGGCGCGGTCGATACCGTCACCGTGATTTTTCCGTCGGGAGATATCGCCGTGTACTCTTCGGCCCGGAGCCCCGAAGCCCCGGCCAGCACGGCTGCGGCGATAAGAAGGAGTTTTTTCATGGTGCAACTGTTTTACTTATTCGGTTGCCGCCTCCGCTTCGTAACGGTCGATGCCCCGCTTGATGGCGGCCCACATATCGTTGTTGATGACATGAACGATGTCGAAGACCATCAGCCCGGCCGTGCGTTTGAGGGAGTAATAGCAGGCTTCCTCGATGTCGAATGTCTTCTGCGAGCAATCCACCGTCGCGTAATAGGTACAGGCGTTGAGCAGGAAGCGCTCGGCACGGTTGATACCGTATTCGATCGACTCGCCGTCGTCGGGTCCGTACACGCGGGGCAGGTAGGTCCCCAGCAGGAACGTGTCGAGCTGATCGGCGAAACCGGTCTGGTGGTAATTGATCGAACACCAAGAGTTGAACGACCACGCATCCTGATCCGTTAGCGGACGGAACGCCTTGCTGGCCCAGTTCTGTCCGTTGGCATAGAGTGCGCCCCACCACGAAGCGGCCCAATATTCCAATTTTACGTCCGGTTTGATTGCCTTGATCTCCTTGCGAACGCGGGCTACGAAGTCGTGGATTATCATCGAGCGGAACTCCCACCACTCTTTGTAGTATTTGCCGGGGACTCTTTCGCCGGAAGCGTTGTAGGTGAAGACATCGCCCGGCCACGTCTCGACGAGTCCGCCAATGTACTTTTCGAACGCCTCTTTGGATGCTTCCGAGAAATCGCTCTGATAGTCCGGAAAACGGCAGTAGTCGAGCGCGTAGGCATCGAAATCGTAGTTGGTGACTATTTCACGAATGAAACGCAGGGCGAACTCCTGAACTTCGGGCAGGACGGGATTGAGGAACGCTGCGACCTTCGTGGGGTCATCCTTGATGTCGACCATGCCCTCGGGCTTGTATTGCATGCAGGTTTTCCCCTTCCATGTCGTGCCCCGGTAGGCGGGTCCCTGTCTGGTGCTGGGCATGCCCATGGGGAATACGGTGGTCGAGACGGTCACTTTCAGGTTCCGTTTATGTGCCTCGTCGAGGAAAAACTGGAGGTAGTCCCAACCTCTGTCGGCAACGTTAACTGAACCGATAGTCGTCGCTTGGGTCATGAACTCGCTTTTGTAGAGTACGTCCCCCTCGACGGGCTTCACATCCACGACGATCTTGTTGAATCCCGCTTCCTGTGTTTTGTCGAGCATGGCGATGATACCGGCCTGTGTCGAGAATCGCTGGAAGTTGGCCTCGGCATCGAACCAGAGCATTTTTTCCTTTCCCTTTGAGGGTTCCGGTTTCGGATCGGGGTTCGGCCCGGGTTGCGGCTTGTCGAGTTCCGGAGGGGTTTTATGCGATTCCGTGCAGGCGGACGGAATCGCCGCCATCAGCAGGACACAAAGTATCAGGATGGATTTTTTCATCTTGTCATTTTTGAGTTTTCTGTTCTTTTTCAGCCCGGTCGATACCACGTTTGATGTCATCCCATAGATCGTTTTCGATGACCTGAATGATGTCGAAGACCATCACTCCGTCCGTGCGCGAAAGACACAGGTATACGGCGTCTTCGAACTGATCGACATGGTTCTGGGCGTAGAGCGAACCGTAGACCGCACAGTCGCCGTCGACATCCTTCAGCGAGCGGGCGAGACCGTATTCGATCGATTCGGGGTCATCCATGCCCCATACCTTTTCGAGGTAGGTTCCCGTGATGAAGACATCGAGCAGATCGGCGAATCCGGTGCGGTTGTAGGTCGGCGTGGCCCAATCGTCGAGATAGGCTTCGTGGAAGCGCGAACGCGGGCTGGCCCAGTTCTGGCCCTGTGTGTAGATGGCGTGCAGCCACGAGGCGGCCCAATACTCCAGTTTCACGCCGGGCTGGGTCCGTTCGATAAGCGTGCGCACTTCGGCGATGAAGTCGCGGATGACGCCCGAGCGGAACTCCCACCACTGTTTATAGTAGGGGCCAGCCACGCGGGCTCCGTTGGCGTCGTAGGTGAATATATCCTCCGGGAAACGGTCGATGCCGTGTCCGAGGTAGGTTTCGAACGCTTCGCGCGAAGCGGGCGAGAAATCGCTCTCAGCATCGGGGAAGCGGCAATAGTCGAGGGCATAGCCGTCGAACTTGTATTTTGTGAGCAGTTCGTGTGCGAAACGCAGCACGTACTCCTGATTTTCGGGCAGTACGGGATTGAGGAACGCCGCGACTTTCGTCGGGTCGTCCTTGATGTCTTTCCTCCCTTCGGGCGTGTATTCGACACAGGTTCGGCCCGCCAGTTCCGGGTCGGAGTAGGCCGCTCCCTGGCGGAACGTGGTGAATCCCGCAGGGAAAATCATCGTCGAGACGGTCACTTTTAGTTCCCTTTTACGCGCTTCGTCGAGGAAGCATTGCAGGTAGTCCCAATCGCGGCGGACGGTGTCCGGACCAACGACGGTGAGCGGTTCCAGCATATCGCTTTCGTAGAGCACGGTGCCCGAAATGGGGCGCACGTCCACGACGATGTGGTTGAATCCGCACTCGACGGTGCGGTCCAAATAGTAGCGGATCGAATCCTGCGAAGCGAAGCGCTTGAAATTGGCCTCTGCGTCGAACCAGAGCATTTTGGGTTTTCCACCGTCGGCGGCGCGAAGCGTCCGGGCGGAGTTTCCGCCACAGGATATCGATGTCGCTGCAACGAAGAGGATGACTGTAAAAAAGGTGCTTATTTTCATGGGTCGTGTTAAAAGAACCACATTCCTCCGGCCCGAGAACGGGCCCGGACCGGGAAGAATGCGGATTGATACGGTTTCGTCAAGACCTGTCGTGACAGGTGTAAGGTTTGTTAATCGTAAGTGATCTCCAGTTTCCAGCTCTTGACTGCGTGCCCGGGAACCAGTACGTATACGTAACCGCAGTTTTCCTTTTCGTTATACACGAATGTTCCGACGGGGCAGTAGGGGTTGGCGTCCGAGATCGCGTAATTGAGCGTCGCCTCGGCGGGGTTGAGCAGGAATTCGCCGTTCGAGTCCACGATCGAGACGTAGGTGCAGGGCCAGCCGGTGGTGAAGACGGCGGCATAAGCCTTTTCGTTGAACATGAAAGCGCGGATCGAACCTTTGGTGTAGTTACCCCAGTTGTTCGGACCGTTGGGCGCTGCTCCCGGAATCTGCTTCAGATTGAGCGAGGATGTGCCGTCCCAGCCTTCCCAGGTCAATACGTTGTGACCGCCGGCCACGGCATCCCACATGAACCAGGTGCCCGAAACCTCTCCCGAGCAGGCCGAAACCATCTGGCTCCACGAGCCGTCGTTCGAGGGCTGTCCGGTAAGCAGGTTGTAGTAGTCGCCACGCACGCCGTCGGCGAAACCCCAGCAGAAACTCGGGCCAGTGGCTACGCGTGCGCCCAATGCCGTAATGAGCGCTTTGCCTTCGACGAGGTTGCCGCCCACGGAGAGGAACGCTGCGATGGCGCTGTCCGACGGACCGAGGATCGTTTCGGCGGGCTGGTCGCATCCGTTCTTCCAGCAGGCGTACGTAACAGGAGCCGATCCACTCGTGCCGTCAGCGGTCAGTGAAGCGATCAGATGTCCTGCCTCGTCGTTAGCCAGCGAGGTGACCTGCAATCCGTCGTAACCGGTCATGTTCAGATTGCCTGCGGCAGCGAGCGTCTTGCCGTCGAATACCTTGGTGCCGATGACGATCTTGTCGCCGCTGACGCCGATTTGCAGGTATTTCGTGTGATCGGTGATGTCCATCTGAGTGGCCGTTTTCTCTGCCAGAGCACCGATCTTGGTATAGGAAACGACAACTTTTTCAACGGGCTTTGTTGTATAAATGCGGGTGGTCTTGCCGTCGGCTCCCGTCACCGTGAATGAAATCGGCTGCGTATAGTCGGCCGCCACGGAGGGATCGGGCGTGATGGTTGCGCCTTCGGAGAGTTTCACCGTGGCGGTGGCCGTCTTCATGGCTTCCAGCTGCGGCGTGGTATAGGCAAGGTCGATCGATTTGTCGTAGTCGTAGACATCGCCTGAAAGCGTTTCCCCTTCGGGGAGATTCAGAACGAAAGATTCGATACGGCATTTTTCGCCGCGGTCGATCTGCGGGCCGGGTTTGCTGATTTCCGGATCGTCGTCCGTACAGGCTGCAAACGACAGCGCGAGACCTGCCAGGGTGGCGTAAGCGAATAAATTGAACTTTTTCATATTGGTCGAGTTAATTTTAGATTTATTCATTCGTTGTAATTCGTTATCTGCGCGTGTAGAAAGCCCACAGCGTATAGGTTCGCGATCCATTGTCGCCTGCCCGAACCTTGATCTCCATCGGATCGGAGAGGTCTTTCAATCCCGACAGTGACGGATAGATATAGGTGTCATAAGCCACGTTTGCGCGTACCATCAGCTTTTTCACGTCGTATTTTTCACGAAGTTGTTTGGGAATGGGGAAGAAAATCTCGCCCGTCGTTTCGTCGATGATTCCTGCGATACCAGCTCCGCCTTCGGCGGGCTGGATTTCGATGGAATTAATCGTACTGTCCGTGTGGATGAATTCGTCTTCCGCTTCGGCGCATGATGTCGCAAGCGATGCGAATGCCGCTACGGCCAGTACTGCAAGATATTTACGGAGTTTCATAGTCGTTCTGTTTTTGCGGTTAATCATTAGATCCATCCGTCGTTGTTCGTACAGAGCGAATTGTTCGAACGCTCCGAAAGCGGAATGGCGAATCGGTAATAACGGTCGTAGAAGATGCGCTTGTGTCCGCCGTCGGCATCGACCTGCTCGTAGGTAAATGAACCGTCGGACTGTTTGGAGATCTTAACGCCGTGCACGTTCTGCCCGTCGATGACTTTTTCGGCCAGCCGCCAGCGGCGCAGGTCCCAGTAGCGGAAACCTTCGCCGGCCAACTCCACCTTGCGTTCGTGACGCACGTATTCCAGGAAGGTCTCCTTGTCGGCGGTGGCACGCGCGGGCAGTCCGACGCGGGCGCGGACATCGTTGAGCGCCTGCAGCGCTTCGGCGCTGTTCTTGTTCCAGTTCTCCATGGCAAGTGCCTCAGCCTTGTTCAGGAGGACCTCGGCATAGCGCAGTACGATCCAGTCCTGTCCCGAGCCGCTCGTGACCCACGTCTTGTCTCCGTCTATGAGGTATTTGCGCAGGTAATAACCCGTTACGGTCGTTCCGGCGGCTCCGGCGTTTTCATAGGCCTTGTATCCGTCCTTGCCGCCAACGAAGCTTTCGATCTTCCGCCCCATCCAATCGGCTCCGTTATAGAGAATCGTGGCGTAGAAGCGCGGTTCACGGTTCGCATAGGGATCCTTACCGTATTTCTCCCAGGAGAAATTGCCGCCGTCGCCTGCCATTTCATAGCTGTCGACCAATTCGCTGGTGGGAACGAATCCCGAATAAACCTGCTTGCCTAACTCCTTTGTATCGCCCGAGGGCCGCACGTAGGCGTCGTAGGCATGGTCGATCACGCTGGATTTGAATTCTACGGCAAAGAGTACTTCGGGACTGTTGATGCCGAGTTCGAAGATTTTGGCATAGCCGTTCTCCGACAGGTCCAGATTACCCTCTGCCGTGGCGCAATCGCGTGCGGCCTGTGCGGCGACATCCCATTTTTCAGCGTAGAGCGCTACGCGGCTCAACAGACCGTATGCGGCTTTTTGAGTGGCGCGGCCCGAGTTGTCGCTGTCCCATTTCAAGGGCAGGTCGGGAGCCAGTTCCTTCAGTTCGTTAATGATGAAGCCCCAGCACTCTTCCTCCGTCGAACGGGCTTTGTCGTTCTGCTCAGGGCCGTCGACTTCGGTGCGAAGAATCACCCCGCCGTAAACCCGGCACAGCATGAAATAGGCGTAGGCACGGCAGAAACGCACTTCGGCGATACGAATCTTGAGCCAGTCCTCACCGAATTTGCTGCCGAATTCGGCCGCGTCGCGCAGGAATTCGTTTTCGTGGCGGATGCGGTCATAATGACTCGACCAGCACTCGAACGCACCGGCGGAGTTGCTGTTGAAAGCCGTTTCCTGGAGGAGCGTGGCGTTGAAGTTGTGGTTGTACTGATTCCAGGAGGTGCTTTTCAGGATGTCGGAATAGGCATCCGATAATCGGGGCGACGCATAGGCATCGCCGCCGCGCATCTCGGTGTTTGCCCCGAAGATGGAGTAGAGTCCGATGACGTATTTATCAGCCGTAGTGGTGGTGGACCAGACGGTCGCCGGCGAAAACCGGTCCGCCGGATTCAGGTCCAGCACGTCGGAACAGGAGGTGCCCAATACGACGGCCGCCAGACCGAGTATGAATATGATCTTTTTCATAGGTTCAGTTGCTTTAGCGGTTAGAAGGATAAATTGACTCCGATACTGTAGGTCCGCTGTTGCGGGTAGTAACCGTTGTTGACCGACGGCATTTCGGGGTCCACGTATTTGAATGCACTGAAAGTCAGCAGATTGGTTCCTGCCACGTAGATATTTACCCGGCCGATACCGGTATTTTTCAGAATGTGTTCGGGGAGCGAGTAGCCGATCTGGAGGTTCTTCAGACGAAGATATGCCCCGTTTTTCACCCACCAGGACGAAGGCCATGCGTTGTTGCCGTTGGCTACGGTGCTCAGACGCGGATAGTCGGCATTGCGGTTGTCTTCACGCCAGGCGCTCTCCACGAGATAATAGGGTGCGTTGCCGTTGCCGTAGAAAGGACGGGTGTACATCGTGTTGTCGAAAACGCCCGAATAGTATGCCGCGCTGAGCTGATAATCGCAGATGGCTACACCCTGCCAGAGGGCTGTAAGATAGAGGTTTTTCCATGCCACCTCCATATTGAGCGAGAAGTTCATCTCGGGGGTATAGCCGCGGCCGATTTTGATGAAGTCCTGCGACTGCTCGATCTTGCCGTCGCCGTTGACGTCGGCATACATCAGGTCACCCAGACGCTTCTCTCCCGAAGGAGCCGTCGGCGAATTGGCGATCTGCTCTTCGGTCTGATAGAGTCCGATCGCCTTGTACCCGTAGAGCGTACCCATCGGTTTGCCCAGGATGGCACGGTACATCGGATGGTTGTCGGAAATTTGTTTGGCGAGAACCCGGTTGCGGGCCCACGAGAGACTACCCGTCAGCGAATACCGCCAACCGCTGGCAAAGTGATTGTTGTGTTTTAGCACCAGCTCGAAGCCGCGGTTATCTACCTTGCCGGAGTTTTTGTATGACGGTACGTTGCCTCCCAGGGAGGGTGCGTAGGAACCGCCGACCTGTTCGAGGATATTGTCGGTAACCTTGTAGAACCAATCGAATTCGATGCCCAGTTTTCCGCCCCAAGCGTTCAGGTCCAGGCCCACGTTGAAACTGCGCGAACGCGACCAGGTAAGGTCCTTGTAGACATAGTTGCTGGTGTAATAGGCCGTCTGACCCTTGCCGCCTATGATATAGCTGTAGGAGGGTGCGGTCGATCTGTAAGATTGCACATAGAGATAAGGGCTCGTATCGTCCATACCCAGTTCGCCGTAAGAGGCGCGCAGCTTGAAGAAGTCGATTTTCGGGAGTGCCTGCTTGAAGAACTTCTCTTCGGACATGACCCAGCCGACGGCTGCGGACGGGAAGAATCCCCAGCGGTTTTCGGGGGCGAACTTGTAGGAACCGTCCACGCGGAATGTAAATTCGACCAGATATTTCTTGTCAAATGCGTAGTTGAAACGGCCGGCGTAGCTGGCGATACTCGTTTCGCTGAACGAACCGGTTACGGGGGTTGTGATGCCTTCCCACGTGGTGCCGATCGAAAGATCGACCGGATAGGGGGCGAAATACCCCGCCTTATAGCCGGTCATTGTGTCCGAGTAGGTTTTTTTCTGCTCGTAGAAGAACAGGCCGCCTACGCTGTGACGCCCGAATTCGCGGTTGTAGGTCAGCGTCGGGCGAACGGTGAATCCGTCTCCGAACGACGACGATTTGTTGAAGCTGCTGTTGACATTGACTCCCGATGCATTCACGACTGTGGAATTCATCGTCGTGGGCGAGAATGACATCAGCTGGTACGATTGCAGCATATTGCGGTTGCCCGTATTCGAATAGTCGTATGCAACGTGTACGGCGGCCTTGAGTCCTTCAAGCGCCTTGATGCTGCCGAAATCGTATTCCAATTTGGCGTTTCCCTCGAACTGCCAGCGCTTCGTATCCTGAAAACCGCTCTTGTTGACCGCGGCAATGGGCTGCTGCGTGTATACGCCGCTCATATAACCTTGCGGCAGGTCATTATAGGTCGGAGCGATGATCGGCAACGAGAAGAGCGCCTGCGAGATGGGGTTGAACTCACCCTGCGTGCCAAGAGAGTATCCGGGTGCGTGGGTGTCTTCGCGGAATGCGGCGATATTGACGTTCAGATTGAAATTCTTGGCGATCTTCGTGTCGATGTTGGCGCGCACGTTGAAACGCTGGTAAGAGGTATTGGGCAGGATACCGTCCTGATTCATCATACCGATGCTCGTATAGTATTTTACGCGGTCGGTACCTCCCGTAGCGGAGATGTTGTGCTGGTGTGTGAAACCGTAGTTCTTGAAGAGCAGATCCATCCAGTCCGTTTCACCGTATATCCCTTTTTCCTTCATACCGGCGATCACCTCATCCGTCCACAGCGGATTCAATCCGTCCATCTCGCGAGCCTTGTTGTGCCAGCCGATGTAGTCCTGGGCGTTAAGCATCTCGGGCATGGCGACATTGGTGGTGAAAGTCGCCGAGCCGTCGTATGAAATGGTAGCAGCGCCCTTCGAGCCGGTTTTGGTGGTGATCAGAATAACGCCGTTGGCTCCGCGTACGCCGTAGATGGCCGAGGTGGCGGCATCCTTGAGGATGGAGATCGATTCGATGTCGTTGGGGTTGACCGTATTAATCATACGCTCCACCCCGTCGACGATGCAAAGCGGGCTGGAATTGTTGAACGAGGAGACTCCACGGACGAAGATCGTGGTGCCGTCGCTGCCGGGCTGTCCCGAACGCTGAATACTCGTCACTCCCGGCAATTTGCCGGTCATCATGTTCGATACGTTGGTCATCGGGGCCTTCAGCAACTCCTTGCTGGAGACCTGGGACACGGAGCCTACGAGAAACTGTCGTTTCTGCGTGCCGTATCCCACTACGACCACTTCATCCACCAGCGTGGCGTCCTCTTCCAGTTGGACGTTCAAGGTTTTGCGGCCGCGGACGGCCACTTCTGCAGTTTTGTAACCGAGGAAACTGAAGACCAGCACATCGTCGGAGGACAAGACCTCGATAGCATACTGTCCCTGTGCATCGGTGGTAGTTCCCCGGGTGTTGTCACCTTTTACGATGACCGTAGCACCCGAAATTTCCCCCCCCCCCTTGCGTCGGTCACTCTTCCGGAGACTGAAAGTCCTTGCGCCTCAGCTACATTGGTGCCTGTGATCGCCATGGAGACCACGGCTAATACGCTGCTCAATAGGCAGCGAATGCCTGAAGGTTTCATTTTGTAAACGTTTCTCATAAAATTAGGGTTGCAATAGGTTTAGATTTTTGTGACGGGAGACGTGCTCCGCTCGAAATGGTTGATTAAGGCATTTTTCGCATAGTTTTATGTTTGGGTTATTGGCACTCGTCGAGTATTTTCCAGCACTGGTACAGACCGCGCGGTACATGGAAACAGCCTTTCCATTTGCCGCCCTTGAGCGGGAGCAGCACCTCGCCGCGGCGGTTCAGATAGCCGAACCATTCGGGGTATTCGGGGTCCTTGAAATGCGACCAGGTGTAGTCGTGCAGCCGGAGGAACCAGTCGAGACACGCCTGCGAACCGGTGAGGCGGTATCCCTTGATCATCGCGATCATCGCTTCGATATGCACCCACCACAGTTTCTGGTCCCATTCGAGCTGCTGCTGCGGGTGTCCGAGCCGGTCCATGAAATAGAACAGGCCGCCGTACTCCTTGTCCCAGCCATATTCAGCCGTGTCGAGCGCGATCTTTACGGCCTTGTCGATCAGCGCCCGGTCGTTGAGCCGCACGCCGAGGTTCATGATGAACCACATAGCTTCGAGCGTGTGGCCGGGATTGATCTGCCGGCCTTCGAACGAGTCGGAGAGCTCGCCGTCCGCTGCGACGTTCTCGACGATCAGCCCCAGCTCCCCGCGGTAGAAGACCTCCATGACCTGGTGGATACAATCCCGGATCGTCGCGTCGAGCAGCGCGGGGTCGATCATCTGCTCCGCTTCGAGCGCCATGTTGCAGAGGATCATCGGCAGGGCGAAATCCTTCAGGTCGCGCGTGCCCGGGACGGTCTTGCACCACGGTCCCTTGGGGTTGTCGCGTTTTTCGAGAATCCGCGCGAAGGTGCGCTTGGCGATTTCGGCATATTGGTCGCTGCCCGTGGCGAGAGCCGCCTGCGCGAAGGCCATCGTGGCGAACGTGTAGGAAAAGATGTTGTAGGGAGCCACGAGCGGCCGGCCTTCGCGCGTGAGCGAGAAGTACCAGTTGTAATTGCCGTCGTGGCCGTGTTTACGGAGGAACTCCGCCCCCTGTACGGCGCATTCGAGCCATTCGGGACGCTTCTCGACCTGGTTGTAGAGCATCGAAAACAGCCACACCTGCCGTCCCTGCAGCCAGACGAATTTGTCGGTGTCGTAGACGTCGCCCCCGCGGTCGAGGCAGGTGAAGTAGCCGCCGTATCGTTCGTCCTGCGAGTGGGTGAGCCAGAACGGAACCACGTTTTCGAGCAGTTCGTCCCGGTTCAGACACGCCAGTTGTTTGAAATCGATCATGGGAGGTTCTTTATTTTTTGTGTTGGAGATAGTTCATGTATTCCATATAGCGGTTGTAGAGGTGTCCCGCTTGGGTGTAGGACGAATTGGGGCTCATGAAGTGCGAGAATTCGAACGTGATGACATTCTGCATCCCGGCGCGCCGTGCGGCGTCGAGCTTGAAGAGGAGTTTCTCCCATTTGATCGGCAGGAAACGGATGGGCATGTCGCGGTCGAACGATTCGACGTTGGTCCAGCACTCCATGCCGTAGCGTTCGGCCAGCTCGCGGTTGACCACCAGGTAGTCGTAGAGTTCGTCGTAATCGACCTGTCCGTCCTGGAAAGCGAGGATGTCCACGGCTCCGGCGATGTCGCTCAGAATCGCGTCCCACTCGCGGCGGTGCTCCTCGACGGTGATCGCCTTGTCGCCGGCCATCACCTGATCGGTCTTGACGCCGTGGATGTAGGGCGAGATCATCGTCTTCAGCCCGCCCGATATCTCCTTGGCGTGCCGGCCCATCGCGGCGTATATCTTCGATACGTTGCGGGTGCGGCGGCTGATCTCCTGCGAGAGGTACCAGCCCCGGAACGATTTGTGGTGGCCGTATTTGGCCCACACCTCGTCGATGAGCTGCATGTTCAGTTCGATCTCCTTCTCATACTCTCCCACGTGCCAGTGGTAGCACGAGTCGTAGGTCCCGAACCAGAAATCCATTCCGTACTTGTCGGACAGCGCGAGGAACATCTCCACCAGATCCACGGGCGGATACTTGACCTTTCCGGTCCGGAGCAGGCAATCGAACGGCGCCGCGATCCAGCTGCCGAGCCCGGCGCGGATCAGCACGACGGTGTTGATTCCCATCTGCTTCATGGCCTTGAAGTCGGCGTCCCACTCCTTCACGCCCCAGTTCTGATGGGGAATGTCCCAGCTCACCTCGTCGAGGAACGTGGCGCGGATGGGGAGGGCTTCGAGGATCTTTTCGGTGCGGAAATCCGCATCCGTGAATTCGCGCGTCTTCTTCGGACCTTTGCCGCGCGATGCGGCGGGCAGGCAGACAAGTATCGTCAGTGCGGCGCCGAGCAGGCCGCGGAACAGCGTTTTTTTCATTTCTTCGAAGTATTTAAGTATTCGAGGTATCGGTCGTAGAGGTGCCCCGCCTGCAGGTAGGCCGACTGCGGGGACATGAAATGCGAGAATTCGAAGGTGATGGCCTGATCGATACCCGCCTCCTCGGCCATCCGCAACTTCAGACGCAGCTTCTCCCACTTGATCGGCAGGAACTTGATCGGCATGTCGCGGTCGAAGGTCTCGGTGTTGGTCCAGCACTCCAGGCCGTAGCGGTCGGCCAGCCGCTTGTTGATGCGGAGGAATTCCGGAAGCTCGTCGTATTCGACGTGCCCGTCCTGAAAGGCCACGATGTCCACCGCGCCCTGAATCCCCCGGAAAATGGCGTCCCACTCCGCCTCGTGGCTCTCGGCCGTGACGCCGCCCGTGCGCGTGGTCCGGTCGGTGTACTGGCTGATGTTCTTGCTGCCGTCAATGTAGGGGGAAATCAGCGTCGGCAGTCCGCCCGAGACGGCTTTGCAGTGACGGCCCAGCCGGGCGTAGAGGTCGATGATTTTGCCCGTGTTGCGGCTGCACTCCTGCGAGATGTACCATCCGCCAAAAGCGGCGTGATGCCCGTAACGGGCCCACACCTCGTCGATCAGGCGGCAGTTGAGCTCCACCTCGTGCAGATAATCCCCGGATGCCCAGTATTTGCCCGAGTCGTAGAGCCCGAACCAGAATTTCATGCCCCACTTTTCGCTCAGGCGCAGGAACATCCCGACCAGGTCCGCGGGCGGTTCGTAACAGCGTTCCTCCGAGGTGAGCACCTGCGAGGAGAAGGTCTGCCAGCGGCGATAGCCGCAGCGGATGAGTATCACGTGCTCGATACCGGCCCGGTGCATGTGTCCGAAATCGGCGTCCCACTCCTTTTCGCCCCAGTTCTGGTGGGGAATGTCGTGGCTGATTTCGTCCAGAAAGGTTCCTTTGATCTGCATGGCGGTTTGGTTATAATAAAGGTGGCGTTAAATCACGAGCAAATGTAATAATAAAAATTATCATCACAAGCGGTTTTGGTGATAAAATTTATTCAACAGCGGTTTTGTCACAAATATGTTTATTTTGCAGGTGGAGCTCGTTCGCAGGAAGGGCGGCGGCCGATCGGGGTACGATCGTAAAATTTCTGCGAATGAACGGTCCGCATGGCGACATTCGTTATAAATTCGCGGCTCGGGGCGCATTTTCCGCAGAATGTTTGCCCGACTCGCTATTTATTTTTATCTTTACCCAATCGTAAAGACGTAAATCAAACACCCCGACGAAATGACCAATTCGTTCCTCAAACTGGCCACGGAAGGCAACAAGGCCGCTATTCTCAAACAGCAGATTATCTGTCAGTACATTCTCGGCGGCGATTCGAGCATCACCGATCTGAGCAAGGCCGTGAATCTGAGCGTGCCGACCGTGACCAAACTCATCGGGGAGCTGATCGACGAGGGCTTCGTGCACAATTTCGGCGAGCAGGGGACGGCCGGCGGACGACGGCCGAATATCTACGGCCTGAATCCCTATGCCGGGTATTTCGTCGGCGTCGATCTGCGCAAGGATTCGGTCATGATGGCCGTCATCAATTTCAAGGGACAGCTGATCGATGAAACGACGGTCGATTTTCTGATGGACAACGATCCCCGTTCGCTGGACCGTCTTTGCGACGTGATTCAGAATTTCATCCGTGCGCGCAAGATCGCCCGCGACAAGGTGCTGGCCGTCGGGGTGAATATTTCGGGCCGCGTCAATTCGCAGACCGGATACAGTTACAGCTATTTCTTCGTCGAGGAACAGCCGCTGACGATGCTGCTCGAAGAGCGTCTCGGCACGACGGTCTACATCGAGAACGACACCCGTGCCGCCACTTACGGCGAATATATGTACGGCGACGCCCACTCCGAGAAGACGATGCTCTACATTAACGCCAGCTGGGGACTGGGGTTGGGGATGATCATCGACGGCAAGATATTTTACGGCAAGTCGGGCTTTTCGGGCGAATTCGGCCATTTTCCGCTGCTCGACAACGAGATCATCTGCCGCTGCGGCAAACGCGGCTGTCTTGAGACGGGGGCTTCCGGTTCGGCCATGCACCGGATTTTTCTGGAGAAACTCAAGGAGGGACGCGTGTCGATGCTTTCCGAGAAATACAAAAAAGGCGAGGAGATCACGCTGAATGATATTCTGGCCGCGCTGCTGAAGGAGGATGTGCTGGCCATCGAGATTCTGGAGTCGGTGGGGCACACGCTCGGCAAGGCCATCGCGGGGCTTATCAACATGTTCAATCCGGAGGTGATCGTTATCGGCGGTACGCTTTCGGTGGCCAAGGAGTACCTGATGCTGCCCGTGCGCAACGCCATCAACAAATACTCGCTGATGCTGGTCAACAAGGATACGCAGATACGCCTCTCGACCCTGGGCGAACGCGCTGGAGTGATGGGCGCCTGCATACTGGCGCGCAGCAAGTCGCTGGGGCTGTTCTGAGAAGCGGCCCTCTGCGAACGGAAAACTCCCGGACTGAACGAAAAAGTCCGGGGTTTTATATAAATAGGTACGACGCCCTACCGCTCGGCGTCGAACAGCGGTTTGTATTTCGAGGCCAGTTCGCGCGCCGTCCGCACGGCGTCTCCCGCTTCGGGGAAAGTAAGCGGGTGGGAGGCGTCGGCCCATCGGCATTCGAAGTCGCGGATTTCGCGGTCGAAAGCCTCATGATCGAACATCCGGCCCGTGCGGGCCGCCTCCATCACGCGTTCGATGAAGAGCCGCCAGCGGGGAGCGTAGTAGGTCGAAATCATTCCGGACCATGTGCGGCTGGCGTAATCGGTAAGGTGGTAACTGTCGCCCCAAACCGAGATGAGCATGCGGGCGTTGGTTTCGTAGTAATCTTTCGAAGCGTTGTCGCTGCCGAAGCCGCGCGCCGCGGCGATCCACCGCTCGAGCGAAAACTCGGGGTGGCAGGCCGTGAGCAGGTTGATGTCCGCAAGCAATCCGGTCATGCGTCGGGCGGCGGCGTCCATCGCCTTCCGATCGTGCTGCGCATAGGCCGCGGCGAAACGGTCGCGTTCTATCAGGAAGTAGTCGCCCAGCACCTGCCGGCCGATGTTCACTACGTCGAAACGGTAGGTGTCGCGTTCGCTGTCCACAGCGAGCAGCTCTTCCCAAACCCGCCACAAGGTCGGGAAACGGTAGCCCGTCGTGGGCTTGGTGGTCCAGTGCCAGTTACCCTCCAGCGCGGGATGCGCATTGGTCAGCGGAGACTGTCCGGTCTGCGCGGGCAGCGTGTAGACGCTGTCGCAGAGCGTCCGCCAGCCGGTGCGGGCCGCGGGGTCGCGGAATCCCGTGCGGCGGTCGGCCAGGCGTGCGATCCACTCGTCGTCCGCAATGCCCGTGTTCCACGCTTTGTCCAGCACGAATTCGTACATGAACTGGTTAACGCCGAAGCCTTCGAGCGTCGAGCCCACGCCGCGCAGGTTGTCGCCGCCATGGGCGAAAGCGTCCTCCATGCGGGCACTCACGGTATGGAAATTGCCCGATAGCATCGTGTTGCCCCCGAAATTGCCGAGGTAGCACCACAAGTAAGGCTGGCCGTGGAATTTTTCGGTCTGCTTCCAGATCTCTGTGAATTCGCAGAAGTAATCCAGCATCAGCAGCCGGTCCTGCGGCACGGCGCCGAGGAAGGCGCGGATGTTCTCCGCGGTCCAGTGCGTCGGATCGGCATAGAAGAGCCAACCCATCTGGAGCCACACCGCCTCGGGATCGACCTCCGCCATCGACTCGTAGATGTGGCGCGACATTCCGGCGAGCGTTTCAGGATCCCACGTCGGGGCGTCGATCTCGTTGAACGGATCGGCGCCGTAGATATGGCCCGTGCCGAACAGACGGGTCTGTTCGGTGAGGAACTCCCGCTGGATGACCGCGAAAAGCGGGTCCATCGGGTCGAGGAAACTGCACCGGTATCGATCGTCGAAGCCGCCCCAGTAGCTCACGCGTGTGATCCGGGCATCGGGATGGAGTCTTTTGAGCTCCTGCGGAACGTGTCCCGCGAAGGCCGGCAGCACGGGTTTCATCCCCAGTTCGCGTTCGCGCGCCAGAATACGCTGCTGCAACGCCAGCTGGCCGTCGATCCACTCCTTGGGCAGCGGACCCTGCCAGCGGTCGATGTTCGACATGCGGTGCCAGGGCAGGTGGGCCGGACCGGTGAAGTAGGCGCGGACCTCTTCGTCCGAAAGTCCGAGCCGGGTCCATACCCGCTGCCAGACGGCTTCCTGCCCCGTGATGGCCAGCGGCATGGTTACGCCCTGAAGCGCCATCCAGTCGATGAAGCGTTCCCATTCGGTCCATCCCCACCACGGCATGGTGTACCCGAACGTGCAGTAATTGAGGAAGAAACGCTCCCGTGCGCGGGATTCGACGCGGACTTTTTCGTCGATCCGCGGTAGCACGGCAGGCATCTCCACGGGATTGCAGGCATGCCACGAGACGGTCGTCAGGCAGTAATTCTTCAGGTAATGGTTCAGTCCCACGGCAATCGAGGCGGAGCTGTTGCCGCGCACGACGATCTTTGAGCCGCGGGATTCCAGTTCGAAACACTCGGTCGTATCGGTAAGACGCTCGAAGCGGAACTGTTTTTCGTGCTCGGGAATGATCCGCCGGGCCAGTGCGCGGACGGCGGCATCGTCCTCAGAGCGGCAGCCAGCGGCCATGCAGAGCAGCGCCGTAAGGCAGGCAATAAATCTCGGTATTTTCATATCGGGCAGGGTTTGGGTGAGCGATCGATTGCTTTGATGGCAAAATTAATAAAATTATTCAAAACATCATACAAAGTAAAAATATTTACGCTGAAGAGTTTTATGTTACCGTAAATTAATTATCTTTGCTTCCATGAAATGAATAAACATTTGTATGATGCACATGAAAAATCTCGGTTATATGCTGTTGGTAGCCCTTCTGTTGTGCTGCACCTGCGTACAATGCAGCGAGAAGGAGCACCAGACTCCTCCGGCTCTCTCTGAAGGGGACGATCCGGGCGGCGACGGCGGCGAAGAAAATCCGGAAGGTCTGCCCGGTTATCCGAAGGGTCTTACGGTCGATGAGTTTACGCAGGAACTTGCGAACGGCTCGAAGTGCCTGGGCTTCTACGCCATCGTCGATTTCAAGGCGAATCCGAACCTGCGGTTCCGTCCGCAGTTCTCCGCAGCGAAGAAGCCGACGGCCTATTTCTCGGCATTCGCCGAATCGGGAGACGGTACGCCGTATTTGGCCGTCAACGGGGGTTTCTTCGGCGGTACGACTTCGGTTAGCCTGCTCATCGACCGGGGTGTGGTCCGATCGCTCGCCGTGCAGGAGGATTGGATATGGTCCACAAATCCTTACACGCATTTCTTCCCCGTGCGGGCCGCTTTGGGGCAGCTGCGCGACGGAAGTTTCGAGGCGGCCTGGGTCTATTGCGTGGCCGACGACGACAACTGTCCCTATGCTTTCCCGTCCGCGCTCGGCAACAACGAGAAGACCATGACGTTCATGCCGGCGCCACCGACCTCGCACACGGCGGGCGGACGCCGCTGGCAGCCCTACAACGCCATCGGCGGCGGCCCGATGCTGGTCCACGGGGGCCGGAACGTGGCCGAGGAGAACTACTGGAAAGAGATTTTCGACTGCGGAGGTCTGCAGGGGCTTGCGCGGCATCCCCGGACGGCCATCGGTGCCACGGAGGACGGGAAACTGGTCATCGTGGTCTGCGACGGACGCAACAAGCGGGGCAGCGCCGGTATGACACTGCCCGAACTGGCCGACAAAATGATCTCGCTGGGATGTGTCGAAGCGATCAATCTCGACGGCGGCGGCTCCTCGACCTTCGTGGGCCGGGAGGGACGGGTGCTCAACATGCCCAGCGACACGCCCGGTACGACTGCGCAGGACGTCGCGCTACGGGAGCGAAGCGTTCCCACGGCGGTAATAATCGCCGAGCAGTGACGCGAAACCCAATACTTTACGGGCGGCAGGCATTCTGCCGCCCGTTTTTGTGGTGCGCATTCATTCACTTTTGCCCGAAATTTGTCAAAAAAAGGATTAATTAACATCTTTTGACACGGCTTTCAGATAATCTTTTATACTAGTTGGTTGAATTAAATTTCCCAATATTTATAAATGAAAAAGTTGCACAAATTGCAGATTATTAGCAAATTAGTGGTAATCACACCGTTAACTACTATTGCTCTGCTTATGCGCAACTTCATAGCAAATTTCGTTAGAATTCTCGGAATCTGCAAGGATTTCGCTGGGAATCGTGTAAATGAACTTGGAAACGTACCCCGTTGTGGCGTTGTTCCGAAGTTTTCCGACCTCGAAGTCGTCGCTCTCGGCATAACCGCCGAGGCTTTCGGATTCGATAGCGAAAATCTTCTTTTTCATCGTCTGCGACATGAGTGCAAGGACGATTTGCCAAACCAGATCAGCCGCCGGCAGTTCAATGTCCGTCGTAAGCTGACGGCCAGACTTGCCGAGGAAATCCGCAAGGAGGTTGCTGTCGCCATTGACGGATCTGAGGACGTGTTCTGCATTGATTCCAAGCCGGTAAAGGTCTGCCAGAACGCAAGGGCGAAACGTTGTGTCATGGGCCGAGACAACGCGGAGGCCGCTCCGGATTGGGGATACTGCGCCTCGCAAGGTCTGCACTATTACGGTTATAAACTCCATGCTGTGTGCGGGATACGAGGTGTGATACATTCCTATGACATGACTGCGGCAAGCGTACATGACATCCATTACCTCAATGATGTGCGTTGGGAATATCATGACTGTATGATGCTTGGAGACAAAGGTTATCTCAGTGCCGAGGTTCAGAAAAACCTCTTTGAGACAGCTAATATAACTCTTGAAGTCCCGTATCGGCTGAATCAGAAAAACTGGCGTCCGCCATCCCGGACATACAAGAGATTCCGCAAGCGTATAGAAACAATATTCTCCCAACTCAACGACAATCTCATGATGATACGAAACTATGCAAAGCAATCCTGCGGTCTCTTTACCCGTATGGCAGGCAAAATCGCAGCTATGACGTTTATGCAATAGGGCAATTTCGTTAATCTTCGTCCGATTGGGCTGATAAAATATTCACTAATCTAATTCAACCA
>ENA-UESS01000097-UESS01000097.1-human-gut-metagenome-genome-assembly--contig:-NODE-97-length-31337-cov-19.707358_pt1 | contig 31337 bp, 28 predicted proteins | sample MGYA00243004_ERZ508005 | MGnify/ENA primary metagenome ERZ508005 (study PRJEB26167, sample SAMN06115471) | human gut metagenome | host: Homo sapiens | place: China:Guizhou | collected 2016-06-29...
GAAGTTGCCTGTCTCTTCCTCGGCTACAATCGCACAGAAACCAGTAATGACGCACCTATTATAGGAAACATCCTCTGTTCTATGGGTATCGACGGATTTGAAATAAAAGACCATGTCCCTCTGACTGAAAAGGAGGAAAAACAAATGTACACAGATATTCCTGCCGATATGGGAACTATATATCTGCCCAGATGACTTGGACAACATTTGGCAGATGCAGAGGAACTGACTGCTCCGAGAACTTGGAACAATAATTCGGCGGACAGTCAGGCACGGCAAAACTGACAATTGCAGCATGATTTTGCCTTGAGTGTACAATTTGTACACGTGTGACACTGCGGCATATAAAGTGTACAAAATCCCGCATTACATGCCGCATAACAGAGCCATTTGTAGCACCTAGTGTACAAAATGTACAAATTGTACACTGCTTTGAACTAGGCTTTGTACACTGCGTGTACACTCAATAATCCGCATTAAAATGCGGGTTCACGCCGTTTACCTCAACTGACGTTTCGGAGTACGGCTAAAAATGGGGAAGAGCATAAGAGGCGGTGACACACAGCCCCTCCGTGGGCTGCGTGGTCGGCATAGCCGACGCCGCTGACTTTCGCGAACGAAAGTCACTTTCTGCGAGGCAGAAAGCTCTTACTGACTGTCGGAGCAGTCAGGTTTCTGGCAATTATATGGAATTGTTGAAACTGCTCTTTGAAGTCCGCTTCCGCAGAGATTATGGAATAATATGGTGAGCGTACGCTCTGTTCACTGCATCGCAAAACATGAATTTGGTGTGTCACTATCCCTGGTTCACAACATAAGGAAAATGACACACTGATTTTTTTGGCTCTATAAGAAACATATATAGCCAGATTATGGAACAGACTTTTTCCGCTGCTTGCGCTGTGGCGGATCGTTTTAAAAGGTCTTTCAAGACTGCAATTTAACTGAAGGTTTGTCGTCGCGGGGCGCCGACCGGAGTGTTATTAAAGGTCTTATAAGACCAGAAAATTTTAAGAAAGACAGGTAAAATCACATGACTATCTCAGACATCAAATTCAGAAGGTCCCTCACGGACGGAACCCTGAAAGCAATCGCTTCGCTGACAATTGACGGCTTCATTGCAATCCACGAAATCAAGGTAATCGAAACCGACCACCTCTTTGTAGCTATGCCGAGCCGCAAGGACGAATCCGGGAACTACCACGATATCGTTCACCCAATCAACGATAGAGCACGCAATCTTATTGAAAGCGCTGTACTTTCCGCTTACAAGATTTACGCTGAAAGTCAGGTGCTCATCTCGAACATCAACATTACTAACGACTGAAACAGAAAGGACAACCAAAATGAACATTACAGACATTATTTTTAGAAAGACATTCTCAGATGGAAAGCTCCGCGCAATAGCTTCCATAACTCTGGACGGCTGCTTCGCAATCCACGAAATCAAGCTTATCCAGACCGACCACTTGTTCGTTGCAATGCCCTACCGCACGGATTCCTACGGCATAAGCCACGACATTGCGCACCCAATCGGAGGAACTGCACGTCACGAACTTGAAAGCGCAATCATCAGTGCATACAAGGATTACATTGCAGCTCACGAAACCTCCGAAATTGAGAACGTTACAGCGTAAAATAAAAATGCTCCGTTTTTTAGCAAAATTCGGAGCATTTTTGCTTCTTATATGTAGAAATTTCGGCACGGAATTTGTGCAACTTGTCTTGGACTTGTAATTTCAGCTGTAAAACTTCACGTAAACGTGAAGTTTCAGCGTCAAGCAACTGGATTCGCCTCTTGTACCTCACGGTTGACAACTTACACATTATATGGTATAATCTTTCCACGACAATAACAAATATTTCAAGGAGGTGCAGCAAATTGGCAGATAAAAACTTCCCCATTAACGACAACAATCTGGCAATCGCTTATTATCGATTTTCTTCGCACTCGCAGAACGAGGCTTCGATCGACCAGCAGCGTGACTGCGCTCACGAATACGCAGTCTCAAAGGGACTCACCATCGTCAGGGAATACTCAGACGCCGCAATTTCGGGAACTACGAACGCCCGCCCACAGTATCAGCTCATGCTGTCGGAGATCGACAAAATCAAGCCTGCCGTGCTTATTCTCTGGAAAACCGACCGGCTCGGGCGCAATAAAATCGAGCTGATAGTCGCCAAAAAGATGATTCGCGAATCGGGCTGCCGCATTCATCTGATTGCTGAGCCTACGCCGGACGATTCGCCGGAATCCGGGCTGATGGAAACAATACTTGAGGGCATGACCGAGTTTTACAGTAAGAACCTCTCCTGCAATATCCGGCGCGGAATGGAGTACAATGCCCGCCACGCTCTTTTCAACGGACACGCGGTTTTCGGATATTGCGTTGGCTCCGACAAGAAATATGTCATCAATCCGGCGCAGGCTCCTTTCGTGCAGAGGATGTTCACAGAATACGCAGACGGAAAGGCGCTGACGGACATTGTTCGCGACATGGACGCTCAGGGATTACGCACCAGTCGTGGAGTAAAGTTTTCCGTGAACACGGTCAACAAAATGCTGAAAAACCGCGCGTATATCGGCGAATATCATTTCGGGGATATCGTTATTCCGGACGGAATGCCTGCGCTTATTGACGCTACGACCTTCGACCGTGTGCAGGAACGGCTCAGGCTGAATCAGCGTTTCGGCAGTCAGAGAAAGCAGGTTTCCATGACTGATGAAGCTCCGAGATTCTGGCTGACAGGCAAGCTTTTCTGTGGCGAATGCGGAAGTTCAATGCAGGGTATTTCCGGGACGAGCAAGACCAAAGCCAAGCACTACTATTACGGCTGCAAGGGTCAGCGTGCGAAGCGGTGCCACAAGAAAGCAGTCCGGAAAGCATGGATCGAAAAAATCGTTATTCGCATTCTTACAGATCTGCTCAATGACACTGAAAATCTCGCAAGTTTAGCCATTGACGCAGCAAATTATTACAACAAAAACTACCGTGACACGGGCTACCTTGAAAGTCTTGAAGCAAGGCGGCGCGAGGTCGAAAAGGGGCTTGCGAATTTCGTTAAGGCTATTGAAATGGGAGTGTTCAACGAATCTACCCAGAAACGCATGGCGGAGCTTCAGGAGGAAAAAAACGCGCTGACGGAAGCAATCGAAGCGGAGCTTGTACGGCAGGCTCTGTACGAAGACGAGCACAGCATTCAGGCATATTTCGACAAGTATCTTCACGCGGATCTGAACGACCCAGATGTGCGTGAATCTGTTCTGAACTACTTCGTGGACAAGATATGGCTCTACGATGACAAGCTCGTTATTTCAGGCTGGTTTTCGGAGGATAAGACTGAGATCCCTTTTGATATGGTGGACGAAGTTACTAAAAACGGCGCGGCGGGCGGGTTTGTCTGCCGCGTGGATTGCTCCACCAAACAACCAATATGTCAGAATGGCTTAACCGTGCAGTTCGTACTGCATTGTTAAGCCATTTGCTTTATTCTTTTCACCCGATGAACCCATCAGGGCATGCGATAAATCCCGTCACCAACAATGTGGCGGCACAGGAGTTCCGCGAATATCAGCGCCACCCTAGTGGCTCATCATCTCAGCCATTCCGGAGAACATATCCGCGATGAACCCAGGGGTCTCCGGGAGTTCCTTCATGATTAGCTCCCTGACCTCCGCCGCCGGGGCTGACTCGCTCACTTCAACAGCGCCCCGCACAACATCTCCGATAGCCACATGAGCGCTGGTGGAATATCCCCCGCACGAGATATGAGAAGCATCAGCCGCTCCCCCGACCGCGTACATTCCGCATGCTGAGCCGCCGAAAGCAAGCCAGCCCGCAGCCGCCCCTCCGAACGCGATAACCCCCGCCGCGAGCGCTCCAAATGCAAGCACCCCAACCGAGAAAGTCCCCAGCGCCAGAAGCCCCGCGGAAATCAGCCCGAACGAAACCACCCCAACAGACAGGAATCCCCCGGCAACAACTCCCACCGCCTTGTTACCCAGAGCGAAAATTCCCTTTGCAGTGTACCCTTCCGGCTCCAAAATTTATATGTACCAGCGGAAGCCCCCGGACGGTCCGCCTGCTTTTGTACTCAAAGTGCAGCCGGGACCTCAGCGGTTTAGTATCCTGAATCGCTTCAGCGGGGTCGGAGGGTTCGGAGGGTCTGGAAGCCTCCTGCGGCTCCCCCTTTATAAGCTCGTCGGTGCTGACTCCGAATATGTCGCTCATCATAGCTAGCTTCTCAAGCTCCGGAGTAGTGGAGCCAAGCTCCCATTTGGAGACGGTCTGGCGCGTCACGCCGAGCCGCTCCCCGAGCTGCTCCTGCGACCAGCCCCTTGAATGGCGCAGCTCTGTCAGTTTCTCTGAAAATTTCATATTATTACCTCCTGGTTTTTGTATGCCTTGTGCTATAAATATACCACAATCGGCGCTGAATGTCTACCAATTTCCGTTTGAAGTCTGTCAACCAAACTTAACATCGGCTCTGTTATGCGGTTTTCAGACATGTGACAGAATTAGTGATCCACCCCGCCTCCAACAAAAAGTACTTGATTTTTTAGGAATTATGTGGTATATTATAAGTAGCACATTTCCCGCCGGTAATCGGCGTATTATAATTATATTATGATGTGGAGGTAAATAATGTCCGTTAATCTTCAGAAGGGTCAGAAGGTCGACCTTACCAAAGGAAACACCGGCTTAAAGACCATACTAGTAGGCCTTGGCTGGGACGAGGCTCCCAGAAAGTTCTCGCTTTTCTCAAAGCACGAGGATATCGACTGCGACGCTTCCGCGCTGCTGATAAGCGCTCAGACCGGCAAGCTGAACGGTCCTGTGGACGTCGTATATTTCGGTAATCTCACCCACCAGACCGGCGCAGTCCACCACATGGGCGACAACCTGACCGGCGCGGGCGACGGCGACGACGAGCAGATACTCGTTGAACTCCCGAAGCTTGGGAACGCATATTCAAAGATAGTATTCGTTGTGAACATCTACCAGGCTATGCAGCGCAAGCAGCATTTCGGTATGATAAAGAACGCCTTTATACGCCTCGTTGACGCGGAAAAGGGCGTTGAGCTGTGCAGGTACAATCTCTCGGAGAACTACGACGGAAAGACCGCGATGATCTTCGGCGAGATCTACCTTTACAACGGCGAATGGAAATTTAACGCGATCGGCGAGCCTACCAACGACAATGGTATCTCGGAGCTTGCCGCAAGATATCAGCGCTGATTTTAAGGAGGTTTTATCATGACAAAGAAGCTCGTAATTATCGCAGGGATAATCGGACTGGCAACAATAGCAGCCGCAGCGGTTGCGTTCTTCCTCACCAAGAACAAGACCATCGCGGAAGCCCTCGACTGCGAAGAAGACGACGAGATCTGATCTCTGTGACCCAAGCAAACCGCCCTGTTGAATGCGGGGCGGTTTTTATTTCTATATTTCAGGAGAACACCATGGCAAAGGAAAAAGAAGTCAAGACAAACGCAATGCGCATGCTGGACAAGCTCAAGCTTCCCTATAAGGTCCACCTTTATGAATGCGACGAATTCATCGACGGCGTACACATCGCCGAACTCCTCGGGGAGAGCTGCGACAGCTGCTTCAAGACCCTCGTCACCGTCGGCAAAAGCGGGAACTACTACGTTTTCGCCCTGCCCGTCGACAAGGAGCTCGACATGAAAAAGTGCGCCCGCGCAGTCGGCGAGAAATCGCTTGAAATGGTGCATGTCAAGGATATCAACGCCGTGACCGGATATATCCGCGGAGGCTGCACCCCCATCGGAATGAAGAAGCAGTACAAGACCGTTATACACAAGTCCGCACTGGATTTCGAGCAAATGATAATCAGCGGCGGAAAACTCGGCGCCCAGCTGGAGCTTGCCCCCGCAGACCTCGCGAAAGCCTGCAGCGGCTCCTTCGAGGATATCATCGCGGAATAACGCCTTACGCTGCCGCACGCCCGGCGCGGGACCCAGGCTACATGAATAACTTACGGAGAACACTATGAAAAAACTCATCGCCGCAGCAGCGGCTCTACTACTTACGGCGGGTATAGCGGGACTTACCGCATGCTCCGGCAGCGCCGAAGCCTCCGTAGCTTCGACGAAATCCGGCAGCGAACTCACCGCAGCGGGAATAAAGCTGAACCTCCCGGAAAACTGGACCGCGACAGTCGGCGACAAGGTATACGAAATAGTGCTTGACAGCGCGGATTCAGGCAGCTCGTCCGATGTCGAGTCGTTCAAGAAGCTGTGCGAGGATAACGGAACAGCCTACCTTGCATACGCCGTGGACTCCGAGGGGACTGCGGTGATGACCCTCACGTCGCTCAGAATAACCCCCGACGAAACCACCGGCGAGATACTCACCGCCGGGGACTACGCACGCCAGAACCACGATACCGCAGTATTCAGCTATCAGGCAAGCGGAATGTACATCAGGAACTCCAGCTTCGGCGAGGAGCAGCTTGCAGGCAGGAGCGGGTACCTCTCCCACTTTGAGCTGTGCTCCGACGAGGAGGTTTCGGAGCTGATACTGGGTCAGTCTGAGTTCACCTTTGAGCAGGACGGAAAGTTCTACTCCATTCAGACCTACTACCACAACGAGAACGCCGCCGCAGACGTCGACGAGATACTCGCCAACATGACCGCGCAATGAGAGATATCCGCAGCATAAAAGCCGCCGTTTTCGACCTCGACGGAACTCTCCTCGATTCTACCGCCGCATGGGAAGGTCTTGGCGAGCGCTACCTCGCCGGGCGCGGGATAACTCCCGAGCCGGGGCTTGACGAGAAGCTCCGCTGCATGGCCCTGCCCGACGGCAGCGCGTATCTGAAATCCGCCTATTCCCTGCCGGAGCCTCCCGACGAGATACTCCGGGATATCCTGCGCGGAATCGAGGCATTCTACCTCGCCGAATGCCCGCTGAAACCCGGCGCGCAGGAGCTTCTCGGGCTGCTCTCGCGGCGCGGAGTGGGTATTTCCGCAGCCACCGCCGGAGATGAGCGCCTTGCGCGCGCCGCATTAGAGCGTCTCGGGGTGCTCGGGTATTTCTCCGCGCTGCTGACCTGCGAAGGCTACGGCGGCAAGGACAAGCCCGATATATTCCTGAATGCGGCAGCCGCTGCGGGCGGGATTCCGGAAAACACCGCGGTTTTCGAGGATTCGCTCCATGCGCTCCTCACCGCGAAGCAGGCGGGATTCCTCGCCGTTGGGGTGTACGACCCCGGCGAGCCTCAGCAGGAAAAACTCAAAGCCAGCGCCGACTACTATTTCAGAAACCTGTCCGACTGCTCCGGACTATTCCTGGCTATTCCTGGCTATTCCGGGCTACTCGCTGAGCTTTAACAGCGCGTCCGCCATGCAGTCGCCGAGAAGCTCCCCGGAGTAGACCGCTTCGTCAAGCGAATTCGCGTGGCTGCCGACCTCTATCAGCAGCGACCCCGTGGAAATATGCTGATTGTAGTTCCGGTAGTCGAACAATATAGGTCTGGCAAGCCCGGGATACAGCTTCTCAGCCGAGCTTTGTATCATGCACGCCAGCCTGAAATTCTCGAGATATTCAGGCATATTGCCGAATCTTCCGTCATCGCAGCCGGTTATCACCATGAACTGCGCGGCGTTCCTGCCGTTTATCTCCGCCACCGGAGCAGTCCGGCTGCCGTCCGCAGAGGATATCGCGTCCCGGTGGAGGTCGATTATAACCTTTATCGACGGGTATTCCTCGAGCGCGGCGCGTATCGTAACTTCGCTGCGGTCGTACGCGCCGGTGTACGCCGGGTAGTCGTGTATCGTGCCGTCGTGCAGCACCGATATCCCGTGTTCTGCGAGCTTCTGCGCGAGCGCGTCCCCGACCCGGGTCATGTTGTAGTCAGGGTCGCGGGTACGGAACGGGTATTCCGCGTCGTAGTAGCTGCGCTGGTACGGCTCGTAGCTCTCTGTGGTGTGCGTGTGGACTATCAGCACCTGCGGAGCCTGCACGTCCGGCGTTACCACTATGTCCGGCTGGGACTCCGCGGCTGCGGTCAGCTTCTCGGCGCTGTCGGAGGTGCAGTTCCACACCATTCCCCCGCCCGGGAGGTCTATGTAGTCGTCGCCGACGTAATCGCCGTAGTGCTTCCGGTATATCGGACCGCTCCTGTTCCCCGCTGAGGTGCGGTCAACTCCGTCGTCGAACTCCGCAATGTTCTGGGTTATCACCCGTGCATACGGCTCTGACGGCGCTTCCGTTGTAACAGCGGTCGGCTGGGGCGATTCCGGAGCTTGCTCTGTTTGCTCCGCTGTCAGCTCTGCCTCCTCGAGGGTGAGCTGAAGCTCGGCTGCCTCGGTGCATTCCGGCGGAGATTCCTCCGTCAGCGGCTGTTCTTCCTCTGAAAAGATGGGGTTTCGCGCCGGAAACGCCGTCGTGTTGTCCGGGAGCTTTATCCCGGCAGTCAGCAGCGCCGCGTGACGCGCGGCTCCCCATGTGACGCTTACCGCGTCCGAAGGGCTTGTCCCTCCGGCTGCAAGAATTGCAAATACCGCTGCGGTAGTTCCCGCGGCGGTAATTATTTTTTTCCGATCCATGCTGTTTCCCCTCCGTGTATCCAGATATATGTATCTACATCTGCTTCATATATATGCGGATAACAGAAGTATTATTCCATGAACTTTGCGACAATTAACGACTATATAAAAATATCCCCCGCGAAAACCGCAGGGGTTATTTAATACCGTCGAAAAAGTCCCGTTGGGACTTTTCCGCCGAACATCCGCGCCGCGCGCACGTCTTGGCGGCTTTGCCGCCAAACCAGCGTAAGACCGAAGGTCGTCGCCTAAACACTTGCGCGGATAGAAGTATTTTTTGACCCGGCAAAGCTGGGTCAAAAAATGGATTTCAAATGCCTGCTTCGCAGGCAAAAGACACTTTTTCGACAAGCTGAGATGCCCCCTGCGAAACCGCCGGGGGCATCTGAATATCAACTTGTGAGCCTGACCGCTGGAATTACTCAGCGTCGAGAGTCTCGTTGTCCTCCATGAGTGCCTTGATGGAGAGGGAAACTCTGTTCTTCTCGGTGTCGATGTCGATGATCTTAGCCTCAACTTCCTGGCCAACAGTCAGAACATTGTTGATGTTGGTAACTCTCTCAGTGGAGATCTGGGAAATGTGGATCAGACCGTCAACGCCGGGAATGATCTGTGCGAATGCACCGAACTCGGTAATGCTTACGATAGTAGCCTTGATAACATCGCCGATCTGGTACTCCTCAACGAACTTTGTCCAGGGGTTCTCATCGGGATCCTTAGCGGAGAGGGAAACTCTCTTCTTCTCAGGATCGAAGGACTTAACGATAACGGTGATCTTGTCGCCTTCCTTAACGATGTCCTTGGGGTGGCCGACTCTGTTCCAGGTCAGCTCGCTGGTTCTTACCAGGCCGTCAACTGGACCGATGTCAACGAATACGCCGTAGTCCTCGATGGAGCGAACCTCGCCCTCGAACTTCTGACCAACCTGAATGCTCTCCCAGAACTTAGCTCTCTCAGCGTCGCGAACCTCTCTGGTAGCCTGACGGATAGAACCAACAACTCTGTTGCGCTGCTCGTTGATCTCGATTACCTTGAACTGTACGGTCTTCTTAACCAGATCCTCAAGCTTGCCGCTTCTCGGAACGCCGGTCTGGGAAGCAGGGATAAATACTCTTGTGCCGTTAGTTACGACGATCACGCCGCCCTTGACTGCCTGTGTAACCACGCCCTCGAGAGTCTCGTTAGCTTCCTTGGCTGCGGCGATCTTCTCCATGCCCAGCGCGGAATCTACTCTCTTCTTGGAGAGGAATACAACACCCTGAGAATCGTCTACCTTTGTAACGATAGCGTCGATCTCGTCGCCGACCTTAACGATGTCCTCAACCTTAGCGTTGGGGTCGTTTGTCAGCTCGTCGAGGGGTATGTAACCCGTGTGCTTTGTACCCAGCTCTACAACAGCCTCGTTCGGCTTAACGCTTACAACTGTTGCCTTAACTTTGGCGCCGTTATATAATCTCTTGCTCTCGGACTGCTCGAACAGTGCTGCAAAGCTCTCCTCATTTTCATTATTGTTGATGATCTCGCTCATTTTTAAATGAACCTCCTTTATTGTATAGGCGGGAGTTGAAGCTCCAGCCGTTATTCCGATAATACTATCGGAGTGCAGACCACTGATGATCTGCGGGGAAAGCTCTGAGGCACTCTCGATGAACACTGTGCGGCAATATCTCGAACAGATTTCAGCTAACTTTCCTGTGTTTGAGCTGTGCCTTCCTCCGACTACCAGCATAAGGTCAGCCCGTTTTGCAAGCTCCTCCGCGTTAGCCTGGCGCTCTGAGGTGGCGTTGCATATCGTATCGTATATCTTCACGCAGCTATATTCTTCCCGGATAATCTCCGAATATTCCAGAAATCTGCTGCGGTCGAAGGTGGTCTGTACAACGAGGATCGCTTCCCCGCCGGAAGCCCTGCACTCATCAAGAACGCTCCGGACTTCATCGAGCGCCATGCACGCGGCTGCCCTGCAGTTCGCATGCCCCATAATGCCCTGTACCTCCGGGTGCCCCCCGTCGCCGAGAATGATCACCGTGGAATCTGCGGGCTGCTCCGACACTATTTTGTGGATACGCTTCACAAACGGACAGGTCGCGTCCAGCAGCACGGAGCACACCGCCTGCGCCCTTTCCTCGGTATCCCTGCCGACCCCGTGGGAACGTATCACCAGGGGCTTCCCCTGCGCGTCCTGCACGTCTGCGGCTATATGAACTCCCCTTTTTTCAAGGGAATCGGTAACTATCGTGTTATGGATAAGCGGACCCAGCGTGAAAACCTCGCCGTATTTATCCGCCGCCTGCCCGGTAAGATCTATCGCGCGCTGAACGCCGAAACAGAATCCGGACTTATCCGCGGTCTCAATCAACATCAGGCATGTTCTCCCGGAGTTTCGCTATCTCGTCCATTATCGTGGAGCTTACCTGCTTGAGCATCTTTCTGTCGCTTATGTCGACGTCGAAATGCTCCGCCGGGATCTTCTCCCCGATCGAGATGTAGATATTCTGGCGGAATTTCTTCCTGCCGTACTGGATATACACCGGAACCACCGGCACCTTAGCCTGCGCCGCGATAATCGTAACGCCGCTTTTCGCCCTTCCGAGCGTGCCGTCCTTGGAGCGGGTGCCCTCCGGAAAGATAACGAATATACGCCCTTCCCCGAGGCTCTCCAGCGCCTTTTCGATCGCAGTGTTATCCTTCGCGCCCCGCCTTACCGGAAACGCGCCGAGCTTGGAAATAAGCCACGAAAATATCGGGTTTATCTCGAAAAGTTCCTCCTTCGCCATGAAGGTGTACTTCCCCTTGAAGGTGATGCCCACCACAGGCGGATCGTTGTTCGACACATGGTTGCTGGCGATTATGTAACCGCCCTTTTCCTTGGGGATATTCTCCCCGCCGATGACATGTATATGATAAACGATGATGTAGAATAATCTTGCGCAATTCCGGAGAAACGAATAGAACATCAGAGCTTCTCCTTTATTAAGCTGCAGATCAGTTCGCAGGACTGCTCAAAATCCAGCCCCGAGGTATCTGCAAGCACCGCGTCATCCGCCTGCTTCAGCGGAGCCGCCGCCCTGTGCGAATCGTCGTAGTCGCGCTTGTTGAGATCAGCGAGGACCTCCTCGAACGTGGTCTGTACACCCTTGGCGCAAAGCTCGTCGTAACGGCGCTTCGCCCTTATCTCCGGCGCGGCGGTGAGGAAGATCTTCACCTGCGCGTTGGGAAGAACGACCGTTCCGATGTCGCGGCCGTCCATGATAACGTTGTTTTCAGCGGCAATACCGCGCTGGATACCCAGCAGCGCCGCCCTGACCTCCGGCACGGCAGAAACCGCGGAAGCCGCCATCGAGATCTCCGGCAGCCTTATCTCCGAGGAAACGTCCTCGCCGTTGAGGTAAATATGCTGAATGCCGTCGCAAAGCCTTATTTCGGGCTTTATCTCCGGCAGCCTGGAAGCGATATCGGCAGGATCCTTCATATTAGTGCCGCACCTGTGACAGTACAGCCCAACCGCTCTGTAGAGCGCCCCGGTGTCCACATAAATGAACCCGAGCTTCTTTGCCGCCTCCCGTGCTATGCTGCTTTTTCCAGCTCCTACGGGGCCGTCGATCGCCGCCGCGATATGCTTTTCCGGCATAAACATCACCTGAACGAACCACTATGCAAGTGGCTGAAATGTGAAAAAATGTAAATAGGCGAAACTACCCCCTACATTTATTCAATTTATTATAGCACACCTCAAAAAAAATTGCAAGTGTTTTTTTGCAATTTCATTGAAATTTCACGCAAAAAGTGAAAAAAACTGTCGCAAGTGCCGATTTCCGGTCGGAAAATTCACGCCTGCGAAACAGCGAGCGCCGCGGAGTACGCCGTAGCGAACGCGATCTGCAGGTTGAACCCTCCGGTGTAGCCGTCGCAGTCGATGATCTCCCCTGCGAAATACAGCCCCGGACACAGCCTGCTCTCCATCGTGTTGGGGTTTATCTCCTTCACGGAGACGCCGCCCCTGGTGACGATAGCCTCCTCCACCGGGCGGAAGCCCCTGATATGCACCGTCAGCCCCTTGAGGAGCCTTCCCAGCTCGCGGCGCTGCTCCTTTGTGACCTCGTCGACCTTTTTGTCGGCGGGTATACCGGAAAGCTCCGCCACGACCGGTGCGAGCTGCGCCGGAAGAAGCCCCCGGAGGCTGTCCGCGAAGCGCATTCCCTTGCGCTCCCCGAAATCCCGGAGAATACGCGCGTCAAGCTGTTTTTCGGACAGCGCGGGCTTTAAATCTATCACAACCGAGTATTTCCCCGGCTCCATCGCCGGAATGTGCGCGGAAGCGCTCAGGATCGTGGGACCTCCCACGCCGTAAGCGTTGAAAAGAAGCTCCCCGAAATCCTCGTAAACGGCTTTGCCGCCGCACATCAGCTTCATCGAAACATTGCGGAGGTCAAGACCTGCCGCGCGGCTCACCCAGCGCTCCTCGGTCTCCATCGGGATAAGCGACGGCGAGCGCTCCGTGACGGTATGCCCCGCCTGCTGCGCGAGGGCGTACCCGGAGCCGTCCGAGCCGGTCAGCGGGTAGGAAAGCCCTCCCGTCGCGAGCACCACCGCCCGCGCCCGGACTTCCCTGCCGGAGATCAACGCTCCGGCGCACCTGCCGTCCTCGATAACCAGTCTGGTGCAGTTCCCGCGTATTATCTCCACGTTCAGCCTGCGGAGCTGATTTTCAAGCGCGTTAACCACGTCGCCTGCCTTGTCGGAAACAGGGAAAACGCGCTGTCCGCGCTCGGTTTTCAGCGGAACTCCCAGCCCCTCGAAATACTCCATCACGTCCGCGGGGGAACACTTCGAAAGCGCGCTGTAAAGAAACCTGGGGTTTCGCGGAACGTTTTTCAGCACGGTCTCGGGATCGCAGTTGTTCGTGATGTTGCAGCGCCCCTTTCCGGTTATCCCGAGCTTCCGCCCGAGGGATTTCCCGTGCTCCGCGACGGCGGCGGAAAGTCCCGTTTCAGCAGCGCGGGCGGCGCAGTACATTCCGGCTGCTCCGCCCCCGATTATCAGTATATCAAACATCTTTCTTGTAAACATCGTTGTTGTCCCAGAGGGTCTCCAGCTTGCGGAAGGTCTGCTCCACGCGGCAGCGGTTGCGGTTGGAAACGGATACGATAAGCGCGTTGAGAAGGCTCATCGGAGCTACCAGGCTGTCCACGAAGCTAACCATGTCGGAATAAGCGCACAGCGTCGTGTGAGCGTATTGCGCCAGCGGGGAATTCTCGCTGTCGGTGATGGCGATTATCTGGGAGCCGCAGTCATGCGCGAACTTGCACGCGTTGATGGTGCTCTTGGCGTACCTCGGGAAGGAAAGCCCGATGAAAACGTCCCCCTCGCCTATGTGGATCATCTGCTGGTAGATCTCGCTGGTCGCAACGGAGCCGATGAGCGTCACCTTGTCGAATATCAGCCTGAGATAGTAGTGCATGAAGCTTGCAAGAATGCCGGAGCTCATAGCGCCCTGAATGTAGACGCGGCGGGCGTCCACGATGGTGTTTACGGCGTTGTCGAAGGCCTCGCGGTCAACGTTTTCGAGGGTATGGCGTATCTTATCCATATCCTGGGTGAGGACTCCCTCGATGGGGTCGAGGTCGCCGATACGGCTTCTTGTAACGTCCATGCGCTGAATGGAGGTCAGGCGGTTCTTTATGTGGCTCTGGAGCGAGCGCTGGAGCTGCGGGTAGCCCTCGTAGCCAAGCTCGATAGCAAAGCGGACAACGGTGGATTCGCTGACGTTCACGGCGTTGCCGAGCTTGAGCGCAGTCATGTACGCCGCCTTTTCGTAGTGGTTGAGAATATAATTCGCGATGAGCTTCTGACTTTTTGAGAAAGTCGGCATCATCTGTTCTATCTGTTGGAGAAGATCTTCCTTCATTCCTGCACCTCTTTGTGTGTTTTTTTCTGTAAATAATTCATGCGATTTCCCAGACGGGAAACCGCTCCTGCTTATATCATACACCATTTGCAGATTTTTTGCAAGCGGTTTTGAAAAATCTTTTATAAATCAAGAACCATAGCAGGTTATTTTTCCCTTTTGTTCACCAATAATGTGTAAAGGCGGAGGTATTTCGCCGCCGCCTTTGAAAGCACAACATCGGATTTACTGCAAAATCACTCGAGGTATTCTCCGACTATCCGCACCATCATATCATTGAGCTTCTCGACATCGTAGCTGCCGATGGTGGGTTCAATGTGGTCGTACCCTATGCCGCTGTCGTTGGTGAGGAACGTGTAGGTGCCGCCGGTTTTCAGCGCCATGCTCCGCAGCAGGTACTCGCAGGACTTGTCAACGCCGCTCGCCGCCACCGGAACTATGCGTATGCCCTTTTCAGCGGCTTCGCCGACGTGCTTCACCGTTTCGTCGATTATCTGCACGTCCCCGTGCGGCGGAGCGTCCAGCACAAGGAACATCACCTTAACGGAATCCTCGTCCCATTCGTGGGAAACCGCGCTCCTCAGCGCTGTGTGCACCGCTTCGGGAGTGTCCCCGCCGCCGTCAGCGGTCTGCTCGGATATCGCCGTTACCGCCGCCGCGAGGTCGGTGGTGAACGGGTATTCCCGCACTACGTACTCGTCGCCCTCGTCGCGGTAGAAATTCACGCTTATCCGGGTCGGGACATTCGCGTTTTCACTGCGGATACGCGTCACCACGTCCTCGAGTTCGCATACCAGGTACTCAAGCTCGTCGCCCATGGAGCCTGTGGCGTCGCACATTATCATCAGGTCGAGTGACTTCGAAACGGGTTTCGCCGCGCCGTCCAGCGTGAATTCCGGCTCGATGCCGCCGTTTACCGTCTCCGTGAACGTCTGGGTGCTGCCGCCGTATTCCACGGTGAATTCCTCGGCGCCGCCGGACATTTCAGACTTCGCCCAGAACAGGTACGCCCTGCCCTTGTTGTCGGTGACTGCGGAAGTCCCCATTCCGGAGACCTTCGCGCCGGAAACCGCAGCGCCGGAGCTGTCCCTGACCGTCACAGCAGCGCGGTACTCCATTCCGGTGCGCCAGGTCTCCAGGTATCCCGCCCAGTCTGCGCCGTAGTTGCTGCTGGAATACAGGCTGTTCCAGAAGTCCCAGTTTTCGTTGTCGTTCCACTCGCCGCCAGTCAGAAGTCCCGCGCGCGGGTCTATCCACGGCTCCTCAGGCTCTATCGGGTCTATGGGTCCGATGGGGTCGATGGGGTCTATCGGAACTAACGGGTCTGTCGGCTCGGGGCACTCTGCAAAGCCGTCAGCCGCCGCCATTGCTGCGTCCGCGAATTCTTCCACTTCCGGCAGCGCCATGCCGCTGTCACCGCTCTTAACTCCTCCGATGTCAGTGGGGGCGTAGTCGTCTGATGGCGACTCATCTGCGGAGTGCTCCGGCGCAGCAGTTGAAGGCGCGGCGGTAGACATAACCGGAGAAGAAGCCGCTGAATCAGCGGAACTAACCGGACTAACCGAACCTGCTGAACCGCCTGAACCACCTGAACCACCCGAATCAGCAGAAGCCGCAGAGGAATCCGGGGCGGACACGCCAGCTCCGGAAGTGCCGGGAGTTCCGTGCTCCGCGGAGCTTGCAGGGCTTGCGGAACCTACGGAACCTGCCGAACCCGCTGAACCCGTCAAAACCGCCGAACCTTCCACAGAGTTTCCGCCGGAGGAACACCCTGTAAGCAGCGCCGCAGCCGCCAGCAGAGCTATAACAGAACGTCTTTTCATAATCACCATACTCCTTTCGTGGGGGCATTTGTATATAATACCGGGAACTTCCTGAAAAGGTTGCATTGAAATTCAGATACGCAGGCTTATAATAGGTATTATATATGACGATTGTGTAAAATGCATATAAATTCTCCCGGTTCATTAGGGCGCATTTTTTCCCGGAAAGGCTGAAATTATGCAGAAATCCTGCAATTGGTTGAAAACTCATGTTTATGTTGATTATTTTGTTGAAAGTTTTTTGTGTAATCTTCACAAGTTCAGAACGAAATGAAAATGATTTATTCTGCAAAAAACTGAAAATCAGCGTTAAAAGTGTTAAATTTCAATTTTTGTGTTGACGGCTGAATCATTTTTGGATATACTATAACCAAGAGATAAGGGATAAGACAGCACAGAGCTGCGATCCCAACTCGGCAGTGCATATAACGGCAGTGCAGAACAAAGAAAGATAATACAACGGAAGTTATGCTTGAGGAAAATGAGCATTATTCCCTTGAACGTCTTGTACAGTGCAAATACTTTGAATGTCTCAAATATGAGATAAAAGACGAAGTTAAGATTGTTGCAGATGAATCATCATTTGTTTCACTTGTATTTATAGAGGGAAGCGGAACGATAGAGGCAGATGATTATAAGCAGGAAGTTCCGTTCAAAGCGGGAGAAAGCTTCTTTATCCAGAAGGCTAACGAGTTCAAGTCTTCCATCTGGGTCGAGAAGGAAGAGCGCAGAGTAAACGCAAAGTCCCTGCTCGGTATCCTCTCTCTCGGTATCGTTGGCGGCGCTAAGATCCGCATCATCGCTGACGGCAGCGACGAGCAGCTCGCTGTTGACGGCCTCGTTAAGCTCGTAGAGAGCGGCTTCTCTGAGTAATCTGACTCGGGACATATAAGCGGCGTTTCGCTGCAAAGAATCAGGATTTAGGGGCAGGATCCGTTCATACGGTTTCTGCCCTGATTTGTTCAAGCAGTGTAAATCGTTTACACACGCAATTTCGGAGGATCTATGAAAAAGACCATCGCCGCAGTTCTCGCGGCTGTTTCCATCTCCCTTGCCGCAGGCTGCGCGGCGAATCTCCCGGCGGGCTACGACAAATTCACCGCCGCACGAGAGAAATACGAGACCCTCAGCAGCGGCAGAGTGACCATGACCGACCTTACCACCGGCGATGAAATAATGCGGTTCAGCTTTTATTTCAACGTCAACGACGAGATGGTGTTCAGCTACTGGGGAAGCTGGCAGGGCGAAGAACAGCAGGCGTACAGCGACGGTGCGGAATTTTTCTACAAGGAATCCGGGGACGAGAAGTGGACGGTCATAGGCTCCGACGACGACGGGTACATCTACAACGTGTACAACCGCGGATACCGCTACCCCTACGCGGAGGGCAGGCTGTTCTTCCTTGCCGGGGAGGCTGTCCGGAACGCGGGGATAATCGAAAGCGGCGACGGTCCGACCTCCATCACCTACACCTACGACCCGGAGAAGCTGAATTCCGCTTCAATGCCCGGCGTGCAAGAGGATATCCAGAGCTTCGAAAGGCTGACCACGACCCTTGAGATCGACCAGCAGGGATATCCGTCGAGCTTCACCGAGGACGGCTCAGTAGTCACCGCCGCCGGAGAGGTCATGGACTTCAGCATGCGTATCGACATCTCCGATATCAACGATGTCTACGACGTACAGAACCCGGTCGGCGAGATCTACAAGAAGGGCGAAAAGCCTGCCGAAAATTCGGAAAGCTCAGGAAATTCGGAAAGCTCCGAAAGTTCAGAAAACTGATAAACTACCGCCGGAATGCGCTGATTACCGCGTTTCCGGCGGTTTTGTCTGAAATTTCCGTGAATTCGCTTCAGGCGGTTGCAAATTTCCCGGAAGTGTGCTATAATATTTCATAAGTGTAGAAAATAACGCAGTACTTTGTTAAAAGTAATGGAGATAATATGAGCAACGAAAATCCAACGAGCACCCGCGTCAGCGCAGGCGCTTTATATGACAACACGTCAGCCGCCGGGGAATACCTGTTCTCGGTGATGATGGTCATGCTCGCCGCGCTCGGAAAGGCGCTGGCAAGGCTGTTCGCCGCGATAGACCGCCGTCTGGGCTGGCTCGGCGGCAAGATACTCAGCGGGCTGAAAATCCTCGGCGAGAAGATAGCTTCGCCGTTCCGCAGGTACGGCATGGCTTTACGAATGGGCTGCGCCGACATACGCCGCGCCCATGCAGACGGGATCGTACCGGCGTGCATAGCTGGTTTCCGCATGGTAGGCCGCATTCTGTTCGGAAAGCGCGGACTTGCAGTCACGCTGTGCAACTGGGCGCTTCCGATAATTAGCTGCGTGTTCCTGTTCAGCGTGGTGACATACGCCAACAGCATGACCTACGCGCTGAGGCTCTCTGTAAACGGCGACCTGATGGGCTACGTTTCAGACGAGACGGTGTTCACTGAAGCGGAAAAAATCGTGCAGCAGAGGATAACCTACCTCGACAGCAACACCGAAATGTTCAGCTTCAACAGCGACTACACCGTTGAAATGGTGGGCTACGGCTCGACTATGACAAAATACCAGCTCGCCGATAAAATGCTTCAATCCATGGGAGCCGAGATCTCCTACGCATACGGAATGTACATAGGAAACTCCTTCTACGGAGCGCTCGAAACCAAAGACCGCGTAGACGCAGCTCTTGAGGACCTGCTCGACCAGTACCGCGAGGGCGGCGACGAGACCGTACAGTTTGAAAGCGAGATAAGCTACGAGCCGGGGCTGTACCTTACGGAAAGTATCGTCAGCGAGGACTCGATAATAAAGCTCATCACCTCTAAGAAGAGCGTTGCGGCGTACTACACCGTGGTCGATGGAGATTCCCCCTACGGCATACTCGACAAGCTCGAAATGTCCGAGGAGGAGGTCGCTCTGCTGAACCCCGGTTTCTCAATGGACAGCTCGCTGTTCATCGGCGATAAGATCCTTATAAACCAGGAGGAGCCGTTCCTTGCGGTTTCCGTCACGAGGACCGAGACCTACGACGAGCGCACTCCCTACGACACCACGTACACCGAGGATTCCACGCATTACGAAGGAACCTCCACGATAGTGCAGGAGGGCGTAAAGGGAACCGAGCGCGTTACCGCGAACGTTTCCTACATCAACGGCATTGAGACCCGCCGCAAGGTCATCGAGAGAGTAACTATAGAGGAGCCTACGACCGAGATAATCTCCATGGGCACAAAGGCAAAGCCTGCGGGAGTCACCGCTAGCATACCGGATAACATGCCTATCGGACAGTTCCTGTGGCCGGTCGGCGGCGACGGCGGTCAGATCTCCGAGATGATGTACGGCTACGGCGGATACTACGGTCACAGCGGCATTGATATCTCCGCGCCGTACGGAACGCCTATCTACGCCGCGGAATCCGGTACGGTCATCCTGGCGTCGTGGTACTACGGCTACGGAAACTGCGTAATGATCCAGCACGCGAACGGCATGGTGACGGTCTACGGCCACGCAAGCTACTTGCACGTTTACGTAGGTCAGCAGGTAACTATGGGCGAGGTCATTGCGGACGTTGGTTCCACGGGACAGTCCACCGGCAACCACTGCCACTTCGAGGTGAGACTCAACGGAATGAACGGCATGCGCCTCAATCCGATAAATTACCTCCCATGGCACAGGAGAGCCTCCTGGTGCGTTGAGTACTGATAATATTAAGGAGCTGCATATTTCATGCAGCTCCTTTTTTACTATGGTCACCTCTAGAAACCTTGTTTGAGTGAAAATGTGTATAGCACACCGCCTGCTTCTTCAAACCTCCTCGTAAGGCATACAGCCTTACTTCGTCGGCTTTCATCGCATTCGGCGCACTCTACCCATTTTCCCTTTTCAAACCGGTTTTTAGAGGTTCCCCTATGAAAAATGGAGCTGTTTTCGCAGCCCCATTTTAATTTTGCACTCGATATCACACAAGGTATTCCCGCACAGCGGCGGCAAAATAGAAGCTCCCGCCGAAGTACATCAGACCGCCCTCGCGGTCGCGGCGCGCAAACTTGAGAGCCTCACGGGGAGAATGGAATATCTCCGCCCCGTCAAGCCCGGAGATGCGGCGCAGTTCCTCCGCAGGAACCTCCCCCTCGGAGAAGCCGTCGCAGAAATACACCCTGTCGAAGCAGGGCAGTATTTCCTGTAGAAACGCGCGGTGATCCTTCGTGTTCATCATGCCGATGAATGCAGTCCGGCGCTCGTACCCGGAATCCTCAAGCGCTGAGCGCACCGCCCTTGCCGCCTGCGGATTGTGTCCGCCGTCAAGCAGTATGTCCCCGGGGAGCAGCTCCATTCGCGCGGGGATCCTGGCACGCTCTATGCCCATCGCGATGTGCGCCGGAGTTACTCCGGCGCAGGTCAGCGCCTCTATCGCTGTAAGTGCGTTCGTTACCTGGTAGGCTCCGCCGAGGTTCAGGCGGTACTCCTGCCCCCTGTAGCGGAATCTGCTGCCGCGAAGCCCGGGCTTTTCCAGTATCTCCAGCTCCGAGCGGTCGGGAGTTATCAGCCTTGCGCCGGTCTGCGCGCAGCGTTCGCGGATAACATCCATCGCAGACTCCGGAATATCCAGTGCCGCAACAGCGTTACCGCCCTTTATTATGCCGCATTTCGACCGCGCTATCTCCTCCACGGTGCCGCCAAGTATCTTCGTGTGGTCAAGACCTATTGAGGTGAAAACCGCGCACTCCGGCTGCTTTATCACGTTCGTGGAATCCAGCGTGCCGCCGATACCCGCTTCCAGCACTACCCAGTCCACCTGCTTTTCAGCATAGAAGAGGAACGCCGCCGCGTTAAGTATCTCAAACTGCGAGAATTCGAGACCGCCGCACTGCTCCGCTGCGTCGGCGACCTTGTTCAGGAGCCGCGCAAGGTCGGCGCAGGAGATCTCGTACAGCCCGTCGGGGTAGCCTATCGCTATGCGCTCGCATACGCTGCGGACATAGGGCGAGGTGAATTTCCCCGCGGTGAATCCCGCCGCGGCAAGCGATGAGGCGCAGAACTCCGCCACGGAGCCTTTGCCGTTCGTACCCACGATGTGGATATAGCGCAGCTTATCCTGAGGGTCGCCTAGCTTATGGCACAGAGCCTCGAACCTGGACAGATCCTTCACCGGTGCGCCAAAGTGCGAGTACTGCCCCAGGAACCGTTCAATTTCGCCGCATTCGCAGCTCAGTGCCAGCCGCATTCGTCGTAGTCCTTCCACTTCTCATGGTAGCGCATCTCGTCTGCGAGCTTCATGCAGATGTAAGCCACCGCACCTGCGACAACGATCACAGCGCCGATTATCGGGATAACTACCTTAGCGGTAGGGCCGATCTTCTTCTGAACTCTTTCGTGAATAGTTTTCATAGAATTACGTTCCTTTCTGTAATAACCTGTCGTTATTCGCCTGAGAGTAATTTGTACAGTTCCTTGCGGGAAACGCCCGCCGCCTGCGCGGCAGTCTTGCATGCCTCGGACAGCTTCATGCCGCCCTCGGCGTAGCCCCTTGCAAGTTCCGCTGCCTGCTCGATGGACATTTCCTCCGGTGCTTCCGGAGATGCTCCCTCGAGCACGATGACGTACTCGCCCCGGGGGTCAGTCTGCTCGTATAGCTGTATCAGCTCGCCGAGGGTCCCGCGCAGGACCTCCTCGTGCAGCTTCGTGAGTTCCCGGCAGAGAGCCGCGCGGCGCGTTCCGCCGAGAGCCTCCGCGAGATCCGCGAGGGTCTGCCGCAGCTTGTGCGGAGCCTCGTAGTATATCAGCGTGTGCGGGAGCTTCGCTGTTTCGGCTAGCCGCTGGCGGCGCTCCTTCTTATCCACCGGCAGGAACCCTTCAAACGCGAAACGCGCGGTGTCTATTCCGGATATCGCAACGGCGGCGATCGCTGCGTTGCAGCACGGGACGGACTCCACCGGGACGCCCTGCTCATAGCAGCGCTGAACAAGGTACACCCCCGGGTCGGAAATGCAGGGCATTCCGGCGTCGCTTACCAGCGCAACGGAGTTCCCTCCGTGCAGCAGCTCGAGGATCTTTGCGCTTTTTTCCGCTTCGTGGGGCTTGTAGTAGCTCAGAAGCGGCTTTTTAATTCCGAAGTGGGTCAGCAGCCGGAGCGTTACCCGGGTATCCTCGGCGGCGATATAGTCCACGCTTTCCAGCGTTTCTATACCGCGCGGTGAGAAATCCGAAAGGTTCCCGATAGGCGTGCCCACAACGTAGAGCTTACCTGTTTCAGTCATATAGCCTTGTGTACTCCTCGGTGTAGGATTTATCGTCGTTGCGCAGTATCATGGGCTTCTCGACGATCATGCCGGACTTCCCGCCCTTCTTTCCAGTCACGAGGAACAGCCACGGCTTGTCGAGAATGCTGTTGAACACGAACGTAATGCTCTTCGGCTCGATTTTGTTCTCGCGCATGGAGTTCAGCACGTCCGCGAGGCGCTCGGGGCGGTGGCACATCTTCAGCAGACCTCCGTATTTCAGGAGCTTCCCTGCTGCACAGCACACGTCGTCGATGTTGCACATCAGCTCGTGCCGTGCGACCGCCTGGGGTCTTGCAAGCTTCTCAAACCCGGAGCCGTTCGTCATGTAAGGCGGATTCGCGGTGACGATATCCATTGTCTCAAAGCCGATCTGGCTCTGCTTCAGCTCGCGGAGGTCGGCGAGGACCGGCTGGAGCCTGTTCTCAAGATGGTTTTTCTCAACGGACATCTTCAGCAGCTCGATTGCTTCCTCCTGTATATCCACGGCGTAGATAAGGTGCGGCTTTACGTTCTTGCAGAATATCAGCGGGATTATTCCGCAGCCGGTGCACAGATCGCAAACCACGCTGTCGGGCTTTACGTTCGCGTAGTACGCCAGCAGGAAAGCGTCCGTGCCGAAGCGGTGATCCTCGGAAACGTACATCGTAAGCGGTCCCAGGGTGAAGGTTTCAGTTTGCATATAATTGCTTTCCTTTCATGTGATTTAACCGACGATTATCTGCCCGTCGGGGTAAACGATGTTCTTGCGTTTTGCGGAGTTCACAAGCATTGAAAGCACCAGCGACACCGGGCCAACGCGCCCTATGAACATCGTGATTATAAGCAGTATACGCCCGGGTGTTCCGGAAATTTCAGTTATCCCCGCGGAAAGTCCCGAGGTAGAGAACGCCGACACGGCTTCAAACAGGCACTGAACTCCCCGGCCGTCCTCGGGCAGCGTGAAATACAGCACCGAGAAGCAGAGGATAACAGCCGTCAGCGAAAGCAGCGTGACTGTCAGCGTGCGGTAGACCGCCAGCTTGTCTATCTTGTGCTTCATGATCTCAACGTCGTTCTTGCTCTGCATATAGGAAACCACAGTCATAATCAGCACAAGCAGCGTGGTGGTCTTGATACCGCCGCCGGTGGAAGCCGGAGAGGCTCCGACGAACATAAGTATGCAGGTCCCGAGCTGTGAAAAATCCGACAGGTCGTCTATCGGCACGGAGTTGAACCCGGCTGTTCTGGCGGTAACGCTCGAGAAAAACGCGTTGAGCAGCTTCCCGCCGAAGTTCATCTCGCCAAGCGCGCCGTTCCATTCCGCGAGGAGGTAGAACAGCGTTCCGCCGACGGTAAGCGCCGCGGAAGTCAGCAGCACCGCCTTGGTGTGCAGGCTGAGTTTGCGTACCTTACGAATGTTGAGGAAGTTTTCCCAGACGATGAAGCCGAGACCTCCCACGGTTATCAGCATCGCAACGGTGACGAGAACCAGGGGGTCGCTCTGATATCCGGTGAGGCTCGCGAACGGCGAGGATATCCCGCACAGGTCGAATCCGGCGTTGCAGAACGCGGTGACGCTCGTGAAAACGCCCATCCACACGCCGTAGCCGCCGTACTGCGGAACGAACCGCAGGCAGAGCAGCACGGCTCCGGCTCCCTCGAATATCATTGAATACTTGATTATGCTGATGAAAATGCGGCGTCCGCCCTGGAAGGTGCTTTCAGTAAGCCCGTCCGACACATTCGCGAGGGTGCGGAAGCCCAGCTTCTTCCCGGCGGCAACGTTGAAAAACGTGATTATCGTCACGAATCCCAGACCGCCCACCTGGATAAGCAGCGCAATGACCGCCTGCCCGAATATCGTCCAGTTCGAGTAAGTATCCACGACTACGAGACCAGTCACGCAGGTCGCGGAGGTCGCGGTGAACAGGCAGTCGAAGAATGAAGTGCTGCCGCTCTTTGACGAGAACGGAAGCCACAGCAGCAGCGCCCCCACAGTGATTATAATAAGGAATCCCAGGCAGAGGGTGCGCGCGGGCTGCATAGGCTTTGCTTTTTTAATGACCGGCATGGCGTACCTCCGCTCAGGCGGCGGTAGTCGCCGGAAGAATTATCAGCGGCGCCACGGAATCCCTGGTAAGCTTCACCGATGTGACCGTAACCGGAGACCCGCTGCGGTTGGTGAGCTTGAGCTGCACGTTTTCAGTCTTTGCGGCTGCGGCATTGAATTTCAGCACCATCTCGCCGTCATCTGAGGATACTATCTCGTAATCGATGCTGTTCGCCTTCTTGTCGGAGGTAAGCGCGATGGAAAGCTGCTCAAGTCCGGTTCCGCGCAGCGTGAATGTGAAGCCGCCGGAGCTGTAGAGCGCGAAGTAGTTGGTGTAAACCGCAGAGCCTTCCGGCAGTACGGCGGCGCCGCCGTCCCTGGTGACTGAGCTTGTCGACGGAATGTTCCTGCCGCTGTATTCGAAGGAAGCGGGCGCGGAAAGCTCCAGACCCTGCTCCTCGCACCATTCACGCGCTGCGTTGGTGCAGGCGTAGAGGTGGATATTGTTGTTGACGTCCCCGACAAGCCAGAGGTCGCCCGACCAGAGCTGGAGGTTATCCTCGCGGTCGGCTATGATGAAGTCGGGGCGTGCGGTCTGGGAATTCAGCTTTTTCAGCGTGGAGGCAAGCCGCACGTGCATATCCGGGAACAGGAACTGCGCCTTTACGTAGCGCTCGGATTTCAGCGAGAACGCGAGTACGTCGTCAAATCCGCTGTCGTCTATCATCTCGAGCGCCTCGGAAACGTACTCTCCGCCGTAGCTTGCGTTCTTGCCCTGAACCACGGTGTAGCCGTCGAAGCAGTAGAGGCTGGTGTACATAAGCAGCGCGCCCATCGGGATAGTCACCCAGTTGAACATGCTGCTGTTCTTTTTCACGGTTATCAGCCGGATTATCACCACGGCAAGCAGCAGAGCCATTACAACGGCGATAATCTTGATAAATGTCGTTTCGGTTATCTTGTCCTTGAGACCCTCGCCCAGCTTCAGCGGAGTGATCCCGAGGATCATCGCGCTTACTACGCCCTTATCAGTGGTGCCGTCGCCTACGACCGCCGGAACGGTCAGCAGCTCGGTGAGCGCGAATATTCCGCCCGCGGTGATAAGCGCCGCAAGGCTGTGCATAACGCTGAACCTTCCCCGGTAGATCATTATGAGCGCCGGGAATATCGCAACGGGGAAGAAAGTCTCGATGTAGCGCCCGAATATCGTTGTATCGGCGCGGGTGTCGAACACCGTGGAGGTCGCCTTGAAGCCGACGCTCACCACGAATATCGCGCCCATAACCAGGAAAGCGAACCAGCAGAACATTGCAAGCGAACTTGTGATGTATGTCTTTGCCCTGCCATCGGCGGTCAGTTCAGCAGCGCCCTTCTTCGCGCGGTTCCTGGTGACGTAATACATCGCCAGTCCGGAGATTATCAGCACCATCGCGATGGCTCCGAAGCCCCAGGTGGAACTGATAAAGTAGAAGAAATGTCCGACCAGGGTCTGCGGGAAGCGCATGAGCTTCTCAGGATCCGCGTCGAATATTCTGCCGAGGGTGTTTTCGATGGTATTCACGGAGGCCTTGTCGGACTGCTCCTTGAGCCACAGGACATTCTGCAAGTAGCCCTTGATCATCTTGTCCGCGAGGAATCCCACAACAACGCTTGAGAAGAAGCCGCTCAGCGCGAACACCTTCCGCTTCATCGTGAACAGTACCACAAGCTCCAGAACCACTCCGGCGGCGAGCATTGCGATCATTCTGCCGTGGGTAGCGTAGGCTGCAACGAGGGTAAGCCCCGCGAGCGCCGCCCAGAGCTGCTGCCGGAACACCGCCTTACTGCTGTGCGACGTATCCTTGAAGCTCTTCAGCGACTTGTACATCAGCAGCGCGAACACCCACGGAAGCAGGCAGCACAGCGTTTCGTTCCAGGTGTACTTAGTGAGCAGCAGGTACGCGGGGTACATTCCGCATACTATCGCCATGAATACGGAGGATAGCTTCCGCACGCCGAACCACTTCCGTGCGAGGAAGTACACGATGACCGGTGCGAAGCTCATCAGCACGCCGTTTATCAGTATCATAACGCGGTACTGGAGCATAGGGTCGTCAACGAACCAGAACACCGGAATGTAGAACAGGCTCTGGAAATACCCGTAGTAGCCGCCGGCGGACACCGTCTGCGACCAGTCGTAGCCGTTGAACCATGCGGCAACCGCAGTAACCGCGTACTCGTCGGGGGTGAGGTTGAACATAGTCGTGACCTGCGTCATCAGGACGTGTATCGCAAGCGTTACGACGTACAGCGCCAGCATAAGGAACCAGTCGCTGAGGAACACGCTCTCCTTTTTCGGAGCGGCAGGTGCGGCTGCTTCCGGTTCCTCCGGCTTCGGGACTTCGTATATCGGGTGAACGTCGGAGCCTTCTGCGCCCGATGAACCCTCCGCCCCCTCCAGCGGAGCCGCGTTTTCGTTTATATTTTCAAGTTCGTTTTCTCCTGTCAAAGTTACTGCCTCCTTAATGATCTGAAAGCGCCGGAGCTTGTATCGTTGCGCCTTCTTCCGCCAGCGCGGTTATGTCCGCGGAGCGCTTGTATCTCATATAGTCGCGGGCGGTCTCGCCCTTTGCGTAGACGGAAAGCCCGCCTTCCGTGCCGATGTAGTCGTAGCTGAACGGCTCCAGCGGGAGCTGCTCCTCCTCGTCGGCTATGATTATGCAGTTGTCCGGGAGATTCTTCGCCTTGCGGATTATCGCTACCCGGGTGTTAAGATTCAGGAACTGGATAAGCCCCGCGTTTCGCGTTCCGATGTTATAAGCCACGATGACCGGCGACGCGCTCTCGTTATACAGAAGCTCGGAAACCAGCCGCGCCGGCTCGGTCTTTGCGAGGTTCTCCTCGGCGCGTGCAGGGAGGTAAACCGCCCCGGCAAACACCGTGGTGTAAAGGAACAGGCAGCAGCACAGCCCTGATATCAGTTCCTTGCCGTGCTTGCGGGTGCACAGCGTGAACACTGCGAACGCCGCCAGCACTGTGAACACCACGGAGGTCATTATAATAAAGCTATCCACGGTGAACGGCTTGGCGTAGTCCTCGCCGATCCGCCAGGGCATGAGTCCCAGCATGGGGGATTCGCGGTAGCCGCGCGCCTTTTCGAGCATCTGCCAGGATACCGTGAAGAATCCGTAGCAGGTATATGCGTACACGATCGCCGCCCAGCCGATGTTAGCGACGCTCAGCCTGTAGCGGAACATGAACACCAGCACCAGCATGACCGCCAGCGGAGCCACATTGTCGGTGTATCTTCCGAACATCGTGAGATCCTTGATGGCGCTTATCTGCCCGGAATTGAACTTGAACAGCACCGAAAGCAGCATGGAGCCTCCGACGGCGAGGAACGCGTAAATTCCGAGTATGGTTATGTGGCCGCTGTAGACGTGCTTCGAGGCAGGCTCGTACACCTTCACGCCGTTGACCATCTCGCCGGCGCGGTTTTTGCTCCACTCGCGGATACGAACGAAGATGAGCATGAAGAACACCACGCAGGCGAGGGCTCCGATACCAGCCGTGGAGGTCATGAATGTGTAGATATGTCCGAACAGCGTGGAAACGAACCTGCCGAATCCGCCTTCGTCAAACAGACCCAGCACGCGGTTTGCCTCGGCTTCCATGGTGTTGCCGCTCGCCTTGCCGTTCCAGACCAGCTGCTGGATCGTCTTTTTGCAGAAATGCTCCCCGACGAAGCCCAGCGCAAGCGCCGGGAAGAAAACCGGCAGGGTGAATATCCTGCGGTTCATGAAGATACGCGCGATAAGCACGGTCATAACGAACGCGATAACTACAGCCAGCAGCCTGGAGTGCGCCCCGTAGCAGACCGCGCAGAGAACTCCGGCGGCGGCCGACCACAGCACGCGCAGCGCGTCCTTCTGGCAGTCCATAGACATGAACATCACCCACATCAGAACCCACGGAAGCAGGCTGCATATGGCTTCGTTCCACATGAACTTGGAGTGGGCTATGTATGTGATGTAAGCTCCGCAGCAGAACGCCACGGTGATTTTCTGCCATACCCTGGAAACGCCCAGCTTTGTGGAAACATGGTAAGCTATTACCGGAATGAAGCTCATGAGCACGCCGTTCATTATCAGGCACGCCTTGTAAAGAGCGTAGGAGTTGCTGAAAAACAGGAACAGCGGTGCGTAGAAAATAGCCTGAACGTATCCGTAATAGTAGTAGACCTGCCCCATCAGCGCCGACCAGTCGCGCCCGGAATAGAACGCGGCAACGCTTGCAACGCCTATTTCGTCGGGGTTAACGGCGGGAAGCTCCATATGCATGGTAAGCAGCGAATGCACGATGACGCTCACCGTAAAGATCACCATCATCACGCCGCGGTCGCCGAAGCTGTTGTAGAAACGTCTGAGAGCGTTTATCATTTCTTGTCGATTTCCTCTTTGTTGTAGCTGCAAAGATTGTAGTTAGAGTAGTTTGAGTTGGTGTTGTTGTACTCAATGCGCTTTACGTGGAAAAGGGTCTCGTCCATTACCCTGCGGCAGCCGGAAATAGCGTCCGCAACAAGCCCGAAAATGCCTATCTGGAATCCCACGATAGCAAGCACAGCCATCAGCACCAGGGACTGTATATGTCCGCCGCCTTCGCCCAGGCATGCGTAAACGATGAAGCGCACCGCAAGCACCAGCGCGGCAAGCACGAATACAGCAGCAATTCCTAGGAAGGTCTTGAGCGGCTTTCTCATCACGTAGTTGCGGATAATCGTTCCGCTGGAGCGCTTGATGTAGCCCCACATGGACTTGAACAGGCGGCTCTTGCGAAGCTCCGGGTTGGTGTTGATATCCACGGACATTATCTTGGTGCGGTCTGCGCCGGCGGTGATGATGGTCTCCAGCGTGTAGGTGTAGTCGGAGAGCACGTTAAGGCGCAGCGCGGCTTCTCTTGTGTAGCTGCGGAATCCGCTGGTGGTGTCCACAACGTCGGTGCCGCTCGCCTTTCTTACAACGCCGCTTCCGAGCTTCTGGAGCTTCTTTTTCAGCGGGGAGAAGTGCTCGATGGAGTCTGTGCGGCGGTTGCCTATTACCATCGTCGCCTTGCCCTCAAGCAGCGGACGCACCAGCTTTTCAATGTCCGCGCCGGCGTACTGGTTGTCGGCGTCGGTGTTGACGATGATGTCGGCGCCCAGTCGCAGGCATGCGTCGATTCCCGCCATGAAGCCCTTTGCAAGTCCGCGGTTGTGCACGAAGCTTACTATGTGATGTACGCCCAGCTCCTTTGCGCGCTCTACGGTGCGGTCGGTGCTGCCGTCGTTGATGATGAGATATTCGATCTCGTCGATACCGTCGATGTGCCGGGGGAGGTCGTGTATGGTCACGTCGAGGGTCTCGGCTTCGTTATAGCAGGGTATCTGGATTATCAGTTTCATGTTATTGTTCTTCCTTTTGATTTTGTTATTGGAACGCTCCCGCAGGAGCAGTTTTTCATATCATCGTGCCGGTCATTCCGGAGTTCATGCGGACGAAATACAGCAGCAGTATCGCCTGGAGCAGGTACACCGCAAGTATCGAGATTATCGCGCGCAGCCAGGATGGACTCCCCTTTGCGTTGAGCGCCTCGTAGTAGCCCGGGGCGTTTCCGTCGTCGTAATTTGCTCGGATCTGCTTTATGCGCTTCACGCAGTGGCGGTAATAGATGTAATCGCCGAACATGCACAGCGCTATCTTCGCGGCGAAATACAGCCCGCTGGCGGCGAACTGCAAAGCTCCCACAACCGAAGCGCTGAACGACCCGGCAAAGGAAAGCAGCGTCGGAACGTAGTAGGCAAGTTCGAGCAGAACCAGGATAACTCCGGCGGCGTCCAGTTTCCGGTAGAACTGGTGCACCGGCGTGAACAGCCCGGCGCAGAGGTTGAAGAAAACCTTCCGCTTCTTCTGCCCCGGAGCCGCCGGCGCGCGGAACGCCGCGAACGCCTGGGAATAGTGCATTACGGATTTCCCGACGTAGCAGGAAAGCTCCTTTGCGCTGACGCCGTCCTCGCCGCGGGTGTCGTCCATGGTCTGGCGGTTTATCTGGTCGAGGAACTCCTGAATATCTACCGGCTGACCGTCCGGGCCGCAGGCGTTGAAGCTGCCGTTCGGAACTCCGCCGGGATACTCCGCGCGGTGATCGCTGTAATCTCCGGACTGCCCCTCGGTATCATCATGCTTGCTGAGGTCAACGCCGGACTGCTCCTCCTGCCCGTTGGAAGGCTCAGGCTCTTCACCGGGGAGGTGCCCCTCCCACACAAAGCCGGAAGCATGCCACTCCTCGACCCCGCAGCCGCCCTTTTCATTGTAGCAGGCGCGGTGATGCGGAGTTCCGCAGACAGGGCATACCACGATGTCGTCATTTTCGGTGAACGGCCTGCGGCATACCGGGCAGAGCTTGTTTTCAAATCTTGTCATTTAAATTCCTTTCTGTCTACATTCTGCATCATATATAATTATGTGACGAATAGCTCGTCTGGATATGCATATACATTTTATAGTATACCACATTCCGGAACAGATTTCAATAAAAATCGCCCCGTGCTGTGTGAAAATTAGCAAAAATTTGGCGGAGGCTGATTCAGCATATTTCTGTTCATAAAAAGCGGACGGTGCTGTCAGCCCGTCCGCTTTAAGGCAATACCGCGCAAAGATTGTGCGTGTATTGCGCAGTCAGATTTTTCGTCAGATTGTACAACGAGG
>ENA-UESS01000099-UESS01000099.1-human-gut-metagenome-genome-assembly--contig:-NODE-99-length-30917-cov-16.924578_pt1 | contig 30917 bp, 17 predicted proteins | sample MGYA00243004_ERZ508005 | MGnify/ENA primary metagenome ERZ508005 (study PRJEB26167, sample SAMN06115471) | human gut metagenome | host: Homo sapiens | place: China:Guizhou | collected 2016-06-29...
AACCGTAAAAAAGTCTGTCCGAAGAGGTTCGCAGCAATAGGAAAAAGAGGGCCGAAGCAAATAAGGACGCACGGAAAAACCGCCGGCGACGACTTCAGGCGCTCCCTTTCTCCGCAGGAGCAAACACCCTATCGCGCAAGGCAGGTCTTCTGACTTGTCCCCCGAGGCGGCGCCTTCCCGGTCCCGGAGGACCAGTGGCTCAAGAATGCCGCAACGAAAAAGCCCTTGCGGGCGGGACTCACAGCAGCGGGAACTGTTGCCGATTCACACAGCATTCCCTTTTAATTCCCCTCCACGGGGAAACCATTGCACGGCAAAGGTACGCTTTTATCGGCAGGAAGCAAGCGATCCGGCGGAATATTTCCGCGAAACGCGCCCCGCCGCTCTGCGCAGCGGACCGTTCCGACCACGATGCGTCCCTTTTCCGGCAGACGGCGGCGCAACTTTGGCACGCGCTTTGTACTTATTTCAGTCAACTGCGGCACAGCAACCGCAGTGAGGTTTCTTCATTTATTTAAGTTTGGGTTAGTAGTTTTAGGAGGGCAACCTCCTGGGGGCAGCAGGCAATCGTGAGATTCCCTGCTGTTTTTTTTGTCCCCGGAGGTCCTCCTACTAACCGAACAATTCGTTGAGCACCGCAGCCAGGCGGTACGAGGCCTTGATCAACTGGCTTTCGGGCAGCAGGTAGGTGTCCAGCACGAACTGCTTGTCGTAGGTCTCGTCGGCCCGCTGCCAGTCGTAGATCACCCGGCACGCGACGGCGGTTTCATGCAGCCATTCGCGGGGCGTACCCTTGGCCATGGCGGCTTTCTCGCGCTTGGAGAAGGTGTCCAGCAACTGTTGATACTCGCTGTAACTCCAGCCATGGGCCCCGTCCAGCACACCCCAGTCCCACATCGCATGGTAGGACATCTTCCTGCCGTTGAGGTCCGCGCGGCCGCTCTTGCAACCGGCGTATTTGACATGCGAGGGACAGTGCATGTCACCCACGATGTGGATCACATACATCAGGTTCAGCCGCACGAGCGAATCGCCCATATTCCGGTAGTCTTTCAGCCGGTCGACGGCGCGCATCAGTTCGACGACGCAATTGGTCTTCCCCTTGCGCAGGGTGTCGACCAGTTGCATGCCGGCATCCACATAACTCACATGCTCGACGTTTCGAAATTCGGGCGTATCGCGGTACTTGTCCATCCACGATGCGTAGTAAACGATCGAATGGTCGAGGTAGCGGGCGATATTCCTCTTCGCCCGGGGCGTCAGGTTGCATTCGGCGATATACGCAATGGCGTCGTGGCGTGTGCGGTCCCATGCCTGCGACGGCAGCGCCGCGCAGAGCATAAGGCCCAACAAAAACAGTTTCAGGTTTTTCATTGTCTTTCAAATTAACGGGTTAACGATTCGGCGCGGAAGTTATCGAACTGCACGCGGTTCTTGCTTTTGACCGCCGGGGCGAACACCACGCGGGTCGTAGCATCGGCTCCCGTGATCGTGAAAGAGAAACCCTCCCACGCATTGCCGCGCGACAAGGTGAACGAAATGATTCCGCCCGAAGCGCCTTCGATGGTCCCGGCGCCCTTCAGGCTGGCCGTCAGGGTCTTGTTCGTATCGGCCGCACCGGAGAAATACTGGAAGAAATAGGTGGCGTCGAAGCTGACCTTCACGTCGTCCGTACCGGTAATGCCGGTGAATGCCGGGGTGATCAGGTTGCCCAACGCCGACGACGAATTGAGGTGAATATACCCCGGACGGGTGTAAACGCTCTTGTTGGTCGCATCGTAACCCCAGCCGTTGAGCGACACGGTTCCTTCCTTTTCCAGCAGGTCGAGGCGCACCATCGTATCCACCGTACAATAGGTGTTGATCCAGTCGGTGTTGGTCGCCAGCAGGGCACTGCCGCTCCAGGGATCGGCCCAGGAGAAATCGTCCTGGAAGTAGACCGTGGCCGTCGAAGGAAGGATATCGGCCCGGACCGCCGCCGAAGGCTCCGACGAGCGGAACGTCTGCGGAATCTCCACCTTCGAACTGTTGTAGTTCATGTGGTTGGCCACCACGCGGAAATTGAAATAGGGGTAATTGCCGAAATTCTTCCCGGCCAGCCCGCCGATATGTACGCGGGGTTCCCACGTTTTACCCGTAGCGACCACCTGTCCGTTCGGCAGTTCCACGAAATAGGTGTAATCCGTCGCATCGGACACCTCGGCCCAGGAAGCCTCGAAACCATAGGCGCTGTTGGCGGAAACGGTCACGCCGGAAGGCGTCGCGAGCTGGGGCAATCCGCCTCCGGACGACTTTACGTCGCCCTCGACGGGATCGCTCCAGGCGGATTCCTTATAGGTCTTGTCGCCTTCGGCGGGCAGGGCGCGGACCGTCAGGCGGGCCGAAGTCCCGGCGATCAGTCCGGTAAATTCGGCCGACAGCTCCGTCGTCTTGCCGCTGCGCGAGGCGACCACCTCGCCGCAGTTGAGACAGGTGTAGGAATACTCGTACTCCGCGGCCTGCGAGACCTCGGTCCAGGTGAACTTCACGGAACTTTCGGTAGCGGCATCCTGGTCGAACGTCACCGCAGGAACCGCCAGCGGTATCAGGTCTACCGAAGGTTTGTCGTCCGGGCCCGCCTTGACGATCCGCACGTCGTCCAGAAACCAGCGGTTGGCCTTGGTTTCCTCCACCGATTCGAAGACCAGTTGTGTGGCGTCGGTCGCGCCGTAGACGATCAGCGTCTTCTCCTCCCACTGCACCGGCGTTTCGGTCTGCATGACGAGCACCTTCTCCGTCGACACACCGTCGTTGACCGTACCCGGACCGATCACCCGCACCTGCATGGTCGAGGGGTCCCACGTGCCGTTGGCAGCGACGTAAATACAGCATTTAAAAGTCACCTTGAGATCCGCCGCACGGTTTTTCCGGATGTCCAGCGTCGGGCTTACCAGGCCTCCGCCGCAACCCGCCGCATTGGAACCGCGCCCCATCTTGACATAGCCGATACGCAGGTAAACGCGCTCCTTGAGTTTGTTGTCATCGGTCTTCCACCCCGATCCGACGAGGGCGTTATAGGCCTCCTGCCCGTGGCTTGCCGCCGTTATGCCGTTCCAGTAGGTTTCTGCCGTAAGCGGCGTAGGATACGTCCCGATGTAATCGGTTCCGCCGTATACGTCGGTCACCCACGAAAAATCGTCCTCGAAATAGACGTAACCTTCCGGCTTGCCGTCGTCGCCGCCGACCTGGAAAGCAACCTCCTGTCCCTCGCCGAAGTTGCCCTCGTAAAGGCGGAAGTCGTCGATGCGGTAACCGCCTGCGGGGGCTTCGACCTTAAAATCGAACGTGGGATTGTCCTCGCCGACCCAAAACCGCGCCAGGACCTCTTTCCAGTCGCCTGCGCCGTCGATCACTTCGTATTGCAGGGCGATCAGTTCGTCGCCGCCGTTCCCGACGAGCACCCGGAACCGGTCGGGCGTCAGTTCGCCGCCGGGAGCCAGCACGCCCATCTTCAGACGGAAATAGGAGTCGTCACGGGTCGCCACGTCGCGCACGGAAAACGAGGGCGTCACAGTTTCCGGGCCCTCTCCGGGAACCTCCAGCACGATATTGTTACCGCCCGAAGCCTCGTCGTAGCCCGACGAAGGCGTGTCGGCCGACACGAAAGCGTTTACGCCGGAGAATCCCACCGCCGAAGCACCGACGCCTTCCGGTTCCCACGCCGTATAGCCGCCCACGGCGACCGGCTCCGCAACGGCCGAAGCCCCGGCCCCGGTGCGGATGTAGTAGATAAGTTCATCGGAGGAACCCTGCGTCACCTCGATCTGTGCGGTCACGCCGTCCAGCGAATCGAACCGAAGCGTCGTCGAACGCCTGCCCCCGGGATTCACGGCCGCGGTGACCTTCACCGTCTGGTTGCCGTACGCCGCACGGGGCGCGACGGTCAGCCAGTCGGCATCTTCGTCGAGGTTGATCACCCAATAGACATTCGACAGGACATCGAACGTGACATCGCCGCCTTCGTAGGTCATTCCACGCTTGTTGGCGCTGACCGAAGAAGCGCTGAGTGCGAGCGTCTCATCCCCGGTCCGGTCCGTACTGCAGGCCCCGGCGACCAGCGCCGCGAATCCCAACAGCCATATACTGTACTTTTTCATGCTCTTCGTTTTTCAGGTTATTTCGAGGTCTTCACAAAGGCCTTCGGCCGCTTCATCCGTTCCGAATAGACATTGCCGAAACGGTCGGTGACCGTGATTTCGAGTTCCGACACGGGCGACGACGCCGTCACGCTGAACATGTGCGACGAGCAGCACGACGCCCAGTCGGCATTGGCTTCGTATTTGGCCTCCACGCGGGGAATGTCGAAGGTGATCGTGTGCAGCGGGTCGCGGTCGAAGACACGCTTCACCTCAAGCGGCGAGCCATCCTCCCGCACCTCGACCTTCCAGGCCGGATCGTAGTTCCAGACATTGATATAAACAACGTTATCGCCCACTTTTCCATAGTCGTCGCCCTTGTTGTCACGGCTCGCATACTGGGCCAGCAGCGCCTTGTAGGTGCTGTTGTCGAGGTGCTTTTTCACGGTGTTCATGTCGTACGTGCGGAACTGGTATCCGGCAGGTTCGCCGATGCCCTTGTAGCTCCACTTCACGTCGGTCGAATTGACCGTATAGATTCCGTAACCGGCAGGCGACCCGTCGACGCAGATGGCCCGGTCGGAAAAGAAAGTGCTCCACCACCATGTTTCGCAGACGGCGGCCGTGTTGTGTTCGATCACTTTGTCGTTGATGACCATCGTGGAGTTGTGGTGCGTATGCCCCGTTATGAAATGCACCTCGGAGAAATCCCGGACGGCATTCATCAGCGCCCCGGTTCCACCCGTGGCGCTCGGCATCTTGGCCGTGTTGGCGAACGAGGCGTTGTAATTTTCGTAGAGCTGGACATGCAGACAGACCACCAGCGGCGCCGTCTTATCCTCGACGGCAGCCAGGTCTTCGGCCAGCCAGGTCATCTGCGCCAGCGACACGACGCGGTTGTAGTCGCGGCTGCCCAGCACGCCGTCGCTGCCGCCCGTATTGATCCAGTCAATGTCGTCGAGTACCACGTAGTGCACCTTGCCGAGGTTGAACGAATAGTAGTTCGGCCCCAGCGTCCTGCAATAGGAAAGCTGCCCCGGGGCGTCGCCCTGCACATAGGGGTCGTTATCGTGGTTGCCCATCGCGTGGAATACGGGCACGGAATATCCGTTCCGGGAAAGCCACTGCCGGTAGTGCGGAAGCCGGAAATTACGGTCGTACCAATACCTGTCCCAGGTCATGTCGCCCGCCATGAGGCAGAAAACCGGCACGGAGCTGGCATCGGCAAAAGCCTGCGTTTCAGCGATAAACCCGTTTTTGAAATTGCGCAGGTCGTTCTGCTTGTCGGCCAGGTGCAGGTCGGCGCCCACCAGCATGACGTGGTTTTCGGTATCGGCCTCCACCAGCTCGAAGTTATGCTTCTCGCACACCCCGGCCTCGTCGGTCAGTCCGGCCCAGAAGCCCATCATCATATTGTTATCGAGCGCAGCGGGCAGGTAACCCTGGGGAATCGTGATAAAGACATACCCCAGCGTCTTGAGCGACGGAATCCAGTAGTAACCGTTCTCATCGGTGGTGACCGTCTGCAACCCGTCCGACACGCGGACACCCGGCACGCCTTTGTCGCCGCAGAAGACAATGCCCTTGATGTTCATGCCCTCCTTGTCGGGAACTTCCTGGTCGGTCGTAAGGTAGATTTTCACCGTGGCGACATACTGCTCCTGCGCACCGCGAACCACATAAACGTCGTAGCTCTCCCGGGCGATCGCCGCAGGTATCACCACACGGGCCGTCTTGGCCGTAACGCCGCTTACCGGCAGGTCGAACACAGCGGCGTCGGCCCGGAACGAAACCACGTCGCCCGCCTCGAAGCCTACTCCCTGCAGGGTCAGCGTCTGCCCGGCATACACGCTCATAACGGGCGCGAGGTAGAGATTGCGCACTAGCCTCCGGGACTGTTCGAACTCCGGGGAATCGCTCTCCGAGCACCCTGCCGCGAGCAGGAAGCCCGCGAACAGGACGAAGAGCATTTTCAATTTGAATTGACCTATTTTCATCGTTCGGATTTTTAACGGTTTATAAATCGAGGCACGACATGCGTACGACACCGATGCGGCTGGTTCCCGAAGCGGTGTTCTCCGTGTCGCTGGCATTGCGCTGGCGGGTAGCCCGCAGACGGATCGAGAAACTTTCGCGGTCTTTCAGCTCGTCGGGCAGCACGAAGAGGTATTCGGGCGCTGCGATGCTGTTGTGCCAGTTCGAAGCCACGTATTCGTTGCCGATCGGCGTCCAGGTTTTGGCATTGTCCGTATCGGCCCACTCCATCTGGAAGTACATCGGGCCTGCGGTGTTGCTCGAGGCCGTAAACTGGAGTGAAATCTGCCCCGTAAAGCCTTTCGTCGAGAGGTTCGAGAGAATCCAGCAGCAACCGTCCGTATCGGTATTGACCGCAGCGGTATTTTTCCACCACCCCTGCGCCATCACGGCGACATACTGCACCCCTTTGGTGTTGCCGTAGGCCGGGAGCCATGCATTCTTCACCGCATCCCATGTCGCCGCCGTACAACGGGCATGCGCCCACGCCAGGTACATCTGCTGCGTATTTCCCGAAGTCGATCCCAGCACGTCCTCGCCGACCGAATGTTTGAGCTGTCCCTGTCCGACGGACGCCGTCACCGACTGCATGGCGCCTGCATTGTCGGTCCACGGACCGATCTGCATGACGGTCTTCGAAAGGCGGCTTGCGGCCGGGGCCTTGAAGTTGGTGATGTCCGACTCGCGGCGGATGCGCACGCACCAACTCTCGACCGGACGGCGCATCTGGTCGCGGCCGTCGTAAACGTCGCATTTGTAACGCTTGTTGACGATACCCGTGATATCGCCGGCCCCTTCGGGAATCATCGAAAGCGCCCGCTCGGTGAACGACCACGTGGTGTAGAGTTTAGCCGTATTGCCTTTGGCGTCGCGCAGGTAATGGCCGTACTCGATCGTCAGGTCGTTGTAATCCGCCGAAGCCTGATAGGCGGCTCCCTGTTTGATACCGAGGTACGACACCCCTTCGTTGATGTTGACCAGCGTCCCGTAAGGCAATGCGAATTCAACGTTGCGCAGCGTCACCAGCCGGTTCTCATACGCCGGCAGCTTCGTCAGGTCATCAATCACGACCGGTTCGACGGGTGTTCCCGCCACGGCGCTCTGTACGGCCGTCGACGAAAGCCCGGCAATCTTCAATCCGTTGGTATAGGCGTCGCGTTCGATATGCTGTCCGTACATGTGGAGCGTAACGACCTGGTTCAGGTCGCAGGTATTGTCCGCCGCATCGTCGAATTCGATCCACAGGCCTCCGGTCTCGTCCTGGATGAACATCGTGTTGTTCACCTGCTCGCCGCCTCCGGTCGAATAGGCCACCGGATAGTTGCGCGTCGTGCGGTCGCTGATCACGCTGCCCGCGACATAGACGTTGCGCGCGATCTTACCCTCGCCCATCGCCAGCAGGTCGGCGACCGTGATCTTTTCGGCCTCCTCGAAGGCGCTCGACCGGTCGGCCTGCATGATGGCGAACACACACGACACCGAAGTGCCGTAAGCCCGGATACGCACCTGCGCTTCACGCGGCTCGGAGCCCGGATTCGCCGCACAGGTGAAAGTTTGGCTCACAGGCGTGAAGTCGCCGATCGTAACCCACGAGGCATCGGCCGGATCGACCAGTTCGGCCACCCAGTCGATATTCGACTCGACGCCCACGGTGAAGGTCTCGCCCTTGACCGAAACGGTCTTGCCCGACTCCTTGACGTTGACCTTCAGTTTGGGCTCGTCGCCCGCCTGGTTGAACCGGATCGTCGCCACCGAAAGGCCGTCGACCACGATATTCAATGTCCCGTGGCGCTGGTAGGCCGTCGTATTCTTCTCGACCATGGCCGAGAAACGGGCGTCGCCGACACCCTCCGTCGGCCAGTAGGACAGCCATTCGAGGTCCTCTTCGTAGGTGGGTACGAGTTTCCAGCTTCCGTAGTTGGAGTACATCAGAAAATCCTGTGTCCCGCCCGCCGTATTGAACGACACCTCCTGAATCCCGTTTTTGTCGTTATCGAGGATATAGACATATTTCTCCTGCGTCTCGTCCTTTTCGCACGACGTGGCCAGCGCCGCCGAAACCAAGGCGGCCGCCCCGGCGGCAAAGATGCAAAGACGTTTTATCATCGTTTTCATAGTCCAGTCTTTTTCGGTTATTTGATTCCTTTGTCGACGGCAGCCTTACTCCACCAGACGGGGGTCTTCATGTCGTCGGCGCCGCCGTAGTAGGTCCTCAGGCGTTCGACGGCCGCATTGTAATTCTCCTTGTTGGTCTCCATCGTATTGGTCGGATAGACCAGACGCGTCGGCAGGATGTGGTCGTTGAACGTACCGCTGCCGATCGTCAACACCGGATACCCCGTGCGGCGATAATCGGCCCACGCCTCGTAACCGACCCAGAACAGGGCCACGTATTTCTGGTTGATGATCGATTCGAGCGTTCCGTCGTAGGGGACATTCGCCAGGAAATTCTCGATCACCTTGTCGGTGATGTTCAGTCCCGTCGTATCCACCTCTTTCCAGTAATTGATCGAAGCCCGGATGGCGTTCTGGTAACAGGCGGCGGCGTCCCCCGCGATCCATCCGCGCTGGATGGCTTCGGCCTGGATGAACAGCACTTCGTCGTACTTCATCAGCGCGTAAGGTGAAGCATAATCGCCCAGATTGGCTTTGTTGAGGTTTGCGATACCCGTAAAATCGGCCTCCTGCGATTCGATACCGCTTTGGCCGCCTTTCCAACCCTCGGCGCCCGACGGTTGCTGGAACCAGATACCGATGCGCGGATCGCCCGAATGATTCATCATGTCGACGATCTGCTCCGCAGGGCGGCGTCCGGTCGAGGTGGTGAACTGCGTATTCAGCTTCGTGCCCCAGTAGTTGACGAAAGGCTCCACGCTTTCATAAGACATTTTGGCATTGTCGCCGTTGCTTGCAAAAACCGGATACCGGTCCGGATTATTGAAGATTTCGGCGATCTTCGCGGCAACGCCCATGGCCGCATTGCGGTTGCTCAACCGCATGAGCAGGCGCAGGTAGAGCGAATTGTTGAACTTGCGCCATTTCGAGATATCGCCTTTGTAGAGCAGGTCACGCTCGGCGCTGGGTAGTTTCAACGAACTGTCGTAAAGCGAATTGGCATGCTCCAGGTCGGCAAGCAGCGCCCGGTAGACCGCCTCCTGCGAGTCGAACACCGGCTGTTTGATACCCTCGGACGAACCTTTGAAAGCCTGCGAATAGGGAGCGTCGCCGAACAGGTCGGCAATGTTCTGCAGGAACAGCGTCCGCAACGTGAGTGCAATAGCCTCGTAATTGGGGTCTTCTTTCCGGACAGCCAATTGGCGCATGTGGTCGGCATTGGCCGCCTGCATGTAGAGATTGCTCCAGGCCGACGCACCCACCGAATTCTCGATCACATAACGGTGGTAGGTATTGTTGCCCGAGCCGGCGATCGTATACTGGATCAGCTCGCCGTTGAGCTGCCAGGTCCGGTAGAGGAATACCTCGGTCCCCGAATAGAGCAGTTCCTGGATCATGCCCGCAGGGGATATCTTCCACTGTTCCATTTCGTTGGGGTTGGTATTGTATTCTTCGAATTTGGTCATACAGGCGCTTGCCGCCGTGAGCAGCAGGGCCGGGATCAAGATATATTTCAGCATTTTCATAATCGCGTCAGTTTTAGAATCCGAGTTTGAGACTGAATCCGTAGGAACGGGTCATCGGGTAAGCGCCCGTCTCGACGCCGCGGTAGAGCGACGATCCCGAAAGCGAAGCCACCTCCGGATCGAACTGCGGGAAATTCGTGATGCAGAACAGGTTCGTGGCAAAGAACGACAGCGAGACGTTCTGGAACACCTTGGTCTTGGAGCAAAGTTTCTTCGGCAGCGAATATTCGACCCGCAGTTCCTTCATTTTCAAATACGAGGTGTCGAAAACATTGGATTCGGTGTTGCCGCGCGGATAAATGACCGTATTGTAGTAATCGACCGCATCGGTGGTGATGGTGTTGTTCGGCGAATAGACGCCGTCGGCGGAGACGTTGACGCCCGGATGAATCAGGCCGTCGTAACGTCCCTCGAGCGAATTGGTCAGCTTACCCATGTAGGAGAGGATCGAATTGGTCAGCGAGTAGGCTTTGCCGCCATACGAGGCAGCGAACGAAGCGGAAACGGTCAGGCTTTTATAACTCACCGTCGTCGTCAGGCCGGCCTTCCACTGGGGGTAAATACTGCCCAGGTCCTTGAGGTTGGTAGCGTCGAGGATGGGATTTCCGGTCGAGGCATCGACGATATGCTGTCCCGAACAGTCGATCTTATGCCCGTCGGCATCGTAGTAAAAAGCACCTTTGGGCGCTGTTTCGAGCCCGTATCCGTAGATACGCCCCAACTCTCCGCCCGGATAGGCGTAGATGAAGACTTTGCTGCCGATGGTATTGCTCGCATTGAGCTGCCAGACATTGACGCCCGGGGGCAACTCGACCAGTTCATTCCAGTTCTTCGACCAGTTGGCATCGATATTCCAACGCCAGTTTTTGGTTTTCACGAGCTGGAACCGCGCCGAAAGTTCGATACCCTCGTTACGCACGCAGCCGGCGTTGATGACCATCGACGAAGCGCCGGTCGCCCAGTCGGAGGGGACGTTGATGATCTGGTTCGTCGTCTCCGAACTGTAATAAGCAAAGTCGAAAGAGATGCGGTTTTGCAGGAAGTGGCCTTCGAAACCGACCTCCCAGCTCTCGACATTTTCGGGTTTGAGCCGGTAGTTTTTGGTCGATCCGGGCAGTTTGTAAGCCCCGGTGAAAACCGATGAATTGGAGTAGGAACCCAGGAGCTGGTAAGGCTCCGTATCGTTACCCACGTTGGCCCACGAACCGCGAATCTTGAGCATGTCGATCCACTTGGCCTTGTTGCGCAGTTTGAACACCTCGTCGAGCAGCACGCTGGCGCTCACCGAGGGGTAAAAGTAGGAGTTGTAACCGGGAGCCAGCGTACTCGACCAGTCGTTGCGGCCGGTAATATCAAAAAAGAGCATGTCGCGCCAACTGAGCGAAACCAACCCGTAGAACGAATTGATCGACTTGGTTTTACGCAGGTTGTCCACATCGAGTTTCCCGTTGACGTTCTGCAAAATGAACACGTTGGGTTCTTCGAGCATATTGGCCGTCAACCGCACGGAATGATACTTATAGAGCATGTTGTTACCGCCCAGCGACGCGTTGAGCGAAAAATCGCCGAACGTATCGCGGTAGCTCAGCAGAAAGTCGTTGTTGAGTTCGATGTTGCGGATCGTTTGTTCGCGGTACATTCCGTCGAGGTAGGCATGCGTGTACTGCGGTTTCTGCTGCGTACGGAAATCGTTGCTGAAGTCGATGCCCGAACGCACGGTCAGCGACAGTTTCTCGGGAATAATATGCCCCGTCACGCTGGCATTGCCGTAAACACGGTCTTTGGCCTGCGTATTCAGACATTCGTAAACAATGAAATAGGGATTGTCCATCGATCCGTTAATCAGCTTCACCGAAGAATCGCTGCCCGAATAGTAGTCGACCAGCCGGCCGCTGTTCCATTCGTTGTATGCATCGCGGGCCGAAGCGCTCACAGGTTGCCAGAGCAACGTTTTCAGGGGCGACGAATTGCTGTATCCCCCCACGGGCAGGTTGTCCGAATTTTTGCGGTAGTAGCTCAGTTTCAATCCGGCCTCGATGTATTTGTTCCGCTTGCTGATAGCCGAAAGCGTGAAGTTCTGGGTGCTGAAACCCGTATTGGGCACGATCCAGTCGTTGCGCGTATCCTTGACCGACACGCGCAGCGACGAGCCATGGCCGTCGCTGGCGTCCACCGCCAGACTGTTGGTGTAGGTAACGCCCGTCCGGAAGAATCCCTTGTACCAGTCGCATACTTCGTACGGAAGCCGCGTATAGGTCCCCGTCGCCGGATCGAACGAGGCATACATGTAACGCATCTGCCCCTGGATTTTCTCGCCGAACTGGTAACGCGAATGGAATGCATTTACTTTTTTGCCGGTATCCGAATGATCGGCGTCGACCGTGTAGAACGAATATTCGTCGGGATTCAGGCCGTTGGTCATATGCCCCGTATTGATGGTCGTTTTGCGGAAGTCGCCGGCGCCGTATACATTCTGGAAATCGGGCCAGTAACCCGCCTTGTCGAAGGTTACCGAGGTGGTAAAAGTAACCCCGATGCCCTTCTGCTTGCGGCCCGACTTGGTCGTAACGATGATGGCGCCGTTGGCGGCGCGCGATCCGTAAAGCGCCGTTGCAGCCGGGCCTTTCAGCACCGAGATCGACTCCACGTCGTCGGGATTGATGTCACCGGCGCCATTGCCGTAGTCGATCGGGGCGTCGTCCGATTCGTAAGAACCCGACGACGTATTGGAATCCATACCGCTGCCGATGGGCACACCGTCGACCACGAACAGAGCCGTATTGTTGTTATACGAGAGCGAGCCCTCGCCGCGCAGCGTGACACGGACCGATCCGCCGGGTCCTGCGGCCGACTGGTCGAGATTCAGACCGGCAACCTTACCGGCCATACCGCTCAGCCAACTGCCGCTGGCATTGTTGGTGATGTCGTCGGAGCCGATCTTCGAGACGGCATAGCCGAGGCTCTTCTCCTTACGGGTGATACCGAGGGCCGTCACCACCACGTCCTCGATGCTGTTGGCCGCCGCCCGGAGCTGGAAGTCGATACGCGTACGGGCGTTCACCGTCTCCGTCACCGAATCGTAACCCAGATAGGAACAGACAATTTTGCCGTTTGCCGGAACATTCAGCGTATATTCGCCGTTGGCGCCGGTGCTCATACCGAGGGTCGTACCCTCGACGATCAGCGTCGCACCGACGAGCGGCACGCCGTCGGCATCACGCACCGTACCGGTTATTTTCACATTGGGACGGGCCTTGTCGGCCGCCTTGCGCACGAGCACGACCTGTGTTCCCCGCACTGTAGCCGTCACCTCGGGGATCGCCTGCGCGATGACCGCCTCGACGGAGGCGTCGGTCACGCTGAGCGAGACCCGGCGGGCGGGATCGAGATCCGAAATGTTATACACGAAAGTGTAGCGGCTCTGCTTTTCGATGGTTTGCAGCAGCTCTTTTACCGTAATATTCTTGACGTTAAGCGTCAGTTTACCGTCGCGCGAAGAGGAAGGAGGCACTGCAACGGCAGCAGTAGCGACCACCAACGCCAGCAAAACCGGCAGGACACGCCGCAGACCGCAACGGGCACGGTACGCCCGTTTCTGAATGGAAGTTTGAAGTTTCAAGGCAATAAGGTTTTTGAATGCACGAAAAAAGGTTCACACGTTCCGGACAACCGTCGGTTGCGGCCGCCGGAGAAGGCCTAATAATCGAAAGCAGGAATGCGTAAAGGTCTTGTCATAGCGATGAAAGTTTTAGAGTTAGTTTTATATCATATTGATTACCAACATATTACATTTCAGCAACAAATAAGTTATCCCACGTTGTCCCAAAGAGGACATCGTACAAAACGGTCTATCTGCGTGTTATGAAAATTGTTCCCCCGGAGGATTCGTAACGGATCGGAACCACCAGTGCGATGGCATCCAGAATCTCCTCGAGCGGCTCGCTGCGCAGCGAAAGCGTAAGCCGCGCCTCGAGCCCGACATCGTCCGCGATGTCGAACTCGACGTTATAGCGGTGTTCGAGGTTGACGAAAACGGCGTCGAGACGCATCTCATCGAGTTTCTGCGTTTCGAACATCCACTTATTGTAATTATTGGCATCGACAGCCTGGTAGTCGATCTTTTTCGAATTGCGATAGGCGACCAGCCGCTCGTCGGGGCAGAGCGTGACGGGCAACTGCCCGGCACAGGTGGCTTTGACCGAGCCGGAGACAAGTACCAACTCGGCATAGTCCAGGTGCTCGTAACATTTCAGGTCGAAGACCGTCCCCAGCACCTCGACCTCCATCAGCGAAGTCCGGACACGGAACGGTTTCGAAGCATCGCGCACGACGTTGAAGAGCGCCTCGCCTTCGAGCCGTACGGAGCGCAAATTGCCGTCGAACGACTCGGGATAGTAGAGGCGGCTGTCGTAGTTGAGCCAGACCTGCGTACCGTCGGGCAGCACGAAGCGGCCCTTGCTGTCTTCGCCCGTAACCACAAACACCCCGTTTTCGGGTTTCAGGAACAGGCGGGCGCCGAGGGCGCCGAGTCCCAGCACCACCCCACAGACGGCTGCAACGGCCGCCATACGCCGCCACGATGCAGCCAGACGGGCAATGCGGTCCTTTTTCGGAGCCGCGGCAGACGAAGCCGCCGGCATCGACTGCATCAGCCGCTCGAACGACTGCTCATAGGCAGCGCCGTTCACCGGGCCGAGCTTCGCCGCGTTCCACTCCTCGAGCAGTTGTTCCTCCGCAGCCTCGCCGCCCGCATGCTCGTCCAGCCAGCAGCGGAACTGCTCCTGCACCTCGGCGGGCATGTCGTTGTTCGCGAAATCGGAAACTATGTTCTTGGTCTTTTTAGTCATGGCTTTTTTCCGTGGGGAAGCATCGTGCGGCAAAATGCCGGAGCGCCGCAGTCCGCTGTCATCCTCTTACACATACTAGACGATCCAGCGGCGCAACACCCCTACGCCGAAATGAAAATAAAATTCAGGAAATTTCCTTTTTGATGCTGCCGAGCGCTTTCGTAATCTGGTTTTCAGTGAGGGCACTGTTTATGTATGCTGCATGAACACCTGCCTCGTTCAATGCTTTTACCTGGTCTATCATAAGTGAAATAAGCGGAGATACTACTATTGTTATGCCTGGAAGCAATAACGCCGGAAGCTGGTAACATATTGACTTACCTGCTCCTGTAGGCATTATTCCACAGACATCGTGTCGATCCGTTCCGTAACGTCGTCGCAAAGAATCTGTCCGTCGACCCGGGCGCTGTTTTCGAACTGCATCCGGATCCGGCTGTGCTTACAGATGTCCAGCACGGCATTGCGCGTCATGCGGAACAGGTAAGCGTTGAGCGACTGAACCTGGGCCAGTTCACGGCGCTGCATCCACAGTTTGGTGAAGATATTCTGCGACACGTCCTGCGCCTCGTGGATATTCTTCAGCATCTTCATGGCGAAGGCCTCCACACGCGGGGCGTATTTCAGGAAGACAAGCCGGAAGGCATCACTGTCCCCGCTGCTCATCCGCCGTAAAATATCTTTCTCATCTTCCATATTAGGATGCTATATATTTTCTTTTATAGCTATTATCATTGAATATCCGTCACAAATAAAACAATAAAAGAAATAAAAACAAAATTATTCCGATGAAAATTCCATTACAAGTCCCGATAATCGACCAAACGGTCTGCGGCGGACGGCGATTGCAGGTTCGGCACGCGCTTTGTACTTATTCCGGTCAGCTGCGGCACAGCAACCGCAGTGAGGTTTCTTCATTTATTTAAGTTTGGGTTAGTAGTTTTAGGAGGGCGACCTCCGGGGACAGCAGGCAATCGCGAGATTCCCTGCTGTTTTTGCGTCCGCATGCCGGGCGCGCCGTTTCTGCGTGCGCAGGGTACGAAAAAGCCGCCCGGTGTTCCGATCGGTTCTTTGCAACGCTCCGGCCGCCGATTTCACGGGGCGGCAATGCGCTCCGGCACGAAAACTGTGCGGCGGACGACGAGGGAAAACAGCAAAATCCAACCTACCCACCATGGCAAAACGTAAAAATATCACCACAACGCAGCTGGCGCTGATGACCGCTGCGGCCGTCATCAGCCTGCGCGGGCTCCCGATGATGGCCCAGGAGGAACTGACGATGTTCTTCTACATTTTCTTCGCGACGTTCCTCTTCCTGATTCCCGCAGCCCTCGTGGGCGCCGAACTGGGCAGCGCCTTCGCCGACCGCGGCGGCGGCGTCTACACCTGGGTCAAGGAGGCTTTCAACCGCCACCTGGGTTTCTCGGCGATCTTCCTGCAATGGATTCAGAATGTCGTCTGGTATCCCACCGTACTGGGATTCGCCGCCGCGTCGATCGCCTACATGATCGGCGTTCCGGCACTGGCGCAGAACGGGCTGTACGTCGGGTTGTTCTCGATTGCGATGTACTGGTGCGCGACGCTGGTGACCCTGCGCGGCACGTCGACCATCTCGGGCATCACCTCGAAGGGATTTCTGATCGGCACGGTGCTCCCGGGCGTCGTCGTGATCGTGATGGCGGTCATCTGGATGGCCGGCGGCAACGAAATCGCCCTGAAGGAGATTCCGGCCGGCGTCTCGCAGATCGTCAGCGTCGACGCCGCGCAGCATGTCCACCCGCGGCTCTTCCCCCACATCGCGGGCATGAGCGACATCGCGTTCCTGGCGGGCATCCTGCTGCTGTTCGCCGGCGTGGAGGTGCACGCCGTGCACGCTCCGGAACTGGCCAAACCCCAGACGCAGTTCCCGCGGGCGATGTTCCTCGCTGCGCTGATCTCGTTCGGACTGTTCACGCTGGGCGCGCTGGCCGTGGCCATCATCACCCCCTACGACCAGATCAACCTCCAGTCGGGGCTGTTCACCACCTTCCAGATCGCTTTCGAACGTTACCACGTGGGATGGCTCTCGAACGTCATGGGACTGCTCGTGGCCTTCGGTGCGCTGGCGGGCGTGATGTCGTGGATTTCGGGCCCCAGCCGCGGCCTGCTGTGGACGGCCAGGGACGGCGCTCTGCCCTGCTTCCTCCAGAAGACCAACAAGAACGGCGTGCAGCTCAACATACTGATTATCCAGGGCTGCATCGTGACGCTCCTCTCGTCGCTTTACATCGTGATGGACGACGTCAGCGTGGCGTTCTTCCTGTTGAGCGCCCTGACCGTGGGACTGTATCTGATCATGTACATGATGATGTACGCCGCGGGAATCCGCCTGCGCTACACGCAACCCAAGCTCATCCGCAGCTACCGCGTGCCGGGCGGAAACACGGGCATGTGGCTGATCGGAGGCGTAGGATTCCTCGCCGTGCTGTTCTCGTTCATCGTCACCTTCTTCCCGCCTTCGCAGCTGCCCGTGGGCAGTCCGGCGACGTACACGTGGCTGGTGGTGACCGGCACGGCGGTCTTCCTCGCGATCCCCTTCATCATCAGTTTCTCAATGGACAAACGGAACGCCCGGCGGACGCCGGAGGCTTAAAACTCGACCGTCAGGCCCAGCGTCGGGAGCAGCGTGCCGCTCACCTGTTCGAGGTATTTCATGCGGTAACGCCGTTCCGAAGCCGGAGCCGAGGGGTTCTCGATCTCCCCCGTGGACATCAGCACGTCGGGCTGGCGCAAACGACCGCCCGCAACGTTTTGCAGGTCGATGTAGAGACCCAGCATGCAGCGGCGGAAGTAGAACACCTTGTCGACGCGCACGTCCAGCTGGGCGAAGGCGTCGAGCCGCCCGGCGTTGTATTTCGAATAGTCGTAGTAGGGCCGTCCCTGCGCATCCCACGCCTCGACGAGCGACGAACGCTCCACGTCGTAGGGCGTGTAGGGCGCACCGCCCACGGCGCTCAGCTTCGCACCGAAGCTCCAGTGGCGCGGCAGGTCGTAGGTTCCGCTGACGTTGACCACGAAACGGTTGTCCCACGCCGAGGCGATCCACGGGGCCTGCCGGTCGTTGCGGTACTCCGAGCGGAACACGGTCACCGACCCCACGACGTTCACTCGCCCCGGAATCTGCCAGCGGGCCATCGCCTCGACGCCGTAGGCGCGCCCCTGCGCCGAGGAGACCAGCTTCTCGTTGCCCACCACGCCGTAATCGTTGCCCTTGCACGAGAGCGGAATCCCGTCCGCCACCGACAGCGGCACATCGCCGTAGCGTTTGTAAAATCCCTCGACCGAGACGATCAGCCGGTCGCGCAGCCGCCAGTCGACACCCGCGCTGAAGACCCCGACGCGCATGTAATCGAGCGATCGGTTGACCAGCGCGTCCTCCTCCTTGAATCCCAACGCCGTGTAGGGCGGCAGCTGGCAGTAAAGCCCCGCGCTGCCGCTCACCGACCAGCCGGGACCTACCGCATAGGAGACCGAAGCCCGGGGCGACAGCTGGCGCCACACCCGCGCCATACGTCCCGAGTAGTCGCACCCGTCGGCGCGCAGGCCCGCCGAGGCGGTGAACCGCTTGTCGGCCGAGGCGTATTCGGCCCCGGCGAACAGCCCCCAGCCGACGATTCCCAGCCGGGTCCGGTAGTCCGACAGCTGCGTCCTGTCGGTATAGAGCCGTTGCAGCGTGCGGTTCGTGTAGTCGGAATAATTCACCTCGACGCCCTCGCGGACGGTCCAGCGGCCCAGATAGGTGCGGTTCTCGGCCCGGAGCGTGGTCTTCTGCTCCACGGAGCGCAGCCGGAGCGTCAGGTTGTCCTCCGACGAATCATCGTTGCGCAGGTATTTCAGGTTGCGGTTGTTCAGGTAGTTGTGGCTCAAGGTCACGGTCTGCACGTGGCGGCCCGCATAGTGACGCCACGAAGCCCCCACCGTGAAGGTCTCCTGCCGGATGCGGGGCAGGTAGCTCAACAGGTATTCGGCGTCCTCCCCCTTCTCGTCGACGTTGAGACGCATGTTGTCGAATCCCGCAAGGGCCAGCACCGTCAGCTCGTCGCGCTCCGAAAGGCGTGTCTTGACTTTCGCCTGCCCGTCGATGTAGTTGGGCAGGAAGGGCAGCCCCAGCAGTTTGAACAGCAGTTGCAGGTAGGACTGGCGGATGGAAAACAGATAAGTCGTCTTGCCGCCGATGTGCCCGCTGCCGCTCAACCCCACTTCCGAGGCGCCCAACGTCGCTTTGAAGGTCTGCTTTTCGGCATTGCCGTCGCGGAGCCTGAAGTCCAGCACGGAACTCAACGCCCCGGCCCGGTCGGCGGGAAAAGCGCCCGTATAAAAACTGATTTCGCGCACGAGGTCGGCGTTGACGATGCTCACCGGACCGCCCGTCGCCCCCTGCGTGGCGAAATGGTTGATGTTCGGGATTTCGATCCCGTCCATGTAGAACTTGTTCTCCGCAGGCCCGCCGCCGCGCACGATCAAATCGTTGCGATACCCCACGGGCGAGAAGGCCACGCCGGGATACGAGCGCACGATGCGCGACACGTCGCGGTTCGAGCCGGGGCTTTTCTCGATCTCCCGCAGGCCGATCACCTTCAAACTTACGGGACTCTCCGCCGTGACGCGGAACGGCGACGGACGGACCGTCACGGCCTCCAGCTGCGCGGCATCCTCCTCCAGCTCGACTTCGATAAAGGGCGTGGCGGCCGAGACCATGTATTCGGGCGTCGTGAGGCTCTTGTAGCCCACCGACGAGACCGCCAGCCGCCAGATGCCCGGCTTCACGCGCTCGATGCGAAACCTCCCCAGCGAGTCGGTCGAGGCTCCCTTCTGCTCCTGCCCGGCCAGCACCACGGCGGCATAGGCCACGGGGCGGCGGCTCAAACGGTCGATCACCCGCCCGCTGACGGGATAGGTCCCGCCCTGCGCCCGCACGGCAAACGCCGCGGCCAGGCCGAAAAACAAAACAGCGACTTTCAGGAATTTCATACGGCAAAGATACTCGGTCAGGCGCCTTCCGACGCCGTTTCATCGGTACATTTCGGCAGCAGTTTCAGGTACGAGAGCAGAACCACGTTCATCACGAGGGCGTAGACGATGGCCGGAACGGCCATTTCACCGCTGTCGAAGATCAGCGGCGAGGTGGCGACGGCGATCGCCTGCGCAGCGTTCTGCATCCCGACCTCGATGACGATCGTGCGGCGCACCGCCCGCCGGAGCCGGAACAGGCGGGCCAGCAGCGATCCGCCCGCCATCGCCAGCAGGATCAGCGCACCCGCGGCCAGCCCCAGCACGCCGAGATTCTCCAGAATCGTCGAGGCGTACTGCACGAAGAACACCGCCGCCAGCAGCATCAGGGCCGGGAAGGCCACACGCCCCAGCAGCTCGTGCACACGCCGTGCCGCCCGGGGCCGCCAATGCCTGAAAAGCGCCCCGCAGAGCATCGGCAGGAACAGCAGGACGATGTTCTGCACCAGCAGTTTCCCGACCGGAAGTTCGATGGCCGCACCGGCATGCACCGCGACGAAACGCGCGGCGAAACCCATCACCAGCGGAATCGTGAAGAGCGTGATGAGGCTGCTCAAAGCGGTCAGCGTCACCGAAAGGGCCACGTCGCCCTTGGCCAGCATCGAAAAGACGTTCGACGAACTGCCTCCCGGACAGCAGGCGACGAGCAACAGTCCCAGAAAATAGACGGGCGGCAGGCGGAAGGCCAGCCCCACGCCGAAGGCGATGAGCGGCAGCAGCGCCAATTGGCCCAGCAGCCCCGCGACAACGGCCGCCGGACGGCGGGCCACACCGGCGAAGGCCTGCCGGTCGAGTTCGATGCCGAGCTGAAACATCAGCGCGATCAATACAGGCAGTACGATCCAGACGGTATTCATAAGCGATGTAAAACGGCGATCCCGGGGCGCGGACTTCCCGGCAGCCCGGTTCCATTTTACTGCAAAGGTGGCCCTTTTTTCGGGAATCCGGCCCGTTTTCCGGAAAAAATTGTAATTTTAGCCTCCCGAATTACGCGAGATACGACGGTTTATGTCCCTGAACACCAAATACGACATCCTCGACAACCGACTGGTCATCCAACGGCTCAACGCCGGGGACCGGCAGTGTTTCGAAGCGTGCTACCGATTCTATTACAAGGGATTGTGCAGCTTCGCCTCGCGCTGGGTATCCCTCCCCGTGGCGGAGGACATCGTACAGGACACGATGCTGTACATTTGGGAAAACCGGGACCGCCTGATGGAGGAACTTTCGCTGAAAGGACTTCTGTTTATGATCGTCCGCAACAAGTCGCTGGACCGCATCTCCAGCCAGAAGGTCCATTCACGCGTCCACCAGCAGTTGGAAAAGAGATTCGCCGACCAGTTCGACTCCCCGGACTTCTACCTCGGCACGGAACTCGCACGGCTCTACCGCGAGGCGCTCGCGCAACTCCCCGAGCAGACCCGGCGCATCTTCGAGATGAGCCGCTTCCAGGGCATGACCCACCAGCAGATCGCCGCCGAGATGGAGGTGTCGCCCCAGACCGTCAACTACCATATCGGCCAGGCGCTCAAAGTCCTCGGCGTCGCGCTGAAGGACTACCTGCCGCTGATCGCGCTGTTTTTCGAAATGCCCGGGAACAACTGAAACCCCTGCCCCCTGCAACCGACCATATGCAATAAAAACGAAAGCCCGAAAAAAAATCGGGTTTTCGTTTAGTAACTATTTCCCCAAAACCGTATTACTGTTAGAAACCGAACTTATGAAAGAGATCGACGACAACCTGCTGACCGAATTTCTCGAAGGAAAACTCGACGAACCCGCCAACCGCGAGATCGAAAACTGGTACGACGCCTCGGAGGAGAACCGCCGCCGGCTCGAAGCGCTCTACTTCGTGCTCTTCGCCGGAGACCGGCTCCGTGCCGCCGCATCGGTCAACACCGACCAGGCCTTCAGATCGTTGCAGCGGCGCATCGAACTGCGCCGCACGAAAACAAGGCCCCAATGGCGGCAGATCGCGGCGCGCTACGCCGCCATCCTCGTCGCGGGCGTGATCGTCGCAGGCATGTATCTCTACCAGAACCGGCCGGACGACCGCATCTGCACGGTCAGCGCCGAGCGCAGCGACTGCTCGGTGACGCTGCCCGACGGCTCCGTCATCCGGCTCACCCGCAGTTCGCAGCTCAACTATCCGGCCTCGTTCGACGACGGGAACCGCACGGTGCACCTCACCGGCGAAGCCTTTTTCGAAGTCAGCAAGCGCAACGGCGCGCCGTTCACCGTCACCACGGTCCACGACGCCGAAGTCGTGGTCCGCGGAACCAAATTCAACCTGAAAGCCTACGACGACAGCTCCGACGTCGAAACCGTACTGGTCGAGGGAGCCGTCGATTTCCGCGCCGCGGACCACGTCGTGGCCCTGCACCCGGGGCAGAAAGTCTCCTACAACCCCACGGACAACGACCTGACGCTGCAAACGGTCAACGTGGAGGCGGAGCTGGCCGCGCGGCTGCGCACGTTCCGCCACGTCGACCTGGCGCAGATCGCCGGGGTGATCGAGGATTTCTACGGCATCGGCGTCGCCTTCCGCAGCGAGGCGCTCAAAAACATCCAGTTCACCGGAACGCTCGACTTCAACATGCCGATCGACCATATCCTCGAAGTGCTGACGCTTTCGACGAACACCCGTTTCAACCGCAACGGCGAAAAAATCACCATTCACAAATAATCCAATCTTAACCAAACCTCTATGAAACAAAAGTTACTCCGTATGCGGCATGCCTGGTATCTACTGGCAGCATGCCTGACACTCCTTATTCCGTGGGGGGGGGAAATGCAGGCGGCGCCGTCGCCCCAGCAGACTTCGGTCCGCGTTGAAAACGTAACCAGCCTGAAAGGGCTGATTCAGGAGATCGAATCGCAGACCTCCTACCGGATCTCCTACCAGGGCAACCTGGCGGACAACGTCCCCGTAAAAATCGCCAAATCGACGAAATCGGTTTCCCAGCTGCTCGACGAAGCCCTGCGCGGAACCGGCATCACCTACATCATCCGTCAGAACAACATCATCCTGACCCGTGCGGAGGCACAAAGCCCCGCATCCGCAGCCCCGGCTCCGGCCGCGCCGCGAAAACAGCACATCGCGGGCCAGGTGCTCGACGCCGCGACCCGGCAGCCGATCATCGGCGCCACGATCTGGATCAAGGATTCGGCGCTCGGCACGAGCACCGCATCGGACGGTTCGTTCGACTATTCGTTCTCCGGCAACTTCGGCTTCGTGACCGTCTCCTACGTCGGTTACCAGACGCAGGAGTTCCCGATCGACCGCATTCCGAAAGTGATCTCCCTTTCGCCGGACAACAACCTCGAAGAGGTCGTCGTCGTCGGCTACGGCGCCCAGAAAAAGGCCAGCATCATCGGCTCGATAGCCTCCGTTCCGGTCAACGACATCAAGATGCCCACGGGCAAGATTTCGAACAACCTGGCCGGACAGCTCGCGGGCGTCATCTCCGTACAGCGTTCGGGCGAACCGGGCGCCTCGTCGACCTTCTGGATCCGCGGCATCAGCACCTTCGGCTCGAACAAGTCGCCGCTGGTGCTGGTCGACGGCATCGAGCGCGACCTCGACCTGGTGGACATCGAGGACATCAAGGAGTTCTCGATCCTCAAGGACGCCGCGGCGACCGCCGTCTACGGCGTACGCGGCGCCAACGGCGTCGTGCTGGTCACCACCCGCGGAGGTATCGTAGGCAAGCCGCAGATCAACATCAAGTTCGAGGCCGGCATGGTGCAGCCGACCAAGATTCCCGACATGATCGACGCCGTCCAGTTCGCCGAGATGTACAATGCGGCGGCCGGATACGACTTCTACTCGAAGAAGGACATCCAGATGTTCCGCGACGGTTCGGACCCCGACCTGCACCCCAACATCGACTGGGTGGATCGGCTCTACAAGGACTACTCGTTCAACCAGCGCGTCAACGTCAACATCTCGGGCGGCGGCTCGACGGCCAAATACTACATCTCGGGCGGCTTCTACAACGAGGACGGCCTGTTCAAGGCCGACAACATGAAGGAGTACAACACGTCGGTCTTCTACCGTCGGTTCAACTTCCGGTCGAACGTCGAGGTCCAGCTCCACAAATACACCAAGCTCAACGTCAATCTGGCCACCACGTTCGAACGCAAGAACGAACCGGGCTCGAGCGCCACCGGCGCCAACGGCATCTGGGGCTATGCGCTCAAGACCGCAGCCAACGCCTTCCCGGACGTCTATTCGAACGGCTACCTGGCCGGCCCGGCGTCGGGACAGGGCGAGAACCCCTATGCGCTGCTGACGCAGACCGGTTACCGCGAAATCTTCTACAACACGGCGCAGTCGCTGTTCGTGCTGACGCAGGACCTGGGCGACTGGGTGACCAAGGGCCTTACCGTTTCGATCAAGGGTTCGTTCGACGCCAAGAACGAGAACAACCTGAGCCGCACGAAAACCTCGCCCCAATGGCTGGCCACCGGCCGCAACGAAGCGGGCGAACTCGAATTCAACCAGACGAAGATCGGCGAGGAGAACCTCACCTACAAGCAGACCAACAAGGGCTACCGTTCGGTCTACTTCGAAGCCGTGGCCAACTGGGCACGCACCTTCGGCAAGCACGACCTCTCGGCCATGTTCCTCTTCCAGCAGTCGCAGAAGAACTACGTGGGCGAAAGCGCCAACAACTCGGAAAAAGCGCTTCCCTACCGCCATCAGGGCATTGCGGGCCGTATCACCTACAACTACGACAACCGCTACTTCGTCGAGGGTAACTTCGGCTACAACGGCTCGGAGAACTTCTCGCCCAACCACCGCTTCGGTTTCTTCCCGTCGATCGCCTTGGGTTATGTCGTCTCGAACGAAAAATTCTTCGCACCGATCCGCGACGTGGTCAGCATGGTCAAGCTCAAAGCCTCCTACGGTCTGGTGGGCAACGACCAGATCGGCGGCGACCGCCGTTTCATCTACAACGAAACCGTGATCGGCGGCGGCAAATACTATTTCGGCACGACGCCCAGCCAGTACACCTCGGTCCGCCTCGGCGAATTCCCGAACCCCAACGTAGGCTGGGAAAAGGCCAAGAAGCTCAATCTCGGCGCCGACCTCTCGTTCTTCAACCAGTTGAACATATCGGTGGATTATTTCAAGGAAAACCGCGAGGGCATCTTCCTCCAGCGCAAATCCATCCCCATGTACGTGGGTCTGAGCACCAAACCCTGGGTGAACATCGGCAAGATGCGCAACAGCGGCATCGACGCCTCGCTCGAATACCACCAACCGCTCGGCAAGGACCTCCACCTCACCGTGCGCAGCAATTTCACCTACGCACGCAACCGAATCATGGACCAGGACGAGCCTGATTACGCCTATACCTACATGAACCACAGCGGCCAGATGCAGTGGCAGAAATTCGGTCTGGTGGCCGCCGGACTCTTCCAGGATCAGGAAGACATCGACTCGTGGGCCAAACAGAGTTTCGGCGAGGTGAAACCGGGCGACATCAAATACCTCGACCTCAACGGCGACGGCATCGTCGACAACTACGACACGAAGCCCATCGGCTACTCGGACATCCCCGAGATCGTTTACGGATTCGGCTTCTCGCTGCAATGGAAGGCATTCGACCTGTCGGCATTCTTCCAGGGCGTGGCGCATGTCAGCTTCTCGACCCTCACCGACCAGACGCAGGCGTTCGTCGGCCGCAACCTCAAGGAGTCGAGCGTATTCGCCGACCTCTACGGCAACACCTGGACTCCGGAGAACCCCGGCGCCAAATACCCGCGCATGACGACCGGCGCCGTCGACAACAACAACCAGTTGTCGACCTTCTGGATGGCCGACGGACGTTACCTGCGCCTGAAGAACCTCGAACTCGGCTACACGCTGCCCAAGCGCATCGCCAACAAGATCGCCATGCAGAACCTGCGCGTCTACCTCTCGGGGGTGAACCTATTCACCTTCAGCCCCTTCAAGCTGTGGGACCCCGACCTGCAAACCGGAGCCACCAACTACCCGAACAACCGGATCATCAACCTCGGTCTCACGATCGGTTTCTAACCCCTAACCGGCAACAACCATGAAAAACACGATTAAAACATTCGCCCTGTTCCTGACAGCCGGAGCCATGCTCGCTTCCTGCGACTCATACCTCGACCGCCAGCCCGACGAGCCGCTGACTTCGGACAACATCTTCAAAAAACAGAAGACCACGCTCCAATACCTGACCAACATCTACTCCTACCAGCCGGATTACGAAGCTCCCGCCTGCGTGTCGAGCTACAACGACATCCCCTGGGAGGCCTGCTCGGACGAGACCTCGTTCTCCTATCTGGACCGGTCCTACACCCAGATCAACTACAACTCGTGGAACCCATCGCTGCCCATCTACCGCGACGACACCTACAACACGCCCTATAAGGGCATCCGCGAAGCCAACTACTTCATGCAGAACGTCCACAAGTGCCCTCCGGAGGAACTGAACGATGTCGACAAGGGCTACTACTACAACGAGGCCCGCTTCCTGCGCGCGCATTTCTACGCCATGATGCTGCCCGTCTACGGTCCCGTCTTCCTCATCGGCGACGATCCGGTGGACTTCACGCAGAGCGGACTCGACCAGCGCGAGCGCAACACCTGGGACGAGTGCGTCAACTACGTCGCGAACGAGCTTTGGGAAGCCGCCAAGGGGCTGCCCGACAGCTGGCCCGACATCTACTACGGCCGTGCCACGAAAGGCGCCGCCCTGGCAGCACGCGCCCGCCTGCTGCTCTACTCGGCCCGCAAGCTCTTCAACGGCAACGAACTCTACAAGGGTATCGTCAACAAAAACGGTGACCACCTGTTCCCGACCCAGTACGACGAAAAGAAATGGGAGCTGGCAGCCCAGGCCGCCAAAGACGTTATGAACCTGAACCTCTACTCGCTGGTCGGCGCCGACGGCACGGACCCCTACGCCAGCTTCAACACGCTCTTCACGTCGGTAGGTTCCGGGACCGGCGGCGCTACGGAGAAGATCTACACGCGCATCGCCAGCGGCTACCAGTGGCGCGTGGTCACCACGCCCCCGAGTGTCGGCGGAACGGCCTACGGCGGCTACGGCGTAACCCAGAAACAGGTCGACGCGTTCGCCATGGCCAACGGCCGCTACCCCATCACGGGCTACACCGACGGCGACCAGACGCGGCCGATCATCGACCCCGACGCAGGTTACAGCGAAAGCGGATTCTCGAAGTTCAAACACCCGATCTACGGCGACGAACTGGAGACGTTCAAAATGTACCAGAACCGCGAACCGCGCTTCTACGTCAACGTGTTCTGGAGCGGCATGACCTGGCACGGCGCCAACAAGAAAACAGCCAATGTCCAGTTCTATTTCAACGGCAACTCGGGTCCGGGCAAATCGCACAACTATCCGCCGACGGGTTACCTGGCGCATAAGTTCACCAACCCGTCGATCGACACCTCCACCGGCAACTGGGGCTACCTGGATTTCCCCGTATTCCGCTATGCGGAGATTCTGCTCAACTACGTCGAGGCGCTCAACGAGTACGATCCGTCGAATGCGGACATCACGCTCTACCTGAACATGATCCGCAAACGCGCCGGCGTTCCCGACATCGAGGAGGTCTATCCCGACGCCGTCGGCGACCAGACCAGGATGCGCGAACTGATCCGCCGCGAACGCCAGGTCGAGCTGTGCTTCGAAAACCTGCGCTATTTCGACACGCGGACCTGGATGACGGCCGAGACGGACAACAACATGCCGGTCTACGGCATGAACATCGCCGCCAAGGACCACAAGGCGAACGGCGAATTCTGGCAGCGCGTCATCTGCAAATACGACGGCGGCCGCGACGGCAACCGCGCCTTCACCAAGCGCTGCTACCTCTTCCCGATTTCCCAGGAAGAACTCGACCGTGTGAAATGCACGCAGAACTACGGCTGGTAAACCCCACTAATCCGGATAATTATGAAACTGAAAAACATATTGATACCCTTCGCAGGCGTGCTGCTGCTGACCGCCTGCGAAAAAGACCACCGCAACGACAACCTGACCGACCCGCGCGTCTACATCGTCAACAACGGCGTGCAGAACGCAATCTATTACGACGTGGAGGAGACGATCGACTTCGACATTTACGCTTACAGCAGCGGCTACTTCGGACAGCCGTCGGAGGTGAAGGTCGTACCCGATCCCGATGCCGTCGAGGCTTTCAACGCCGCGAACGGCTCCTCCTACACGCTGCTCGGCGAGGAGTACTACCAGATCGTCAAGGACACCGGTTCGATCACGGCCGAAGGCCGCCGCGCCACCCTCACCGTCCGCCTCGACTGCAAGGGGATCATGGCGCTGCCCTACATGAACGACTACGTCCTTCCGCTGCGGCTCACGGCCACGGGAACCGAGGTCAACGAGAAGCTGAACACCATCCTGATCAATCCCCGGATGCAGGAGACCGAGGTGCTGGCCGAGAACGCCGGTGTCGTGGAAAGCGACTTGAGCGCCACCGACGCCAATACGCTCGAATTCACAGCCTACACCGAGTTCAACAACAAGTGGGATTCCGAGATGGAATACGAACACGGCGATGCAGTGCTCGCGGCCTATAACGCCGAGCACGACACGCAATACATCCCGCTGCCCGAAAGCGCCTACACCTTCACGGGAGCCGACCTGAAAGCCGGCTCGAACAAAGCGGTTTCGACCATCGACATCGACAAATCGAATCTGACGGCAGACCGTTACTACACGCTGGCCGTAAGGCTCAAGAGCAATTCGAAATTCAAGATCGGCGAGAAGAACACGGTGCTTTACCACATCTCGCTGCTCCCGATCTACGACAGCCGCAGCAAGTGGAATCTCGTTTCGTGCAGCTCCTACTACACCGGCCGCGGCCCCGAGCTGATGATCGACGGCGATCTGGTCACCCGCTGGGAGAGCCGCTACAACAACACCGGAGAGGGCGACATCAACCCCAACGAAGCATCGACCGTATGGGATATGGGCAAGACGTACTACTGGTGCGGCATGACGCTCGTCCGCCGCAGCGACTCCTACGTGACCGACCTCCGCGCCGGCTACATCGAGCTTTCGGACGACGGCAAGAACTGGACGAAAGCCCAGGACTTCGACTTCGGCGACAAGACCAACACGTCGACGACCGGAACCTACGCCGTCGAGCAGTGGACCGTTTCGGGCCGCTACGTACGACTGGCCGTAAATGCCAGCAACCGCAACAAACTGTACTCCGTGTCGGAATTCGTTCCGGTACTGGCGGAAAAGACGAAATGAACCCGAAATCCAAGATTCCCGGACCGATGAAAAAACCGATTCTGCTTTACCTGACGACCCTCGCCCTGACCGCACTCTGCGGCGGGGCGGCGGCCGGGCAGGCTGCGGCGCAAAGCGCGCCCGACATGTCGAAATACATCCTGACCCCGAAACCCGCCGACACCCCGCGCATCAACGGCGCCCGCGTCTTCGGCGTCCGCCCGGGTTCGGAATTCCTCTACACGATCGCCGCGACGGGCGTCCGTCCGATGACTTTCTCGGCCGAGGGGCTTCCCCAAGGGCTGAAACTCGACCCCGAAACCGGACGGATCACGGGACGCGTAACCGCTCCGGGCGAATATACCGTGCACCTGAAAGCCGCAAATGCGCCGGGCAGCTGCGAGCGCAACCTGAAGATCGTCGTGGGCGACGAAATCGCGCTCACTCCGCCGATGGGCTGGAACAGCTGGAACTGCTGGGCGCGCGACGTCACGCAGGAGCAGGTGCTCTCGTCGGCGCGCGCGATGGTCGAAAGCGGACTCGCCGACCACGGCTGGTCCTACATCAACATCGACGACGGATGGCAGGGCAAACGCGGCGGCAAACACAACGCGATCCAGCCGAACACGAAATTCCCCGACATGAAGGGCCTTGTACGCGAGATTCACGACATGGGCCTGCGGGTGGGCATCTACTCCACGCCGTGGATCGGGACCTATGCGGCGCATATCGGCAGCTACTCGGACAACCCCGACGGCGTCAACGAGTGGATCAAAAAAGGCCGGCACAACGAGCATTACCGTTATCAGAAAGAGGGCGGCAACTACTGGAAGGACCGGACCGAAGTCTGGCACCTCGGCCCTTACTCCTTCGTGGAGGCCGACGTGAAGCAATGGGGCGAATGGGGTATCGACTACCTCAAGTACGACTGGAATCCGCTCGACTATTACCACGTCAAGGAGATGCACGACGCCCTTCGGACGCTCGACCGCGACGTCGTTTACAGCCTCTCGAACAGCGCACCCTACGGCGACGCCCCGCAGTGGATGCGGTACTCCAACTGCTGGCGCACGACGGGCGACATCCGCGACACGTGGGAGAGCATCAGCAGCATCGGGTTCAGCCAGGACCGCTGGCTGCCCTTCAACCGCCCGGGTCACTGGGCCGACCCCGACATGCTGGTCATAGGCATGGTGGGCTGGGGCCCGAAACTCCACTACACGCAGCTCACAGCCGACGAGCAGTATACGCACATCAGCCTCTGGTCGCTGCTGGCCGCGCCGCTGCTGATCGGCTGCGACATGGCGCAGATGGACGACTTCACACGGAGCCTGCTGACCAACGACGAAGTGATCGACGTCAACCAGGACCCGCTGGGCCTGCAGGCCGTTCCCGTCTGGCAGCAGGGCGACCAGGTGATCTACGCCAAGCACCTCGAAGACGGCTCGATGGCCGTCGGGCTTTTCAACCGGGGCTGGCAGACCGTGAAGATGAACTTCACGCTCCGCATGCTGGGTCTGCGCGGCAGGCAGACCGTGCGCGACCTGTGGCGGCAGAAGGACCTCACGGAGTGCACCGACAAGTTCGAAACCGCCGTTGCGCCTCACGGCGTCGTTCTGGTGAGAGTCTACCCCGGCAACAGCCGCGAACAGGCGACCGGCAAATAGCACAGCCTGTTTCATAATAAAAGACGGATACGCAGGTATCCGTCTTTTTATTGAGCGGCATCGCCGCAATGTCGACAGAAAAGCCTTCCGGAACGAATCCGAAAGGCTTTTCTGCTTGTGGGAACAAGCGGATTTGAACCGCTGACCTCCTGCTTGTCGAGCAGGCGCTCTAAACCAACTGAGCTATGCTCCCGGCATAAAAAACCATCCTGTTTTGGATGGTTTCTGTCGTGGGAGCTGAGGGATTCGAACCCCCGACCCTCTGCTTGTAAGGCAGACGCTCTGAACCAGCTGAGCTAAGCTC
>ENA-UESS01000126-UESS01000126.1-human-gut-metagenome-genome-assembly--contig:-NODE-126-length-29149-cov-22.238202_pt1 | contig 29149 bp, 19 predicted proteins | sample MGYA00243004_ERZ508005 | MGnify/ENA primary metagenome ERZ508005 (study PRJEB26167, sample SAMN06115471) | human gut metagenome | host: Homo sapiens | place: China:Guizhou | collected 2016-06-29...
TAAAGCGGTACGCGAGCTGGGTTCAGAACGTCGTGAGACAGTTCGGTCCCTATCTGTCGTGGGCGCAGGATATTTGATGGGAGCTGTCCCTAGTACGAGAGGACCGGGACGGACGTACCTCTGGCGCACCAGTTGTTCCGCCAGGAGCATAGCTGGGCAACTACGTACGGATCGGATAAACGCTGAAAGCATCTAAGCGTGAAGCCGACCCAAAGATAAGATATCCCACTGATTTGATCAGGTAAGATCCCTTGAAGACTACAAGGTTGATAGGCACAATGTGTAAGTGGAGTGATCCATTCAGCAAGCGTGTACTAATAGATCGAGGGCTTGACCACAATTCGCTTGAGACTTTTAAGTCAACGAAAAAATGTTAGCAGTGATTATTCAGTTTTGAAGGCACGTCCTTCTAAGAAACACTGGACAGTGACACAGAAATGTGTTATACTGATTCAGTCAGATCGGTCGGTGTCGATGACGGTGAGGTCCCACCTGTTCCCATTCCGAACACAGAAGTTAAGCTCACTTGTGCCGAAGATAGTTAGCTGGAAACGGCTTGTGAAAATAGGTAGTCGCCGACTTGAACAGAAAGCTCTGAGATGAAAGTCTCAGGGCTTTTTTGTTGCGTCTGTAGAATAACGGAGAAATTCTTTGTGGAAAGTGCTGCGGGCGGGATGCTTGACAGAACGATCGCATCGGCATACATTGAGAGTGTGATAGACGAGAAAGGCAGGATGGGTGGCGTATGAATAAATCGGAAAGGAAACGGATGCTTTGCGTCTCGCTTGCGGCGGGCGCGATACTTCTGTGTGGTGTGCTGCTCGTTCTGCTGATGCGGTATCAGCACACTTCTACAGTCCGCCCACAAGACCAATATGTGGGGCAGATTCCGGATTTTTACAGCACGGTGGATGCAGACGGCGATGGTGTGGATGACCAGACAGATGTGCTCGACAATGCGCTGGCCTATGTGGATACCCGTCCAAAATACAAGAGCCGTTATTATCAGACCGGATATCCGGACGATGGCTATGGCGTGTGTACCGATGTGGTGGCTTTTGCGCTGAAAAATGCCGGATATGATCTGCAGGCGCTGGTGGACGCCGATATCCGGGAGCATCCGCAGTGGTACGATATCCGGCAGCCGGATGCCAACATTGATTTTCGCCGGGTGCGAAATCTGAAGGTGTTTTTTGCGCATCATGCGGCTGCACTGACCACGGATGTGTCCAGGACCGAGGAATGGCAGGGCGGCGATCTGGTGATCTTTGAAAACCATATCGGCATCGTGTCCGACTGGAGAAATAAAAACGGAGTGCCCTACATCATTCACCACAATGACCCCTGGCAGGCGGCTTACGAACAGGACATTCTGGAGAAACGCACCGACATCATGGGCCATTACCGGATCTCGGAATAACACGCAGAAAAAGGCGGCCCCGCCGCGTTGTGGATGCAACGTGACGGGGCCGCTTTGCGATATAATAATGGAGAAGAAACCGAAGAAAATTCCGATTATTCCAGACCGGCCATCTGCTTGATGGCCTTCATGGCGAAGGTCAGGGTGCGGCCCATGGCAACACCGGCCATCAGGCAGGGATAGTTGTTGGCGAAGAAGCTGCCGGACATATCACCAGTGATGTAGAGGCCTGCCATGGGCTGGTTGTTGGTGTCCAGGGCCTGGCCCTTTTCGTTGATGGCAATGCCCTGCTCGGTGGTCAGCAGAGAGGCACCCAGCCAATAGCCGTAGAAGGGAGCGGTGCGGATGGCGCTCAGGCGGTAAGCAGGCTTGCCGAAGTCCTCATCGTTCTGCTTGTCGTACAGCTCGTTGTAGCGCTCCACGGTAGCCAGGAAGGTGTCCTTGGCAGCGCCGGTAAAGCCCATCTTGTCGGCCAGCTCCTCAATGGTATCAGCACGGAAGAAGCAGCCCTTTTCCTCAGCACTTGCAAAGGTCTTTTCCAGACCCTCCATAGTGTTTTTGCGGGTACCGGCAGAGCAGCCGATGGTGTGGAAACGCTTTGCGTCCTCCAGCATATTGGCGTCACTGATCTGAGCGTAGACACGGCCCGGCTGGTGTGCAGCAGCGTAAACGATGTCGTTGTAGGGGCAGCTCTCGTTGGCAAAACGCTCGCCGTTGCGGTTCACCTTCAGGAAGGGCTGGGTGCCGGGGTTGAACTGGCGGATCTCGCCGGGGAAGGCCTTGCCGCCAAAGGCACTCTCGCTGTCCACATAACCGGCGTCCACACCGGGAGCCACGATGCCGCGGTCAAACAGCATGGGAGCAGCTTCCTTGTCCAGGTTAGCACCAGCCCACACAGCGGCACGGATGCCGTAGCCCTTGTCGGCAGGGGAGTAGGAGCAGGCGGTGGTGACGCTGGTGCCCAGAGGATCCAGCTGCTGCATCATGTACGGGTTGCCGGCGTAGCCGCCGCAGGCCAGCAGAACGCCCTTGGCTGCGTTGTAGCGGATGAAGTGGTCGTCATCCATGTTCTGGGCGATGATGCCGGTGATGCGGCCGGAGTCGTCTTTTTCCAGCTTGGCCAGGCTGACCTTGAAGTCCACGTCATAGCCCAGCTCCTGGATGTACTGCAGCAGCAGCTCGTTGCGGGCCAGACCGGATTCCCGCTCGCTGGCCATGTAGTTGTGCTCCTCTACGGGGAACAGGTAGTCGGTGTTGTGCTCTGCATTCTCAGCAGGCCATGCAGCCTCGGTACCGGAGGTAAAATCGCACACCCAGCCGTACTTATCTTCCAGAATGCTGCGCATGAAGTCGTGCATGGCGGCAGACTCGTTGATCCAGGTCTTGACAACGCGCTGGTCGCACTTGCCGGAAGCGTAGCGGGAGATCTCGCTCAGCAGCTTGGCGCGGTCGAAGGGCTCCTCACCGGCAGCCTTGGCTGCGGCGGAGTCGATGGCGCCGTACCAGTGGCGGGTGTCCTGCACGTTGCCGTTCTGCTCGATGATGCGGAAGTTCAGGCCGTTGGCGGCTGCATAGGCAGCGGCAAACATGCCGCCGTTGCCGGCGCCCACGATGAGGATGTCGGTGTCCACCGTCTCGGTGATGGCAGCCTCGTCGATGTCGGGCTCGGTGCCCAGCCAGTCGTTCTCGTCGCCGGTGGGCAGCTGAACGGAGGACACAACGGCCTCGCCCTTGGCCTGTGCATAGCAGCTCTTGGCAGCCTTCATGACGGCCTCGGAGGTGATGGTGGAGCCGGACACGCCGTCGATCTCGGCAGAACCGGCAGCCAGCAGCTGATCGCGCAGCTCGTCGGCAGCAGCAGCACCGATGGAAGCGGTCTCGCCGGAGGTGTCCACGACCACGTCGGTCACGGCGCTGTCGGAGAAGGTCATGGTGACCTTGACGGTGGAGGAAATGCCCTCGGCAGTGCCCTCATAGGTGCCGGGGATGTAGGTGCCGGTTGCACCGGAAGCGGCAGCGCTGCCGGAAGCAGCGGTGGAGGTGGAGCCGGAGGCTGCATTGCAGGCAGCCAGAGCACCGGCGGTGACACCGCTCATGGCGGCGGCAGCGGCGATCTTCAGAAAGCCTTTGCGGGAGATCTTGTTCATAGTGGTTTCCTTCTCTTTCTCTTCTTGTGTCTCTTTGTGATTTTTGGCCCTGCTCTGTGGAAAAATCTGCACAGAACCAACAAAAACAGTTTAGCATACCTGTGAAAAGTATGTCAATCAATTTGGGGGCACGGAACGCCTTAAACTTTGTTAAACATTTGGCGCAGGTACGGCCCGGTCAATGGAGAAAAATGCAGGCTCTGCGGGGATTTTTGCCAAAAACAATGCACGGAAACATTGCGCGGGTGTTGCGGTTATGTTACAATTGAGTTGCACACAGAAGCCGTCCAGCCACGACCGGCAGAACGGCAGCAAACGCTGTCACGGAAAGGGAGATTTTGGTATGAAGGTGGCAATGATCGGGCACAAGGACTTCCCGTCCCGTTCGGGTGGCGTGGAAGTCATGGTCGGCGGGCTGGCAACCAGCCTGGTCCGGCGCGGTTATGAGGTCACGGTGTACAACCGCGGCTTGCAGAAGGGGCACAATGTTTACACGACCGAGGGCGTGCAGGCCCGCCGCATCTTTACCGTTCAGAAGGCGTCGCTGAATGCCATGGTCTATTCGTTCCTGGCCACCTTTGACGCCCTGACGCGGGACTGCGATGTGATCCACTACCACGCCATCGGCCCATCGGTGCCGCTGGTGATCGCCAAGCTGTTCGGCAAGCACACGGTGTGCACCGTGCACGGGCTGAACTGGAAGGTGGACAAGTGGGGCGGCTTTGCCAGCGCCTACCTGAAGCTGGGTGAGCGGGTGGCCGCAAAGTATGCGGATGATCTGGTAGTGCTGTCGGAGAGCGAGTGGAACTATTTTCAGGAGAAGTACGATCGTACCGCCATCCTCATCCCCAATGCGGTGCAGATGCGCCAGCCGCTGCCCTGCAACCTGATTCGCGAAAAATACGGACTGGAAGCCGGGAGCTACATTCTGTATGTGGGCCGCATCTCGCCGGAAAAGGGCCCGCTGGACCTGGTGGAGGGCTATCTGAAAGCCCACACGGACAAAAAACTGGTGCTGGCCGGCCCCTTTGCGGAGACCGAGTACTGCACCACGGTGCAGAAGAAGATCGCGGGCAACCCCAACATCATCACGACGGGCTATGTGGTGGGCGACGCGCTGCTGGAGCTGTACAGCAACTGCGCCCTGTTCGTGCTGCCCAGCCACACCGAGGGCCTTTCGCTTTCGCTGCTGGAGGCACTGTCGCTGGGGGTGAAGTGCCTCGTGAGCGATATCCCGGAGAACACCACGGTGACCGCCGACTACGGCACCGCGTTCCGCACCGAGGACACCGACAGTCTGGCCCGGGCACTGGAGCGGGACACCGCCCGGCCGCTCACGCCGGAACAGCGCGAGGCACAGGTGGACTATGTGCGCACCAACTTTGATTATGATGTCATGCTGGATCGGTACGAGGAAGTGTATCACCATGTGATCGGTGACCCGCTCAAGGAGATACCTTCGCAGGCCAAGGCACACAGCAAGGCCGCAGCCGCCCAGGGAGGCGCAGCATGATAAAGGAAGAACAGAACCCGGTCGGGCCGGTCCTGACCGCGGCCGAAAGCCGCCGCCGGGTGCTGCACAACATGTGCTCGTCGCTGTTGTACAACCTGTCGGTGATCCTGTTCGGCCTGCTGCTGCCGCGGCTGTACCTCACCAGCTTCGGTTCGGAGCTCAACGGTCTGGACAGCACCATCAAGCAGATCTTTTCCTGTCTGACTCTGCTGGAAGCGGGCGTGGGCCTGGCCTCGCAGCAGGCCTATTACCTTCCGGTGGCCGTGGGCGACCGGAAAGCCATCAACGGCATTTTTTCGGCCACGCATCACTATTACCGCCGCACCGGTATCGTGTATCTGCTGGTCACGGTGGTGTTTGCGCTGCTGTACCCCCTGTGCATCAACACAGTGCTGTCCTACGGAACCGTGAGCCTGATCGTGGTGTTCTACGGCATCCCGGGCATCGTGAGCTATCTGGTGCAGGGCAAATACCGCTCCTTTATGGAAGTGGAAGGCAAAAACTATGTGATCACCTACATCACCACGGCCACCATGGCGGCGGGCAACCTGCTGCGCATGCTGGCGCTGCTGTTTACCCGCAGCATCCTGTTGGTGCAGATGACCTACTGCGTGCCTTCGGTGCTCCAGGTGCTGGTGCTTACGGCCTATATGCGCAAAAACTATCCGTGGCTCAACGCGCACGATACCCCCAATCTGGAGGCGCTGGCCCAGCGCGGCTCGGTGCTGGTGCATCAGCTCACGGGCATCGTGTTCAACAACACCGACACGATCCTGATCTCCAGCCTGTGCGGTCTGGCGTCGGCCAGTGTGTACACCATTTATATGCTGTTTTTCTCCAACATCGAAAAGCTGTTCTACTCGATCGTCAACAGCATCAGCTTTCGGCTGGGGCAGCTGTTCTATGTGGAGCCGGAAAAGTTCAAGCGGCTGTACCGGCTGTACGATGCCCTTTACCTTTCCGCGGCCTTTGCACTGTTCACAACTGTGGCTGTGTTCCTGATGCCCATCATCGCGCTGTACACGGCGGGCGTGACCGATGCCGAGTACCTCGACACCCGCCTGCTGGTGCTGTTCACGGCGGTAGAGCTGCTGTTCAGTGCAAAGCAGCCGTCGGGGATGCTGCTGAACATCAGCGGCCGCTTTGAAGAGACTCGGCAGCAGGCCCTGATCGAGATGGGCATCAACCTGCTGGTGTCGGTGATGTCGGTGCTGCGGTTCGGCATCGCGGGCTGCCTGTTCGGCACACTGGCGGCGCACCTGTACCGCTATACGGCGTTGATCCTTTTTACCCGGACCAAAGTGCTGGGAGAGTCGCCGGTGGGCGATTTTGTGCGGATGGGCGTCAACGGGCTGCTCTGCTTTGTGCTGCTGTACCTGCTGGGATTTGACCGCTGCTATGGCGGCGGCTACCTGATGGTGTGCCTGAAGGGTGCGTTGTTCGGGCTGTGGGTGCTGCCGCTGTTCCTTGTGGTGAACGCGGTGCTGGACTGGCGCAATGTGGACACCCTGCGCGGGCTGCTGCACACGCTTACGATCAAAAAAGGAGCGACGGAGGAAAAACACGATGCGGAATGAAGAAACGATGTGCGAGGGCCTGCTCTCGGTCGTGATCCCGGTGTACAACATCCGGGACTATGTGGAGCGCTGTGTCCGCTCGGTGCTGGCGCAGCCGGATGTGCCGCTGGAAGTGCTCATCGTGGATGACGGCAGCACCGATGACAGCGGCGCGGTGTGTGACGCACTGGCGGCGGAGGACAGCCGGGTCACAGTGATCCACAAGCCCAACGGCGGCCTGTCGGACGCCCGCAATTACGGGCTGTGCCATGCACAGGGCGAGTATATCCTGTTCATGGACGGTGACGACTGGCTGACAGAGAACGTTTGCCCCGGCCTGCTGCAGATGGCGCTGCAGGACCGGGCCGATGTGGTCATCGGCAAGGTGCATTTTCTGCGCGAGGAACCGGTGATGACCCGCTGGGAAGAAGCGGTGGAAGAAAACTTCACCTTTCACACCGTTTACACCGGTAAGGAGTATCTTTTGAAATGCCTGCAGACCGGCGGCCTGCGGGTGGAAGTGGGGCGGCACCTGTACCGCACCGGCTTTTTGCGGGCGAACGGCCTGCAGTTCTGCAAGGGCATCCTGCACGAGGACGAGGAGTTCACGCCGCGGGTGCTGCTGCAGGCGCAGCGGGTGGTGCTGACCGGGCAGGAGATCTACTATTACGATAACTGCCGCGCCGGTTCTATCACGCACGCGGAAGGGTTGAGCACCCGCCGTGTTCAGGACCGGCTGCGCATCTACGACAGTCTGGCGGAGATCTACCGTACGGTGACCCCGCGGGCGCTGCGCCGCCGCCTGCAGGATGACCTGTGCTGGAAGTATCTGGACTGCGCGGCGCGGTTCGATTGCAGGACCCTGCCGGGCTACCGCCCGCAGCGGTTGCGGATGCTGCAGTTTGCCTGCACGCCCCGCCGCCGGGCCAAGGCAGCGCTGTTTGCCCTCTCGCCGGAGCTGTTCCGGCGGGTGATGAATCATTGACCCATTGACGAGGAAAGGCAGAAGAGCATGGCGCAACATGCAAGAATAAAACGAACGCCCCCGCCGGACGGCGTACGCCGCCGATGGTGGCAGAACCGGCTGTTGCAGCTGCTGGCGGCTTTTGTGCTGCTGTGCGGCGTGGCAGCCGCCGGATTGAAACTGTATACGGATTATACGAATAGTCATTTTCAGGTGACCTTTTACCGGGTGACCTCCAGCCATGTGTCGGAAAAGCTGCGGGTCCTGTTTTTGTCGGACCTGCACCTGCGGGAATACGGCGAGCACAACGAGGAGCTGATCCAGACCGTGCAGGAGCTGGACCCGGACCTGATCCTGCTGGGCGGTGACCTTGTCACCTTCCCGAACCCGGAGTATGAGAATATGCTTTCGCTGTGCCGCAGCCTTGCCGATGTGGCCCCGCTGTACGGGGTGCTGGGCAACCACGAAAGCGAGATGATCTACGGCGGGGTGGATGACCAGCTGGCCGAAAAATTTTCGGAGGCCGGGGTGCAGCTGCTGCGCAATGAGACCCGCACCATCCAGATCGGGGAAAACAACGTGGAGCTGATCGGGCTGGAAGGTGCCCTGAAGGACTTTTACAAATACGGTGCCAGCGACTGTGTGGAGAGCCTGAGCCGCCAGTACGACACCTTCCGCATCTGCATCAACCATGTGCCCATGGCCTTTGTGGACTACATGCAGGATGCGCCCTTTGACCTGGCGCTGGCCGGGCACACCCACGGCGGCCTGATCCGCCTGCCGGTGGTGGGGCGGCTGTACACCGCAGAGGAGGGGCTGTTCCCGGAGTATGCGGGCGGCATGTACCAGCTGGACAGCGGGGCACCCCTCATCGTGGGCTGCGGCCTGGGCGACTCCAACCAGATCCCCCGCGTATACAATCCGCCGGAGCTGGTTCTGGTGGATGTGAACTGGTACTGAGATGAACGAACTTGAAAGGAGGCCCGGAGACGTGGTGACAAAGATCAAGCAGATCTTCAAACAGGCTGTGCTGCGCTTCTGGAGCCTGCGGGTGCCGTTGATCGTGGTGTGCATCCTGCTCGCGGCACTGCTGTGCACCGCACAATATCAGGACAGCAGCCGGGTGGCCTCGGCCCAGATGACCCTGAACTACTCCGAGGCATCGCATGGGCTCAACCCCAACCGCACCCGGTTTACGACTACCGACCTGACCTCCGACGAGGTGCTTCAGAGCACCCTGTACAACGCCGGACTGGAAGGTCAGATGACGGTGGAACAGCTGCGCAAGGCCATTACGGTGGAACCCACCGATGTGACCAACGTGAGCAGCTCGGAAAACTACATCACCACCAGCTGCAGCATCAGCCTGCAGCTGGAAGAACCCTGCCAGCACCTGACCGCAGCCACGCTGCTCCGGATCTTCTGCGGCAGCTACAAGGATTATTTCATGGAGCACTACGGCGAGAACCAGAGCGTGTTCTCCTGCACCATGCCGGATTACTTTGACACCGAGCCGTATCTGCGCCTCAAGAGCCTGACGCTGCGGGCCAACCAGCTGGACCGCTACCTCACGGCCCGTGTCAGCGAGAACAAGAGCTATCAGGACGCCACCACCGGCAACACCTTCCTGAGCCTGTCCAAGCAGATCCAGAACGTGATCAACTACGAGATCCCGCGCATCCAGGCCTATATCCTGCGGGGCGGCCTGTCGGCGGATGTTTCTTCCCTGACGGCCATGCTGCAATACAAGCTGCAGATCGAGCAGCTGGACTATCAGGAGCAGATGGCCTACTACAACTCCGACAATCTGGGCATTGGCCTGTACGATGAGAGCATGAGCGCCATCGTCATGATCCCCACGCTGGACGAGAACAGAGAGTTCTATATGTCCCGCACCAAAACGGCGCTGGACACCATGGCCAGCGACGCCGACGGTGCCCTGGCGGAGGCGACCTCCCATCAGGATGTGATCACCACCACCCAGTATGTGGTGCAGCAAATGCAGACCATGAGCGACCCGGCGGGCCTGACCACGGTGAACGCCATGCTGCAGGAACTGGAAACCACCATGGATCAGATCCAGCAGGCACTGCGGGTGACGGATGCCTCCTATATCATCTATAAGACCCAGAACTACCTGGTGTTCAACTATGCGGCCGGCTCCTTTGTGCAGCAGATCGGCCTCAAGCGGGTGATCGTGGAAATGGCAGTCTTTGTGGTGCTGTGCTTTGGCCTGTGCATGGTGCGCACCGCCCGGCAGATCCGGAAGGAGGAACAGCGTTGAAAAAGTTTGATATCCTGCGCTACCTCCGGCGGTTCTTTGCACTGGTGCTGGCCGTGACCATGGCGGGCACAGTGGTGGTGTACTGGTACTGCAAGAACAACCAGACCTACACCGCCAGTGTGAACATCAAGTACCTGCACGACGGCATCAAGGACGGCTTTGCCCCGGACGGCACCGCCATGAACGTGGACGAGATCTATTCTTCCAAGGTCATCTCGCAGGCCATGGAGAGCCTTGGGCTGCAAAGCGGCATCAACCTTGTGCGCTCCCACTGCACGGTGGAAGAGCTGATCCCGGACGACCAGAAGGCCCTGCAGGAAGCTCTCATCGACAAGGGGGAAGAGTCTACCTACTTCCCGGACGAATACAAGGTGACGCTGGTGGTGGACGGCAGCCTGGGTGCGAGCTACGCCCGCCGGGTGCTGGATGCCATCGTCAGCAGCTATTCCACCATCTACACGGAGGAATATGTGGAGCTGCCCCTGACCATGAACCCCTCCAGCGGCCTGCTGAACAGCGGCTACGACTATTACGAGTGCGTGGACGTGCTGTCGTCCGACACCACCGAAGTGCTGAACTATCTGGAGGATAAAAAGACAAACTATCCCAATTTCCGCTCTTCGGTCACGGGCTATTCCTACGAGGACCTGTACGATATCTATAAGATGCTGTACGACTACGAGATCCCGTCGCTGTACGCGAATGTGATGACCGGGCCGCAGGTGCGCAACGCCGACAAGTTGTGCCGCAACCTGACCCAGAGCATCGAGAGCAGCGTGCAGAACGAGCAGGTGTATCAGGAGCGGGAAGCCTACCTCAGCGGCCTGATCCAGAACTACTCGGAGAAGAACCGCGACCTGATCAACTACCATTACCACAACGACGCCAACGACAGCGGCACCGACTACATCCTGAAGAACGTAGAGGCCTACGATGACAACCAGAGCAAGCAGATCACCTACGATTCGCTGATTTTGGAGTATGTGGAGATCGACAAGACCCTGCGCAGCAGCGCCATCCGCAGGGCCTACACCCAGCAGCTGCTGGACACCTTCCAGGCAGCCGGCGGGGTGGGCGGCGATGAGGCCTCCCATGCCGCGATCGAGTCGGAGATCAACAAGTACGAGCAGACGCTGGTGGACTACTACCAGATCGTGAGCCAGACCAGCATGGAGCACAACCGCTCCCTGAGCGCGGACTATCTGCAGACCACCAGCTCCACCAGAGTGTGGCCCAGCATCAACACCAAGCTGTATCTGGCCATCGGCTTTGTATTCTTCTTCCTCGTGGGCTGCGCACTGGCCGTTGTGGTGGGCCGTTCCCGCGACTTTTTGGAATACTTTATGTATGTGGACAAAAAGACCGGTCTGCCCAACCGCGACCGTGTGGATGCCATGATGGCACGGCTGGAAAAGCAGGGCCTGCTGCCCAGCCACTTTACCTGCATGTGCTTCCAGTTTACCAGCCTGAACCATCTCTCGCGGGAGTATGGTTACTCGGTGGGCAACCATGTCCTGCGGGACTTTGCCGGGCTGGTGGCGGCCCTTGGCACCGAGGAGAGTTTCATCGGTTCCAACGGTGCGGGCCAGATCGTGGGCCTCTTCCGGGAATGCAACGCCGTCAAGGCGGAGGCCATTCTGGAAGTGCTGGACGAGCAGATCCAGGAGTACAACAGCCTGAACCCGGATTACGTCATCGAGTACAAGGCAGCCAGTGCCACCTCGGATGACGAAAAGGAATTCAACATCCGGGATCTGCTGCGCTGCGCATTCAAGAAGCTGCGGGATGCCAATAAGCCGCAGCCGGAGACCGCACACGAGACGGTGTAAAAAAGATAAGGAGGCGGCAGTCATGCTGCAGAATCAACGGGCCTGCCAGCTCGTCCGTTCCAAAACCGGCTGTGAGCCGCTGGCACTTGCCGTGGCGTGGGGTGCCCGCACGGCGGGCCGTTGTGCCGCCGGGGTGCTGGGAGCCGTGAAGCATCAGCGCTTTTCCGACCAGCAGCTGGAGACCTTTGCCGCCCGCGCGCCGGGCATCTGCCCGAAGCCGGTGTGCGATGCCGGGGAGCCCTGCCCGCTGCCGCCGCAGGACGATGCGGTGGATGTGTCGGTGATCGTGCCGGTGCACGACGGGGAGCGCTTTTTGCGCGCCTGTCTGGACAGCATCCTGCACCAGAACACCACTCGCCGCCTGCAGGTGCTGGCGGTGGAGGACGGCTCCACCGACGGCAGCGGGGCCATTCTGGCCGAGTACGCCCGGCAGGGAGGGGTCACCGTGCTGCACCCGGAGCAGGGCGGCAGCGCGGCCCGCGCCCGCAACACCGGCCTGGCCCGGGCGGTGGGCCGCTGGGTCCTGTTTGTGGATTGCGATGACTGCCTGCTGCCGGACGCAGTGGAGACGCTGCTGGCGGCGCAGGCGCGTACCGGGGCGGATATCGTGCAGGGCGGCTGGCAGTATTGCGACGAAGCCGACACCCGCGGTGCGGTGCAGCAGTACGCAGAAGCGTGCTACACCGGCCCCCGGCGGCTGGATGTGGTGGAGCTGCCCGGCACTCCCTGGGGCAAGCTGTACCGCCGGACCCTGTTTGAACGGGTACGGTTCCCCTCCGGGTACACCTGTTTTGAGGATGCCATGATCCATTTCTGGGTCTTTCCGCGGGCGAAGTGCATTGTTTCGACAAAACCTGTGGTATATTTGTGGCGCAAAAATACAATGGGGCTCACCGCGACCTCCCAGAATACGGCCAAAGCATTGCAGGCCTACTGGGTGGCTGAAGAAATGCTGGACGGTGCGGTGCGTCTGGGCCTGCCGCAGGATGCGCTGTTTGCCTGCAACCTGATCCTGCAGCTGGCCAATTACTGCTATGTGTGTGTGGCCGGTCTGCCGGAGGCGGACCGGCAGACGGCCTTTGCCTGCTGCTGCCTGCTGTACCGCCGGTGGGCAGCGAAGCTGCCGGACCCCCGGACGCTGCCCTATGCCGTGCGACTGGCACAGCGGGCGCTGGAACAGGCGGACTATGGGCTATGGCAGCTGCAGGGCAGACTGTTCCAGCTGATCAACTGACCGGTTTATATCGGCACGGAAAGCGAGGTGGACCGCGTGCAGGATGTTTCCAAGATCCTGACCCGGAAATATTACGGCAAAAAAGACCCGTTCCGCAGCCGGGAGTTCCGCCAGCCCCGCTGGATGGAACTGCTGGCGGTGCTGCTGTTCACCGTGTCCGGGCTGGGCGAAGGCAAAAGCATCAATGCGGTGCTGGGCGGTCTGCCCAAGGCGGTGACGCTGGCCTTTGTGGGGCTGGCCGGGCTGGAATTTTTCATCCGGGGCGATTTTGACCGGTTGAAAAAACTGGCCGGGCCGTCCGGGCTGTACATCCTGTATCTGGCGGTGCTTGCTGCCTGGTCCATGTTCATCTGGGTGCGCAACTTCACGGCCTTTGCCTCCATCACCCGCGGCGTGGAAAAGATCCTGTATCAGAGCATCGCCACGGTGGTGGCCATCTGCTGCGTGTACCTGTACGGGCGGTTCAGCATCGACCTGTTCACCATCGGCATCTGCTGCGCAAACCTCTTCATCCTGTTCAGCGAGGTGCCCGCCTATGGTGTGGGCGAGAGCGTGAGCTCCCTGCTCACCAGCATCCTGTCGCTGGGCAACAACACCTATGGCTATGCCGAGCGGCTGGAGATCCACGAGGTGACCTTTCTGGAGGGCATCTTTGTGCTGTACTACCTGTTCTTTTCGCCAAAAGAAACCAAGCAGCAGCGCACCCGCAACTGGGTGCTGGCGGGCTGCTCCTTCTTTTTTGTACTGGCGGGCATGAAGCGCATCCTGCTGCCGGCGCTGGTGGTCTCGGCCTTTTACATCTGGGTGCTGCGCCGCAGCCATGCCAAGGAAAAGCTGATCATGCTCACCGGCGCGGCCTGGGTGACCTTGTTCTGGGTGTATCTGTATCTGGTGCACACCGGGGCCATCTCCCGCATCCTGAACGCGGTGGGCGTCAACATGATGGGCCGCGATTACATCTGGAGCCTGGCCAAGGACTACTATCAGTTTTCGCCTACCTTCATCGGGCTGGGGTTCGAGGCGGTGGACGCCATGGTCACCCGCTTTTATGAGATCGGCCTCATTGATGTGGCCTACCCGCTGCATAACGATATCCTCAAGGTGTTCGTGGAACTGGGCTTTCCGGGGCTGTGCTTCTGGTGCGCGTTCCTGTACCTGATCCTGCCCTGGTACTGGACCAAACGCTACGGGCCCGAGGCCGGCATCCTGTATTTCGCCATCCTCAACCCGCTGTCCATGACCTACCTCACCGACAACACGGCCTTTTATTTCTGGTGTACCATGGGTCTGCGCATGATCCCGCTGGCGGTCTGCTGCTTTGCAAAGCCGATGGAGGACCCTGCCGCCCAAAAACAGACATGGCAGCCGCCCTCGGCGCAGGAGGTGCAGCGGCGCATCCGGGCACAGTACCGGGAGAAAGGAAGTTCTTCATGATCCATATCCTGCAGTCGGTCAGCAACATGGACCGGGGCGGCATCGAGTCGATGCTGATGAACTATTACCGGCATCTGGACCGCACGCGGTTCCAGTTCGATTTTCTGGTCAACAAGAAAAAGCCCGGCTTTTTTGATGACGAGATCCGCGCACTGGGCGGGCGCATCTTCCAGAGCCCGGGCGTAGCCCCGCAGAGCTACCCGGCCTACCTGCGCTCTATGCAGCAGCTGCTGGCCCAGCACCCGGAGATCAAGGTGCTGCACGCCCACAACGAGGCCATGCAGCTTTTTGCACTGGAAGGCGCTAAAAAGGCGGGCCTGCCGGTGCGCATTGCCCACGCCCACAACACCCGTCTGCCCAAGGACGCCAAGCTGCCGATCAAATGGTTCTGCAAACAGTTCATTCCCGGCGCGGCCACCGATTACTGGGCCTGCGGGCGGGAGGCCGGCATCTACTACTTTGGACAGAGCGCGTGGGATGCCCGGGGCGTGACCCTGCGCAACGCCATCGACCTGGACCGCTTTGGCTACCGGCCGGAGGTGCGGGCAAAGCTGCGGGCAGAATATGGCCTGAACGATAAGCTGGTGGTGGGCTGTGTGGCCCGCCTGATGGCGCAGAAGAACCACACCCGCCTGCTGGACATCTTTGCGGCCCTGAAAAAGGTGCGGCCGGACAGCTGCCTGCTGCTGGTGGGCGAGGGCGAGCTGCGGGCCGAGCTGGAAGCCAAGGCCGCCCGGCTGGGCATTGTGCAGGATGTGAAGTTCCTGGGCGTGCAGAGCGACACCTCCGTCTGGTATCAGGCCATGGATGTGTTCGTGATGCCCTCGCTGTTTGAGGGCCTGCCCGTGGTGGGCATGGAAGCGCAGGCGTCCGGTCTGCCCTGCGTGTTCTCCACCGGCGTCACCGAGGAAGTCCTGCTGCGGCCGGACAGCTGCCGCATTTCGCTGGAACAGCCGGACGAAGCATGGGCCGCAGTGCTGAAGGATGCGGACCGTGATCTGCCCGACCGTGCGCAGGCGGCGGCACAGGTGCGGGCTGCCGGGTACGACATCCGGCAGGAGACCCTGCGCCTGCAGCAGCTGTACACCGGCCTGATCGCCGAAAGGGGTGCCGCACATGCCTGAGATCAGTATTATCGTGCCGGTTTATAACGTAGAGCAATATCTCCCGGCGGCACTGGACTCTCTGCGGGCCCAGACCTGCCCGGACTGGGAGGCCATTCTGGTGGACGACGGTTCTCCGGACGGCTGCGGGGCGCTGTGTGATGCGGCCGCCCGGCAGGATGCCCGCTTCCGGGTGATCCATCAGAAGAACGCCGGGGTCGGCGCGGCCCGCAATGCCGGGTTGGCTGCAGCCCGCGGCACCTATGTGCAGTTTCTGGATAGCGATGACGCACTGGAGCCCCAGATGGTGGAGGTGCTGTGCCGCACGGCCCGGCAGACGGACGCCGACCTGATTTTGTTCGGCAGTTACGATGACCGCTATGCGCCCGATGGCACCCGGGTGAGCAGCACGGAGGTTGCACCGGTGCTGGAAGGGGTGTACCGCGGCGACCCCTGCCCACAGCTGTTCCCGCAGCTGTCGGCCATGTCGCTGGTCACGCGGCAGCTGTTCCGCCGTCGCTGCATCGAAGAGGGCAGCTGCCGCTTTACCGATTACAAGATTGCGGAGGACGCGTTGTTTTTCGTGTCCTTTTACCGGCAGCGGCCCCGCTGTGTGGTGGGCATCCCGGACCGGCTCTACCGCTATCGTCTGCGGGATGACGGCTCGGCCTCCCAGAGCTACCACCCGGAGCGGCTGGCCGATAACTTTTACCTCTCGGATGCGGTGGAAGCCGTGGCAAGGGACTGGGGCCTGAACGACGACCCCGCCTGTCGCCGGGCCGTAAACCACAGCCGGGTGCTGGACCTGCAGCTGGGCATCAAGAACATCTGCCTGGGGCCGCTGAGCTTCCGGCAGCGCACCGCATGGCTGCGGCAGGCATTGCGCATCCCGGCGGTGCGAGCCGCTGTGCGGGACATGCCCCTGCAGGACGCCCGCAGCCGCAACGACCGCATCAAACTGGCCTTGCTGAAGGTGCGGCTGTGCGCGGTGGTCATTGCCCTGTCCAGCTGGAACAACCGCCGCTGAAAAACCAAAAACAACAAAGCGCCCCTGTGCACGGAACCCATCCGGTGCACAGGGGCGCTGTATTTTATAAGGGAAAAGCGGGGGCTCAATCGTCGTCGCTGTCCAGCTTGAGCACAGCAGTAAAAGCCTCGCTGGGCAGGGAAACGCTGCCCAGCTGGCGCATCTTCTTTTTGCCTTCCTTCTGCTTTTCCAGCAGCTTCTTCTTACGGGTGATGTCACCGCCGTAGCACTTGGCCAGCACGTCCTTGCGCATGGCCTTGACCGTCTCGCGGGCAATGACCTTGCCGCCCACAGCCGCCTGCACCGGGATCTCAAACAGCGCGCGGGGGATGTTCTCCTTCAGCTTCTCGCAGATGCGGCGGCCCTTCGCGTAGGCGTTGTCTGCAAAGACGATCATCGACAGGGCATCGACGACCTCGCCGTTGAGCAAAAAGTCCAGACGGACGAGCTTGCTCTCGTGCCAGCCCTCCCACTCGTAGTCGTAGCTGGCATAGCCGCGGCTGCGGGACTTGATGGCATCAAAGAAGTCGTAGACGATCTCGCCCAGCGGGATCAGGTAATGCAGGTCAACGCGCGTTTCGTCCATATACTTCATGTCGACCAGCACGCCGCGCTTCGTCTGGCACAGGTCCATCAGCGGGCCGACGTAATCGTTCGGCGTGTAGATGTGCGCGTTGACGAGCGGCTCCTCCTGCTTGGCGATGCGGGTCGGGTCGGGGTAGGCGGAGGGGTTGTCAATGACCTCCACCGTGCCGTCGGTCAGCGTCAAGCGGTACTGGACGCCCGGCGTCGTCGTGATAAGGTCAAGGTCAAACTCGCGCTCAAGACGCTCGGTAATGATCTCCATGTGGAGCAGGCCCAGAAAGCCGCAGCGGAAGCCGAAGCCCAGCGCGGCACTCGTCTCCGGCTCAAAAGTCAGGCTCGCGTCGTTGAGCTGCAATTTCTCCAGCGCGTCCTTCAGGTCGGGATAGTCCGCGCCGTCGGCGGGGTAAATGCCGCAGAACACCATCGGCGTGACCGTGCGGAAGCCGGGCATAGGCTCCGGTGTGGGGTTGGCGGCCAGCGTGACGGTATCGCCGACGCGGGTGTCGCGCACGGTCTTGATGCTGGCCGTCAGGTAGCCGACCTCACCGGCCTCGAGCTTGTCACAGGGGGTCAGGCTCGTCGCGCCCATGTGGCCGACCTCCACCAGCTGGAACTCCGCGCCGGTGCTCATCAGGCGGATGGTGTCGCCGGGCTTGACCGTGCCCTCAAAGATGCGGACGTAGACGATGACGCCCTTGTAGCTGTCGTAGATGGAGTCGAAGATCAGCGCTTTCAGCGGTGCGTCGGGGTCGCCGGTGGGGGCGGGGATATCCCGCGCAACGCTTTCCAGCACCTCCTTGACGCCGATGCCCAGCTTGGCCGAGACGCGCGGTGCCTCCATGCAGGGCAGGCCGATGACGTCCTCGACCTCCTTCGCCACGGCATCAGGGTCGGCACTGGGCAGGTCGATCTTGTTCAAAATCGGCACGACCTCCAGATTGTGGTCCAGCGCCAGATAGCAGTTCGCCAGCGTCTGCGCCTCAACGCCCTGGCTGGCGTCGACGACGAGAACTGCGCCCTCGCAGGCGGCCAGACTGCGGCTGACCTCGTACTGGAAGTCCACATGGCCCGGGGTGTCGATGAGGTTGAACTCGTAGGTCTCGCCGTCGTCGGCCTTGTAGCGCATCGTGACGGCGCGGGCCTTGATGGTGATGCCGCGCTCCTTCTCGATGTCCATGTCGTCCAGCACCTGGTCGGTCATGGTGCGCTTGTCGACGCTGTCGGTCAGCTCCAGCATACGGTCCGACAGAGTGGACTTGCCGTGGTCGATGTGGGCAATAATGCAAAAGTTGCGGATGTTCTTGCGGGCCATCAGGTTTCCTCCAAATTGTTCCAGATCTCGCAGATCTTGCCGTTTTCCTTATATACGCGGGGCACGCGGCGGGCAAGGCCGCACACGACCTCGTAGTTGATGGTCTGTGTCTTGGCGGCAATCGTGTCAGCCGTGTCGCCGCCGTCCGGGCCAAAGACCGTGACCTCGTCGCCCATCTTCACGCCGGGAATGTCCGTCACATCGACCATTGTCTGGTCCATGCAGACGCGCCCGACCACGGGGGCCCGCTGGCCGCGGATGACCATGACGCCCCGGTCCGGCCCGCCGGACAGCATCCGCGGGTAGCCGTCAGCGTAGCCCACACAGACTGTGGCGACGCGCATCGGCCTATCGGCGGTAAAGGTGCGCCCGTAGCTGACGCTCTGGCCGGGCTGCAGCTCCTTGACAAAGGTCACGACGGATTTCAGCGACATGACGGGCTGCAGGGCGGGGAAGTGTACCTCATTGCTGGGGTCAAGCCCGTACAGGATGATGCCCGCGCGGGTCAGGTCGTGCCGCCACTCGGGGTGGCGCAGCTGTGCGGCAGAGTTGGCGCAGTGTACCGTGCCGACGGGGTAGCCGTCCGCACGCAGCCGCTCCACGACCTGCGCGAACAGCGCGTGCTGCTCGTCGGTGTAGCGCTCGTCGTCGGGCTCAACGCTGTCCGCCACCGCAAAGTGCTGAAAGACGCCGCAGATGTCCAGCCCGGGCAAGGCGTAGAGAGCCTCCAGCTCGCGGATGGTCTCCGCAAAGCCGGAACGCACCGCAAAGCCGATGCGGCCCATGCCGGTGTCGATCTTCAGGTGGACCTTAACCTTGACGCCTGCCTTGACGGCGGCGGCGGAGAGCGCCTGTGCGTATTCGGTCGAATAGCAGGTGGTGATCAGGTCGTTGGCAGCCAGCACAGCCGCATAGGTGGGGTCGGCGTAGCCCAGAATCAGGATGGGCGTTGTGATGCCGCCACGGCGCAGGTGCCGCCCCTCGCCAAGGGAGCTGACCGCGAAGCCCGCAGCACCGGCCTCCTGCAGAACACGGGCGATGACGTTATCGCCGTGGCCGTAGGCGTCCGCCTTGACGACAGCGCAGACCGGCCCGCCTACGGTGCGGCGGATATATTCATAATTTTCACGCAGGGCCGTCAAATCGATCTCGGCCCAGCAGTGCTTTTCCAAGGTAAGTGTATTCATAGTGCGCCATTTCCTCCGTAACAGTTTATTATAGCATGAAAACAGCGTTCCTGCAACCAATTTTCCGGTTTTCTGATTTTCTAATTTTCGCCGTCGTCGTTTGTGTTCAGGTGTGCGGCGTCCGTCTCGGACCAGTGGCCGTGTACCCGCTGCACGCCGACGATGCGCAGCTTGGAATGCAGGAAGTGCTGCTCGCGGTAAAGGCTGAAATAGCTCGACAGCATGTAGGAAACCGCGCATGCCAGCGCAAACAGCGAGACGCACTGTCCGCCGAATACCTCGATGGCAAGGCAGATGGACGCCAGCGGGCTGTTGGTGCAGCCGCAGAACAGCGCAACCATGCCCAGCGCCGCGCCCAGCTGCGGCGGCAGACCCAGCAGCGGCGCGGCCACACAGCCGAATGTCGCGCCGGTGAAGAAGATCGGCACGATCTCGCCGCCCTTGAAGCCTGCGCCCAGGGTCAGCGCGGTGAACAGCATCTTTAAAAGGAAGGCGTAGGGAACGGCTTCGCCGTCGATGGCGGCCTCGATGACCGCCGCGCCCGCGCCGTTGTAGTCGGTGGTGCCCAGCAGCTTTGTCAAGGCGATAATGAGCACGCCGCCCGCGGCGACGCGCAGGTAGATGTTCGGGAAGAATTTCCGGTACAGCTTCGGCGTGACGTGGAGCAGCTCACAGAAGAAGATGCTCAGCGCGGCCAGCAGCGCACCTAGGATGATAACGCGGACGAGATTGTCCGGCGTGGGGGCAGCCTCGGCCTGTAAGACGAACGCCTCGGGAGCCAGCCCCATTTTGCCGCTGATGAAAACGCCCAGCAGCGCCGACACCAGACAGGGGAGCAGTGCCGCGTACTGCATGGAGCCGACATCGACGACCTCCAGCGTGAAGATCGTTGCGGCCAGCGGCGTGCCGAAGATGGCCGAGAACGCGCCCGCCATGCCGCACATCGTCATTAAGCGGCAGTCACGGTTTTCTAAGCGCAGCGCCCTGCCGAGCTGCCCGGATACGCTGCCGCCCAGCAGCAGAGCCGCGCCCTCGCGTCCGCTGGACCCGCCGAACAGATGCGTGGCGACGGTGGAAACAAAGATGAGCGGCGCGGTGCGCAGTGTTAGCGGCTTGTGCTCCCGCACGGATACGAAGATTTGGTTCGTAGAGCCGCCGCCATCCGGGTCAAAGCGGTGATACAAAAATACGATAACAAGACCGGCAACGGGCAGCAGGTAAAGCAGCCACGGGTGCGCGCCGCGGGTGGCGTTGGCCCAGTTGAGCGCCAGCCCGAATGCGCCGCCCAACGGGCCCACCACGCAGCCCACCAGCGCCGCCAGCACCAGCCACTTGGCGCACACTGCCAGATACCCCGCCGCGCTGCGCAGATGCCGTTTGATCCGCTCCAAGGCGACCCCTCCTATGCTATGCAAAATTTGAGATTATTATAGCCTTTTTGTGGGGAAAAGACAACAGAAAAATGAACCGCGGCAGCGCCTTTTGGCAGAGAAAGCCGAAGAACATTCCTAAGGCAACACCGCATAATTCCCGCCTTACGGCTTAAGCACCGCTCCGGCGGATCTCCGCGCCAAGAGCCGCCGCAAGCGGCGGTTGCGCTCCGAAGCGCCTCGCTGCGGCTCGGTGTGCGGCACGGCATCTGCGTTGCCAAAATGCTCGATAATACACAAAGTATTATCTGCGCTTTTGGCTTAGCAGCTGCCGCGCCTCGCTCGCCGTATCGGCACTTAGAATTATGCGGTATTGCCCTAAGTGCGTACCGAATAACAGAAGCGCCGCAGATTTCAATGAATCTGCGGCGCATTCCGATGGTCGAGGTGACAGGACTCGAACCTGCGGCCTCGTGGTCCCAAACCACGCGCGCTACCAACTGCGCAACACCTCGTTCTTATAACTTATCCATTATAATACACAAGCGGTGCGGGCGTCAAGTCCCGGCGCGGCAAAAATCATACAGCCAGGCGGAGCAGCCCCAGCACCAGCAGGTGCGCGGGGTAGAAGGCATAGAAGAACCACTTGTAAAACGTGCGCCCGCGGGCGGCGCGCCGGCCGTTGTACAGGTACAGGATCACAAACGCGGAGACAAGGATCGGCACAGCGCAGCCGACGGCCTCCCACACCTGCCCGCTGCCCAGCCCGGCCATGCCGCCGTAGAGCAGCGCCGCCGCGCCGAACGCGGCTTTCTGCCGCGTTCGGTTCCCCCCGGCCCAGGCAAACAGCAGCGTGAACACCGGGGCCAGCAGCGCCCAGTCACAGAACAGCGATGCGCAGATCAATAGCACGATGCAGACGCCGCGCAGCACGCGGTCCCGGATCTTCTCCTGCACCAGCAGCACCAGAAAGCAGAGCAGCAGCGTGAACAGCATGTTGAACTGCACAAACCCGGCGATGCCGTTTGCCGGAAAGGCCAGCTGATACGGCAGCTGCGCCAGCACGGCAAACCCCAGCAGCCGCCCGGCGTAGCGGCGTTTGGAGCGGGTGCAGCCGTAGCCTTCGACGAGAAAAAAACACATCGTCACGGCGGTAAAGTAGCCGATGCAGAGGCACAGATTTGTCAGCGGCTGCCCGGCGGGCAGAAAGACGTTCGCGATGTGGTTGATAAGCATGGTGAGCATGGCAACCATCTTGATGGAATCACGGGACATGGTAAAAACCCCTTTCGTATTCATTGTAAAGTACGAGGGAGCGGGCGTCAAGATTGCAGCGGCACGCAACATTTTTGCGGCCCGCTCTTTCTTTTGCCCTGTGCCTGCGCTATAATGAAACACAGGGAAGCTATCGGAACAGGGAAAACAACACAGCTCTGCCGCAAGGTGTTCTGCGCGGGGATGCAGGGCTTTTCCCTGTGCCGGTCATTTGCTGTGTGCTGGTGTTTGTGATCGAGCTGTTTGTGTGAGGTACTATGATTGACGCAATAAAAATCCGCGGTGCGCGGGTACACAACCTGAAAAACATCGACGTCGATGTCCCCTTAAACAAAATCGTCGGCATTGCGGGCGTGTCCGGGTCGGGCAAATCGTCGCTGGCACTCGGCGTGCTGTATGCCGAGGGCTCGCGCCGCTACCTTGATGCGCTGTCCACCTACACCCGCCGCCGCATGACCCAGGCCGCCAAGGCACAGGTGGATGAGGTGCTTTACGTCCCCGCCGCGCTGGCGCTGCACCAGCGGCCCGGTGTGCCGGGCATCCGCAGCACCTTCGGCACGGGTACCGAGCTGCTGAACAGTCTGCGGCTCATGTTCTCCCGCCTGGCCAGCCACCGCTGCCCCAACGGCCATTACGTGCCGCCAACGCTGAACGTCGCCGCCGAGCAGCCGATTTATTGCCCGGAATGCGGCGCACTTGTGCGTGCGCCGTCGGCGGAGGAACTGGCCTTCAACAGCCAGGGCGCCTGCCGCACCTGCGACGGCACGGGCCTGGTCCGCACCGTAGACCGTGCCACGCTTGTGCCTGACGAGAGCATCAGCATTGACGACGGGGCCGTCGCGCCGTGGAACAGCCTGATGTGGTCGCTCATGACCGACGTCTGCCGCGCCATGGGCGTGCGCACCAATGTGCCGTTCCGTGAACTGACCGACAGGGAAAGAGACATCGTTTTCAACGGCCCGGCGGAGAAAAAGCATATCTTCTACAAAGCCAAAAACACGCCCGAGGCCGGTGAACTGGACTTTACCTATTACAATGCGGTCTACACGGTGGAGAACGCCCTGGCCAAGGTCAAGGACGAGAAGGGCATGAAGCGGGTGGAAAAATTCCTGCGCGTGGATACCTGCCCGGACTGCCGCGGCTCGCGCCTGTCAGAGGCCGCCCGTGCGCCGCGGCTGCGGGGCATCGGGCTGGATGGGGCGTGCAGGATGACGCTGACAGCACTCTGCGGCTGGGTGGACGGCGTGCCCGCCAGCCTGCCGCCCGAGATGCGCCCCATGGCCGAGAGCATCTGCGCCTCGTTCCGCGAGACCGCACGTCGGCTGCTGGATCTGGGGCTCGGCTACCTGACGCTGGACCGCGCATCGTCAACGCTTTCCACCGGTGAGCGCCAGCGGATGCAGCTGGCCCGCGCCGTGCGCAACCGCACCACGGGCGTTTTGTACGTGCTGGACGAGCCGTCCATCGGGCTGCACCCCTCCAACATTGTCGGCCTGAACGGCGTCATGCACGACCTGATCGCCGACGGCAACTCGGTGGTGCTCGTTGATCACGATACACAGGTGCTGGCGGAGTCGGACTGGCTCATCGAGATGGGCCCCGAGGCCGGTGCGGGCGGCGGGCACGTCATTGCCGAGGGCACGGTGGCCGACCTGGCCGGGAACCCGGCGTCCCAAATCGGCCCGTTTCTGGGCGGGCAGGGGAGTGCTGCGCCCCGGAACCGCCCGGCGGCGGAGCTGTTTGCCGAGGGGCGCATCCATCTTTCGACGGACGCCATCCATACGGTCAAGCCGCTGGAGGTGGACATTCCCAAGGGGCGGCTGACCGTTGTCACGGGTGTGTCCGGCTCCGGCAAGACGACGCTGATTCTGGAAAGCCTTGTCCCGGCGCTGGCGGCGCAGACGGCTGGCAAGCCGCTGCCGCCCCACGTAAGGGCCGTAGAGGCCGACGGCATCGCGCAGGTAAAGCTCATCGATGCAACGCCGATTGGCATCAACGTGCGCTCCACCGTGGCGACCTACGCTAATGTACACGACGAGCTGCGCAAGGTCTTTGCCCGCACGCCCGATGCCAGGCGGCTGGGCTACAAGGCGGGCGACTTCTCCTACAACACAGGCAAGCTGCGCTGCCCGGTCTGTGACGGCACCGGCGTCATCAGTCTGGACGTGCAGTTTTTGCCCGATGTGGAAATTCCCTGCACCGGGTGCCGCGGCTCCCGCTACAGCCGCGACGCCGACGCCGTGCGGCACGAGAACAGGCACGGCGGGACCTGCACGCTCCCGCAGCTCATGGACATGGACATCAACACGGCGCTGACCGTCTGTACAGACTTGAAATTGGTGACACAGCGCTTAAAAGTGCTGCAGGATCTGGGCCTTGGCTACCTGACGCTGGGCGAGGAAACGCCGAGCCTGTCCGGCGGCGAGGCACAGCGGCTGAAGCTGGCCAGCGAGATGGGCAAGGCCCAGCATGACACAGTGTTTGTCTTTGACGAGCCGACCATCGGCCTGCACCCGCTGGACGTGCGCACGCTGCTGGGCGTGTTCCGAACCCTGATCGAAAACGGCGCGACGGTCATCGTCATTGAGCATGACCTCGACGTCATCCGCAGCGCGGACTATCTCATCGACATGGGACCCGGCGGCGGTGAGGAGGGCGGACGTGTCGTCGCCTGCGGAACCCCCGCCGAGGTGAAGCGGAACCCGGAGAGCAGGACGGGGAAATTTATCTGAAACGTATCATGCCTTCCCCCTTGGGGGAAGGTGGCCGTAGGCCGGATGAGGGGCGAGCTTGCCGTGATTGCCCGTAAAAGGGTTGCTGCGCAAACTCGCCCCTCATCAGTCACCTTCGGTGACAGCTTCCCCCGAGGGGGAAGCCTTTTTTGTTTTGTACATCCTGCACAAAAACTACCCTTCATTTTTGGTGAGTGAAAATGACCGAAACTGATTGATTTTGACGGATAATCTGCTATAATAAAGCTACAGCCAATCAGAAACATCCACAAAACACCAAAACCGGTCAAACAAAGACCGGGAAAGGAGCAAACCCCTATGTTAGCCGAGGAACGCTTTGCCCTGATCCTGAACCTGCTGGCGGAAAAACGCACCGCCACCGTGCAGGAGCTGTGCGAGGCACTTAACGCCAGTGAATCCACGATCCGCCGTGACCTGACCGAGCTGGCGCGGCAGGGCCGTTTGAATAAGGTCCACGGCGGTGCGACCCTGCCGGACGGCCAGTTTTTGGCCGATGAGCCGACGATGGCCGCCAAGGAGGCGCTTGCCGTCGGGCAGAAGCGCAGCATCGCGCAGGCCGCGGCAGACCTGATCCGGGCGGAGGATTTCATCTACATCGACGCCGGTACAACCACGCTGGCCATGGTCCGGGCGCTGAGCGGCCCCGCGCTCGAGGCCCACTACGTCACCAACGGCATCGCCCACGCGCGGCTGCTGGCACAAAAAAGCTGCCACGTCTGCGTGCCGGGCGGTCTGCTGCGCCCCCGGACAGAGGCCATCATCGGTGCGGCGGCCATCACGGCGCTGCAGCAGTTCAATTTCACCAAGGCGTTCATCGGGGCCAACGGCGTGGCGCTGAACGTCGGATTCACAACGCCCGACCCGGAGGAGGCCGCCGTCAAGGCCGTTGCCGTCCGCCGCGCGCGGGAGACCTGGTACCTGGTGGATGACAGCAAATTCGGCCGGGTCTATCCGGCCGTCATCGGGGAGATTTACAGCGGCGCGATCCTGACGAACCGCTGCCCTGACCCAAAATACAGACAGCTGACACTGGTAAAGGAGACAGAGCAATGATCTACACAGTGACATTCAACCCGGCCATTGACTATGTCGTGCGGCTGGACCGTGAGCTGCAGGTGGGCGACGTCAACCGCGCCAGGGGCGAGGACTGCGTGCTGGGCGGCAAGGGCATCAATGTGTCCGGCGTGCTGGCCCAGCTCGGGTGCGAGAGCGTCGCCCTCGGCTTTGTGGCGGGCGAGACCGGCGCCTGGCTGGAGCGCGGCCTGGCTGCGCAGGGCCTGAAAACCGATTTCGTCCACCTCGACCACGGTATGACCCGCATCAACGTCAAGATCAAGGCCGGGCAGGAGACCGAGCTCAACGGCGCGGGCCCCGACATCCCGGAAGCCGCCATGCAGGCGCTGGAGCAAAAGCTCGACGCCCTGCAAAAGGATGACATTCTGGTGCTGGCGGGCAGCATTCCGGCCAGCCTGGCCCAGACGACCTATGAGAGGCTGCTGGCCCGGCTGGAGGGCCGCGGCATCCGCGCCGTGGTCGATGCCACGCGCGATTTGCTCGTGAACGTGCTGCCCTACAAGCCGTTCCTCATCAAGCCGAACAACCACGAGCTGAGCGAGATCACGGGCGTCAGGCTGACGAATGATAAGGAAATTGCCGCTGCTGCCCACATGATGCAGGACAAGGGCGCGCGCAATGTGCTGGTCAGCATGGCGGGAGATGGTGCGCTGCTGCTGGATGAGCACGGCACGGTCTACCGCATCGGCTGCCCCAGGGGCAAGGTCGTCAACAGTGTCGGCGCGGGCGACAGCATGGTGGCCGGTTTTGTGGCCGGTTACCAGCAGAGCGGCGGCGATTATGAGGCCGCCCTCCGCCTGGGCACCGCCTGCGGCAGCGCCACCGCGTTCAGCCTGGGTCTGGCGACGAAGGCGGATATTGACGCACTGCTGACAACGATGTGACGCGGCGCTGTAACGAAGGATGCCTGCATCGACCCCTGCAAAAAACGGCAGCCGCCCCTCAGCCTTCCCAACAGCACCCATTTACCGTAAAGCAGCGGGCCGGGCATGCCCGGCCCCTGCAAAGATCGTTACTTAAAACAACACAGAAGGAGGCAACCCATGCAGGTCGTGTTTTCCCCGGGTGCTGAGATAAAATTTGAGGGCGCAAATAACTTTCGTGAGCTGGGCGGCTACCGCGCGGCGGATGGGCGGCAGGTAAAATACGGTCTGCTCTACCGCGGCGGCAACCTTGATCTGCTGAAAAGCGAGGCCGACCACGCACGGCTGGCGTCGCTGGGCCTGCGGGAAATATTGGACCTGCGCAGTGCAGGGGAGAGCGCTGCGCACCCCAATCCGGCGGTCCCAGGGGCGCACTACCAGCGCGTCTGCGGTATGCGCAACGCCGACGGCACCGAGATGGACTTTTCCGGTCAGGGCATCGAGCGCCTGCGGCAGGAAAAGGAAGCCTTTGAGCGCAGTGTGGGCCGCCCGGTGCACGATTTTGAGTGGTTCAGCGCTCTGTACCGGGAGATGCCGTTCCGCAATCCGGCCTACCACGCGCTGTTTGCCCTGTTGGAGGGCCGCCGCGTGCCGGTGCTGTTCCACTGCTCCTGCGGCAAGGACCGCACAGGTATCGGGGCCATGCTGATCCTGCTGGCGCTGGGCGTCTCCCGCGCGGACGCGCTGGCCGATTATATGCTGACCAATGTCTACCGCCGCGAAATCATTGAGCGCTTCCTGGCGGATAAGCCCGCCGCCGAGCGCGATCTGCTGCTGCCCGTCGAGGGCGTCAGCGAGCCGATGGGCGCAGGAGCCATCGACGAAATTTTGCGGCGCTACCCGAGCTACGAGGCGTACTTTGCCGATGAATTCGGCCTTGACGCCGCAAGGCTGAAGGCGCTGCGGGATTTTTATCTGGAATAACTGGAATAACTAGAATAAAAACAACCGCTCCCTTGCCGGAAAATGGCAGGGGAGCGGTTGTGATTTACAGGGAAAATCAGCCCAGGCTGATGCCCATGGCGCGGGCGACGTTCAGCATGTCGCAGTCGCCGGGCACGCCGCGGGTCTTGCCGGCAATGTCGGCCAGCGGGTTGGCGGTCACATGGCGGTTGACCATGGCGACGGTCACGCCGTAGTGCTCGTCCGCCACGAGACCGGCAGCGTAGGAGCCGAACTGGGTGGCCAGCACGCGGTCATAGGCGCTGGGGCTGCCGCCGCGCTGCATGTGGCCGGGCACGCAGATGCGGGTCTCGGCACCGGTCATCTCCTCGATCTGCTTCGCAATGCGGGCTGTGGCGGTGGTGTAACCGGCCTCGGCGCGCTTGGCGGTCCACTCCTTGCGCTTCATCTTGGCCTCCTCGGTGGAGAAGGCACCCTCGGCCACGGCCAAAATCGAGAAGTTCTTGCCCGCCTTGGCGCGGTTCTCGACAGCAGCGGCGACCTTCTTGATGTCGTAGGGCAGCTCCGGCAGCAGGATGATGTCCGCACCGCCCGCAATGCCGGAGTACAGCGTCAGCCAGCCGGCTTTGTTGCCCATGATCTCAATGCACATGACGCGGCTGTGGCTGCCCGCGGTGGTGTGGATGCGGTCAATGACCTCGGTGGCGATGTCCACAGCGGTGTGGAAGCCGAACGTCACGTCGGTGCCGTAGATGTCGTTGTCGATGGTCTTGGGCAGACCGATGATGTTCAGGCCCTCCTGGCTGAGCAGGTTCGCGGTCTTGTGGGTGCCGTTGCCGCCCAGGCAGAGCAGGCAGTCCAGCTTGGCGGCGCGGTAGTTTTTCTTCATCGCGGCAACCTTGTCCACCTTGTCCTCCTCGACCACACGCATTTTTTTGAACGGGGTGCGCTTGGTGCCCAGAATGGTGCCGCCCACGGTCAGAATGCCGGAGAACTCGTCCGGGGACATCTCCCGGAAGTTGCCGTTGATCAGGCCGTCGTAGCCGTTCATGATGCCGACGATCTCGACCTTATCGCCCATGCGGTGGTACAGCGCTTTGGCCACGCCGCGCAGGGTAGCGTTCAGGCCGGGGCAGTCGCCGCCGGAAGTCAGAATACCAACACGAATCGCCATTGTAAAAACCTCCCGTTGCTAATATATTCTACTATATATAAATGTACGCTAACCGCAAAAGGATGTCAAGTATAGTTTTTGC
>ENA-UESS01000129-UESS01000129.1-human-gut-metagenome-genome-assembly--contig:-NODE-129-length-28882-cov-13.930811_pt1 | contig 28882 bp, 20 predicted proteins | sample MGYA00243004_ERZ508005 | MGnify/ENA primary metagenome ERZ508005 (study PRJEB26167, sample SAMN06115471) | human gut metagenome | host: Homo sapiens | place: China:Guizhou | collected 2016-06-29...
TAATGTTCGGTGCTATTATAGAGGCGTTCCAAGGGAAAGAGGAACGGAAGAACCGAATCCCCAAAGGGAACGCAACAATGTGTATCAAAAGTCAACCGCTCATAAACAAAACGAGCGGCCGATGAAAATTGGAGGAATGACTTATGATGATGGTTCCGTATATGTTCAATGAGGCTTTGATGGATGATCTGTTCAGCAACGATTGGGAGCACGATTTTGACCGCGCCATGAAGGCCGCTGCCCCCCGCGGTATGTTTGGCAAACGTGCCGCCAATGTGATGAAAACCGATGTCCGCGAGAACAAGGACAGCTACGATGTGTTCGTTGATCTGCCCGGCTTCAAGAAAGAGGATGTCAAGCTGGATCTGGACAACGGCTATCTGACCATCAGCGCCCAGCGCAATGAGGAGCTGGATGACAAGGACAACGAGGGCCGCTATATCCGCCAGGAGCGTGCTACCGGCAGCTGCGCACGCAGCTTCTATGTCGGCAAGGAACTGGAGCCCAAGGACATCAGCGCTAAGTTTGAGAACGGCATCCTGACCCTGCATCTGCCCAAGGCCGAGGCCAAGAAGCTCGAGCCGAAGCAGACGCTGATCGAGATCGAGTGATTGCAAAAAAATGTGCAGCCATGCTGCACCGTAGGGGCGCATTCTATATGCGCCCGCTTGGCAGCATCCCGTTGTGAAAAAAGATGAACGCAGGGTAAACGTCCACGGGCGGATATAGAATCCGTCCCTACAGAGTCCCTGCCCTAAAAATCAGGCCGCAGCCCAAAATTCCGGGCTGCGGCCTTTTGTTTTGCCGCAAGGTGTGCTATAATTCCATATAGATGTAAGGCAATACCGCATAATTCTAAGTGCCGATACGGCGAGCGAGGTGCGGCAGCTGCTAAGCCAAAAGCGCAGATAATACTTTGTGTATTATCGAGCATTTTGGCAACGCAGATGCCGTGCTGCAGCCGCCGGAGCGGTGCTTAAGCCGTAAGGCGGGAATTATGCGGTATTGCCGTAAGAAAAGTACAGGGAGGTCCTGCCCGTGCAATATTCCGATGAGCATCTGCGCTATCTGCGCCTGCTGTCTCAGAAATACCAGACCGTGGCCGCCGCGGCCAGCGAGATCATCCGCATTGAGGCCCTGCTCCGTCTGCCCAAGGGCACCGAGCACTTCATGAGTGACCTGCACGGCGAGCACGAAGCGTTCGTACATATATTAAACAGTGCATCGGGCGTCATCCGTGAAAAAATCGACACGGTGCTTGGCAACGGTGTCCCCGCCGAGGAGCGTGCCGAGCTGGCGACGCTCGTCTATTATCCCAATCAGAAGCTGCCCGAGCTGAAAGCCCGCCAGAAAGACCTGCACGCCTGGTATCGCATGACGCTGCTGCGGCTCATCGACCTGTGCCGGTTCGTGTCCAGCAAGCATACCCGCGACCATGTGCGCCGCTGTCTGCCGCAGAACTGCGGCTACATCCTCGACGAGCTGCTTCACGCCCACTTTGAGGACCACGACAAGGACCAGTATTACGGCGAGATCATTGAGAGCATCATCCGCTATGACCGCGCCGACGCCTATATTATCCGCTTCTGCGAGGTCATCAAGCGGCTGGCTGTGGACCGTCTGCACATTGTGGGCGACCTGTTTGACCGCGGCCCGCGCCCGGACCGCATTCTGGACAGTCTCATGGCGCATCATCAGGTGGACATCCAGTGGGGCAACCACGACGTGGTCTGGATGGGCGCGGCAGCGGGCAGCCCGCTCTGCATTATGACCGTGCTGAAAACAACGCTGGCCTACAACAATCTGGACACGCTGGAGGGCGGCTACGGCATCAGCCTGCGCCGATTGGAGCGCTTTGCCCAGCATACTTACGCGGATTCCGATGTTTCGCGCTGGCTGCCCCACGCCGACCAGCGCACAGCGGCAGGCGACCTGACCGCCGCCGCGCGGATGCACAAGGCCGTGACCGTTATGATGCTCAAGCTGGAGGCGCAGGTCATTGCCCGCAACCCGGATTTTGATTTGCAGGGCCGCGACTTTTTGAACCACATTGACTTTGCCGCGGGCACGGTGGACTATTTCGGCACGACCTATCCCCTGCTGGACTGCGACTTTCCCACCGTTGACCCGGCCAACCCTGCCGCGCTGACTGCCGACGAGGAAAAGATCACCGCCGAGCTGGTGCGCAGCTTTGCCGAGAGCGAGCGCCTGCAGCGCCATGTGCAATTTTTGTACGCCCACGGCGCGTTTTATAAAATGTGCAACGGCAATCTGCTCTACCACGGCGCAGTGCCGATGACCGAGGGCGGCGCGTTTGCGGCCATTCGGTTTGAGGGAACCGCCCGCAGCGGCAAGCAGCTGTTCGACTACTGTGACCGCCGCGCCCGCCAGGGCTACAGCGCGCCCGCGGGCAGCCCGGCACGGCTGGCCGGGCAGGACTTTTTGTGGTACCTGTGGTGCGGGGCAAAATCGCCGCTGTTTGGCCGCAGCGCCATGACGACGTTTGAGCGGCTCTATATTGCCGACCCGGCGGCCCAGGTGGAGATCAAGGACCCCTACTACAGGCACATTGCCGACCCGCGCACCGCCGAGCATATTTTGCGCGAATTCGGCCTGTCCGGCGAGGGCAGCCACATCGTGAACGGCCATGTCCCGGTCCGCGCCATCGAGGGGGAAAGCCCCATCAAGGGCGGCGGGCGGCTCATCATTATTGACGGCGGCTTCTGCCGTGCCTACCATCGGCGCACCGGCATAGCCGGCTACACACTGGTCTATAACTCCCGCGGGTTGATCTTGCGCACCCACCAGCCGTTTGAGAGCGTGGACAAGGCCATCCACGAGGACGAGGACATTGCCAGCAAGAGCGAGTATATCTATACTGCGCCCCAGCGCATTCTGGTGCGCGACACCGACGAGGGCGGGCGCAAGCAGGCGCTGATCCGCGACCTGACAGCCCTGGTCGAAGCCTACCAGAGCGGTGTGATCGCGCAGGGCGTGGCGCAGGAAATGTGACGGTTGAAATTTGAAAAAATGAGTTTATAATGTAAAGGATGCCATACTTGCCTCCCTCTGCGAGGGAGGTGGCCCCGCAGGGCCGGAGGGAGAGAACCTTGCGGCTATCCGGAATATTTCGGACAATGGCAAGGTTCTCTCCCCCACCGCCTGCGGGCGGAGCCCCCTCGCAGAGAGGGCCAAGAGAGATAAGGAGATGTTTACCATGGCTTGCACCACCATTCTGGTCGGCAAAAATGCGTCCTACGACGGGTCCACGATGATCGCCCGCAACGACGATTCCGGCTCCGGCCATTTCACTGCCAAAAAGTTTACCGTTTTTCAGCCGCAGGACTACCCCGCAGTCTATAAATCCGTCATTTCGGGCGTCGAGATCCCCCTGCCCGGCAGCGGCCTGCGCATCACCGCGGTACCCAACGCTGTTGAGGGCAAGGGCCTGTGGGCGGCCAGCGGCGTCAACGCGGCCAACGTCGGCATGACGGCTACCGAGACCATCACCTCCAACCCGCGCGTGCTGGGCGCTGACCCGCTCGTCAAGGGTGGCATCGGCGAGGAGGACATTGTCTATCTGGTCCTGCCCTATGTCCGCTCCGCGCGCGAGGGCGTCCGGCGCCTTGGCAGTCTGCTGGAGCAGTACGGCACCTACGAGATGAACGGTATCGCGTTCCAGGATGTGGACGAGGTCTGGTGGCTCGAGACCATCGGCGGCCACCACTGGATGGCCCGCCGCGTGCCTGATGACGTCTATGTGGTCATGCCGAACCAGCTCGGCCTTGACACGCTCGACCTGGACGACGCGCTGGGCGAGCAGAAGGAGTTCATGTGCTCCGCCGACCTGCGCGGCTTTATCGACAAGTACCATCTTGACCTGTCCTTGGACGGTGCGCTGAATCCACGCGACGCCTTCGGCAGCCACGACGATGCCGACCATGTCTACAACACGCCCCGCGGCTGGTACATGCTGCGTTATTTCAACCCCAATACGTTCGCCTGGGACGGCCCGGACGCCGACTTTACGCCGCGCTCCGACGACCTGCCCTGGTGCATGGTGCCCGAGAAAAAGATCACGCCCGAGGACGTAAAGTACGTGCTGTCGAGCCATTATCAGGGCACGCCGTATGACCCCTATGCGGCCACGGCTTCCGAGAGGGGTATCTACCGTCCCATCGGCGTGAACCGCAACGACTTTATGGCACTGCTGCAAATGCGCCCCGACGTACCGGAGGACTTCCGCGCCGTGGAGTGGCTGGCCTTTGCGTCCAACGCCTTCAACACGATGGTGCCCTTCTACGCCAACGTGGACTCGACGCCGGAGTACCTGTCCAACACGACGGGCGATGTCTCCACCGACAACTTCTACTGGGCCAGCCGTCTGCTGGCCGCCATGGCCGATGCGTCCTACGCAAAATCGGTGTTCCACATCGAGCGCTACACGCTGAGCGTCGGCAGCAAAGCCAACGGCATCATCAATACCTATGACGATGCCCAGCGCGGCGAGGCCGACCCCGCCGCCCGTGCCGCCCTGCGCACCAAGGCCAACGAGGAATTGGCCGCTATGGTCAGGGCCGGGACGACGGACGCCCTGAATAAGGTCCTGTTTGAGCTGAGCAGCGGCATGAAGAATGCGTATTCGCGCTCGGATGCGTAAATGATATTGAGAAGGGACGTGCCGGAGGGCGCGTCCCTTTTTTGCTGGTACACCTGCAACGCAGGGGCGCATTCTATATGCGCCCGCGGGCCGCGCGGTATGCGGAACGGCACAGGCGGATATAGAATCCGCCCCTGCGGGGATACAATATGTAAAATTCAAACTATTTTACAATAATGTCACAATCTTTGAAAGAATTTGAACTTGCTTTTATGCCGAAATCTTTGTATAATAAATGTCAGGATGGGGCACTAGGAGGCTGACTTAGTCCCCTTGTCCCCCATTCAGCCAAAAGTATAGAGAAAGAGGTATATGTAAACATGGCAAATCTGGATTTGACTAAGTATGGCATTACCGGCACGACCGAGATCGTGCATAACCCCTCTTATGAGATGCTGTTCGAGGAGGAGACCAAACCCGAGCTGACCGGCTATGAGAAGGGCCAGGTCACCGAGCTGGGCGCTGTCAATGTTATGACCGGCGTTTACACCGGCCGTTCCCCCAAGGACAAGTACATCGTCGTGGACGAGAACTCCAAGGACACCGTTTGGTGGACCAGCGACGAGTACAAGAACGACAACCACCCCATGACCGAGCAGACCTGGTCTGCCGTGAAGGACATCGCCAAGAAGGAGCTGTGCAACAAGCGCCTGTTCGTCGTTGATGCCTTCTGCGGCGCCAACAAGGACACCCGCATGGCTATCCGCTTCATCGTGGAGGTGGCCTGGCAGGCACACTTTGTCACCAACATGTTTATCAAGCCCACCGCTGAGGAGCTGGCCAATTTTGAGCCTGACTTCGTTGTTTACAACGCCTCCAAGGCTAAGGTTGAGAACTACAAGGAGCTGGGCCTGAACAGCGAGACCTGCGTTGCCTTCAACATCACCAGCAAGGAGCAGGTCATCATCAACACCTGGTACGGCGGCGAGATGAAGAAGGGCATGTTCTCCATGATGAACTACTTCCTGCCGCTGAAGGGCATGGCCTCCATGCACTGCTCTGCCAACACCGACCTGAACGGTGAGAACACTGCCATCTTCTTCGGCCTGTCCGGCACCGGCAAGACCACCCTGTCCACCGATCCCAAGCGTCTGCTGATCGGCGATGACGAGCACGGCTGGGACGACAACGGCGTGTTCAACTTCGAGGGCGGCTGCTACGCAAAGGTCATCAACCTGGATAAGGACTCCGAGCCCGATATCTACAACGCCATCAAGCGCAACGCTCTGCTGGAGAACGTTACCCTGGATGCTGAGGGCCACATCGACTTCGCCGACAAGAGCGTCACCGAGAACACCCGTGTGTCCTACCCCATCAACCACATCCAGAACATCGTGCGCCCCGTCTCTTCTGCACCCGCAGCCAAGAACGTCATCTTCCTGTCTGCTGACGCATTCGGCGTGCTGCCCCCGGTCTCCATCCTGACCCCGGAGCAGACCCAGTACTACTTCCTGTCCGGCTTTACCGCAAAGCTGGCCGGCACCGAGCGCGGCATCACCGAGCCCACCCCCACCTTCTCTGCCTGCTTCGGTCAGGCCTTCCTGGAGCTGCACCCCACCAAGTACGCTGAGGAGCTGGTCAAGAAGATGCAGAAGAGCGGCGCCAAGGCTTATCTGGTCAACACCGGCTGGAACGGCACCGGCAAGCGCATCTCCATCAAGGATACCCGCGGCATCATCGACGCCATCCTGAGCGGTGCCATCAACGAGGCTCCCACCAAGAAGATCCCCTACTTCGACTTCGAGGTTCCCACCCAGCTGCCCGGCGTGGATCCCGCTATCCTGGATCCCCGCGACACCTATGCTGACGCTTCCCAGTGGGAGGAGAAGGCAAAGGATCTGGCTGGCCGCTTCATCAAGAACTTTGCAAAGTACGAAGGCAACGAGCACGGCAAGGCTCTGGTCTCTGCCGGCCCCCAGCTGTAAGCTGAACCTCGCCTGAATCATAAGCAAACCAAAGGACGTGTTCCCGCAGGGGAGCACGTCCTTTTTGGTTGCAAACAGTCGGTAAACGTTCCGTCGGTTGCGTTTTCCACACAGGTCTGCTATTCTGTGGAAAAGGATGTGATCTGTATGGACGCAAAAACGTTCGGGGCTTTTCTTGCCCGGGTGCGGCGGGAACAGGGACTGACACAGACCGAGCTTGCCGAGCAGCTGCATGTGACCGACAAGGCCGTCAGCCGCTGGGAACGCGGCGTCGGTCTGCCGGACATCAATACGCTGGAACCTCTGGCCGACGCACTGGGCCTGTCTCTTGCGGACCTGATGCACTGCCACGACCCGGCACAGGAGCCGCCAACTGCGCCAGTCCCACTGGAAGATTTCTTTTCCATGCTGCGCCGCCGCCCTGTGGCGGACTGGCATTCTGTCCGCACTGCGCTGCTCCGGCTAAGTATCGCCCTGGCACTGTGGGGCATATTCGCCTGCCACGGAACACTTGCAGTTCACTGGCGTTCCCTCAGCGATGGTTCTTTACAAGCCGATGGCTGGATGTCCTCGTGGGTCGTTTTTCCGCTTCTGGCCGGAATGGAATTTCTCATGCTGGAACTCTGGAACAGCTTTGAACAGAGCGGTTTCTATCACCGTTACCTTGAAGCGTGCACCCTTCTGGATACACCGTTTTTACGCCTGACGCGGGTCATATTGGAACTGCTGCTTTTCTTCGGCTTTGGATTTTTGGTGCCCTGCGCGGAAATAACCATCATGCTGTTCAACTGAGATAAAAATCAGCCCCGGAACGACCATCATCGTTCCGGGGCTGGTTGCTTTTTATCGTTTATTTTGCCGCTTCAAATTCGGCCTCGATGTCCGCACCGGGGGCCGGGGTGGCAAGGCTGACCACCACGCAGGCTGCCAGCGAGAACAGGAAAGCCGGCAGCAGCTCGTAGATGCCGAACACGCCGCCCAGCGGGCTGATGAGGTACTTCCACACAAAGACCATCAGGCCGCCGCAGAGCATCCCGGCCAGTGCACCCTGCCAGTTGCAGCGCTTCCAGAACAGGGCGCACAGCACCACCGCACCAAAGGCACCGCCAAAACCGGCCCATGCAAAGCTGACGATGCCGAACACGCTGGAATCCGGGTCGCGGGCCAGCACCACGCCCACCACGCTGACGCAGATGATGGTAAGCCGGGCCGCAAACAGGCTCTGCTTTTCGGTGAGCTTCATCTGGCCGAACTCCTGCAGGATGTTCTGCGAGACACTGGACGCTGCTGCCAGCATCTGGCTGTCGGCGGTGGACATGGTGGCCGCCAGAATACCGGCCAGGATCAGGCCCGCCAGCACCGCCGCCAGCACACCGTGCTGTGCAATGAGGCTGGCAATGCGCACGATGAGGGTCTCGCTGGAAGAGCCGCTCAGGAATTCCAGCGCACCGGCTTTGGTCATGCCCAGACCCACCACGCCGATGACGATGGAGGCCGTCATGGCAATGACCACCCACACGCTGGCAATGCGGCGGCTGAGCACCAGCTTCTTTTCGTCCTCAATGGCCATGAACCGCAGCAGGATGTGGGGCATGCCAAAGTAGCCCAGGCCCCAGGCCATGGTGGACACGATGTCCAGCAGGCTGTAGGAGGCGGCCATGCCGGTAGCAGCGTCGTGGCTGGCCGCCATGGTCAGGTAGCCGGAAAGGCTGTGGGCGTTTTCCATCACGGCACCCCAGCCCCCGGCCACACCGATGCCGTAGGCCAACACCGCCACCAGTGCGATGCTCATGACCACCGACTGGATGAGGTCGGTGGTGGTCACGGCCCGGAAGCCGCCCAGAATGGTGTACCCCACGATGACCAGTGCGGACACGATCATCGCGATCATGTAGTCCACGCCGAACAGGCTGTGGAACAGCTTGCCGCAGGCCGCAAAGCCGGAAGCCGTGTACGGGATAAAGAACACGATGATGATCACCGCGCCCAGCGCGTCGAGCAGGTTGCGCTGGTCATGGAACCGCAGCGACAGGAACTGCGGCACCGTGATGGCGTCCAGATTGGCCGAGTAGCGCCGCAGCCGCCGGGCCACGATGAGCCAGTTGAGCCAGGTGCCCACGGCCAGACCGATGGCCGTCCAGCCCGGCGACGCAATGCCGGTGAGGTAGGCAAGGCCGGGCAGGCCCATCAGCAGCCAGCTGGACATATCGCTGGCTTCGGCGCTCATGGCGGTGACCAGCGGGCCCATCTTGCGGCCGCCGAGGTAAAAGTCGGTGCTGTCCTCGTTGGACTTGCTGTATACAAAGCCCACCAGCAGCATGCCCACCAGATAGATCACAATGGTGGCAATGATGCAGACATTTGTCATAAAGGTTCCCCCTCTCGTTTGGCTTTTCCCGCGCAGCGCGCGGGGAAAGGATGGTGTTATTTTATCACAGTAAAGTAGCAAGGTACAGCATTTTGCGCCTGCACGGCTGATTTTCGCGCTTTTGTGGGGATTTCCGGCTCAGAACGCCGCATTTTCTGCCACTTTGCCAATAGAATTTCTCCCCTGTCCGCCTGTGCGGAGCGGCGCTTCTGCTGCTTTGCGCTGTCCTTTTAAAGCGGGCTGTGCTATAATCAGACCGGATTCCGGGATATTTATTGCTACAAGGAGATGTTTTTATGCAGAATATTACCATTCGGAATGCGTCTCTGGCCGATGCGCCCCGCATTCTGGAGATCTACGCCTGGTATGTGGAGCACACGGTCATCACCTTTGAATACGACGTACCCTCACTGGAGGAATTTGAAGGCCGCATGCGCCGCACCATGCAGAAATACCCCTACCTCGTCATCGAGCGGGACGGCCGGGTGGAGGGCTACGCCTACGCGGGGCCCTTTGTGGGCCGTGCCGCCTACGACTGGGCCTGTGAGCTGACCATCTACCTGGACCACGACGCCCGGAAACACGGCATGGGCCGTGCCCTGTACGAGGCGCTGGCCGACCGGCTGCAGGCCATGGGCATCCTGAACCTGTATGCCTGCATCGGCTACCCGCAGGTGGAGGACGAATACCTGACCCGGAACAGTGCCCGGTTCCACGAGCATCTGGGCTTTACACTGGTCGGCACCTTCCACAACTGCGGGTACAAGTTCGGCCGCTGGTACGACATGATCTGGATGGAAAAGATCATCGGGGAGCACCGCCCCGACCAGCCGCCCGTGCAGCCCTACATTTACTAAGCCACACACACAAACAGCCCCGGACTTTTCAACAAGTCCGGGGCTGTTTGTTTAGAATGAAGGAGAAAATCCGGGAATGTCAGATGGTTTTACACCGCCGGGCCGCCGCGCTCGGCGTCCAGTGCCGCGCGGAACTTCCGGTTGGAGACTGCGTTCTGCCCAAAGCCGATGAGTGCCCGCAGCAGGCCGATGATCCAGAAGCCCTTTGCTTCCATCACGATGCCGTCCACCGTCTCCTGCCCGACCATTCCGCCGGTCATCTGGGCCAGCGCACGGACAGGCATGTTGTACTGGAACAGCAGGTTCAGGTCCGGCGTGCCTTCGCGGGAGCTGCGCTTGAGCAGGGTGTGCAGCACAGCCCAGGCCAGCCAGCACAGCGGACTGCGGCTGTGGTTCAGCTCGCCCAGCGTCATGGTCTGGTCGATGTGGGGCTTGTCCTCCGGGATGGCGTGGCCCAGCAGGGCCTCAAAGGCGGCATCCGGCACATTCTTGATGTCAGCGGTGCGGTAGCACTGCACAGCCTTGCCAGCATAGGGGTCCGGGGCACCAGTGCCCTGCACGGGCACCTCGGCGCGCAGGCGGATGTCCTGTACGCTGGCACCCACCAGCAGCTGGTAGCTGCCGCCCTCGGTCTCCCAGCGGTCCGTTTTCACGTTCCAGTAGCGGAAGGGCTTGTCGTCCAGCGGAATGGTCACGGTCTTGCACTCGCCCGCCTGCAGGAACACCTTGGCAAAGCCCTTCAGTTCCTTTTCCGGGCGGAACACGGCTGCGTCGGCCTTGGCCACATACAGCTGTGCGATCTCGGCACCGGCGCGGCTGCCGGTGTTGGTGATGGTAAAGGTGACCTTGTCCGCGTCCGCTTTCAGGTCGGAGTAGGCAAAGGTGGTGTAGCTCAGGCCGTAACCGAAGGGATAGCGCACCGGCACATGGGCCGTTTCGTAGTAGCGGTAGCCGATGTACAGGCCCTCGCGGTACTCCACGTTCTGCTGTTTGCCCGGGAAATACCGGGCCGCCGGGGTGTCCTCGTAGGTCAGGGGCAGAGTCTCGGCCAGCTTGCCGCTGGGGTTCACCCGGCCGGTGAGCACGTCCATGATGGCACCGGCACCGGCCTGCCCGCCCAGATAGGCGTGCAGCACTGCCTTGCAGCGGCTGACCCAGCCCGTTTCCACCACGCTGCCGGCGCTCAGCACCACCACGAGGTTCTCGTTGGCCTGCGCCACAGCTTCCAGCAGCTGCTTCTGGTTCTCCGGGATGCAGATGTGGCTGCGGTCCAGGCCTTCGCTCTCGCTGGACTCGTCCAGACCCATGCAGAGCACCACCACGTCGGCCTTGCGGGCCAGTGCGGCGGCCTCTTCCACAAAGGCCGGGTTGGGGGTGCCGCTGCGCTCATACCCTGCGCAGAAGCCTGCCAGCGTGATGTCGTCCGCCTCGGCGGCGTCCTTCAGGTTGTCCACGCGGGTAGCGTTCACCGAGCTGGAGCCTGCGCCCTGATAGCGGGGCGTCTGCGCAAAATCACCGATGAGGGCCACGCTCTGCCCGGGCTTGAGGGGCAGCAGGTCATCCTCGTTTTTCAGCAGCACCACGCTTTCGGCGGCGGCACGGCGGGCCAGCGCATGATGGGCGTCCCGGTCGAACCGCTTCGGTGCGGCCTTGACTGCCGCATCGGTGGTGAACACCAGCTCCAGCAGCTCGTCCACCCGGGCATCCACCGCGGATTCCGGCAGACGGCCATCCGCCACGGCCTGCATCAGCCGCTTGGCCGAGCCAAAGCCGGGGCAGGGCATTTCCAGCGTGGAGCCTTCGCGCACACCCTCCACATGGTCGTTGGAGCCGCCCCAGTCGGTGACCACGGCCCCGTCATAGCCCCACTCGCCGTGCAGGATATCCTGCAGCAGGTGATGGTTCTCGTTGGCGTAGGTGCCGTTGACCCGGTTGTAGGAGGTCATGATGCACTTGGGCCTGCCCTCTTTCACGGCGATCTCAAAGCCGGTGAGGTACAGCTCCCGCAGGGTGCGCTCGTCCAGCACGCTGTTGCTGGCCATGCGGCGCAGCTCCTGATTGTTGGCGGCAAAGTGCTTGGGGCAGGCCGAAACGCCCACCGACTGGATGCCGCGCACATAGCTTGCTGCCAGCTTGCCGGACAGGTACGGGTCCTCCGAGAAATACTCGAAATCGCGGCCGCACAGCGGGCTGCGCTTGGTGTTCAGGCCGGGGCCCAGGATCACATTGACGCGGTAGGAAGCGGTCTCCTCGCCCAGCGCTTTGCCGATCTCCTCGCCCAGGGCGGGGTCCCAGCTGTTGGCCACGGTAGCCGCCGTGGGGAAGCAGGTGGCCGGCTCCGCGGGGTTCAGGCCCAGATGGTCGGCCGGGCCCGCCTGTTTGCGCAGACCGTTGGGGCCATCCGACAGCCAGATGGCCGGCACTCCCTTGTTGGGCAGGGCATGGGTCTCGAACACGGTGGCACCGGAAAGCAGGGCGCATTTTTCCCGCAGGGACAGTTTGGCGATCACATCTGCATGGTTCATTTGGCTTCACCCTCCGGGAAAATGATCTTATAGATGGGGAAATAGATCACCATCTGCACGCCGCCGTTGATCACGGTGATGAGCACGTTGTACACCGCCGGGGAGAAGAACTGCTTGCACAGGGGCACATACAGGCCCATGAGGAAGCTGCACACGATGGTGATGAGCACAAAGGCGATGACGTACCACAGGATCTGATACCAGATGTTGCCCTTGGACTTGAAGGTGATGTTGCGCTGCATGGGGAAGTTGACGCACTGCGCCAGGAACAGGGTGATGGCAAAGGCGGCAAAGTAGCCCATGCCGCCGGTGGCGTCCCCAGTGACCGGGTAGTTGAACACATAGGTGTCCACCGGGCCAAGGTTCAGGTGGATGAGCTGGCAGGGGATGCTGCACCAGTCGGTGTGGGCGTAGAACAGCCCCGGCAGAAAGGTGAGCAGCAGGTACTGCAGCAGGGTGACCAGCATGGAAAAGGCATAGAACTTGATGAACTGCCCGGCCAGCTTGGCCAGCTTGGGGTTTTTCTCTGAAATGGACATGGGTATTTACTCCTTATGAACTTGCACGGCAGCCACGGCCGAACCAACGGCGCTGTCGGCCTGCAGGGTCACACAGCCTTCGGTGCCGGCTTCCACGATGGCCATGGCCTCGCCCCAGTAGGGGGCGGTCTGGCTGGTGCGATAGCCCTGCAGATTGAAGGGGCAGGCATTGCCCAGCGCCAGCAGGCGGCCGCCGGTCACATGCACCCGGATGGGCTCCCGCACAGTGGGCTTGAGCACGCCGTTCTGGTCGGTGTAGCGCAGGCGGATGTAGCACAGCTGGCCGGGGCGCAGCACGGCTTCCTCCGGCTCGGCCCGCAGCTCGGTGGCAGGGCCGGCGGTGGTCAGCGCACAGCGGCCGGTCTCCTGCCCCGCTGCGTTGTAGGCCACAGCCTCCAGCGTACCGGGCTGGTACGCACAGCGGAAGCGGAACAGGCAGTCGTTTTTCGCATTCTTGCGGGCGATTTCCTTGCCGTTGAGCACCAGCGCCGCGGAAGCCGCGCGGGCATAGACCTCCACCTCAGCCTGCTTTCCCTCGCAGCCGGGCCAGGTCCAGCTCGTCATGGCGTCGGTCATCTTCCAGGCCGAGGGCGAGTGCTTGTCGCCGGTGTGGTTCACCGGGCGCACGGCCAGGAACGGCCCTTCGGCCTGTTCCAGCGCCACCCGGGTATACAGGGCCTCACCCAGCGGCTTGCCGGTCAGGTCGATGCGGCCGGAACCGGCGCTCACCCAGCCAAGGCCGCCGTCAAAGCGGGGCGCGTTGTCGGCATACTCCCAGCTGCCCACCATCACTTCGCCCAGGTAGTCCATACCGGCCCACACAAAGTCACCGATGAGCCGGGGTTCTTTCTTGGCCAGCTCCCGGAACCGGTAGGCGTCGCTGCAGAAGGTCTCGCTGCCCAAAATCAGGCGGTCGGGGTATTTTTTCAGATCGTGCTCGTAGCGGTAGATGCCGTAGTTGTAACCGGCAATGTCCATGTTGGCAAAGGCGTCACGGGTCTTGACGTCGCAGCCATGCAGGGTAACACCGGTAAAGTCGGTGACGTTGTAGCCCTTGAAGCCCCACTCGTTGCGCATGATCTGCACCTGGACACCAGCGTTTGCGCTGGAGGCCACAGCACCGATGCGGTTGTAGGAGCTCATCACGCCCAGAGCACCCACCGTGTAGGTGTCATCGCGGGAAGGATCCGCCTCGAAGGAAGCGGGCTTGCCGTTGCCCTCAAAGGCCTGCTGCAGGTTGCGCAGCTCCAGCTCGCGGGCCTTCTGCTCGGTCATAAAGACTGCGATGCCGGAGCGGTTGATCTCCTGATCGTTGAAGGCGGCGTGCTTGATGTTGACCAGGGTGCCCTTGCTCTGAGCGCCCTGCACCACAGCGGAACCGGTGTAACCGGACAGGACGGGGTCCTCGGAGTAATACTCTGCGCCGCGGGCGTTGTAGCCGTGACGATGGATGTTCATGCCGGGGCCAATCATGATGGGCAGGTTCAGCACCAGGGTGCTCTCGCCCAGGGTGATCTCACCCACGCGGTAGGCCAGTTCCTTGTTCCAGCTGTAAGCGATGTTCTCCGGGGTGGGGCCGACGCGGGTGCCGTAGTCGTAATCGGCAGCATCTGCATACGGGGTGCCCTGGTAGCTGCCCTCGGTCAGGTAGTGCGAGTCGGAACCGTTGGGGCCGTCGTCGGCTGCGTACTGCAGCAGGCCCACAGAGTCGATGTTCTGGATGTTGTGGAAGGCGTTGGAGGCAAAGTTCAGGAACTCGTCGATGGTCACTTTGCCGACCAGCTCATCCCAGCGGGGATCGTCGAAGTCAGCGCCCTTCAGGTCGTTCAGGGTCAGGGTGCTGGTGGTGTCGCCGAACACGATGTCCGAGGTGTCCTCATCGGTCTTGATGTCGATGAAGTCGTTGGCCAGCAGGGTGGCCAGACGGCCCTCGGCCTTCAGGCCGGTAATGGTGGTGGGGAAGGTGCCGTCCCAGTCGCTGCGGGACAGATAAGTAGCGGTGCCGGGGATGAAGGTGTTGATGTCCATGGAGTAGTCGCCGTCGCTCACTGCGTTGGTGATCTCCACGCCGGCCTTGCTCACAGAGAAGGTGTCGGCATCCACAGCGCCGTCCCAGGTCCACTGGTAGGTCTTGGAAGCATCGCCGTCGGCGGTCATGCCGTCGGCAGTGGTCTTGCCCTGAGCAGCCAGGATATTGTTCAGAGCATCATGGGCGTCAGAGCCGATGGCGAAGTAGTAGTCGCCCGGGTCCACGATGAAGGTCTTGGCGTTCTGGCTGTCGTAGCTGGCCAGCAGGCTCATGTCCACATTCATGGTAATGGTCTGGCTCTCGCCGGGCTGCAGGGTGTTGGTCTTTTCGTAGTCCATCAGCTGCAGGGCGGACTTTTCGATGCCGTTCTGCTTGTCGTAGTCGGTGTAGGGTGCGCTGGCGTACAGCTGCACGACAGCCTTGCCGGCTACATCGCCGGTGTTGGTGGTGGTCACGGTCACGGTAGCGGTGCGCTTGTCACCGGTGATGACCACGCTGTCCAGGGTCTGCTCAAAGGTGGTGTAGCTCATGCCGTAGCCGAAGGGATAGACCACCTCGTTGTCGTAGCTCCAGGTGCCGTCGCTGGCGGCCACGGTGCCGTCGGCGTTGGCGTAGGTACCGGCAGAGGCATTGGCACCGCCGTTGCCCAGCACGATGTCCGCATAACGGGTCTCGTAGTAACGGTAGCCGGTGTAGATGCCCTCGGTCTCGATCAGGTAGGAGTTGACGCTGGTGCCCTCAGCAAAGTCCGAAGCGTTTGCCCAGGGGATGTTGCCAAAGTTCTGCATGGCGGGAGCCAGTGCACCGTTCTTGACGAAGGTATCGCCCAGATGGGCAGAGGGAGCCACGGTGCCGTTCAGCACGTCGGCCACGCCGTAGAAGCCATAAGCACCGGGGTAGCCCACCCACAGGATGGCGTCAATGTCGGGGTCCTCTTCCAGGTTGGAGATCTCCATGGGGTTGGCTGCGTTGACCAGCACGATGACCTTGTCGAAATTGGCCTTTGCTTCCTCGATCATGGCCATTTCTTCATCGCTCAGGCTCAGGATGTTGCCGTTGACGGTGTGCACGCCGTCTGCCAGGCCTTCCTCGCCGGGGTAGTATGCACCGGCTTCGCCGCCGACACGGCTCACCACCACGATGGCAGCGTCGCCGTACTCGGTGTACTTGGACTCAAAGTCGGGGTTGAGCTGCTTGAGCTCGTCCAGGGTCAGCTCGTGGGGATCATCGTAAGCGGTGATCTCGGCGTAAGCCGGCAGGATGCCGCCGCCGAACTGGGGCTTGGTCCATTCCTTGTCCGCAAAGAATGCCTCGTAAGCTGCCAGGGTCTCCGGGTTCAGCTGGAAGCCGCGCTCGGTAAAGGCGTCAAAGATCTGCACGGTGGACTTGCCGTCCGGCACGCTGCCGCCGCTGTTGCCGTAAACAGGAGCATAGCTGCGGACGCCCAGCATGGTGATCTTGGCATCCTTGGCCAGAGGCAGGGCACCGTTCTCGTTCTTCAGCAGGGCAAAGGTCTCCTGCGAAGCCTCGATGGCGAAGTCCTTGAAGCCCTCGTAGGCTTCTTTGGCCGTGGTGAATTCCGACTTGTAGGTCCAGGCATCGGATTCATCGTCCGACTGCTCGGTCACAGTCTGGGTGCTGCGGGTGCCCAGGAAGGCATCCACAGAGGTGCGGTAGAGCTCCAGGATGTTGCCTGCCATCATGGAAACGGCCAGAAGCAGGGCAAACACCATGGTCAAACCGCGCCACAGGTTTTTCTTCTTCAACATTTTGTCCTCCTTTGAAAGTTGTCCGCTCTCCCCCTGTGCGGTGCGGAAGCAAACGCCGCACAAAAAGAAACCGGCAGAGTGATTCAAAGCTCTGCCGATAGTATAGAGGTTTTGTGAATATTTACAACAGATTTTTCCCAAACTGTCATTTTGGGGCCCTGAACTGTCATTTGAGCGGCAGGAGCGCCACCAGACGGAACATGCCGTCCTGTGCCTGCATCGTCAGGGTGCCGCCGTGCTGCTGCACGATGCGGCGGATGCTCTTAACGCCAAAACCGTGCCACCGGGCGTCCCCCTTGGTGGTCTGGGGCAGGCCGTCCACAAAGTGCAGCGGCTCGGCGGCGCAGTTCTCCATGCGGATGAGCAGCATGCCCCGCTCGGCCCGCACCTGCAGGCCGATGTAGCGGCGGTCCGGCTCCAGCGGGGTCACCGCCTCGATGGCGTTGTCCAGCGCGTTGCCGAACAGCGAGTACACCTCGCCGGGCTTCAGGAAGTCCAGCTTTGCACCGTCGGCGATGTAATCCAGCTGGATGCCGCGGCCCTTGCACACGATGGAGCGCTCCGCCAGCAGCACGTCCAACGTCTCGTTGCCGGTCTTGACCGTGGAGTCGTAGATATCCACCGCCTTTTTCAGCTCGTCCAGCTCCTCGGTCGGCACCCGGCTGCCCAGCGTGTACAGCTGCTTGCGGATGTCATGGCACTTGATGTTGATGAGCTCCACCGTCTCCTTGGACAGCTCCATCTGCTGGCGCATCATCTGCTGCAGCACCATGTTGTCCCACTCGGCGTCGCTGTGCTGCAGGATCTCACACAGCAGGAAGAACAGCAGGATGGTGGTCACCTCGTCGTAGACGCTGTAGACGGTAAAGAGGCGCGGGGCGCTGTCCACACTAAAGGCGTTGAACAGGTTGACGAAGATGTTCATGCTCAGCTGGTAGCCCACCATGATAAAAGTCATCGTGCGCCCGGGCAGTGTGCCCAGATTGCGGCTGTGCAGCCGCCGGGTGAGGGTCAGGCAGCACACCGCGAACAGCAGCACGAAAAGGCCCAGATAGACCCACCGGCTCCAGGCCCAGTACTGCCGGTCCATGTGATACACCGCATTCTGCAGCAGCTTGGCCCCCCGGTAGATGATGTGCTGCATGGTGCCCGCCGCCGTGGCGTAGAACACCGCCCACGCTGCCGCGATGCGGAAGCACAGCCGGATGCCCACCGCCGCGATGCTCCACAGCAGAAAGGTGCGCAGCGACTCGGTGTAGAGGTTGTGGGGCACCTGCTCCCACACGATGGTAAAGCAGGCCTCCGCCAGCAGGATGCCGGTCAGCCGCGCCGCAAAGCGCTCCTGCCGCTCCAGCTTCCAGGTGGTGGCCGCCACGCACGCCAGCAGTTCCAGCACATAGCCGTGGCGTTCAAACAGATCGATGACCGTACTCATAGCACAAATTCATTGCCCATGCTGCGGGCCAGCTCCTCCATGAATTCCTTTTTGCGCAGACGGCTGATCTGCAGCTTCTCCCCGTTGGAAAGCACCACGTCGCTGCCGGTGACGGTCCGGATGTGCTTCTGGTTGACCAGATAGCACTTGTTGCAGCGCAGGAAGCCCTTGCCGTGCAGCCGCTGTTCGGCGTCCTGCAGGGTTCCGGTGCCCGGCAGCTGGCCTTTTTCGGTGTGATAGGTCAGCTTGTGGCCCTGCACCTCGATGTAATAGATCTCCCACAGCAGCAGCCGCTGGGTGCCGGTGGGCAGGGCCACCATCACGCTCTCGGCGGCGGCGCGCCAGCGCTGGGCCGCACGGTCCAGCTTAATGCTCAGCGGCCCATACTGGGCAGGCTTGATGATGTAGTCCAGCGCATCCACCTCATAGCCCTTGACCGCAAACTGGGCCATGTTGGTCACAAAGATCAGGATGACCTGCCGGTCGATCTCCCGCAGGCGGTGGGCCGCCTCCATGCCGTTGATGCCCGGCAGCTCGATGTCCATGAACACGATGTCATAGTCGGCACGGTAATGTTCCAGAAACGATACCGCATCTCCGAAGGCCGTGGTCTCCAGCGGGATATCCCGCTCTGCCGAGTAGCGGGCAAGGCATTCTTTCAGATGTTCCAGCTCTCTGGGGCTGTCCTCCACGATCGCACAGCGCAGCATCCGGTTCTCCCCTTCACAAAAACTTTTCGGAATCAGTATAGCGCAATCTGTAAAAAATGGCAACAATTGCCCTTGCACACAATAAACAACCACCAGCCGAGCTGGTGGTTGTTCCTTCATTTTTGTCGATTCGTGTCCATTGGGAAACAGCTGAAGGTTTTTCACGCTCCCAGGGTCCGGCGTTGCCCATATTGTAAAAGTCAAAATATTTTCAACATTCAATCAAAAAACAAGGCAATGTGTTGACTTTTGCGGAAAGTCTTGCTATAGTATGAGATACAAGGATTCCATACAGGTTCTGCGTGAGAGAATGAGAGACGCACAACAGCCCCTTTCGGCTTGTGGTGCGTCTTTTTCTTTTTGCAAGGTTGGAATCTTCTCTGCGTTTTTCCGTGTGCACCGGAAGTACAGCAGTCCCAAAGACCCGATGGGAGAATGGCCATTCCCGTCCATCATCACAAGAATGACACGATACCAAGAGACTGTCAAAAGGAGAACAGAATCATGAAAAAGATTTCGCGGAAAAGTTTCCTGAAGCTGGCAGCCGCCACCACTGCCGGAACTGCTATGGCTCCCGCTCTCATGGGCTGTGCCTGGCCTGACACGCAGGACCACACCCCCTATAAAGGCGATATCGTGTTGCTGCTGAGCAACGATATCCACTCCAATCTGGGTACTTCTAAGATCATGAGTACGGACGGCTCTACCCGGATCACCGGCGGCGTGGCGCGAATGGCCGCCGCACAGGCCGGGGTACGCCACCGAGCCTTTGGCAAAACCCTGACCTTGGACGGTGGTGACTACTCCCAGGGAACTCCTTACCAGGACGGCTATCAAAAGGGCTGGGAGATCCTGGCCCTGGCCGAAATGCAGGTAGATTTCTGCACCCTGGGCAACCACGAATTCGACGTGGGCGATCAGGCCGTCGAAAACTCCTGGGTCAACGCCCGGAAAAACCGGCTGCGCTACGGGGTCTACCACAAACTGCCCCAGTTGCTGGTATCCAATATGTTCATCAAATACAACGCCAACGGCGAGCCGATCTCTTATACCAGCGCCGACATCCGCCCCAATGACCTGAGCACCAATGCTTTTGGTGCCGGGGCCTACGCCAAGACCGGAGCCAAAAACTACGCCATCCGCCAGGTAGCAGGCTACAGGGTGGGTCTGTTTGCCCTGGAAGGCGAGGAGTCCTACGGCTACTGCAAGAACTCGGACCTGACCCGGATGGACTGTGCCGAGGTTGCCAGAGTCTATGCCCGTTTCCTCAAGGAGGAGAAGGGCTGTGATCTTGTCATCGCCATCAGCCACTGCGGCATGGAAGAGGACCGGGCCACCGCGCGGGCTCAGGAAGGCTTCCTGGACGTGATCCAGAACGCTCACGACCATCTCGCCTATGACCAACCCATCGTGGAAAACGGCGTGATCATGACCTCCACCGGCTGCTATGCTCAAAACCTGGGCGTGCTGAGCCTGCAAAAAACATCCGCCGGCTGGACCTGGGTGCCCGAGGAGACCTGCTGCTATGAGCTGACGAAGGCATACGACTACGAGGATCCTCGGGATCTGTCACCGGAAGCTCTGGCATACCGGAGTATGCAGGATCTTCTGGCCCGCTACGACGCAGACCTGACGGCACCGGACGGCTATTTCTCCAAGCTGGGTCTATACGATGTAGCGCCGGACAGCGTGGTGATGACCATCCCCACCGGCTACGACTATATCCAGTACGAAGACGGAAAGGCCATCGGATACACCTACATCCAGTCTCCTGTCACCGCCTTTATCTGTGATTCCTTCAATTATGCCTCCGGCTCTCAGGTATCCTTCGTGTTCGGCGGCTACGTCCGCACTGCGCTGTATCAGGGTGACTTTACCGTCGCGGACGCCTTCAACGAGCAATCCACCGGTGAATCGGCGATCGACCACAGCGCGGGCTCCAGTCTGGTGGTCTGCGACTTGTCCGGTGCACAGCTGGCATCCATCTGTGTCTTTGATGCTGCGTGCTCCGGTGTCACCCCTCAGGGCCGGACCTACGGCGGTGCCGGCACCCTCCACACCGGAAATCTGCGCTACCGCTATCACATTTCTGACGGGCAGATCTCCTGTGATGTTTCCAGCATCGAAGTCTATTTCCCGGAGAGCGACAGCTGGCAGCCTCTGGACTTCCACAAAGCCTACTCCACCTCTTTCACCTTTGAATCCTCCCAGAACTTGGTGAGTCTGCTGCCCTGGGCCAGCAAAATGGCCACAGGGCAGGCGCTTCCCTTTGCCCCCTACGATGAGGCCACCGGCACCTACATGGATGTTCCCTCCGACAACAAATCGGAGGAATACTACCGGTTCTGGGCTCCTTATTGCCGCGGCAAGGGCGTGCTGGAGGGCACCAGCTATGAACTGAAATCCTGGACAGCCCTGTATTACTATGCCGCCAGCATGAACGGTACCTTATCCGATGCCTACACCCCGGACCATCTGATGCAGACCCGCATCCAGGGTTGATTTTCCAACAACTTCTGATGTAAAAAGCCATACGCCCTCGGCTGCGACCACGGCAGGCCAGAAGATTAAATTAAAAACAGCTGGATGCTTCATCTGAACGATGATACACCCAGTTGTTTCTTTTATTGGCACAGCCTCTCTAACAACGCCGTGCAACCTGCCAGTACATCCCGCCATGTGTCCTCGAAATTTCCAGTAAACCACGGGTCGGCCACATCGTGCGGCGTACTGGTATACGACATCAGGAGGGAGACCTTGTGCAACGGGTCGTTCCCTACAAAACGAGCCATATCCCGCAGGTTGCTTCGATCCATTGCAACCAGATAATCATAGGTATCATAATCCTGCCGTGTCATCTGACGCGCCGTTTTGCCCACACAGGAAATGGCATGGTCTGCCAATTTTTGCCGAGCGGGTGGATAGACCGGGTTGCCCACTTCTTCCGCACTGGTCGCAGCGGAGGCGATTTCAAATTTTTCTGCAATACCGGCTTTTTCCACAAGGTCTTTCATAACAAATTCCGCCATGGGACTACGGCAGATATTCCCCAGACAGATGAACAAGATTCGGGTCATTTTCTCTCAGCTCCTTCGGGCAACAGTATACCATTGTCGGGACAGTATTGGAATGGGCTTTTCCCTGCTCTGCCAGAACGTAACGAAAAGCATACCCTCCACCAACTGTGCAAAGACATCCGTCCAGCCCGCAGAATGCCAGCTTCTTTCGGAGATTGGAAACGGTATTGCCAACCACTTTTAAGGTATCGGCGCAATCCTTTCCCCATACAGCATCAAAAAGCTCTTTTTTAGAAAGCGTCGTTCCTTCGCAGACTGCCAGCACCCACAGCAGGTCGGATTCAAGACGTGTCAACGAAATATTTTTGCCGTTGGCTGAAATTTCATGTCGGGTGTTGTCAATCACCAATCCCGGCAGTTCCAGTTTTTTCTTTGCGCAGAATGTGATCTGCTCCGCATCGATCTGCGCCTGTTGCAAAAGGCTCAGAATCGTTTGCTCCAGTGCCGGGTCCGGGGTGTTCGCTCGTATCACAATCATGGAAGGCTCCTGTGTCACCGTTACTCTGCATCCATTTCGCGGATCAGATTGACCATTTCGATGGCGCTGACCGCGCAGTCATAGCCCTTGTTTCCGGCTTTCGTACCTGCCCGCTCGATTGCCTGCTCGATATTTTCAGTCGTCAGAACGCCAAATAAAACAGGAATACCGCTTTCCAGCGAAACTGCTGCGATGCCTTTTGAGACTTCGTTGCAGACGTAGTCGTAATGGCTGGTAGAGCCGCGAATCACGGCACCAAGGCAGATCACAGCATCATACTTTCCGCTTTTTGCCATTTTGGAAGCAACCAGCGGAATTTCAAACGCTCCCGGCACCCATGCGACATGAACATCGTCCTCGCTCACATCGTGCCGGAGGAGTGCATCCATTGCCCCGCCAAGGAGCCTTGAGGTGATGAACTCGTTGAATCGTGCAGCAACGATACCGACCCGGATGTTTTGTGCAATCAGTTTTCCTTCAAATGATTTCATTGTAAAATCCCTCTTTTCCTTAATAACTCAGGATATGTCCCATTCTTGCCTGCTTGGTTTTCAGATAGAACAGGTCGTGCGCGGTCGCAGTCATCTGAATTGGGACACGTTCTGTAATCTCCAGACCGAACTCGGAAAGTTGGTATACCTTATCCGGATTATTGGTCAACAGGCGCAAACTGTGTGCTCCCAGCTCCCGCAAAATCTGTGCTCCCATGTAATACTCCCGTTCATCCCCATGGAAACCAAGGGCGAGGTTGGCTTCCAGGGTATCCATGCCCTGTTCCTGCAACTCGTAGGCACGCAGCTTATTTATGAGACCGATACCGCGCCCTTCCTGCCGCATATAGAGCAGGATGCCACGCCCCTCCTTTTCAATTTGCGTCATCGCCGCAGCCAACTGCTGTCCGCAATCGCAGCGCAGCGAACCGAACGTATCACCCGTCAGACATTCCGAATGCACCCGACACAGGACATCCCGGCCATCACCGATTTCACCTTTTACCAATGCGATGTGATGCTCTCCGTTCAGGCGGCTCACAAAACCGTATGCGCGGAAGTCGCCGTATTTTGTCGGCAGATTTACGGCAGCCACCTGATCGACCAGCTTTTCGTGACACTTACGGTACGCTTGCAAGGCTTGGATGGTGATGAATTTGATTTGGAATCGTTCTGCCAGCTGTGCAAGTTCCTCCGTGCGCATCATAGTGCCATCGTCCCTCATGATCTCGCAGCAAAGCCCGCACTCTTTCAGCCCTGCCAGACGGCACAGGTCTACGGTGGCTTCTGTGTGGCCGTTCCGTTCCAGAACACCATTTTTCCTTGCTAAAAGCGGGAACATATGACCCGGTCGCCGGAAATCTTCTGCTTTTGCGTCTTCTGCTACACAGGCCAGCGCGGTAATAGAGCGTTCCGCAGCAGAAATGCCGGTCGTGGTTGAAATATGGTCGATGGACACGGTAAAGGCGGTTTCATGGTTGTCCGTGTTATGCTGAACCATCTGCGGAAACTTCAGCTTCTGCACGAAGGCTTCCGACATCGGCATACAGATCAGACCTTTGCCGTGGGTCGCCATGAAATTGACATTTTCTGTTGTCGCAAACTCAGCGGCACAGATAAAATCGCCCTCGTTTTCGCGTTCCGGGTCATCCGTCACCAAAATGATCTTGCCTTGTCTCAAGTCTTCCAGAGCTTCAGGAATGGTATTGAATCTCATCGTCGTTTCTCCTTATTCAAATCCGTAGCGTATCAGCATTTCTTTCGTGACAGAGCTTTGCCGGTGTTCCTGCGGTATCGGCTGAAACAGCTTTTCGACATACTTGCCAAGGATGTCGGTCTCCAGATTTACCACATCGTTTTTGTGCCTTTGACACAGATTTGTACAGCTGACGGTGTGAGGGATGGTGGACACTGAAAACGCATCCGAACCGACTTCTGCCACCGTCAGGCTTATACCATCGACCGCGATGGAGCCTTTTTCCACGACATAGCGCAAAAGATTCGGTTCCGCATGGATGGTAAACCAGACCGCATTGTCGTCTTTTTCGATTCGCAGGATGCACCCGGTGCCATCCACATGACCCGCCACAATATGCCCGCCGAACCGTCCATCCGCAGCCATTGCCCGTTCCAGATTGACCCTGCTCCCGACCATAAGACCTGCAAGAGAGGAGCGGTTCAGGGTTTCATGCATAACATCGGCAGAAAAGCTGTCTGCAAAAAGCCGGGTAACGGTCAGGCAGATGCCATTCACTGCGATGCTGTCACCGATTTTTGTGTTTTCCAGAACGGTCCGTGCCTGAATGTTCAGCACTTCCGAATGCTGCCCATGCGTGATCTGCTTTACGGCTCCGACTTCCTCTATAATTCCAGTGAACATGGATACTCGACCTCGCTTTCAATCAGAATATCCTCGCCAAGATGGGTCAGGCTGCTGTTTTTCAGCCGGAATGCTGCACTCGGCACAGGAACTCCTGCACCTTCCACCGGTGTTTTTGCTTCCTGTCCGCCGAACAGCTTTGGGGCAATGTACGCCTGCACCTGTTGAACAACGCCGCTTTCCAGTGCTGCCCAGTTCAGTGTCCCTCCGCCTTCCAGAAGAATGCTGTCGAGTTGTTCCTGACCAAGTTTTTCCATAAGTTGTACAAGGTCAACGTGACCGTTCCTTTTGTCCAGACAAATCACTCGGCACCCAGCCTGTCGATATATCGCCTGCCGTTTTGGGTCGGCGCAGCAGGTTGCAAGGATGGTCGGGATCTGTTTTGCTGTTGCGACCACCTGTGCTTGCAATGGTGTCCGCAGCTGAGTATCGCAGACGATGCGAACTGGATTTTTTCCGTTCTCCATGTGGCAGGTCAACAAGGGATCATCGGCAAGAATGGTTCCGACACCGACCATGATTCCGCTGAAACGATGCCGCTGTTGTTGAACATACGCTCGGGCAGCTTCACTTGTAATCCATTTGGATGCGCCCGTAACTGTGGCAATTTTTCCGTCCATTGTCATGGCATACTTCATAGAAACAAACGGGCGTTTTGTCGTTATAAAATGGAAGAATATCCGATTGAGTGCGTCGCATTCTTCCCGCAAAACGCCTTCCGTCACCGCTACCCCCTGCACCCGCAAAGCAGCAATTCCTTTTCCCGACACCAGCGGGTTTGGGTCTGCCGACCCCACTACGACCCGGCTGATGCCCGCTTCCAGAATAGCATTCACACACGGCGGCTGTTTCCCAAAATGACAGCAGGGCTCCAGCGTCACATACATCGTTGCCCCTTCGGGGTCAACAGCGCAGGATGCTAACGCATTTCGCTCCGCATGGGGCTGGCCATACCGTTCATGCCATCCCTGCCCGATGATCTGACCATCTTTTACAATGACAGCACCCACCATCGGATTTGGGGATGTCCATCCGCATCCTTTTTTCGCCAGTTCTAAGGCAAGACGCATATACTCTGTATCGTTCATCTCTCTGCCTCCAAATAAAAAAGCCCCGAACCAGATTGTTCAGGACAAGGCAAACAGGCGCAGTATCTCCTGCGCAAAAAGAAAGCTCTGAAATGCAAACGCATCTCAGAGCAGCTTCCATGAGTACAGAGATCTTGTGGTTTCTCTATGCTTTCCTATCTTCTTTCATCCAGACTGTACTGTCGGCTTCGGAGTTTCACCGAATCATGCCTTGCGGCTCGTGGGCTGTACCACCGGTAGGGAATCGCACCCTGCCCTGAAGAATTCCTATTTATTTTACAAACCTATGATATGCACTTTGTGGCGTTTTGTCAAGGTGTTTTTAATTATCAAGAATAATATTGTCAAAGAAATTATTTTTCTTGCCCTTTATGTAGTGTGGCTTTTTGTTTCTGTTGTTATTATTCTTGCTGCCTGTACTATTTCTATCGTTTCTGCTATTCCTGCCGCTGTTATTTCTATTACTTCTGTCAGCCTTATTGGCAACACTGTCTTTGCCACTGCCGCTGTTTTCTGACTTACCGGCCTTGTCTGTGCCCTGTCCGATTTTCATGGTAAGCTGGATGCGCTGCTTTTTGAGGTCAACGCTCATAACCTGTACATCTACTATATCTCCCACACTGACAGCCTCAAGAGGGTGCTTGATATAGCGGTCACATATCTCTGAGATATGCACAAGTCCGTCCTGGTGTACTCCTATATCTACGAAGCATCCGAAATCTATTACATTTCTGACTGTGCCCTTTAATACCATACCCGGTGTGAGGTCCTTCATCTCAAGGACATCGCTTCTTAGGATTGGCTTTGGCATATCCTCACGCGGGTCTCTTGCCGGCTTTTCAAGCTCTTTTACGATGTCACGCAGTGTGATTTCACCAACTCCTGCCTCGTCTGCGAGCGTCTTGTAATCAGATACCTTCTTTGAGATTCCAACTACATTTCTGTTCTTTACATCCTCCATTGTGTAGCCGAGCTTTTCAAGCACTGCCTTTGTAGCATCATATGACTCAGGATGCACGCCTGTGGCATCAAGCGGGTTCTTTCCGTCTGAGATACGCATGAAGCCTGCACACTGTTCAAATGCCTTCGGTCCAAGCTTTGCTACCTTAAGAAGCTGTGAACGTGATGTGAATTTACCGTTTTCCTCTCTGTAGTCCACGATGTTTTTGGCAATGGTCTTTGAGATGCCTGATATGTACTCAAGCAGTGAAACTGATGCTGTATTTAAATCTACACCAACCTTATTTACGCAGTCCTCTACAACTCCCCCGAGTGCCTCTGAGAGCTTTTTCTGGTTCATATCGTGCTGATACTGTCCGACTCCGATTGACTTTGGATCAATCTTTACAAGCTCAGCGAGCGGATCCTGAAGTCTACGCGCCATGGATGTGGCACTTCTTTGTCCCACATCAAAATTCGGAAACTCCTCCGTGGCAAGCTTACTGGCTGAATATACTGACGCACCTGCTTCATTTACTATGATGTACTGCACCTTTACCGGAATTTCCTTTAACAGCTCGACAATCACCTGCTCTGACTCACGCGATGCCGTTCCGTTTCCGAGTGAGATAAGAGTGACATGATGCTTGTCTATGAGCTTTTTGATTACGGCCTTTGCCTCCTCGACCTTGTTCTGTGGTGCTGTCGGGTAGATTACTGTGGTATCGAGCACCTTTCCTGTAGGGTCTACGACAGAAATCTTGCAGCCTGTACGGAATGCCGGATCCCATCCAAGCACAACCTGTCCTGCAATTGGAGGCTGCATGAGAAGCTGCTCCAAGTTCTTTCCGAATACCTTTATGGCACCATCCTCTGCTTCCTCTGTCAGATTGTTTCTGATTTCACGCTCTATGGCAGGTGCAATAAGCCTGTCGTACGCATCCTCCACAACCTCTGTGAGTACGGCTGCTGTAGGCGCTTTATCATTTGTGATAACCTGCTTTTTAAGATATTTGATGATATCCTCTGTCGGTGCCTCTATCTTTACTGTGAGGATTTTTTCCTTTTCACCACGGTTGATTGCGAGTGTTCTGTGACCTGCCACCTTGGAAAGAGCCTCATCAAATTCATAGTACATCTCATAGACAGACTCCGCCTCCGGGTCCTTGGCTGTCGATATAAGACGGCCCTTTTGCATGGTAAGCTCTCTGATTTTTGTTCTGTAACCGGCATTGTCGGATACGCTCTCTGCAATGATGTCCTTTGCTCCCGCAAGTGCGGCTGCTTCATCTGCCACGTCTTTTTCTGCATCCACATATTTAGCGGCTTCTGCCATGATATCAACAGACTCTTCCTGCTCTAAAATGGTCTGCGCCAATGGCTCTAAGCCCTTTTCCTTTGCAATCTGTGGTTCCATATCGTTTCTGCGCTGTTCATAATCTTCTTCCAGCTGTTTTACCAGCTGTGCGTGCTGCTGTTCTAATTCCTGTTTTTTTTCTGTGAGCTGGCGTTCTGATTCAATCATTCCTGAATTGAGTCCTTCCTGCTTCGCTTCTTCACGAATCTGTCCTGCCTGTGCCTGTGCCTGTGCCAGAATTTCTTCTGCTTGTGCTTTGGCCTGTGCAAGGATTTCTTCTGCTTCTGCTCTTGCAGCTTCGGCAGATTCCTGTGTTATTTCTTCTGATGCCGCTGCTTCAGTATTGATTTCATCTTCCGGAAGCCGTTCTACAACGTCTGCATTTAGTCCATTGATAAATCCGTCTGAATCTGCCTTCTGACGTTTTGCTGCTCTTGCCGCCTCTACCCGGTCTTTAATAATATCATTGTAATCAATGATTCTTTCACTTTTACTGATTGTTGTTCCAACCTTTAGCAAATTAGACAATGATTTCGTCACCTCCGCCTCTTGCAATTACAATCTCTGCTGAATCTTCAAGCTTTCTGATTACATTTACAATCTTCTGCTGTGCTTCTTCAACATCCTTCATACGGACAGGTCCCATGAAGTCCATATCTTCGCGAATCATAACAGCAAGACGTTTTGAAAGGTTGTTTAAGATTACATTCTGTACTTCTTCTGTTGCACCCTTTAATGCAAGTGCCAGATCGGCAT
>ENA-UESS01000132-UESS01000132.1-human-gut-metagenome-genome-assembly--contig:-NODE-132-length-28762-cov-15.007007_pt1 | contig 28762 bp, 26 predicted proteins | sample MGYA00243004_ERZ508005 | MGnify/ENA primary metagenome ERZ508005 (study PRJEB26167, sample SAMN06115471) | human gut metagenome | host: Homo sapiens | place: China:Guizhou | collected 2016-06-29...
GACTCCCCCTTTTGTCACCTGCGGTGACATCTTCCCCCGGAGCGGGGGAAGTCTTTCCTCAAAGGGAAAGCCTCTGGCGAAACCGGTCACTTTGCAGTTAAGCCGAAAAGTCTGCCGCAGTGCCGCACTTTCGCAGAAAGCGGCACTGCAAATGCCGTTTACCTTTACACCCCCTCCAGTGAAAATGCAATGCCGGAGCGTCCGCGGACGCTCCGGCATTGCTCTCTTAAAAATTATTCTTCCGCTGAATACGGCCGGAGCAAAGCGGAGGCCATTCCAAATCGTCCCCCTCAGAACTTCAGCCGCATCTGGTACCACACCACGCCCCCGTGGGTGGAGCCGGAAACGCCCTCGTTCACAAAGCCGAACTTTGCATAGTAGTGCACCAGGGCCTCCTTGCAGGTCAGTACCAGCCCCTTCCGGCCCTGGGCCCGGGCGTCGGCAATGGCCTGCTGCAGCAGCTGCCCGGCGTACCCCTGCCTGCGGCAGGCCGGGATGGTGTTTACCCCAAAGATCATCTGCCAGGCACCATTCTCCCGGTGGAGGGAGGCGTCGGCGTACATCTCATCGGTCAGGTCCGGCCAGTCGGTGCAAAAGCCGTCCACAAAGGCCAGCAGCCTTTCCCCCTCCCACAGCAGCCAAAAATGATCGCCGTACTGCTGCAGCCGCCCGGCAAACTCTTCTGCCGTAGCCGCCTCTGCCGCCGGGAAGCAGGCCGCCTCCACCGCTGCAATGGCCTCCAAATCCTTTAAGGTCCCCTTGCGGATCTCCATACATATTCTCCCCTTCTTTTTCTTCCGAGTGTACCACAGTTCCTGCCCAAAGGCAAAGGTCCTGCCGTTTTTTCCTTTTTGGGCCATTTGCATCCGCTGCCGCTCCGTGTTACAATGGCTATATTGCATCCAGGAAAGGAGCTGACACGCCATGCCTGCCGAAAACCGCATCACCCTCACGCCGGACACGCCGGTGCGCTACCTGAAGGGGGTAGGCCCCAAGACCGCCGAGCGGTTCGAGAAGCTGGGCATTGTGACGCTGGCCGACCTTCTGTGCCATTATCCCCGTAAATACATCGACTTTACGAAGCCCTACTCCATTGCGGAAGCCCCTGCCGACACGGAATGCGTGGTCAAGGCAGAGGTGTTTGCCAAGCCCGGCGGGCGCATCCTGCCCGGTGGACGGCGGATGGAGCGGGTCACCGCCGGGGATGACGTGTCCGGGCTGGAGATCACCTGGTTCAACAACCCCTATGCCGCCCAGAAACTGGAGATCGGGCAGGAATACTATTTTCAGGGCATCGTCACCGGCGGGATGCTGCGGCGTCAGATGGTCAACCCGCTGGTGCGCACTGCCGAACAGGTGCAGGCAGCCCCGTTCGAGGCCGTGTACCCCCAGACCGAGGGTCTTTCCAGCAGTGCCATTGCCAAGTGCGTGCGGCAGCTGCTGCCCCATGCAGAGCTTCTGCCCGACCCGCTGCCGGAGGAGATGCGCCGCAAATACCGCCTGCCTTCCAAGGCCGAAGCCGTGCGGGCCATCCACCGCCCTGCCACCGAAGAAGAAGCCTTTGCGGCCCGGCGGCGGCTCATCTATGAAGAGCTTCTGGTGCTGCAGCTGGGCATCGGCCGCATGAAGAACCGCGGCTCCGCCGCCACCGGTGCCCCCATGCAGCCCACCGACCCGGAACCTTTCTGGGCCAGCCTGCCCTTCTCTCCCACCGGTGCTCAGCGCCGGGCTGTGGATGAGATCCTGGCCGACATGGCCGGGGAGCACTCCATGAACCGCCTGTTACAGGGTGACGTGGGCAGCGGCAAAACGCTGGTAGCGGCTGCCGCCATCTGGGCCTGCATCCGGGCCGGGTATCAGGCTGCTCTGCTGGCCCCCACTGAGATTCTGGCCGCACAGCACGCCGAGGGTCTGAACCGGATGTTGGCCCCCTTTGGCATGCGGGTGGCCCTGCTCACCGGCGGCATGAAAGCCGCTGCAAAGCGCACCACGCTGGCCGCCATCCGGGGCGACGAAGCGGACCTCATCGTGGGCACCCACGCCATCCTCAGCGAGGGGGTGGAGTTTGCCCGGCTGGGGCTGGCCGTCATCGACGAGCAGCACCGCTTCGGCGTGCGGCAGCGCGGCATGCTGGCCGAAAAGGCCGTGAATCCGCACCTGCTGGTCATGAGCGCCACCCCCATTCCCCGCACACTGGGCCTGCTCCTCTACGGAGACCTGGACATCTCCATTCTGGACGAGCTGCCCCCCGGTCGTACCCCGGTCAAGACCCGGTGCATCACCGGCAAAAAACGGCGGGACCTGTACCATTTCCTCGATCAGGAGATCGACAAGGGGCGGCAGGTCTATCTGGTGTGCCCCGCCATTGAGGACACCCCCGACGGCGGGTTGAACGCGGTCAAGACCTACTACGAGGACATTGCCAAGGCCCTACTGCCCGACCGCCGGGTGGGTCTGATGCACGGCAAGCTCAAACCCAAGGAGAAGGCCGCTGTCATGGAGGATTTCAAGGCCGGGCGGCTGGACGCACTGGTGTCCACCACAGTCATTGAGGTGGGCGTGGACGTGCCCAACGCCAGCGTCATGGTCATCGAGAACGCGGAGCGCTATGGCCTGAGCGCCCTGCACCAGCTGCGCGGCCGGGTGGGCCGTGGTGCCGCCGAGAGCTGGTGCTTTCTGGTCAGCGACAATACCGGCGAAGCGGTGCAGAAGCGGCTGAAGTTTTTGTGCAGCACCACCGATGGCTTTGCCGTGGCCCAGTACGACCTGGAGACCCGCGGCCCCGGCGACTTTTTCGGCAGCCGACAGCACGGTCTGCCCACATTGCAAATTGCCGACCTGATGAACGACACCCGCACCCTCCACGCCGCCCAGAGCGAAGCACTGGCCATGCTGGCGGAGGACCCGCTGCTGCAGGCCCCGGAGCACGCCCTGCTGGCCGCGCAGGTGCAGCAGATGTTCGACAAGGCCGGGCCGATGAACTAAAAAAAGCGCTGTCACACAAAAACTCGTGCGACAGCGCTTTTTTCACGTTTCTTCACTCCCGACGATCCTTTGCAGAATGCAGGCAGTCAGGGCATCCAGCTTTGTTTCCAGTGCGGGCAGGCGCAGCAGGCGGTAGAGCCGCTGATACACGGCATCCACCGCGTAGCCCGCCACGGCGATCAGCAGCACCGCGCCAGTCAGGTAAGCCAGCGAGGGCAGCAGCGCCCCGCCGAACCGGGGCAGGTCTACCAGTCGCCACAGCAGCACCCGGGTAAAATCGCTGTCGTGCAGCAGGTATACCCCGAAGGACAGCGGTGCCAGCCGAAAGACCCAGCGCCGCCAGTAATCCGAGCGGATGTGGATATTCTGGAACAGCAGAAACATCGCTGCCGAAGCAATGACCGTAGCCAGTGCCTGATAGCCGTTGACGGTATTTACAAAACCGTTCAGGTGCAAAGCGTTTTCCACCCGCAGCGCCAGCATCCGGTTGAAAAGCCCCGCCGCCGAAGCTGCCAGATATGCCAGCAGACACAGCCCGCTGGGCACAGTCACCCGGTATTTGCGGAAATAGGCGGCAATAAAATACAGGGTATAGAACCAGATAAAGCTGTACCCGTTATTCACAAAAGTTGCATCCGCTGCCCAGTAGAACAGCGTGCCCCGCACGCTTTGCAGCAGCAGTACCACCAGCAGCAGCGTTTTGTACTGCCGCCTGTCAAGGCTTTGCACCACCACGTTCAGCACCGGCACCGAGAGATACATCAGAAAATAGGCCGAGGCAAACCAGTAGTCGTTGGAGGTAAGGGGCAGCAGTGCCCGAAGCAGGTTGACTGCCGAAAGCGGAACTGCCCCGGCCTTGACCGCAACGCAGAAGGTAAGCATGGAGTAAAACCACACCTGTGCCCCAATGCGGAACAGCCGCCCGACATGAACAGGTCCCTTGCGCTCTGACAGATAATAGCCGGAAAGCATTACAAAACAGTTGGTGGATACACGCGCCAGAATAAACAGCAGCCAGTAGATCCAGAATGCCGCCGACCCCTGCGGCACGGCGCTGCCCAGCCCGCCGTGCCCGATGCCGTGCATCAGAACGATCATTACCATACTGAGGATGCGCATCGTCTCAAAGCCGCTATGCCGTTTTTGTTCCTCCATACCCCGTTTTTCCCCCTTACAACTCCCCTGTTTCCAGCTGCCGCAAAGCCTGCCGCACCTGCTGTTCCGGCCGCAGCCACATCTGATAGTAGTCCGCATTGTGCTGCGCCATGGCTAAGATCGCCGCCGGGTCTGCCAGCAGCTGCCGCAGCTGCTCCTCACATTGTGCCGGGGACGTATACGTTTTATAGTTTTTCCCTTCTTCAAAGCCGCCCGGCAAGGTGTACCGCAGCGGCTCGGTAACGATAGCACGTCCCGCCGCCACATACTCGGCCAGTTTCCAACCGGTAGAGCCGTGCAGTCCGGTAGAAGCCACACAGATCTCGGTGTGCTGCATCCGGTGCAGATAGGCGCGCTTGCCGGTCAGCATGTCCGGCAAGATCAGTTCCGGGCACTGCCGCCGGGCACAGGTGTTGTCGGACACGCCGCCGGTGAACTGCGCCGGGAAGGCGCTTTGCAGCCGGTGCAGCAGCTCGATGCGGTCTGCGTTCACCTGCCGCCACTCTGCCTGTAAGTCCGGATATTGCTGCACCGCCGGCTCCTCTGGGTCCCACAGACGGGTGAGAAAGAGGATGCGCGGCTTTTTGCGCACCCGGGTCAGCCGGGCTTCAAAGTCCTGCGGATAGCAACGGGTGGAAAGTGCCCACTGCTTCAGGCGGCTCTTTGCGCTGCGCTCCGCATCCAACGGCGAACCCGGACAGGTAACGTAGTAGTTCAGACCCAGCGGCCGCAGCTTTGCGGAGATATCTCCTGGGAACTGCCGGTTCTTCTCAGCCGAAAAGGAGCGCTTGAACACCACATCTGCCCGGCTGAACAGCGCCTGCACCGCCGCCGGGTCGTTGTAGAAGTAGCCGTCCATCAGATCAAACACCACCGTGCGGCCGTCAATTTCAGTTTCCAGCAGCGCCTCCCGGGCAATGGGGCTGCCCTGCCGCGCGTCCAACACCCGCAAAGTCAGTTCCCCGCGCTTTGCCAGCAGGGTAAAGCCCGCCAGAATGCCGCTGATATGGGCAGCGCCCTCCCGGGTGGCAAGTTTTACTGTGACCTGCATTTTATACCTCCTATCGGCGAAACAGCCGCTTTGCGTGCCGGTCCCCCATGGGGATCACGTCGCAGAACACGCAGCGACTCTTGGTGGACAGCTGCACATCCCGGTGATAACAGCCGAAGAACCATTTTTCATAGGTCAGCTTCAACAGAATTTTGTCCAGGAACTGGTGCAGCTGGTTGGTCTCGCCGCTGGCCAGCACCGTAAAATCCAGGAATCTGCTTGGCGCGTCGTGGGTGAGCACATAATCCACCTGATAGCCGCAGGCTTCCAGGTTCTGCTCGCAGGCCGCATATTCTTCATCGGAGGGCATCTCCTGTTTCCACCAGTTCACGCCCGGCTCCCGTTCCTCCCGGTCCGGGCTTTCGGCCCCGCCGAAGCACAGGTACTTTTTGCCCTCCAGCTCCAGCACGCTGCCGCGGCACACATGGTAGACATTGCCGCCCAGGCTCTGCACCCGGCCGCCGAACCGCTCTGTTTCCGGATATTGGGCCAGCAGGTCGTAATTTTCATGGGAACCGTCCAGAAACAGCAGGGTATACGGCCGCTTTCGCAGCCAGTCCAGCTTTTTCTGTTCCTCTGCGCTGCCGTCCCACACAAAGCCGAAATCGCCCAGCACCACCACGATGTCCCGTTTGCCCAGCCAGCGCAGCCGCCCGTGCCGGAACCGGTCCAGATCGCCGTGGGTGTCGCCTGTCAGATATACCATTCCCGTCCTCCTGTGCCGGAGCGTGCAAAACCGCAGCCAAAAGCCGCAAAGCCCTTGTCACGTCCCGGCAAACCTGTTATTATAAAGTATACAGCGTCCGCTGTTCCATTTGTGTTTTCTGCGTACCGCTGCCGGTGCGCATTGCTTCGTATAGTTTATCGCTTTTTGAAGGAATTGTCCACATGAAACGTATTTTTGCACTGATCCTGTCGTTTGCGCTCCTGCTCAGCTGCCTGGTGCTGCCGGCAGGTGCCATGTTCGACCCCTCCCCCGTCTATCAGGTGCAGGCCCAGAGCGCCTACATCGTGAACACCGACACCAACATCATCGTCTACGAAAAGGACAGCACCAAACAGGTGTCCGCCGGTGGCCTGACCAAGTATATGACCATCGCGCTGGTGCTGACCAACTATGCCGACCAGCTGGACAACACCTTCCAGATGCCGTTTGCCATCTCGGACTATGTGCACAACACCAGCAACGCCGACATGCGCTCCAACGAGACTTTCACCTACCGCGAAGCACTGTACGCCATGGTCACCCGCAACGCCAACGAAGCTGCCATGGGCCTTGCCTATACCCTGTCGGGCGGAGACCTGGACGGCTGGGTGAGCCAGATGAACGCCCTGTCTCAGCGCATCGGTACCACGAACAGCACCTGGACGGACGCCTGCGGCATCGACAGCGGCAACGTGACATGCGCTGTGGACATGTACCTGATCCTGCGCTACCTGATGAGCTTTGACGCCTTTGTGGAGATCTCCAGCGTGCCCACCTTTACCATGCCGGCCAAGGAGAAGCACCGGTCTCCGTCGGTGCTGGTCAGCCAGAATGCAGCCCTGAGCAAAAGCAGCGGCGGCAATTACTACCGCAGCGCCATGCAGGGCGGCATGTGCGACGTGACCGCTTACAAGAAGGACAGCGGAAACCAGAGTTACGTTTCCTGGGCCAATCAGGACGGTGCCACCTATATCTTCTGTGTAATGCAAAGCCCCGACACCTGCGACACCTTCGGCTACGCCAACCGCCGCCCGGCCCTGTATGAGACGGTGCGGCTGATCGACTGGGTGTTCGACACCTTTTCCATCCAGGCCGCACTGGACACCGATCTGGCGCTGGCCGAGATCCCGGTGAAGTATTCCGCCGACACCGACACCCTGCAGCTGTATCCGGCCGACAGCATGATGACCCTGCTGCCCTCCACCGGCGACGGCAGCGTGACCCAGAAGTATTTCCACCTGCCGGACTACGTCTGTGCGCCCATCCGGCAGGGCGACGTGGTGGGCACCGTGGAGCTGAAGCTGGCGGGCGAGACCATCGGCGTGGTGAACCTGATTGCCGGGCAGGATGTGGACCAGAACGCCCTGCTGCTCACCGTGGCCAAGATCCGCGAATTTCTGGGCAGTCTGTACCTGAAGGTGGTCATCGTGCTGAGCGTGCTCAGCGCCGCCATCTACGGGCTTTGGCTGCTGCTCAACCGCTGGAACCACCGCCGCCCCACCCGGAAGATCCACCGCCGCTGACCGGATCTCGAATAAGCAAACAAAAACGCCCCGGAAGCCTTCCAGCTTCCGGGGCGTTTGGTTGCGCCAGCAGGAGTCGAACCTACGATGGGGGAGTCAAAGTCCCCTGCCTTACCGCTTGGCGATGGCGCATCGTGCAAAACAGTATATCATATTTTCCGGATTTTCACAAGAGGCACCGGCATGTTTTCTTCCGCGCGGAGGCAGATCTTCTTTCCTGAAAAATTTTTGGGGATTCGCTGAAAAACCTTGCCAAACTGTTGCGGTTGTGGTACGCTGTGGGTGCTCAGTCATTCAAGGCCGTGCCGGAATGCCGCCCCCGCCGGGCAGGCACCGCAAGCGCTGCGGGGCACGGTTACTCCCGGGAAAGTGAGGAACTTTATGAAAAAAATCTTCCGAGCATTGACACTCTGTCTGGTCCTGCTCAGCCTGCTGTGTGCGGCAGTGCCTGCCGCCTTTGCCGCAGGAAATAAAGAGGACGCCTTTTATACCATCGGTCTGGACGCCTGCGGCGGTGTGAGCTCCACCGTGGTGGTCACCACCAATCTGGACGGCAAACTGACCACCCTGCCGGAGTCTCCCACGATGGACGGCTACACCTTCAACGGCTGGTACACCGAGCCGGTGGGCGGCAGCCGGATCACCACCGCTACCGTGTTCACCGGTGACACCACCATTTATGCCCAGTGGACCGCAAAGTCCAGCTCCGCCAGGCCCACGGCCCCTACCCTGCCCGTGACCGGCGGTCCTGCCCTGCAGAAACATCTGGGCACCCTGCTGGTGGCCGGCATTCTGGTCACGCTGGTGGTCGTGGCCGCCGTCTGATTTTTACATTTTGGAAAAACATGCGCTGATTTTACGAAAGAAAGGAATTCCCATTATGATGACCGAAATGAAACTGCCCGCCTGCTATGCCGTGATCGACGAAAACGAGATGACCTATCTGGACGGCGGCGCCACCATTGCCGACAGCGACGCTTACAAGGCATTCCTGAACGTGGGTCAGGTCTTTAACCAGCTGGCCCGCATCTTCTCCGGTGCAAGCTCCATTATCAACAACATCAATGTGATCTACAAGTCCGTCGTTGAGCTGAACAATCTGCTGGGCGGTTTCATCAAGAAGTAAACATTCTGCCGCAAAAAGAGCACCCTGTTTTCCGCGCAGGGTGCTCTTTTTGCGCAGCCTGAGGATTTTGTGCGCGATTTTCAAAAAATATTTTTTGAGAACCCACTGCAACGCCATTTTTGTTATGGTTTTGTTGCATTTCGTCTGGTAGAATGCTGTATGTGTGGATGTTCGGAGTTTTGACGAATTTCTGTACGAAAATCGCTTTTTCGCGCAGCAGGGCCCGTACCGGCCCTGCAACGCTTTTGATACGGAGGTGCCGTTATGGCAGACCGTGAACTGCGGCATATGCGCCGCACTGAGCTGGTCGAGATCATCTTTGCGCTCAAGCAGAGCGAAGATCAGCTCAAAGCCGAAAATGCAGATCTGACCGCCAAACTGGAACAGCGGCAGATCCATCTGGACAGTGCCGGGTCCATTGCACAGGCCGCTCTGGAACTGAACCATGTGTTTGAGGCTGCGCAGGCAGCCGCCGATGACTATCTGGCTTCGGTGCGGTCGGTCGACCGGGACGCCCTGCAGGCGCAGGCAAAAGCCGAGGCGGACCAGATCCTGGCACAGGCCCGGGCCGAGGCGGAACAGCTGAAGGCACAGACCAAGCGGGAATGTGACGCCCTGACCGAGGCAGCAGAACACAAGCGTGCCCAGACAGAGGCCGACTGTGCCGCCTTGCGGGCCAAAACGGAACAGGAGATCGCGGCACGGCGGGCTGCTTTTGAGCAGAGCACCTGTGAGCTGCTGCGCAGCCGCTGTGACACCGATATCCTGCCGGAAGAAGGCAAGGTAAAATGAAATCAACCGAGATCAAATTTACGGCCATCCCCTCCACAGAGGAGGTAAAGGCCGAGCGCGACCGTCTGGCCTACCGCAGCCGGTACGGACGGGTACTGCGCAGCACCATTTATGCGCTGGTGGTGGTGGCCGCTGTGGCCGTGCTGCTGGCCACCCTGTTCCTGCCGGTGCTGCAGGTGTCCGGCGACAGCATGAACCCCACGCTGGAAGATAAGGACATTCTGCTGCTGGTCAAGTCCGACAGCATGAAAACCGGCGACCTGTGCGGCTTTTATTGGCAGAACAAGCTCCTGCTCAAGCGTGTGATCGGCCAGCCCGGTGACGTGATCTCCATGGACGAGGACGGCCATGTGACCGTGAACGGCACTGTGCTGGACGAGCCTTATGTGGACGAGCTGGCACTGGGCGAATGTGACATCCGGTTCCCCTATCAGGTGCCGGAGAACCGGTATTTTGTGCTGGGCGACCACCGCTCGGTGTCCATCGACAGCCGCAGCAGTGTGATCGGCTGCGTGGAAAAAAGCCAGGTCGTGGGGCGGGTGTTCCTGCGCATCTGGCCTCTGAACCGCCTTGCGGTTTTCTGATTTGTGCCTGCGGAGCGGGCAAATGCGTCCCGCCTCCGAAGCAATGTTGTGTGCATAAATTTCCCCAATCTGGAAAGGAGCGAATCATCCCCTCATGAAAAAGACGTTCAAAAAACTGTTTGCTGCCCTGCTGGCAGCAGCCTTGGTGCTGGCTATGGCCGTGCCTGCTTTTGCAGTGACCAATGCCACCAAAGGTTCCATCACCATCAGCAAAACGGTGAAGGACGAGACCTACACCATCTACCGCATGTTCAAGCTGGACAGCTACAACGCTGAAAGCAATACCTATTCCTACACCGTAGAATCGGATTGGGAGGGTTTCTTCAAGACGGGTGCCGGTGGAAACTACATCACCCTGGACGGCCAGAACCACCCCACTTGGACGGCTGCTGACGAAAACGATTCCACCACTGTTGCCGCATTTGCTAAGGCAGCTCTGGCCTGGGCAGCTGATAAGAAGATCTCTGGCACTAAGGAAACCGCAACTGGTGATACCGTCACCTTCTCTGACCTGGACCTGGGCTACTACCTGGTGGACAGCTCTCTGGGTGCTCTGTGCGGTCTGAATACCACCAATCCCAATGCCACCATCAAGGAAAAGAACGAAAAGCCGGAGATTAAGAAGGAAGTCCAGACAAGCACCGGTGACTGGGGCGACAAAAACAACGCCAAGATCGGTGATACCGTAGAGTACAAGGTCGAGATCACGGTTGCTGACGGTGCTCAGACGTACACTGTCACTGATACCATGAGCACGGGCCTGACCTTCAATAGCGGTTCCCTCAAGGTTACCGCCAATGATGTTGTGACCACCGATTATACACTCACCCCTACCACCAACGGCTTCACTCTGGTGCTTCCTGAAACCTACGTCAGCACTCTCACTAAGGGTACCACTATCATGGTGACCTACACCGCTACCCTGAACAAGGACGCCGTTGTTGCTGGCAACAAGAACAGCGCAACCCTGCACTACGGCAACAAGCAGACCGTCAACAAGGAGACCACCACTTACACCCACGAGTTCGACCTGGTGAAGGTGGACGGCACGGCAAACGAGGACGGCACCCACACCCTGCTGAACGGTGCTAAGTTCAAGCTGTACGAAACCAAAACCAGCGATACAGCCCTTCGGTTTGTGAAAAATGCGGACGGCAGTTACCGTGTGGCTCTGGACACCGAGAACGGCGAGAATGTTACCGATACCATCGTAGTCAACGGCAAGGTCCACATCTCCGGCCTGGACAAGGTCAACTACTGGCTGGATGAGACCCTTGCTCCTGATGGCTACAACAAGCTCACCGAGCGTCAGGAAGTCAAGCTCAGCGAGGGTTCTCAGAACGCCACTCTGGAGACTGGTGCCACCACCTGGGCCGAGGGCAATGGCGGTGTAGTCGTTGAGAACAACGCCGGCACCGAGCTGCCCAGCACCGGCGGCATGGGCACTACCCTGTTCTATGTCATCGGCGGCGGCCTGATGGTGGCAGCAGTCGTGCTGCTGGTCACCAAGAAGCGCATGGAGCACAAAAACTAAGCAACCATCCCTGAAAACACCCGGAGCGGGGGCGACCAACTCGCCTCCGCTCCTTTTTCACAGCACAGAGGGCCTTGCCATGAAAAAGCACTCCGGCACCATCCTGCTCGTCCTCATTTTCTTTGTGGGCCTTGCGGTGATGCTCTACCCTACCATCAGCGATTACATCAACCAGCGCAACCAGACCAGGGTTGTCAACAGCTACGCCCAACAGGTGGACGGCCTGTCCGACGCCGACTACACGGCCTATTTTGATGCCGCCGACGTCTTTAATCAAAAGATCGCCGCCGACCCGGATGCCCTGTACCACGCCGACCGCTTTTCCACCTACAGCACCACGCTGGACGTGACCGGCACCGGCATTATGGGCTACATCACCATTCCCCGCATCGGGGTGGAGCTGCCCATCTATCACGGCACCAGCGACGCCGTGCTGCAGGTGGCGGCAGGCCATCTGGAAGGCACCAGCCTGCCGGTGGGCGGCGAAAGCACCCACGCCGTGATCTCGGCCCACCGCGGCCTGCCCAGCGCCAAGCTGTTCACCCATCTGGACCGGCTGGAGGTGGGCGACACCTTCACCATCACCGTGCTGGACCGGGAGCTGACCTACGAGGTGGACAAGATCTCCATCGTACTGCCCACCGAGGTGGACGAGCTGAAGGTGGTAGACGGCAAGGACTACGTCACCCTGATGACCTGCACCCCCTACGGCATCAACACCCACCGGCTGCTGGTGCGCGGTCACCGTGTCACCGCCCCGGAGAACCTCAAGCGCATCCGCGTTTCGGCTGACGCCACCCGCATTGAGCCCATCCTCATTGCGCCGCTGCTGGCCGTGCCGCTGCTGCTGCTTTTGCTCATCGGCCTGCTGGTCTCCGGCAGAAAGCGCAAACAGAAATGACAAAAGCCGCCCGGCTCCTGTTACGGAACCGGGCGGCTTGTTTTATGCGGGAATGTTCAGCGGGCTTACTGCCGGGCCTGCTCTGCGCGCTTGGCACCGATCTCCTTGAGCAGCGGCGTGTTGAAGAAGTCGTTTTTGCCCTCGGCAAAGGGGCCCTGCATGCAGCCGGGCGGTCTGTATGATGTTCCCTGCATGGAGGAGCACCTCTGCCGGAGCTGCCCCTGCGGAACCAGGCGTGACCCCGGTGTTCACTCCACCAGCGCCACGGCCACGTCGTTGACGTTCGTACCGGTAGCGCCTGTGCGGATGAGCCCGCCCACCGCCTGCAAAGCATGGTAGGCGTCGTTGTCGGCGAGGGTGCGGTACACGTCCCGCCCGGCTGCGCGAAGGGCGGCTTCCGTCTCGCCGTCCACATAACCGCCGGCGGCATCGGTGGGGCCGTCGGTGCCGTCGCTGCCCACCGAGAACACACAGCAGTGTTTCAGCCCGGCCAGCGCAGGAGCCGCCGCAAGGGCCAGCTCCTGGTTGCGCCCGCCCAGGCCCTTGCCGGTCAGGTGCACCACGGTCTCGCCGCCTGCAATGTAAGCCAGCTTCCGGCCTCCGCCCGCATGGGTGCGGACCACCGAACCAAGGAAGCTGCCCGCCTCCCGCGCCTCGCAGCAGAGCCGGTCGGTGAGAAGCACCGGCTCATACCCCAGCGCACGGCAGGCCGCAGCGGCCGCCGTGCACAGTTCCCGCACACTGCCGGTGATGCGGGTGGTCACGTTGGTCAGAGCCTTGGGGGTCTCCTGCCGCAGCAGCTCCTGTGCCGTGGTCGACAGGCGCAGGTGATATTTCTCAGCAATGGCGATCGCCTGCCCGCAGGTGGAGGTGTCCGGCACCGCCGGGCCGCTGGCGATCATATCCAGCGGGTCGCCCAGAATGTCGCTGAGGACGATGCTGAACACCTGTGCCGGGGCGCAAGCCTGCGCGAACCGCCCGCCCTTGACGCCGGACAGACGCTTGCGGATGGTGTTCATCTCCACGATGTCCGCGCCGCTGGCCAGCAGCTGGGACGTAATGTCCTGCAGCTCCTCTGCAGGGATGAGCGGCTTTTCAAACAGTGCACTTCCGCCGCCGGAAAGCAGGAACAGCACCGTGTCCTCTGGCTGCAGGCCCTGCACCAGCTCCAGCGCCTTCTGGGTGGCGGCAAAGCTGTTGGCATCCGGCACCGGGTGGCCTGCCTCGCAGCAGGTCACGCCGGGGATCTTCCCTTTTACATGGTCGTATTTGGTCACGACCACACCGCCGTCCACATGCCCCAGCACGGCAACGGCAGCATGTGCCATCTGCCATGCGGCTTTTCCGGCGGCCACCAGCACCGTGCGCCCTTCCGGGTGAAAATCCTTCAGCGCACGGCGGACGGCCTCGTCCGGCAGCACCGCCCGGATGCTGGCTTCCACGATCTGATCCGCGCAGCTGCGTAGCGTTTTTTCCATAAACAAGAGCTCCTTTCGTTTCCGGTCCGCGTCCGACACGGCAGGCCGGTCCATCCGGCTCCATTATACCGCAGAACCGGCGTTTCGGGAATATTGAAAAAGCAGAGCGCTCCCCTTCTGCGGGATGCTCTGCTTTTCTTGTCATGTCTCTTTCTGCAGCTCTTTGTCGATCAGCCCCTGCAGGCGCTCGGTCTCTTCTGCTGCATAGGCTCTGGCATCGACCTCCACCGGCTGGAAGTAATAGCTCAGGATGTCCTCCTCGCCCGAGACGTACCCATTCTGATAGTTCCGCAGCCATCGTCTGGCCTGGTTGTAGTAGGCCGCCTGGGTCGCGGCATCGTCCCAGTCGATGTTTTCCACCACATAAGCCTGCTGTACATGAAACGCCTCGTGGGCGATGGTGTCCATGGTCTCCTGCGCACTCCCGCTTTCCAGCACAGAGCGGGAAAGCACGATCTGCCGGGAAGCAGCGCTGTAGTAGCCCAACCGGTCCTCGTCGAGCGGCTGGACCGTGATCTCTGTCCCGTCCGGCACCCCCAGCATGGCAAGCTCATAGGCGGCCAGCTGCTTTGCCAGTTCGGTCTTGCTGTCCAGCGACGCCGTTTCCCAGACATCCTCCGCAAAGCCGGGCAGGAATTTCTTTTCGTGGAGCTGCGCCGTTGTTTCCGCCTGCGTCTGCGCGGGTGCCGCTGCGGTCAGGTACACCCGGCTGCTCCACATGCCCCAGCACACCGGCACTGCCAGCAGGAGCGTTGCCAGCAGCACGCCGAACCGGCGGCAGATCTCACGGATGCGATCCTGCCCACAGAGGATGTCGAAGTCGCTGTAGTGGCAGCGGCGGCTTTGCCGTCGGAACTGCCGGAAGCTCCTGCGCCGGAACCAAAACACGCCCGCAAACCAGAGGACTGCCAGCAACACCCCCACCGGCCAGACCTGCCGGAGCGCTGTCAGCGCAAACAGCAGCTCCGCCGGCAGCAGCGCGGCGCACCACAGAAAGAACGGCCCGCTGATCACGCAGGCCGTTGCTGCCGGGGCCAGACACCACCAGAGCAAATGCAGGATCACACAGCCGGACGCGATGGCCCCGCCGGAGATCCCCGGCCCCAGAAGCTGCGGCTTTGCCCAGTGCAGCCAACCGATCACACAGCCATTGAAGATCATTGCGCCCACGGTCGGGAGCCACCCGACCAGTTTCCGGAGCTTTGCCATAACGGGTTCCTTTCTGTTGTGCGGCTGCCCTTACTGCTCAAGCTCCGGCAGCCGCTGATAAGCCTGTTCGATCTCCAGCTCGGCCTCTGCCGGAGAGGCCGCCCACACCTTGAAATAAGTACCGCCCCGGGAGTGGTGCAGCGGCACCGCCGGCGGGGCTTCGCCCTCCAGCACATAGGCCCGGCAGCGTGTGCCGGACTGCCGGAGATACAGCACGGTGTGCTCTCCGATGTAATACCGGTAGCCGCCCGACGGCAGACCTCCGCCAAAGCCGGTGCTTCCAAGCTCACAGAGCACCAGCACCAGCACGATCACCACACCGCCGACCACGGGCAGGACATTCAGCGTGAACGCGTACTCCATCCTTTCACCCCCCTCAGTGCAGGAAGAGACGGATGAGCACAAAGGGCAGGGCGCAGAGCAGCACGACGCCCACGAACAGTGCGATGAGCGAGAAGATGGACGCCACGAACTGGTAGATCATCATGCTGATCTGCCAGCGGAAGATCAGCACGAGCGCCGCCGCAGCAGCGACGATCAGCCGGTTGGGCAGCGTCTCCGTGCGCCAGATGAAAAAGGCCGAAAGCAGCACGGTCATGCCGCAGATCACGATACACAGGTTGCCAAGTGCAGACTCAAACATAGTGGTTTCTCCTTTTCTGTTGAAGCAGGTTTGTCTTACACTACAGACAAGCCCGCCGGTTGGGCTGCGGTTGGAAAAACGCAAAAAAGTTTCAGCGCCCGCCATGGCCGTGGCCGCCGCTATGACCGCCATGCCCGCCGCTGCCGTGGCCGCCGTGGCCGCCGGGCCCATGTCCTCCGCCGCTGCGGCCGCCGCCCTGACCCAGCCCGGCACCCCGGCCCTTGCCGCTGCCCTGAGAGGCCGACACCGACTTGGAGGTGCCAAACTTCAGCCCGCTCTCGCGGCCCTGCGAGCCGGGGGCACCCGGGTCATCCCCGCGGTCCCGGCCGCCGTCCTCGGAGGAGCCTGTCGCGGCTTTGCGTGCAGTGCTCTGGGTGGGTACGGGGCCGTACTTCCCGTTTGCCGTGTTCTCGCGCAGGGACTGCACAAAGGCATCGTGCCGCTGCGCCTCCGTCATTCTCGGCTGCTGCACCGTCGGTGTGTTGTTCTGGGTGTTTTTGCCGTTCTCTCTGTTTTTGCCCCAAAGGGAACTGAAGAATCCCATTGTGTGCTCCTTTCGCATTCGTCTGTTTTTGTCCGGTCACATAAGATAAGCCCGCCGGAGCAGCCGCAGTTGGAATTTTCGGTGCGAAATCTCAAAATTTCATGGTTTTTACGCGCACTTCCTGCGCGGTTCGCACCACAAAAAGCGGCATTCTTTTCTCCATTCCGCTTTTCTTTTTGCGCAGAGTGTGTTATAATGGTGCCAGCATTATGAAAAAGGTGCATTCTGCCGGTTTTCGGCCGGTCACTTTTGTTCATTTTTGCCATCACACCCCGCAAGGGGACGTAGGAATTGTCCCACCGGAAATCAGGTTAAAGTTCGACCAATCACCGATTACACCCCGCAAGGGGACGTAAAAGATGTTTGTCAAACATATACCAACTCATGTGTCCCGATTTAACTCACACCCCGCAAGGGGACAAACAACAGAAGGAACTTTTCTGCACTGCATAGATGCGGCAGAAAAGTTCCTTCTGCTTTTTTAATTTTTTGCGCCGTTTTCCAACCGGGCACGGCGGCAGAGCCTTTCTCTGAGTGTAAGAAAGAAACACCTGAAACGAAAGGACAAAGCCTATGAAACGTCTTTTGGAAGGACAGCAGCTGCAGCGAACGGTCCCAACCACGGCGGGGCGTGTGGAGCCGGTGGTGCACCTGCCCGGCGGCCTGACGCTGGACGACCGCAGCTGCTGGCAGTACCCCACCATGCTGGTGGGCAATGTGGGCAGCGGCAAGTCCACCCTGATGGAACAGATCCGCCGCCCCGTGCTGGCCCACGCAGACCGCGTGCAGGACACCGTCGTCATCTTTGCGGCCAAGCCGGATGTGCTGCGCTGCCGCCGCCCCGGCGACCCGGTGATCTCGGTCTCGGCCACCGACCCCGCCAACTGCTGGAACCTTTTCCGGGAGCTGGATGCCTCCGATACGCCGGAACTTACCCTGCGTGAAATCGCCAGTGCTCTGTTTGCCGAACAGAAGAAAAAGACTACCCAGATCTTCTTCCCGGAGGCAGCGCAGGAGATCTTCTACCAGACGGCACGCTTCATGCGGGATTTCGGCCGCACCAACAACATCCCGGTCTCCAACGCAGAGCTGAGCGAGTTTCTCACCCGCACAACGGTCTTTGCACAGGAAGGGGCCGGCACCGGAACCAACGGCAGCTGGCAGGAACTGGTAGAGCGGTACCCCACTTACTTTTCTGCCGCCCGGGATCTTATCGGGGACGGCGGAGCCCAGGGGCTGGGTGTACTCAGCGAGGTACGCACCATGCTCAGCCGCCTGTTCATTGGCAGCTTCAACACAGCCGACGGCCGGTTCTCAGCCCTGCAGGCAGTCCGGCAGGGCGGCAAGCGGGTGTTTATCCTCTATGAGCCGGACAAAGCAAGAACGGCTCTGCCGCTTTTCAGGCTGCTGCTGGATCTGATGCTGCAACAGAGCATGAGCCCCACCCTGAACCACAAGGTGTGGTTTCTGCTGGACGAGTTCAGTCTGCTGCCTAAGGTCGACTCCCTGACCGATGCTCTCAGCTTTGGCCGTGACCCTTCCGGCAATGGGCGCGGCGGTGCGCGTATTATTGCGGCAGTACAAAGCGTCCAGCTGCTGACTCGCCATTACTCCGAGGCAGAGGCCAAGACCCTGATGTCCTTGTTCCCCAACCTCATCACCATGCGTGTCATGGACCCAATGTCCCGTGCAGCCTTCGCAGACCGCTACGGCACTGCTCGCGTGATCTACCGCTACATGGGCGAGGGCAACCGGCCCGTGACCACCGACTGCGAGCAGAAAGTGGTGACAGACGCCGACTTTTCCCAGCTGATGAAACCGGGCCAGGCCCTGATGAGCCTGCCCGCCGTCTCGCCGGATCCCTTCATTTACGACGGCTTCCGGCCCTGACCGAAGAAAGGAGAATCCCATGGCTTTGTTCCGCTCCAACCGGGGCATGCATCTTCTGGCACTGCCCACGACCCACGCCGATGCAGAGAACACCCGCCGCAAAAACATCCAGGATGGCGGCACCACCACCGCATCCCGCCTGCTGGCACAGGCCCGTGTCCTGCCGCAGGAGGCGTTGGTCTGCGGCTCGCCGGGACGCATCTTCCCGGTGGTGGAGGCCCTGCAGCGGCAGAGCAGCTGCCCCTTCGTGCTCATCGGCACTGCCCTGGACCTGACCGACAGTCCGCTGCTGCGGCTTCCGGTCCAGTGGCAGGATACCGTGCTCCCGGACCGGCTTCCGGAGGGCAGCGGCAGGATTACGATCAATCCCGGCGAGTTCGGCATGGGCATGATGCAGATGGCAGACTGGGGTGGCACCCACACCATTCTGCTCTGCCTGGGGCAGGGACTTTCGGCCAGCACCGAGCTGCTGGATGCCCTGAATGCCTGCGGCGACTATGTGCTGCTCTGCAGCAGCCTGAGCCGGGCGGTACCCGGCCGAACAGGTGGGCTAACCACGGAGGGCCTGCTGCGCTCCATGCGATATCTGGTCGTCTCGTCCGCAGGCGGCGACGCCCAGACCCTGCTGCAGGTCCTGCCCAGCTACGAGAGTGAGCGGGTGACCAACTCCGTCGGCTTCAACACCCACTGCGACCGAGGCGGCATGATGGGGCACCACGGCGGCAGCGGCTTCAGCTTTGGCCAGAACCGCGAAGTGGTCACCAAGCCCGTGCTTTCGCAGGACGACCTCACCGGGCTCCGGAACAACTCGGAGTTTCTGGTCTATAACCAAGACCTTATGAGGCTCTGGGTCGGAAAAATCGGCTGAAAACCAACCAAAAACTTATCCGCTTTTTTCGTACAACCTGCACATTGCAGGAACGCTTACCGGTGCGCTATACTGGGCGCAACACGACTATGTTGTCAGCTGTATATCGTGCACAAACGAAAGGAGAAACGCTATGAAGCGTATCTACGTGACCACCATTCCTCTGCAGGGCCGTCTCGACCTCACCAAGAACACCTACCGTTCCAGCGCCAATTCCGGCGACATCGAGACCCGTTTCCCGATCCTGCAGGTCCTGCACAACACGCTGCAGGAAGGCGACGATTTCCACATCATCGCCATCCGCAGTGTGAACGGCGATACCCAACGCAACTTCGGCTACCTCAAAGAGGAACTGCAGGCGATGGGCTTCACCGAGGACCACATCCGGGAGCTGCCCATGCCGGACGAGCAGGACTGCAGCACCCTGATCCGCCTGTGCCGCGATCTGTGCGACGTGCTGCCGGAAAAAGGCATCGCCTACATGGACATCACCTACGGTACCAAGACCATCCCTCTGGTGCAGCTGGCGGCTCTCACCTGCGCAGCAGCGACCCATGAGGAACTGGAGGTAGGTGGCGTCTACTACGGCGAGATGCGGCGCGTCAACGGCCAGAGCGTGAATCAGTCTGTTCTCCACGATGTTACGCCGCTTTATCACCTGCAGGGCCTCGTGGGCGGCATCCACGGCAACAAGGATACCGCCGAGATGGTCTACAACCAGCTGGTGTGGATGAGCCAGAACAAGGCCGAGCAGTAAGGGAGGGGGAATTTGATGTACGAGGAACGTGCAAACCTCCGGGCTACGATCGATGCATCGCCGCTCTGGGATGTGGATGTGGCCACCCGCAAGGCTCTCTTTCAGCCGATGCTGAAAAAGCTGAATGGCCGGGAAGAGCCTGCCAGGGACGACCCGGCTGAGGCCGCTGCGGTAGACCCGAAGCTGGAAGAAACCTACAAGAGGGTCTGGGCCGAGTGCTTTGAGCTGTTCCCGACGGAAGATGCCACCATCCTCTCGATGGCGTTTTTCCAGGCTGCGGCGGCATACCAGCCGGACCCGACACGAAAGAAGGACAGCTTCTGTGCTTACATGCAGATGGCCATGCGGCACCTGAAGGCCGAAGATGCCCGGAAAGAGGCGCAGAGCCTGGGCATTATGGACGTTAGCAAGGAGACCGCCCGTAAGGTCCGTCAGGCGTTGGACTACATGGACCGGATGGGTTACACCAGTGCCATGGTGACCGGCGACCCGCATCTGGAAAAGACGGTCGCACAGGCTGCCAGGATCGGCCAGCGGAGCCTGCACGAGGCTCTGCTGAACAAAGATACGCTGGTGTCCATCAACACCGAGCGGGACGACGGCACCGGGATCGAGATTGTGGACACGGGACTGTCTCCTGAAGATGGGCTGGAACTGAAAGAGGACATCTTCCCTATCCTGCACAAGGCTGTGCTGCTCATGAGCCTGGAAGAAAAAGAAAAGACCCGTGCCAATATGGTACTGTTCTGGTCCCCGCGCATTCTGGGCTATCTGCGGAAAAATGAGGCCCCCGACATGCCGGAACGCCTTGGCCGTAGCGACGACCTGCGCCCCCTGGAGAGGGACGGCATTCTGTGGGACCAGCTGATTCTGCGGGACTATGTGCACTTCTGCGTGCAAGAACCGCTTTATAGTGGCGAAGGCCCGGAAAATCCGAAGGAGCTTGAAAGCGCCGCAGTGAACCCACTGCTGCTGCCGACTCGCCGCCCGGAGCAGGACAAGACCGTGGCAGAGTATCTGGGCAAGGACAAGGGAACGGTTTCCTACCATAACCAGAAGTTCGCCAAAATGTTCCGGGAGATGCTGAGCTTCAAGGACACAAAGCCTGAGAAGGAGTTGTAAACACTATGGGGGAGAACATTGCGCTCCTGTATATGAGCGCCTATTTTGCACAGCCTGCCCCGGAGGGCAGCAAAAACCGCTTCCTGCGTACACAGACCAACGAGGCTGCGGTCAGCGCCCTGTGGAAGGACCCTGCATCCCGGCCGGACAAGATCGTGGCCCTGTGCAGCGACACGGTCCGGACAAAGCCGACCGTCCCGGCGGCAGATGGCTCCGGCAATAAGGTGCCCACGCTGGAGTATTTCAGGGATGAGTTCCTGAAACAGCTTGGCGTGCAGCCGGAACAGCTGGTGGCGGTCTCTGTGCCCGACAGCATGGAGGAAGCCGACCAGACCCGTGCGATCTCTGCCGTGCTGGAACAGGTGGCCGAGAATGACAACCTCTACATCGACCTGTCCGGTGGAATGCGCGATACGGCGACGCTGCTGCTCATTGTAGCCCGCTACCTCAAGGACATCCGCATGGTTCAGACCAAAAAAGTGCTTTACTCGGAGCTCAAGGGCAACAGTTCCGTTGTGCGGGACAGCACGGGCCTGTACAACCTGATGGACCTGATTACAGCAGTGGATGCGTTCTTCTCCACCGGTACGACCGAGAAACTGAAAGCATATATGAAACAGACCGGTGAGACGGACCCTGACATCCTGAACCTGCTTGACCGGATCGACCATTTCGCGGATGATCTGGCCCTCTGCCGCGTGCAGATGCTCAAGGCCGACCTCAAGGCCATTGCCCGTCAGATCAAACAGCGCCCTGCCTCGAGGGAAACGCTGAGCAGCCTGCTCTATGAGCTGATGAACGACCGCTTTGAGGCAGAGTTCCAAAACCTCATGGGCAGCCGTTCAGACAGCCTGCCGGCACTCGTGCAGTGGTGTGCCCACCACCGGATGTACCAGCAGGGACTGACCCTCCTGAGCGAGGAAATGCCCACCTATTTGTGTGGTCACCTGTTTCTGCAGCCAACCGGCAAAGCACTGGATTACATGGCACTACAGCCCCAGAACAAAGGCAAGAGCTGGGTGTTCCCAATGTTCCACTACCACTTCTGCCGCGCTGCTTTGTTCCATGAGGCACGGCCCTTTACCGTAAACCTCTGCCTGACCAAGGACAAGACTGAGGCGAACGGAAACGCTCTGTTCCGTGTGGCGACTCTGACCGAAGCACAGGAGTATCTGACAGCCGCAGTGGAGCAGGGGGAACTGCTGTTGGATCTGACCCGGAAAGACACTGTGGCGCAGGGAATCGTATACTACCAGAGCGTACAGCAGTACCGCAACCAGATCAACCACGCCACGGACAGCGCGGTTAAATTTCAAAAGGACACAGGGCTTCTGCCGCTCAGCACAAGCGCCATTGAGCAGACGTTGGGGGACGTTGCGTTCTACCTCTTCAAACTGAAAGAGTGTAAAGCCACTGCCCCGGTGGGCATAGAACTGCTGGACAGCAACAAAGCATTTTAAGGCTCAAAAAGTCATAACAAAAACAGCCATCACTTTCCAACTGAAGTGATGGCTGTTTTTTGTTATCCCCTCGCGGGTATGATCTAAGTGCAGCACAATTTTGTGCCAGAAGAAAGGGCTACACACATTTATCGTAACTTCTGCGGCAGAACCAGCGGCTCCACCGATACGCCGCCCATGCCAAGGGTGGTTTTGATCCCGATGCCGCCGTAGGGCGCAAAGGAGAGCAGGGCGTTCCAGAGCTCCAGCAGCGGCAGGGCCAGCCGGGCCTCCACGACAGCGCTGCCCACAAAGCCCGGGATGCAGGTGTTCTTGATGGGATAGGAGACGGTGTGCAGGCTGTAATCCCGGATGCGCAGCCCGCACAGGATGGCGTCCAGCGCATCCGGGTCGCTCAGCTGGCAATCCGGAAAGGCGGTGTTCCAGTGCAGCACAAGGCTCTGCAGCAGCAGGAATTCCTGCGGGTAGATGGCGTAGCGTCCCGCCTGCTTGAAGGCGCAGGGCGTGCGGAACCACAGCCTTGTCCGGCTGGCGGAGTCCTCCCGCGCAGCCAGCAGAAGCTGCAGGCCGTTTTCCACCGAGCGGCTGCCCAGCAGCTCCATCTGCAGGGGTGCGCCGTGCAGTTTCAGCGTGGTGCAACCCGCAAGCAGCGGCCGCACCTGTGCGGCGAGGGCTTCGTCCAGAAGATTCAGCGTCCACACCGAGGTCTGCGCTGCGGCATCAAAGCACAGGGACTGCGACAGCGGGTGCTCGCCCTGCTCATGGAGCCGGGCAGCGGTATCGGCAGGAAGCTGCGACATCAGCCAGCCGTAGATACGGTAGGCCCATGCGGAGGGCAGCCGTGGGGTCTCTGCTGTGCGTAGAGAGAACTGCAGTTGCTCGATCATAGGATGTTCACCTCGCAGAACCCGGCCGGGTATCGCTTGCCTGCATAGGTGATGTACCGCGCGCGGTGCGGCGAAACGCCAAGGCTGATGTCTGCCTGATGACGTCCGTGCTGGGTCTGAAGAATGCGCTGGGTCCATTTCAGGGCGGCGGCATAGTCGTCCTTCAGGTAAGGGTAACCGACCGTTTTAGAGAAGAAGCCGGTGCCGCCGCCAAGGATGAGGTGCGGGGTGTCCGGGATGTTTGCAACGGGATGGCCCTGCGGGAAGTGCGACAGGAAGGTATCCTGATAAAAGCTGCTGAACTCGGCGATGGCTTCCAGCAGAGCATCCTTTGTAATGGGGTGGATATGCCGGTTGAGGATGCTCTGGTCCAGCGTCAGCCGGAAGCGGATGGTCTCGCCCGGGCGCACGCACTCCTGATAGAGGGGCAGATCCTTGGCATCACCGTCAAAGTCCTCGACCCGGGCAGCGGAAAGGGGCGAGATCAGGGTGCGCCCGGTCAGGATCAGCTTGTCGTTGTCGATGGGGGCGCTGTCGGAGACCTGAACACCACGGAAAATGCTGTCCAGGATGTCGTCGGCGGCAGCACCGGATCTCAGCTTGTTGGCGTAGCTACCCTCTGGAAATACGTAATCGTGGTTGACCTCAAACGCTTCCAGAGTGCGTTTTTTGTCGGAGACCGGCGTCTCGTGCAGCAGCAGATGCACCAGCCACGCCGTGCGCAGCGCGCCTTTCAGGCTGCTGCCGGGGATATAGGCGCGGCCGTAGGCGTCGCGCTGAAACTGATGGATCTCCTTGGTGCCGTTGTAACCGGCAACATCCTCGGTCACGGCCAGGCGATACTGTATCAATGGCTTGTCGCCCATCAGCTTCGGGTGTTCCAGCCAATCTTCTGCAAGATGACAGTCTCTGGTCCAGAAGTCCAGCAGACTGCTGTTGGAGCTGAGCATGAACTTCTCGAACTGCCGCACCAGATCGTGCCGGAGCATGTAGTCAAAAAACAGTTCCATGTTGAGGATCTTGACGCAGCCCTGGTTCGGGGAATAGATGTATTCCCGTTTGCCGATCTTACGGCCGCTGCCAACGAACAAAGGAGACTGCGTTTTCAGTGTCAGATCAAAGACCTGCAGGTGATCCTGCTGGATCATAGTGTCACCCCCATAAACAGCGGTTTCGAGTAGCGGTAAACAGGATGCGGCAGTGCGGTGCCCACATCATAGAGCTTGCCCTGATACGGATGCTGCAGAACCGAACCAGCAGCAAGGAAATACTGGGTCTGCTTTTTCATGGGGGTCTCCACCCATTCGGTGGCAGCAAAGCCGCTGCGCCGGACCAGTTGGAACGAGGCACCTTCCAGTGCAGCATCCATCTCTTCCTCTGCGGGCAGGCTGCTGGTCAGCAGCAGATAGGGCGAGGTGCTGCGTTCCAGCGCCTGCAGCATCCAGCGGGTGGACTCTTCTTCAGCGGTGTTCAGGCAGATGGGGTCACCGTCCAGATGGAACCGGCCGTAACCGGCGCTGGTGCGGCCGCCGATCCCGCTCAGGCCCAGAAGGGTGAAGAGATCCTTCAGCAGCTTGATCTGGTCGGTGCCCTCACAGGCACACAGGACATACAGGCCGCAGCCTGCGTGCAGGCGGTACAGGCCGACAAAGTACGGCTTGGCGTCGGCACCGTCGGTCACGCTGGCCTTGGTCTGCTCGTAGGCCTGGCCAAAGCTCTGGTCCAGCTCGTCCAGCGGGTAGGTGCCGCTGTGCAGGCTGGCGGTGTAGCGGTCGAATTTGGAGGCCGGGATCCAGGCAAGCTTTTTGACCGCCTTGCGCTCAACGGTGGAAAGCTCGGCAGGGGATGTGGATGCAGCGATCGGCTTGGGCAGGTAAAAGGAATTCCCCCGCCAGGGCATGGCATCGCTGATGCGCAGGGCGTCCGCATCGGCAGAGACGAGAAGCTCCTCCAGCGCGGGCTCGCCGTACACTTCCAGCGCCGTGTGGCACAGGGCCGAAAAGATCGTGTCGGCACGCAGGGTCAGGGCAGAGGACTGGGAGCCGACCGCCGAGTCGGAACCACCGAAGTGGACTGCCGTATCAAACGCCAGCTTTAGCAGAAAATAGTTCATACTCTTCGACCTCGGTTTTGAAGGTTTGGCGGATGCCGTCCAGATCAACGTTCAGCGTCTCCGGATAAGGGATCACCTGGAAGTTCTGGAAGCTCACACGGCCGTTGCCGCAGGAGCCGTGCCCGCCAAGGTAGTCCAGCTGGAGCAGCTTCATGGCCTTGGACAGAAGCGAAAGGTCCTCTTCCGTCTCTTTGGGGTCGGACAGGTTGTAAACGATGTTGATCCCGAACCGGGAACCGGCAATAACGCGCTCAATCTGGCGATGGGTGGCCTTGGAGGTAAGGCGGTTGATCACGTTCTCCGACTTGACCTCGGTCACGCCCACGCCTTTCAGCTGATCGTAGTTGAGCAGAAAGGCGTCCGCAAACTGCAGCCGCGCAAAGCGGACCGGTTCGGAGCCGCCGAACATCCGCAGGATCACCTCGCCATCTGCGGAAAAATCCGGCAGCGTTTCGCCATTGACACAGCTGCGGCGGGCAAGCAGCGTGCGGAGCTTGCCCTTCAGGCTGCTGCCCGGCACGATGGGCAGCCCGGTGAACGGGTCACGGATGACGGTGCTGTCCACGGTACCAATGGCAGAAAAAGACGAAGAATCGCCGATATGAAGCCCCGTGCGGACAACAAGGTCACACTTGATCAGAATTTTGCCGGTCATGATGCATTCTCCTCTCCGGTTTTGGATTCAGAGTAGTAACGATGGAAGGCGACAAGTGCTTCCATGTAGTGGTAAAAATCAAGCAGGTCCTGCCGTGTGCAGGTGCCGACAGAGGACAGCTTTTCGAGATATTCAAACAGGTTGGCACCTTCCACAAGCTGGCGCACCTTCGGGTCGCGGCCGCATTCGTAAGCCAGACGGATGCGCATCAGCTTGATCTGATTGGCGCTCTCCTTCAAAAGCCGCTCCTCGGTGCGGCGGTTCTCGTTGTTGTAAACGTCACAGGCCAGGCGGAGCAGGTTCTGGATCTTGGTCTTGGTGATCAGGGAGTAATTCTCCTTCATCAACTGTTCCGCAAAATCAACGTAGTTTTCCGGAATGATCGGCTCTGCAGCAGCGGCCTTTGGCTTGGCCGGGCCTTTGCCGGAAGGATGATTCGGTTTTGGCATATCACTCTCTCCCTCGTTTCTGATAGACATAAATGTAGATCGCGGTGATCAGCTGTCGGCGCTGTTCCGGGTCCCGCGCCCAGTCCAGAACATTGTGCGAGAAGGTCCGGTATGCGTCCTGCTGGGCAGGGCTTGCCTTCTTCTCGTCCGGGCGCAGCCGGGCAAGCAGGTAGACGCACCGTGCAAAATTGACCTGGTCCTCCCGGGTATTGCGCAGCAGGTCGGTCAGGTTGTACAGCATGGAATTGCCGCGGTGATCATCGTCCTTTTTCTGGAACTGCGCAAAGAACTGCTCCAGACAGGCAAGTTTTTCGCCCAGCACTTTGTCCTGCAGCACATCCCAGGAATAGGTGTGGTCGGGCACGGCATCGAATAGCGCAGCACCGTTCTTGCCGGGCAGCTTTTTGGCTTCGTCCTCCAGCGCAGCGGTCTGCTCAGCTGCGGCACGGATGGGATAATGTTCGTTGAACATTGCGATGCCCGCGCTGATGGTCAGCGCCCCGCAGGTGTAGCTGCGCAGGTGCTTCTGGATGCGCAGGGCGGCCTGCAGGGTGTGGTTCCAGGCACCGACCAGAAAGACGTCGTCGCCGCCGGCGTAGACGATGCTGACGCAAAGCCCCTGCAGCAGGCCGTTGATGTGGTACTTGAAGAACAGCGACATCTGCCGCGAGAACGCTGCGGCGCGGAACAGATTGACGTACTTCATCCGCTGCACGGGGTCGGTCTGGTCCGGCTGCTCAAAGCCGGCAATAAAGGCCTGCCCCAGATTGTCCACGTCCATGCGGCAGATGGCGATGCGGCGGATGCCCTCCGACTGGTCGGCAAGATCCTCAATATTGTTGCTGGCGGCATAGTCGCCGACGAACAGGTTGACGGACGGGCTGAGCGTCCGGACCAGCCGGTTCTTGGTGTAGGAGCGCACGGCGTCGGCGCAGAGGCCGGAGTCGTTCGAGAACGAAAGGAACCGTTTGCTGCCCCGGATGCCCGGCAGCGCAAAGGCACCGGGGCGGGGCGTGCTGTGGACCAGATAAATCGACTGGCTCTGGATCTGCGCCGACAGATTGGCAAACCGATTGCAGCACGGGCAGAGACCCTCGGCGTTGACCTGTGCGGAATTGCCGCACACCTTGCACTCCCGGGTACCGTCGGGGATGGCCTGCACACGGTTCAGGGCGCGGAGCGCAGCGGCATCGTAGGGGTGCTGCTTGTGCTGCTCGGCAATGGCGTTGACCCGGCGGAACAGGGCCTTGTAGGGGCTTGCCTCTGCGGGGACATTGCACAGGTCGTTGGCGCTGCAGGGGGTCCAACCGTTGGCCAGGAACAGCTGCACGCCGAACTGTTCGTTCAGCCAGCCGTTGAAGGCCCGGTTCCAGTCGGCAAGGGTCTGCTGCACGGCGGCGGTGCTGGGCAGCAGGAGATAGCAGTGCCCGCCGCCGCTGTAAATGATGTTAGTCCGGGTCAGGCCGCAGCCGTCCAGCAGCTCGTCCATGTAGTGCTCCATGAGCAGTTCCAGAAAGAACGAACGGCTGCGGAGGGACCGCAGGGCACCCTCGGTATGGACGGTGTAGATGAACCGCTGGATGCGGGAAAAGTCGGCGGTGTAGAGCAGGAACGCCGGTTCCCGGCGCAGCTCTGCGGGAGTGTCCAGCAGGGAAAAGGCGTCGGCCTGCTGTAGGTACTCGCTGACGCAGGCCGCCAGAGCCGACGTCAGCTTGAGCTGGTCGTAGAGAGAAATATCCCGGTCCTCGTCCCGCGCGGTGCTGGCAGGCAGGCCGCTGCACTGGGATTCCAGCAGGCCCAGCAGCGCGTTTGCCTGTGCCGGGCTGAACTGCAGGCCGGTGAGCTGCTCCGTCAGCTCCTGATAGAGCTCCCGGTAAACGGCGGCGGGGATGTCCGGCGCATCCTGCACGGGGTCGTACAGGGCACCGTCCGGGCGGGCAGCCGGGACGGAATACCCGGGGTGCTCCCCGTTCAGATGGCTGAAAATGGAGCGCAGGGGCCGGCAGCGGGAGCTGGCCGGTTCGGCGGCGGGGGTGTCGGCGGTCACAGACAGGCTGCGGGCAAAGGCCGCGCAGCGGGCGGCGTCCGACCCTGCGGCCGCGCCGCCGCGCACGGCAGCCCACTCCGGGGTGTCCGGCAGGGCGGCCAACAGGTCGGCTGCGGTCTTGTCGGCCCGGAAGGCCAGCTTGCCAAGGCCGTGCAGCAGGCCGCAGAAGGTGGCCTGCAAGGTGAGTGCGTTCAAGGAATCATCTCCTTCGGGCAAAATAGCAAGGGAATATGCGAAAAACAGGTTTGAAAAGATTTGTTCCCATTATAGCACGGGATCCGAC
>ENA-UESS01000142-UESS01000142.1-human-gut-metagenome-genome-assembly--contig:-NODE-142-length-27778-cov-12.559619_pt1 | contig 27778 bp, 19 predicted proteins | sample MGYA00243004_ERZ508005 | MGnify/ENA primary metagenome ERZ508005 (study PRJEB26167, sample SAMN06115471) | human gut metagenome | host: Homo sapiens | place: China:Guizhou | collected 2016-06-29...
GAAAACGATACCTGATAAAGCTTGTTTGAGTGAAATATGAAAGAGAATCCTGAAAAACTGACACGCAGGGAAGAGGAGCTGATGCGCTGCTTCTGGGAGCACGGTCCGCTGTTCGTACGCGAACTGGTGGCCCTTTCGCCCGATCCCAAACCCCATTTCAACACCCTTTCGACGATGGTCCGCGCGCTCGAAGCCAAAGGCTATGTCGCCCACAACTCCTTCGGCAGCACCTACCAATACTATCCGGTGGTGAGCGAGGAGGAGTTTTCGCGCTCGACGCTCGGCAGCGTGATCAGCCGCTATTTCGAGAATTCCTACCTCGGGGCGGTCTCGGCGCTGGTCGAGGAGGAGAAGATCTCGCTCGGCGAACTGCGCAGCCTGATCGACCGCATCGAAAATCAAAACCGGTAGCGCCATGTACGACCTGATGATTTACAGCCTGAAAGTCGGCGTCTGCCTGGCTGTCTTCTACCTCTTTTTCAAATTGCTGTTGAGCCGTGAGACCTTCCACCGCTTCAACCGGATCGTGGTTCTGGGGGCGATGTTCCTCTCGTTCGTGCTGCCGCTGTGCGTGATCACGGTTTACCGCGAAATCCCCGTCCTGCCGGAAATTCCGGGCGGGGAGGCTGTTGCGACGGCCTTCGCCGAACCGCTTTCCGAACCTTTTCCGTGGGAGATGCTCGCCGGGGCGGCATTCCTGCTCGGGGCGGCCGCTACGCTGCTGCGGACGCTTTGTTCGCTCATCGGAGTCCTGCGTCTGATCCGCGGCGGACGTCGCGAACGGCTGGAGGACGGGGCTGTGCTGGTGCGCACGGAACGGCCCGTGACGCCTTTCAGCTGGGGACGCTATATCGTGATGTCCGAGAGGGACCTGGCGGAAAACGGCGGGGCGATTCTGCTTCACGAACGGGCGCACCTGCGGCTGCGCCATTCGCTCGACCTGATCGTGACCGACGTTGCGGGCTGCCTGCAATGGTTCAACCCCGCGATGTGGCTGCTGCGCCGCGAACTGCGGGCCATCCACGAATACGAAGCCGACGAGGCGGTGCTCGACAGCGGCGTCGACGCCCGGAGTTACCAGATGTTGTTAATAAAGAAAGCTGCCGGCGGGAGGTGGTACTCGATTGCCAACAGCTTTAATCACAGTAAACTTAAAAACCGTATTACCATGATGTTGCGTAAAAAATCGTCGCGGTGGGCCGGAGCCAGGGCGCTCCTGTTGCTGCCGCTTATGGGCGTGGCCCTCGGGGCTTTCGCCGAAACCGCTTATGTCTTTCCTGAAGACAAAGGTAAAAAAGAAACCAGTACGATCTACATCCGGGGGTCGAAATCTTTTTCCGATGGGCAACAACCGCTGATTCTGGTCGACGGCCGGGAGGTGAAGTCGATGGACAGCCTCGCTGCCGACCGGATCGAGTCGATCACCGTGCTCAAGGATTCCGTTTCGATGGCTGTGTACGGCGAAAAGGCCGCCGACGGCGTGATTCTTGTAACGCTCAAAAAGACCGGAGAACCGGGCGATGGGGCGCAGGTCCCGGGACTGAAAGGCAAAGTCGTGACGGTCACCCGGGCGGACAGCGCCGGGACGAACGAGTCGACAACCGTGCGGGTGATCGGTCACGGTACGAGGCCGAAAGACGGAACGGTTGTGGTGAATACGGCCGGAATCGCGAAATCGTATCGGTTCAAGGTCGAGAACGGCTCGTCGGTCGAGTCGAATCCTGTATTTATCGTCGACGGCGTACAAGTGTCTGAAATCGAATCGCTCGACCCGGATCAGATTGAAAGCATGTCGGTGATTAAAGGCACGAATCTCCCCGGGGAGTTTGCCGACAAGGGGTATGAGGGCGTGATAACGATTACGACCAAACAGGCGGCTGCCGCGCAAAGGGCTGCCGCGAAGTCGGCCCGGGAGGGTATCGAAGCCGGTAGAGCCGGGATCGAAGCGGCCCGCGAAGGGTTGAAACTGGCCCGCAAGTATATGAGTTCCGATGACTGGAAGCAGGCCCAGAAAGCGCTCGACAAGGCCCAGAAGGAACTTGAATCGGCCCGCAAAGAGACTTCGGCACAGCTTTCCGAAGCGCAGAAAGCGGTGGGAACGTCGCTTAAACTTTCGGCGGACGCCGGGCATGCCGATAAGGTGACCATTCAGGGCACTCCGGAAAGTTCGGTGTCGGTTTATAAGGGACAGGTTACGCTGAAAGGCGGATTTCCCGACGGCATGCTGATCCGTATTAACGGCAGGGAGGCCTCGAAAGAGGATGTTGAACGGCTGGAATCCGGGAAGATCAAGCGCATGGAGGTCTACAAGGGCGACGAGGCCGTGAAGCGTTACGGCGAGAAGGGACGCAACGGCGTGGTCGAGATCCGCGCCCGCAGGTAAAGGCTTAAAGGAAAAACCATAAGCAGATAAAAAGTTCACGAAGGCGGGGGATTCCACGGAATCCTCCGCCTTTTTTGTGCGTGCCTATTTGAATTCGACGATCTCGGGCCGCGTCGGCCGGTAGCGGTACTGCTCCATGCGTGTCGGGTTCGAAAGGCGGAAATATTCGCTCTCGACCAGTCCGCGTTTGCCGAAGGCCACGCCCAGCCGGATCTGGATCGTGTTGAACACCAGCCGTTCGTTTCGCAGCCGCACGCCCAGTCCGAACGAGGTGAAGAAGTCGTTTTTGAAGATATTGGGCGAATAGCCGATCAGCCCGAAGTCGGCGAACCCGAAGACGGCGATGCGGAATCCCAGCGGCTGGTAGGGGGTGAATACCACCGTCTCGGTGTTGAGGATCATGCGGTTGGTTCCGATGATGTACTCCTTGAGGGCTTGCAGGCCGTCGGTGCGCGTGAAGCGGATGCTCTCGTCGCTGCCCGTCGCACGGTTCCAGCCCTGCGTGTAGTTGAAGGCGAGGAACTGGCGGATGCGGCTGCGCTTGAACAGGAAAAGGTTGGAGAACCACCGCAGGTCGACATCGACGGCGCTGCGCTGCCACATGCCGTTTTCGAGGTCTATGTAGCTTCCGAGCGTGAAGCCGCCCATGATGTAGCCCAGTCTGCGGAATCCACCCGTTTCGTAGCTCGCGCCGAGGTAGAGGGCGTCGTTGAATTCGCCCCACGAATAGCCCGTCGTCACTTCGGCCTTGTAGCCCGTCGCGAGGTACTCGCGCGTACCGAATCCGTAGATCATGTTGGCCGTGTAGAATTTTTCGCGGTAGAGACCCCCGCCGACCAGCAGGGCGTCCTGGTCGTGCAGCGCGGGGTTGTAGTCCGGGGCCACGAGGGGCCTGCGGCTCACGCGCCGGTAGTTGTAGCGTCCCGAGAGATAAACGCTCGATTTGATCCCGCGCAGGTAGTGCGAGTAGCCGCCCCAGACGTCGAGGTTGCGCTCCTTCACCAGCAGCGACGTGTCCTGTTCGATCATGTAGCGCTTGGCTTTGATGTCGCTGTATGTAAGGCCTATCTCGTAGTCCGTGGGTTTGAGGAACTCTTTGCGCAGCCCCATGTTGAGCGTCGAGTTGTAGAAGTCGCGCCCTCCGCCGATCTCGGCGGTGTAGAAGGTCCCGAGCAGGTTGGGGATTTCGTATTCGACCATGTTGCCGCCGTAGGAGAAGTCCTTGCGGCTGAAGTTGGTCATAAATTTGAGTTTGTTGCCCGATCCGAAGATGTTGGCGTCGGAAAGCCCCACCATCGTCCGGCCCTCGGAATGCCATCCTCCGTCGACGGAGATGGTCCAGCTGTCGCGCGTGGTGATCAGGAGGTTCACGCGTGTCGAGTCCACCGCGTCGGGGAGCACCGTGACGTCGATGTCCGAGATGTAGTCGCGCGAGCGGATCAGCTGCTTGTTGCGCACGATGAGCTGCGGGTCGAGCTTGTCGCCCGAGCGGAACAGCAGGTCGCGCCGGACGACGCGGTCGCGGGTGAGCATGTGGGTTTTGTTGGCCATGCGTTCGAGCCGGTTGCCGCCGGGGTCGAAAACCTGCTGGCGTTCGATGGTGATGTCGCCGATGGTTTTCCCGGCGTAGGGTTCCAGCAGGCGGCTCTCGTCGGTGACGCGGCCGCTCATCGTGGTGTCGAGCACGGGTTTTACGAAGAGCATCCGGTAAAGCATGCGCGGCACGGCGCGCCGGCTGGTTTTCGACTGGATGCTGTCGTAGAGGCGCTGGTTGCGCGCCGATGCGTCGGGATTCGCCACGCGGGCGCTGTCGGGCGTGAACCGGTCGGGGGCGTGCGTGCCGGGTCCTGCGGCACGGACCGAGAGGACCGTTGCCGCCCCAATCAGGATCAGGGAAAATATGCAGAACCGGGCGAACATTGTGTCAAAGATAACGGATTTTTTCGGCAAAAAGTGCGACACAGGGGCCTAAATTGAGGATTCGATACCCATATCCCGATTATTCCGTCTCGGCGGCGGGTGCAGCTCCCCGCATGGCTTATAATCGGTGTTTTCCATCCCTCTCTTTTCTTTGCCGCGACGCCCTCCCCCGGAGAAGACGAAAAAGACGGCCCGAAGGTCGTCTTTTTCCATTTTCCGTCCAGCGTGGAATGGGGGTCATCCCTTCCCCGCCTTATCTGCGGCCCTCTTTGGCCTCGATGCATTCCGTGGCGTGGGGCACTTTCATCAGCCGCTCCTTGGGAATGAGCTTTCCGGTCGTTTTGCAGATGCCGTACGTCTTGTTCTCGATGCGTACGAGCGCCATTTCGAGGTTGCGGATAAATTTCATCTGATGGGCAGCCAAACGACCGCTTTCCTCTTTGGAAAGAGTTGCGGCGCCCTCCTCCAGCACCTTGAACGTCGGCGATGTGTCTTCCGTATCGTTGTCGGCGGTATGGGTGATCGTGGCGCGCAGCAGCTCGTAGTCCGCACGCGCGTTCTCAAGCTTTTTCAGGATAAGCTGCCGGAACTCTTCGAGTTCGGCGTCGCTGTATCTGGTTCTTTCGTCTGCCATAATAATCTCCTCTCTTTTAAGGTTTACTGTAAAATTAAGCAATAATTCCGATATTACCAAATTTTACCGAAATATATCAAGGGGCTATATCCGCGTCACGGCGATGCGCAGCGGTTCGTCGTCCACGTCGGTTTCGACGACCGTTTCGCCTGCCGGTTCCGCTGCCGGACGGACCTCCACGGCGAGGGTCTGCGAAGCGATGTAACCGGCGAATAGGGCGATTGCGTCGGCCACCAGGGGCTTCTGTTCGATCTCTGCGCGGATCTTGTCCGTGACCTCGAATCCGGAGTCCTTGCGGATATTCTGGATGCGGTTTATCAACTCGCGTGCCACACCTTCGGCTTTCAGCTCCTCGGTGACGGTAATGTCGAGCGCCACGGTGAGTTTTCCCTCCGAGGCGACGAGCCATCCGGGCATGTCTTCCGAGGTGATCTCGAAGTCGGCGGGCGTCACGGTGATCCGCTCCGCTCCGAGGTCGAGCACCGTTTCCGGCGCGGCCTCCACCTCGGCGATACGTTCCTGCGAGAACTCCGCGACGAGGGCGGCGATCTGCTTCATCCACTTGCCGTAACGCGGCCCGAGGGTCTTGAAGTTGGGCTTGATGCGTTTGGTAATCAGCCCCGTGGTCTTTTCGATCAGCTCGATCTCCTTCACGTTGACCTCGTTCATAATGAGGTTCTTCACGGCCGAAATATGCTCCGCCGTCGCGGGGTCGAGCACCGGGATCAGGATTTTGGTCAGCGGCTGGCGCACCTTGATCGACACTTTGCGGCGCAGGGCCAGCACCATCGACGAGACCTTTTGCGCCAGCGACATCATCTCTTCGAGGCGGGCGTCGATCAGCCGTTCGTCGGCCGTCGGGAATGCCGCGAGATGCACCGATTCGTCCTTGTGGCGGCCGCTCACGGCGTTGAGGTCCGTGAAGATGCGGTCGGAGATGAACGGTGCGAACGGCGCTGCGAGCATCGTGACGGTCTCAAGACAGGTGTACAGCGTCTGATAGGCCGCCAGTTTGTCCTCCGACATGCCGCCTCCCCAGAACCGCTTGCGGTTGAGGCGCACGTACCAGTTCGAGAGGTTTTCGCCCACGAACTCCTGAATGGCGCGGGCCGCCGGAGTCGGGTCGTAGTCTTCGAGAGATTCGGTAACGTTCTTCACCAGCGTATTCAGGAGCGAAATGATCCAGCGGTCGATTTCGGGACGCTTCTCCATCGGAACCTCCTCTTCACGGCCCGTGAAGCCGTCCACGTTGGCGTAGAGGGCGAAGAACGAGTAGGTGTTGTAGAGCGTTCCGAAGAATTTGCGGCGCACTTCGTCGACGCCGTCCCTGTCGAACTTGAGGTTGTCCCACGGCTGCGAGTTGGAGATCATGTACCAGCGCGTCGCGTCGGCTCCGTAGGTGTCGAGCACCTCGAACGGATCGACGGCGTTGCCCAGGCGTTTCGACATCTTGTTGCCGTTCTTGTCCAGCACCAGACCGTTCGAAATGATATTCTTGAAAGCCACCGAGTCGAAGAGCATCGAGGCGATGGCGTGCAGCGTGAAGAACCAGCCGCGCGTCTGGTCGACGCCCTCGGCGATGAAGTCGGCGGGGTAGACCTGGCCGAAGCCCTCCTTGTTCTCGAACGGGTAGTGCACCTGCGCATAGGGCATGGCGCCCGAGTCGAACCATACGTCGATCAGGTCCGATTCGCGTCTCATCGGCTCGCCCTTCGACGAGACCAGCACGATCGAATCGACATAGGGGCGGTGCAGGTCGATGTTCTCGGTCGAGTAGTTCTCCTTCGACATGTCGCCGACCCTGAAATTCCTGTACGGGTTTTCCTGCATGACGCCCGCCGCTATCGAACGCTCTATTTCGGCCATCAGCTCTTCGACCGAACCGATGCACTTCACCTCGGAGTAGTCCTCCGTGGCCCATACGGGCAGCGGGGTTCCCCAGAAGCGCGAACGCGAGAGGTTCCAGTCCACCAGTCCTTCGAGCCACTTGCCGAAGCGGCCCGTTCCGGTCGATTCGGGTTTCCAGCGGATCGTTTTGTTCAGTTCGATCATCCGCTCGCGCAGCGCCGTGGTGCGGATGAACCACGAGTCGAGCGGGTAGTAGAGCACGGGTTTGTCCGTGCGCCAGCAGTGGGGGTAGGAGTGGGTGTGCTTCTCGATCTTGAAGGCCTTGTTTTCGGCTTTCAGCATCACCGCGATGTCGATGTCCAGCGTCGGGTCGGTCTCGCTCAGCCGCTCGTCGTAGGCGTTCTTCACGTAGCGGCCCGCATACTCCCCGTATTTCGCGGCGTCGACGTGCGTCTTCACGAACTCCGGGTCGAGGTCTTCGATCAAAAAGAATTTGCCCTGCCTGTCGACCATCGGCTGGTTCTTGCCCGCGCGGTCGACCATGAAGAGCGGCGGGATGCCGGCGGCCTTGGCCACGCGGTCGTCGTCGGCGCCGAACGTCGGGGCGATGTGCACGATGCCCGTACCGTCCGAGGTGGTCACGTAGTCGCCGACGATCACGCGGAAGGCGTCGCCTTCCGGCTTCACCCACGGGATCAGCTGCTCGTAGCGGATGCCTTCCAGCTCGGGACCTTTCCAGCTCCCCTCCATGATCTCGTATGTGCCTTCCATCTTCTTGGTGAAGTAGGAACCCAGTAGCTCTTTGGCCAGAATGACCGTCTGCGGCCGGTCGGTGTAGGGGTTGCGGCACTTGACCTTCACGTATTCGATCGCAGGGCCTACGGCCAGCGCCGTGTTCGAAGGCAGCGTCCACGGCGTGGTGGTCCAGGCCAGGAAATAGAGTTCCCCTTCGACCCCTTCGAAGAGTTTCTCGCTCTTCGCGTCGCGGATCACGCGGAACTGCGACGTGCAGGTCGTGTCCTTCACGTCGCGGTAGCAGCCGGGCTGGTTCAGTTCGTGGGTCGAGAGTCCCGTTCCGGCGGCGGGCGAGTAGGGCTGGATGGTGTAGCCCTTGTAGAGCAGGCCCTTGTCGAAGAGCTGCTTCAGGAGCCACCACAGCGTCTCGATGTATTTGTTGTCGTAGGTGATGTACGGGTCGTCCATGTTGACCCAGTAGCCCATCTTGCGCGTGAGGTCCTCCCACTTGCCCGTGAACTCCATCACCGCCTCGCGGCACGTGCGGTTGTACTCCTCGATGGAGATCTTCTTGCCGATGTCTTCCTTGGTGATGCCGAGCTTCTTCTCGACGCCCAGTTCCACGGGCAGTCCGTGAGTGTCCCATCCGGCCTTGCGGTGCACGAGGTAGCCCTGCTGCGTCTTGTAGCGGCAGAATACGTCCTTGATCGTGCGGGCCATGACGTGGTGGATGCCGGGCATGCCGTTTGCCGAGGGGGGACCCTCGTAGAATACGAACGTGGGATGGCCCTCGCGGGTCGTGATGCTTTTGTGGAACGTGTCGCGTGCGTCCCATTCGCCGAGCACGTCGGCGGCTATGCCTGCCAGGTCGAGGCCTTTATACTCCTTGAACTTCATATCGGTGGAAATTTCTTCGCTAATTTTCTGACAATTGGCAAAGATATAAAAAAGATTTGAAAAACGGGTCTGAAGCGTTCGATTTATGGATCTCCGTTCCGGGAAGCGGGGTCTGCGGGGGCCTTCCCTTCGTCGGGGCTGTCCGCGTCCGGCTTCGGGGCGATGACCGTCCCGGTCGTTTTCCGTCCGGTTTTGCGCCCGGGACGGACGCGGGTTTTGGGGATTACTCCCCCGCGGGAATGTCGATCCGGAAATAGGAGCCTTCGCCCGCCACGGAGTCGACGCCGACCGAGCCGCCCAGCTGTTCGGCGATCGACTTGCAGATCGAAAGCCCGAGCCCGGTCCCCTGGGTGAAGGTGTCGAGTTTGACGAAACGTTCGAAGATGCGTTCCCGGTCTTCGGGCGCGATGCCGATGCCCGTGTCGCGGACGTAGAAACGGATGTGGCCGGGAATCCGGCGGAATCCGATCGTTACCGATCCTTTTTCGGTAAATTTCAGTGCATTGCGCGTAAAGTTGTTCAGCACCTGGGCAAGCCCCTTCCTGTACTCCGTGACGGGGAATTCCGGCAGCCCTTCCTCGACGCGCAGCTCCACGCCCGGCCGGCGCTGGAGGCGGAGCGAGTCGGCGACCTCCCGGCATAAGTCCCGGGCGTCGAACTGCGTGCGCTCGATGTCCGTGCGTCCCGACTCGATGCGCGCCAGATCCAGCACGTCGGAGATGATTTGCAGCAGCAGGGTGTTGTTGCGCAGGATGATGTCGGTGTACTCCCGGCGGGTTTCGTGCCTGCTTTCGTCTGCCAGCAGTTCCGAGAATCCGACGATGGCGTTCAGCGGGGTGCGGATTTCGTGGCTCATGTTGGCCAGGAACGCCGACTTGAGTTTGTTGGACTCCTCGGCGCGCTTCTTCGCTTCGCGCAGCTCCTCCTCGGTGCGTTTGAGTTCGCTGATGTCGTAGTTGACGCACGCCAGGTCGATCACGCCCTCCTCCGGACGGTAGTCGCGGCAGAGCAGGTGGATTTTGATCCAGCGCATCGGCTCCTGATCGCTCACGATGCGCACTTCGTTGACGAAAGTCCGGATTTCTCCGGTTTTGAGGCGTTCGAACTCCTCCTCAAGGTGCTGCCGGTCGTCGGGATGGACCTGCCGCCAGTGGCCGAGAATCTGTGAGGCGGGCGTGTTTTCCGCTTCGCCGTAATTTTTGGCCCAGGGCCCCTTGGTGTAACCCTCTCCCGTAAGGGGGTTGTAGCTGACGCAGCCCACGTGCGCGAAGTCCGAAACCAGGTTGAAGAGATGCTCGAAATCGTCCAGCTGTTCGCGGCTGCGCGTGGCGTCGGTGATGTCTTCGAGCAGGATGACCAGTTCGTCGTCGTCGCCCGGCGTGTTGTAGATCAGACTGCGGCAGGTGCGTTTGCCGTCCGGGCTTTTCCCGATCTGCTCCCAGAAGGAGCAGGAGGGGATGTGCTCGAATGTGGGGATGTGTTTCAGGGGATCTATTCCCACCTCGCGGGCCGTTTTTCCGGTATGCTCCTGCGTGCGGATGCCCAGTATCCTGCCGGCCTGCTGGTTAATGTACGAAAGCAGGTAGTCGACCGCTTCGCCCGAATGGTCGCGCAGGATGTTGACGCGCAGGTAGCCGATCGGCAGGTGTTCGATCAGTTGTGCGAGGTGGCTGTAATTGCGTTGCGTCGCCTTGTAGCTCTGACTGATGGAGGCCAGTTCGGCATTTTCGGGAGTGCTTTCCGTAACGCGGCGGACGGTCCCGAAAACCGAGCGGACGCCCGTCTGCGGATCGTTGGCGGCCGCCACGGCTCTGACTTGCAGGCATCTGTCGCCGTTAGCCGTGACGAACGTTTCGTCGAGCGAGTCGGAGACCTTGAGGGCGGCGCAGCGGGTGTAAATGCGCGCCCGGTGCTCCTCGCCGGGCAGCAGGCGGACCTCCTCGAACGAAATGCGGGTGCGGTCTGCGCCGAAAAGTTCCGCCGCCAGCCGCGAACAGGTCATTTCGCGCTGTCCGAAGTCGAGCCGCCACCACCCGACGCCGGAGGCGTCGAGTGATTTTTGCAGCAGGTCGGGGGCGGCTTGTTCGGAGTGCATGGCAGAAATACCCTTTTTCGATGGTTCTGCAAAAATAGAAAATTTCGGGAGAAAACGAATTTTGTCCGGATGATTTTTTGCGCGGCGGCGCTATTCGGTCTCGTCCTGCCGCGTCAGCGTGCGGATCACGCGCGCCGGATTTCCCACGGCCACCGAGTCGGCCGGGATGTCGCGCGTCACGACGGCTCCGGCGCCGATGACCGAACGGTCGCCGATGGCGACGCCCGGGCAGACGATCACCCCTCCGCCCAGCCAGCAGTCGTCGCCGACGGTGATCGGACGGCCCGCTTCGAGTCCAGTGCGGCGCTGTGCCGCGTCGAACGGATGCAGGGCGGTGAGCAACTGCACTTTGGGACCTATGAGCGTGTGGCGGCCGATGCGGATCGGCGCCAGGTCGAGGAACACGCAGTCGAAATTGACGAACGACCCTTTGCCGATTGAGATGTTGAGTCCGTAATCGCAGCGGAACGGTTCGCGGATGAATCCTTCGCAGCCGGGGCACAGCTCGCGCAGTGCGGCGCGGTAGGCGTCGTCGTGGCCGCAGAGTTCGACGTTGAGGCGGTGCATCAGGCGCGTGGCGTTGTCCCGGATGGCGGTGAGTTCCGCATCCCGGGGGTCGAACCACCCGCCGGCGAGCATCTTTTCCCGCTCGGTCATTTTAGTCGAAGGATTGCATTTCGATCAGCTTGGCGTAGATGCCGTTGCGTTCCATCAGCTCGTTGTGCGTGCCCTGTTCGGCGATGCGGCCGTGGTCGACGACAACGATCAGGTCGGCGTTGTGGATGGTCGACAGGCGGTGGGCGATGACCACCGACGTACGGCCTTTGAGCAGGTTGTTGAGGGCGTCCTGCACGAGTTTTTCGCTCTCGGTGTCGAGTGCCGAGGTGGCCTCGTCGAGGATCAGGATGTCGGGGTTCTTGAGCACCGCGCGGGCGATCGAGAGCCGCTGGCGCTGGCCGCCGGAGAGTTTCACGCCCCGGTCGCCGATGTTGGTCCCGTAACCGTCGGTGCATTCGCGGATGAAGCAGTCGGCGTTGGCGACCTTCGCCGCCTCGACCACCTCTTCGTGCGTGGCGCCGCGCTTGCCCATGCCGATGTTGTTTTCGATGGTGTCGTTGAAAAGCACGGTGTCCTGCGCCACGACGCTCATATGGGCGCGCACGCTCTCCTGCGTGTAGTCGCGCAGCGAAATGCCGTCGATGAGTATTTCGCCCGCCGAGGGGTCGTAGAAGCGGGGCAGCAGCTCGCTCAATGTCGACTTGCCGCCTCCCGAGGGACCGACCAGAGCCACGGTCTGCCCGCGGCGTATCTCGAACGAAATGCCGTCGATCACTTCGCGCTCCCCGTCGTAGGTGAAGTGCACGTCGCGGAATTCGATTTTCTCTTTCAGCCCCGTGAGTTCCCGGGCGCCGGGTTTGTCCTGTATTTCGGGTTTCGTGTCGATGATCGAGAAGATGCGCTCTCCGGCGGCGATTCCCTGGTTGATGTTGGCGAACTGGTCGATGAAGGTGCGCACGGGGCGCGTGATCTGCGAGAAGATGGCGATGAAGGCGATGAATCCGCCGGGGTCGAGCACGCCTTTGGCCACGAGCGAACCGCCGAAGACGAGGATCACGCCCACGGCCGTGATGCCGAGGAACTCGCTCATCGGCGAGGCCAGCTGCTGCCGGCGGGCCATCGAGAGGGTCAGGCGCGCCAGGTCGGCGCTGATGGCGTAGTATTTCTGCTTGATGTATTCCGTGGCGTTATAGCTCTTGATGACCTTGATGCCCGAGAGCGACTCGTCGAGCGTCGAGACCATCTCGCCCATGCGCTGCTGGTTGGTGCGGGCCGGGTGGCGGAGTTTCTTCACGATGCTGCCGATCAGCAGGGCCACCACCGGGAGGAACAGCACCGAGAAGATGGCCAGCTCCCACGAAATGGCCACCATCATCACGATGTAGCCGATGATCAGAAACGGTTCGCGGAACGACACCTGGAGGGTGTTGGTGATGCAGAACTGCACCACGCCCACGTCGGAGGTGATTTTCGAAATGATGTCGCCCTTGCGCTGGTCCGAGAAATAGCCCACGTTCATGTCCATCACGCGCGAGAACATTTCGTTGCGCATGCGTTGCAGGGTCCGCGTGCGCATGTTCTCCATGGTCCATGCGCCGAGGTAGCGGAACAGGTTGCTCATCAGGCTGATGCAGATGGCTACAATGGCCAGCAGCATCAGTACGTTCTGGCGGTCGTATTGTTCGAAGATGTGCGAATAGGCGAAGTTGAAAAGTGTTGCGAGGTAGTCCTGATTGAGTTCCAGGGGAGGCAGCTTTTCGACGTATTCGAAGGAGTAGTTCGCGTCGAACATGGTGTACAGGATCGGGATGATCAGCATGAACGTCAGCGAGTTGAACAACGCGTAGAAAAGCGAGTAGAAGAAGTAGGGGATCGCGTATTTCTTGATCGGCCGGGCAAAACCCAACAGCCGCATGTATGTTTTGAACATTCGGAGCGTATGTTTGTTGGTTACGCAATTAGCGGCGTAAAGATAGGAATAATAACCCGAAAAGCGAAAAATGTACGATAATTCGATGGATTATGGTGGACTTTGTGCCGAAAAAACGGTGCGGCGGCCTTCCGTTTTACCGCTCTGTGGGATCGTAGCCCGTGTCTTCGAGCCAGTGCGCCTTGTCGTTGGCCGCCGCCACGGCCAAACAGTCGCAGCGGTTGTTCTCGACTGTTTCGGCGTGGCCCTTGACCCAGACGAAACGGACGTTGTGGCGGTTGTACACGCGCAGGAAACGCATCCAGAGATCGGGGTTTTTCTTGCCCGCGAATCCCTTGCGGACCCAGCCGAAGACCCAGCCTTTCGAAACGGCGTCGACGACGTATTTCGAATCGGAGTAGATGACCACGTCCGAACCCTCGAACTTGAGCGTTTCGAGCGCCACGCACACGGCCATCAGCTCCATGCGGTTGTTGGTCGTGAGGCGGAATCCCTGCGACAGCTCCTTGCGGTGGTGTCCCGAGAGAAGCACTGCGCCGTAGCCGCCCGGCCCGGGGTTTCCGAGGGCCGAGCCGTCGGTGTAGATGGTGATCGGAGACAAAATATGCGTAGATTAGAGATCAAACATAGAGTTTATGACGGGATGTTCCGGTCCGGTTTCCGGGGCTTGCGCCTGCCGCACCGCCGCCGGCCGTTTCGCGGTTCATTCGGCGGCCGTTCCGCCCAGTTCCTTGTCCAGAATCTTTTTCGCCTGGTAAAAGGCATTCGTGTAATTGCGTGCCAGTATGGTGCCGTCCGGATCGATCAGAACGAAGAACGGCCAGCCTTCGATGGCATACGTTTCCATGATCTGCCGGTTTTCCGGATGACCGGTTTCCAGTTCCGCTTCGATCCATCCGTGTTCCAGCATGCCGGCCAGCACGGGGCGCATGTCGTCCACACCCGGCGACGGCGTTTTTTTGCCTGCGGGCAGACTTTCGTATACGCTCCGGATATCGGCGATGGATTCGGTCAGTCCCACCACCTGCAACCCTTTGTCCTTGTACTTTTCGAACAGATCGCTCACCTGCCGGTCGATATGGATCGAGCCGGGACACAATCCCCAATGGTAGAGCAGCAGGTATCGGCCTTTGAAATCAGCCTTGGCGACAGTACGGTCTTCGGTCGTTGTCAGCGTGAAATCCGGCGCCGGTTTTCCTTCGGCGAGTTGTTCCATTCTTGCCATGCAGTCTGCGTACATCCGGCCGAAATAGCTCGTTTTCAACCCTTCGGACAATGTCTTGTAAAACCTGTGCGCCTCCTTGGCCGGGGTGTACGACAACTGGGGTATCCTGTCGATCAACAGGTACAGGCTTCCGTGCGGATTGGCCGCTTCGTAGGCTTTTCGCAGCATATCCTTCCGTTCTACGCCGGGATTGCCGTTGTAAAATCGGTTGAATTTTCCGCCCCATTCCCGGCTGGCTGTCGTATCGTTCCGCTCCGACGCTTCCCGTGCATTTTCCAGATAACGTCCCCGGATCCGGCCGAGCGAATCATCGACCGCCAGCAGGCTCGACAGCATGGGCTCGTCGTAAATTCCTCCGCCGAGACGGCAATAATAGATCGCATCCGTCGAGCCGGTCATGCCGATCCGGTCGCCGGGCCTGACGATGACGGGTTTGCCTCCGCGATCCCCGGCTGCGGCTCTTCCGGCTTTCGGGCGGTAGGTCATCAGGTAGTACTGGTCGTGTTCCGACTTCCCCCGATGGCGGAATGCGCCCGGTTTGCGGACCACGACGTCGAATCCCGGGCCGTACTTCCATGAAGGCAGGAGAATACGCTCGAAACGGAGGGTGTCTCCGGCTTGCAGTCCCTCGATCCTTCCCTCCAGTCTGAATCCCCGGGCATAGGCACAGGCTGCCGCCATGGTCAGGGCGCAGCATGACAGGAAGAGTTTGTATCGTAGGGCCATGATAGCTGTTTTAATGCTTATTTGCCGGATTCGAGCGCCGCCAGCTGTTCGCGGATCGCCGTGATCTTGGCTTCGGCGTCGGCCTGCTTGGCGCGCTCGTTGGCCACCACCTTCTCGGGCGCCGAGGCGACGAACCGCTCGTTCGAGAGCTTCTTCATCACCGAGGCGAGGAATCCCTCGTAGTAGGCCAGATCGTCCGCGAGTTTTTTGCGCTCGGCCTCGGCGTCGATCTTTCCGGCCATCGGCACGAAGTACTGCGTCGTCTTGACGATGAACGCCGCGGCCGCCGGGTCCTTCTCCGCCACGGTTTCGATGGCCGTGAGGTTGGCCATCTTCATCACGACGGGGGCGAACTCCGCGGGATAGTTCTCATCGGCGATGACCCGGAGCGTCAGCGCCTCTTTCTGCGGCAGGCTCTTCTGGTTGCGGATGTTGCGCACCGAGGTGATGATCTCCTTCGCCAGTTCGAAGCGCGCCAGCATCGCGGCGTCTTCGGCCGCAGGCTCGGGCATCTGCGCCACGCAGATCGAAGCGCCTTCGGCGCGGGGCGCGAGGTCCTGCCAGATCTCTTCCGTGACGAACGGCATGAAGGGGTGCAGCACGCGCATCAGGGCGTCGAAATAGCCCTTCGTCGCCTCCATCGTCGGGGCGTCGATGGGCTGTCCGTAGGCGGGCTTCGCCATCTCGAGGTACAAGCCGCTGAAATCGTCCCAGAAGAGGCGGTAGGCCTCCTTGAAGGCCTCCGAGATGCGGTATGACTTGAAATCCTCGGCGATCTGGCGCAGCGAGCGGTCCAACGCCTGCCCGAACCACGCCACGGCCAGACGGTTGTTCTCGCTTTGCGCCGCCGCGGCGTCCACCGCCCAGCCGTTCAGGAGGCGGTAGGCGTTCCAGATTTTGTTGCCGAAGTTGCGGCCCTGCTCGCACAGCGCTTCGTCGAACATCACGTCGTTGCCGGCCGACGAGGAGATGAGCATCGCCATACGCACGCCGTCGGCGCCGTACTGGGCAATCAGATCCAGCGGGTCGGGCGAGTTGCCCAGCTGCTTGGACATCTTGCGGCCGATTTTGTCGCGCACGATGCCCGTGAAGTAGACGTTCGAGAAGGGCTTTTCGCCGCGGTATTCGTAGCCGGCCATGATCATGCGGGCCACCCAGAAGAAGATGATGTCGGGACCGGTCACCAGATCGTTGGTGGGGTAGTAGTAGCCGATCTCCCTGTTGTCCGGGAAGCGGATGCCGTCGAACACCGAGATGGGCCACAGCCACGACGAGAACCATGTGTCGAGCACATCCTCGTCCTGTCGCAGGTCCGTCAGTTGCAGCGATGCGTCGCCGCTCTTTGCGCGGGCCTTTTCCAACGCCTCTTCGGCCGTCAGGGCCACCACGAAGCCGCCTTTGGGAAGATAGTACGCCGGAATGCGCTGGCCCCACCACAGCTGGCGCGAGATGCACCAGTCCTTGATGTTCTCCATCCAGTGGCGGTAGGTGTTCTTGTATTTCTCGGGCACGAAACGGATCGCGTCCTCCATCACGGCCTTCGTCGCCGGTTCGGCCAGCTCCTGCATCGAGAGGAACCACTGCATCGAGAGTTTCGGCTCGATGGCCACGCCCGTGCGCTCCGAATAGCCCACGTTGTTGGTGTAATCTTCGGTCTTTTCCAAAAGGCCCGCCGCGTCGAGGTCCTTTTCGATCTGCCGGCGCACGTCGAAACGGTCCTGACCCACGTACATGCCCACCTTGTCGTTGATCGTGCCGTCGTCGTTGAAGATGTCGATGGTCTCCAGCCCGTATTTCTCGCCCAGCATGTAGTCGTTCACGTCGTGGGCCGGAGTCACCTTCAGGGCGCCCGTTCCGAACTCGATGTCGACGTACTCGTCGCGGATCACGGGGATCGACCGTCCCACCAGCGGCACGACGACGCGGGCGTCGGCGGGCAGGGACTTGTAACGCTCGTCATTGGGGTTGACGCACAGCGCCGTATCGCCCAGAATGGTCTCGGGGCGTGTCGTGGCGACGATGATCGCCCGGTCGGTTCCCTCGATCTTGTAGCGCAGGTAGTAGAGCTTGCCGTGCGACTCCTTGAAGACCACCTCCTCGTCCGAAAGGGCCGTCTGCGCCGCGGGGTCCCAGTTGACCATCCTTACGCCGCGGTAGATCTTGCCTTTCTCGTAGAGGTCGCAGAAGACGCGCAGAACGCTCTCCGTGCGGGCTTCGTCCATCGTGAAGCACGTGCGGTCCCAGTCGCACGAGGCGCCCAGCTTGCGCAGCTGTTTGAGAATCACGCCGCCGTATTTCTCCTTCCATTCCCAGGCGTGGCGGAGGAACTCCTCGCGCGTGAGCGACGACTTTTCGATGCCCTTTTCGCGCAGCATCGCCACCACCTTGGCTTCGGTGGCGATCGACGCGTGGTCCATGCCCGGCACCCAGCAGGCGTTCTTTCCCGACATGCGGGCGCGGCGCACCAGCACGTCCTGCAACGTGTTGTTGAGCATGTGCCCCATGTGGAGCATGCCCGTCACGTTGGGGGGAGGGATGACGATCGTGTAAGGCTCCCGCTGGTCGGGTTCCGAGTGGAAAATATGCTGTTCGATCCAGTAGTCGTACCATTTGGATTCGATCTGCTGCGGTGCGTATTTGTCTGCGATTTGCATGGCGCGTTGAATTTTACTTTGTTTTCAGGGATGCAAAGTTATTAACATTCTGTCAAAGATAAAATAAAATTTCTAAAAAATCGTTATCTTTGCACCATTATATATCTGTATATCCTATGAGCAAAAAAGATAAGATCAAAACCATCGAAGTAGACGACGTGAATCTCGTCCCCGAGCTGCTCGACGGCAATCACCGCGTGATCCCCATCGTGACCGGCGGCGACGAGCCTGTGGAGGAGGTCGAAGTGCCCGAAATCATACCCATTCTCACGCTGCGTTCGTCGGTGCTTTTCCCCGGCGCCATCACGCCCATCACGGTGGGCCGCGACAAGAGCATCAACCTCGTGCGCGCCGTGAATGCCGAAGGCGGCATCCTGGGCGCCGTGTTGCAGCGCGAAAGCGACGTCGAGGACCCCGCGCCGGACGACATGTACAAGGTCGGCACGGCCGCGCGGATCATCAAGATCCTCGAAATGCCCAACGGCAACCTCACGGTGATCCTGAACGGCCTGGAGAAGGTCGAGATCACGGAGTACATCACCACCGAACCTTATTTCAAGGCCCGGGTGACGGCCCTGCGCGATTCGACTCCCGATGTGAAGAGCATCGAGTTCGAGGCTCTCGTGGACTCGATCCGCGACGTGGCGCTGAACATCATCAACGTGTCGCCGTCGATGCCCAAGGAGGCGGCTTTCGCCATCAAGAACATCGACTCGAAGCGCGGCATCATCAACTTCATCTGCTCCAACATGGAGCTGACGGACGAAGACCGCCAGTCGCTGCTGGAGGCCCCCGGCCTGCTGGCCCGCGCCCGCAAGCTGCTCGAAATCCTGATCCGCGAGCAGCAGCTGGCCGAGCTGAAGAACCAGATTCAGGAGCGCGTCAAGCAGGAGATCGACAAGCAGCAGCGCGACTACTACCTCCAGCAGCAGATGCGTACGATCCAGGACGAACTGGGCGACGGCGCCGATGCCGACATCGAGAAGATGCGCGAGGAGGCCAAGAAGAAGAACTGGCCCGCGGAGGTGGGCGAAACCTTCGAGAAGGAGTTGCAGAAGGTCGAGCGGCTGAACCCCGCCGTGGCCGAATATTCGGTGCAGATGACCTACCTGCAGCTGCTGCTGGAACTGCCGTGGAACGACGTGACGAAGGACAACCTCGACCTCAAGTGCGCCCGCGAACAGCTCGATCACGACCATTTCGGTCTGGACGAGGTGAAGGAGCGGCTGCTGGAGCACCTGGCCGTCATCAAGCTCAAGGGCGACCTCAAATCGCCGATCCTCTGCCTCTACGGCCCTCCGGGCGTGGGTAAGACCTCGCTGGGCAAGTCGGTGGCCGCGGCGCTGGGCCGCAAGTTCGGCCGTATTTCGCTGGGCGGCCTGCACGACGAGTCGGAGATTCGCGGACACCGCCGCACCTACATCGGCGCCATGCCGGGCCGGATCATCCAGACCATCAAGCGGTGCGGCTCGTCGAACCCCGTCATCATCCTCGACGAGGTGGACAAGGTGACCGTTTCGAACCACGGCGACCCGTCGAGCGCCCTGCTGGAGGTGCTCGATCCGGAGCAGAACACCACGTTCCACGACAACTACCTCGACATGGAGTACGACCTGTCGAAGGTGCTGTTCATCGCCACGGCCAACAACGTGGCCAATATCGCCCCGGCGCTGCGCGACCGCATGGAGATGATCAACATCGCCGGTTACCTCCTGGAGGAGAAGGTGCGCATCGCGCTGGACCACCTGCTGCCCAAGCAGCGCGAGGCCCACGGCATCAAGGAGCAGGAGATGACAATGACCCCGGAGGTCGTCGAGAACGTCATCGCCTGTTATACGCGCGAAGCCGGCGTGCGTTCGTTGGACAAGAATCTGGCGAAGATCGCCCGCGCCCGCGCCAAACAGATCGCTTTCGACGAGGCTTTCGCGCCCGAGATTTCGATGAAGGACGTCGAGAAAATCCTCGGCATGCCCAAGTTCCTCAAGGAGGAGTACGAAGTGGGCGGCATGACGGGCGTCGTGACGGGCCTTGCGTGGACCGAGGTCGGCGGCGACATCCTCTACATCGAGTCGGTGCTGACGCCCGGCAAGGGCAAGGTGAGCCTCACGGGCAACCTGGGCGATGTGATGAAGGAGTCGGCGACGATCGCCCACGAGTGGACGATGGCTCACTACAAGGAGTTGGGCATCGACCCCAAGCTGTTCGAAACGAACGACATCAACATCCACGTTCCCGAGGGTGCGATTCCGAAGGACGGTCCTTCGGCCGGCATCACGATGGTCACTTCGATCGTGTCGAGCTATACGGGCCGCAAGGTGAAGGAGCGTATCGCCATGACGGGCGAGACCACGCTCCGCGGACGGGTGATGCCCGTGGGCGGCGTGAAGGAGAAGATCCTGGCCGCCAAACGCGCCGGCATCACCGAGCTGATCCTCTCGGAGGAGAACCGCAAGGACATCGCCGAGATCAAACCCGAATATATCGCGGGCCTCACGTTCCATTACGTGAAGACCAACGAGGAGGTGTTGCAGCTGGCTCTGGAATAGTTTTTTCGTGATGGCGGCGAACTCTGGCGCTTCCTTCGTCGGCTTCGGCAGCCACATACCCCGTGTATGCTTCTGCCTTGCCGGTTTCACGAAGTCCCGGATTTCATCCGCCCTGACGAAAAAACGGGAGGCTGTAATTATGAATTTTGAATTATGAATTTTTTGGCAATCATCCCCGCGCGCTATGCTTCGACGCGCTTCCCCGGCAAGCCGCTGGCCGTGCTGGGCGGCAAGCCCGTCATCCAGCGGGTCTACGAGCAGGTCGCCGGCGTGCTGGACGACGCCGTGGTGGCCACCGACGACGAGCGCATCCGCGACGCCGTGCGGGCCTTCGGGGGACGGGTCGAAATGACCTCCCCGGACCACCGGAGCGGCACCGACCGCTGTTGGGAGGCCTACTGCAAGCAGGGCCGCGAATACGACGTGGTGGTCAACGTGCAGGGCGACGAACCTTTTATCCATCCTTCGCAGCTGGAGGCCGTGAAACGGTGTTTCGACGATCCCGCGACCGACATCGCCACGCTCGTGAAACCCTTCACCGAGGCCGACGGACTGGCGGCCCTCGAAAATCCCAACTCGCCCAAGGTGGTCCTCGACGCGCAGTCGCGGGCCATCTATTTTTCCCGCTCGGTGATTCCCTACCTGCGGGGCGTTCCGCGCGAAGAGTGGCTCGCGCGCCACACGTTCTACAAGCATATCGGGCTTTACGCCTTTCGCGCCGACGTGCTGCGGGCGGTGACGGCGCTGCCGCAGTCGCCGCTTGAACTGGCCGAATCGCTTGAGCAGCTGCGCTGGCTGGAGAACGGTTACAAGATCGGCGTGGGGATTTCGGAGGTCGAGACCATCGGCATCGACACGCCCGAAGACCTGGAGAAAGCGGAACGCTTCCTCGATTCACAATTCATAATTCACAATTCATAATTATGGGAAGTCTGAAATTTATCGCAGGCCCGTGCGTCATCGAATCGGCCGAACTGCTGGACGCCGTGGGCGAAAGGCTTGCGGCCATCAACCGCACCCTCGGCACGGAAATCATCTTCAAGGCCTCGTTCGACAAGGCCAACCGCACCTCCATATCGTCGTTCCGCGGCCCGGGACTCGAAAAGGGGTTGCAGATGCTTTCGGACGTGCGGGCGAAGTGGGGGCTGCGTCTGCTCACCGACATCCACGAATCGTGGCAGGCCGCACCCGTCGGCGAGGTCGTCGACGTGATCCAGATCCCGGCGTTCCTCTGCCGCCAGACCGATCTGGTGGTCGCCGCAGCCCGGACCGGCAAAACGGTGAATGTCAAGAAGGCCCAGTTCCTTTCGGGCGCGGACATGCGCTATCCCTACGAAAAGGCCCGCGAGGCGGGGGCCGGTGAAATCTGGCTCACCGAGCGCGGCAACTCGTTCGGCTACAACAACCTCGTCGTCGATTTCCGCAATATCCCCGACATGCTCAAAATCGCCCCTACGGTCGTGATGGACTGCACCCACTCGGTGCAGCGCCCCGGCGCGGCGGGCGGCAAGACGGGCGGCAACCGCGAATTCGTGCCCGCCATGGCGCATGCGGCCAAGGCGTTCGGGGCCAACGGTTTCTTTTTCGAAGTGCATCCCGATCCCGACAAGGGGTTGAGCGATGCGGCCAACATGCTGCGGCTCGACGATCTGGAGACCCTTGTGAAAAGCCTGCTGTAAAATACCCATCTAACTCTCGTTAAGCATGACAGATACGACCAAGGCGCAGATTCTGGAGGTTGCCCGCAAGGCGATCCATACCGAAATGCTGTCGCTCAAACGCATGGAAGACACTCTCGGCGACGAGTTTGCCACGGCCGTGGAGATGATCCTCGGAAGCCGCGGCAAGTGTATCGTTACGGGTATGGGCAAGTCGGGCCTCGTGGGGCGCAAGATCGCCGCGACGCTCGCTTCGACCGGAACCCCGAGCTTCTTTCTCCACCCCGGCGAAGCCTTCCACGGCGACCTGGGCATGATTTCGAAGGAGGACATCGTGGTCGCGCTCTCCTATTCGGGCGAGACGGACGAAATCCTTAAGATCGTCCCCTTCATCCACTCCAACGGCAACAAGCTGGTTTCGATGACCGGAAACCCCGACTCGGCGCTGGCCAAGAACTCCGACGTGCATCTCGACGTGGGGGTGAAGGAGGAGGCTTGCATCCTGCATCTCGCGCCCACTTCGTCGACCACGGCGCAGATCGCCATGGGCGACGCGCTGGCCGTGTCGCTGATGCAGATGCGGGGTTTCACGAGCGTCGATTTCGCGCGCCTGCACCCGGGCGGAAGCCTCGGGCGGCGTCTGCTGATGACCGTAGGGAACGTCATGCGCGACCACGATCTGCCCGTCGTGGCGCCCGACTGCCCGGCTGCGGAGATGATCCACGCCATTTCGAAGGGCGGATTGGGGCTGATCGTGATCTGCGAGGGTGAGCGGATCGAGGGCATCGTCACCGACGGCGACGTGCGCCGCGCGATGGAGCGCCTGCGCGGGGAGTTCTTCAATATCAGGGCTTCCGACATCGCCACGCGCAATCCCAAGACCATCTCGCCGGACGAGAAACTGATCGAGGCCGAGAAGATGATGACCCGCAACAAGGTCACCTCGCTGCTCGTGACGGACGCCGCCGGCAAGCTGACCGGAGTGATCCAGATTTACGACATCAAGTTGTAGCAATGCTGCCGGTTTCGGACCGTTTCCGTAAAACGAGGGGAGGTTTTCAAAAACCTCCCCTCGTCTATTTATTTCCTTATGTAGTGCGGCATTTCGTCCGGCAGCTCCATCGAGATTTCCACCAGCCCGCGGATTTCGCCGCGCTCCCTCCACGCCGTCTGGTAGATCATCTTGCGCACGCCCTGCTTTTCGATGGTGTAGGCGTTCGTGCCTCCCGATGCGAGCATGCGGCGGATCGTTTCGCGCGACCGTTCGTTGTGGCAGTCGAACAGGTTCCGGCCGATCAGGTCGCCGTGTTGGGCGAAGGTCGCACGCGCCTTTTCGTTCATGTAGAGGATCACGCCTTCGGTGTCGCACACCGTGACGGCGCAGTCGGCCTCTTCGGCCCAGGGAAGGGCATTTTCCGTTGTCATTGCTGTATTTTTACGAGTTGTTCGCGGTATGCGTTCAGAATGCGCGACTTGGAGATGAATCCCAGGTAGCGGCCCTGCTTGTCCACGACGGGCAGCATCCAGGCGTGCTTGTCCTCGAATTTCTCCATGACGCTCAAAATCGCCTCGTGTTCGATGATCTTGTCCGGCGGCGGAATCATGTAGTCCGAGATCGGGTGCCCGTACTTCTCGTGTTTGAACATGTCCTCGCGCAGGTCGTCCAGCTGCACCACGCCGATCAGCCGGCCGAAGTTGTCGATCACGGGGAAGATGTTGCGGCGGGCCGTCGAAATGATGTGCACGATGTCGCCCAGGGTCATGTTCTCCTTGATGCGCAGGAAATCGGTCTCCATCAGCTCTTCGAGTTTCAGGAAGACGAACACCGACTGGTCCTTGTCGTGGGTCAGCAGTTCGCCCTTCTGGCGCAGCTGCTTGGTGTAGATCGAGTCGGGGTCGAGGTAGTAGTCCACGGCGAACGAGATGCAGGCGGTGATCATCAGCGGGATGAACAGTCCGTAGCCGTTCGAGAGTTCTGCGATCAGGAAGATCGAGGTCAGCGGGGCGTTCATCACCCCCGACATGACGCCCGCCATGCCGACCAGCGTAAACGAGACGATCGACACCTCCCATCCGAACAGCGTGTTGCACACCAGCGCCAGCGAGGCGCCCGTGAAGGCTCCGACGAACAGCGACGGCGCGAACGTACCGCCCACGCCTCCCGCGGCGTTGGTCGTTGACATGGCGATGACTTTGAAGAACATCGTGGCGATGACGAAGAGGATGATCACCCAGTCGATGTCGCGGAAGCGGTAGAAGAGCGAGTTGTTGAACAGCTCCTGCGCGTTGCCGTGCATCAGGGAGGTGAATCCCTCGTAACCCTCGCCGTACAGCGGCGGGAAGACGAAGATCAGGATACCCAGAATCGCACCGCCCCACAGCCATTTCTTGTACTGTTTGTCGATGCTCTTGAAGAAAGCTCCGACCCGCGAGTTCATCGACGTGAAATACCACGCCATCAGCCCGCACAGCACGCCGAGCAGGATGAACAGCGGTATCTGCCACAGCTCGAAGGCGTCCGCGGGGGCCAGCGTCACGGCCAGAATCGGGTCGAAGCCGCGCAGCATGAAGGCCATCGTCGTCGCGGTGATCGAGGCGATCAGCAGCGGGATGACCGACCCGGCGGTGATGTCGAGCATCAGGATTTCCAGCACGAAGACCACGCCCGTGATCGGGGCTTTGAAGATCGCCGCGAGGGCGGCGCCCGCGCCGCAGCACAGCAGCAGCGTCGTGTGTTTGTAGTTGAGGCGCGCCAGCCGTCCGATGTTCGAGCCGATGGCCGCTCCCGTGAGCACGATCGGGGCCTCGGGCCCCACCGAACCGCCGAATCCGATGGTCGTCGCACCGCCCACGATCGAGGTCCAGCAGTTGTGCCGGGCGATGCGCGAATTGCGGCGCGACATGGCGTAGAGGACGCGCGTCACGCCTTCGGAGATGTTGTCGCGGACGATGTATTTGACGAACAGCGTCGCCAGGATGATGCCCACGGCGGGGTAGATCAGGAAGAGGATATGGGCGCTGTCCACCGGGAACCAGCGTATCAGCCCGCTCTTGATGCCGTGCAGCAGCATTTCGAACAGGTAGGTTCCCAGCCCTGCGAGCACACCGACCACCACGGCCAGCAGCATCATGATCTGCTGGTTGGAGAGTCTCCGGGTCAGCCGGAGAAACTCGAGGTAGATGCGGTCGGCGCGGAAGGACATAAAAAGTTAAAAGTGAAAAGTGAAACATTGCGATTGACCGAGACCGGGCGGTTTGATTTCATCCTGTACGATGCCCGGTGTGCAAGTCAAATGCCTTTGATTTTCAATTTTTAATTTTCCGTTTTCAACTTGAAATGCTCGGTCTGGCCGTCGATCAGCTCGCGGTCGTCGAAATAGTTGATTTTCATGGCCGCACGGACATCCGCCAGGGTTTCGGCGGCCGCTGCGCGGGCCTTGGCCGAGCCTTCGCGGAGGATGTCGTACACCTCGCCGATGCGCGTCTCGTAGTGGCGGCGGCGTTCGCGGATCGGGTCGAGCATCTCGTTGAGAATGGCGATCAGCAGGCGTTTCACCTTCACGTCGCCCAGCCCGCCCCGGCGGTAGTGGGCCTTCAGCTCGTCGAGCGAAGCGTATTCGGGCAAATATCTCGAAAAATGCTCGGGGCGGCTGAAAGCGTCGAGGTAGGTGAACACCGTGTTGCCTTCGACCTTGCCCGGGTCCTCCACGCGCAGGTGGTCGGGGTCGGTGTACATGCCCATCACCTTCTTCTTGACCTCCTCGGCCGTGTCCGACAGATAGATGCAGTTATTCAGCGACTTGGACATCTTGGCCTTGCCGTCGGTTCCCGGCAGGCGCATGCAGGCCGCGTTCTCGGGCAGCAGGATTTCCGGCTCGACGAGCGTTTCGCCGTACACCGCGTTGAATTTGTGGACGATTTCGCGCGTCTGCTCGATCATCGGCTCCTGGTCCTCGCCCACGGGCACGGTCGTGGCCCTGAAGGCCGTGATGTCCGACGCCTGGCTGATGGGGTAGGTGAAGAATCCGACGGGAATGCCCTGACGCTGGGTCGTGTCGCCTTCGGCAGCGCCCTCGGCGAATCCGCGCAGGGCGATCTCGGCCTTCACGGTCGGGTTGCGCTGCAAACGCTGCACGGTGACCAGGTTCATGTAGTAGAACGCCAGTTCGCACAGTTCCGCCACCTGCGACTGGATGAAGAGCGTCGATTTCGCGGGGTCGAGACCCACCGAGAGATAGTCCAGCGCCACTTCGATGATATTCTGACGCACCTTTTCCGGGTTGTCGGCATTGTCTGTGAGCGCCTGCGCATCGGCGATCATAATGAATATTTCGTCGAACTCGCCCGAGTTCTGCAGCTCGACGCGGCGGCGGAGCGAACCCACGAAGTGGCCCAGGTGGAGCCGGCCCGTGGGACGGTCGCCGGTAAGGATGATTTTTGCCATATTTTTAGAGAAAGTACATTTTGCAGGCGAAGATACGAAAAACTATGCGGCAATGCGAAAAAGTTGTCCGATATAGATTTTTTTTATATCTTCGCTTTCTCAAATAGACGCCTGTTATGACAATCATCCAACTCGAATATCTGCTGGCCGTGGCCAACTGCGGGAGTTTCTCGCTTGCGGCCGAACACTGTTTTGTGACGCAACCTTCTTTGAGCATGCAGGTTAAGGCGCTTGAAGAGGAGCTTGGCGTGGTGCTTCTGGACCGTTCGAAAAAGCCCGTCATTCCCACCGAGGCGGGCGAGGTGGTGCTGGAACAGGCGCGCGAGACGATCAAGGCGTACAATTACATCAAGGAGGCCGTTTCGGAGCTCAAGGGCGAAACCGCGGGCAAACTGCGGCTGGGCGTCATCCCGACCATCGCGCCCTACCTGCTGCACAAATTCATCCCGGCCTTCGTGCGCGACTACCCGAAGGTCGAGCTGGAAATATCCGAGATGATCACTTCGGACATCGTCGAGGCGCTCAAGCGCGACCGTATCGACGCGGCGCTGGTCGCCAGCGGCACCTGCGGCGAGGGCATCCTCGAGCAGGAGCTTTTCAACGACCGCTTCTACGCTTACGTGTCGCCCGAAAATCCGCTCTATGAGCGGCAGAATATCCGTATCGAGGAGATCGACCTCAAGGACCTGGTGATCTTGAGCCCCGGCAACTGCATGCGCGACCAGATCATCGAACTCTGCCAGGCCCGGCGTTCGATGCCGTCGCACTATTCGTTCGAATCGGGTTCGCTGGATACGCTCATGCGGATCGTCGACTGCACGTCGTGTCTGACGATCATTCCCGAAATGGCCGTCGAATACATCCCCTCGGACCGCCGCGACCGGCTGAAAACCCTTTCGAAAGGGGCTACCTCGCGCAAGATCGCCGTCGCCGTGCGCCGCACCTACGTCAAGAACTCGATCATCCGGGCCTTGACCGAGACCATTCTGGCCAATGTCCCGGGTGCGAAGGCGTAGCTTCCGCTCTCTGAAAGAATGCGCCCGGCCTGCAAAACGCAGGCCGGGCGCATGTCGATTATCCGGTCGGTTATTCCGGAATCGTTACTTTGGTCGCTTTTCCCGTCCAGTCGGCGAAGATTGATTTGCCGTCGGAAAGTTCGACGGAGAGTTTGACGGAAAAGTCCCCGCCGTTTTTGGTCACGTTCAGGGTGCCCGACGTAACGGTGAGTGATGTGTCGGCCTCCCCGACGGATATGTCGATCGATCCTTCGGAGTTGTCGATCTCGAACGATTGGCCCTCGTTCGCCGCGACGATGTCGAGGTAGGGCGCAAGCGTTCCGCTCTTTACGATGGGTTTGGTCAGGTCGACGGTCTTGCCGTAGAGCGATTCCGACAACTCGATCCCGACGTAGAAAGAGGGTTCGCCTGTCGGAGGTTGCGAAAAAACGTCGTTGAGCAAAATGAGGTTGAACGAGGCTTCGTCGCCGTATTCGGACGGGTTGTCGGTGTAAAAGGCGCTTTTGACC
>ENA-UESS01000144-UESS01000144.1-human-gut-metagenome-genome-assembly--contig:-NODE-144-length-27650-cov-8.078156_pt1 | contig 27650 bp, 24 predicted proteins | sample MGYA00243004_ERZ508005 | MGnify/ENA primary metagenome ERZ508005 (study PRJEB26167, sample SAMN06115471) | human gut metagenome | host: Homo sapiens | place: China:Guizhou | collected 2016-06-29...
GAGATGTTCTTGACCGCACCGCCGAAGCCGCCCATCGCATGCCCCTTGAAGTGCGACAGCACCACCGTGAAGTCGTAGCGGGGGTAATGCGAGCCGACGAAGTTCTCTTTCAGGTGTTTTCCGCCTTTCACCGGCAGGCTCACCTCTCCGTCGGCATCCATGATGTCCACCGGGGCGATGGCTGTGAAACCGTGGTCGGCGGCGGCCTTCAGGTGATCCTGCGTGCGTGCGCGTCCGCCGCCGTAGGCGGTGTTGCACTCGACGATCGTGCCGCCGACTTTGGTCACGATATCCTTTATCAGCTCCGGCTTGAGGTAATTATGTCCGCCCGGTTCGCCCGTCGAGAGCTTGACGGCGACCTTACCCGTCGCGGGACGTTCCAGTGCTTCGTAGATGCGCACCATGTTCTGCGGCGTAATCTCGCGGATGAAGTATACTTCGGGGGCTTCGGCCTTTTCGCCGCCCTGAGCCGATCCGCATGCCGTGAAAGGCAGGACCGACAGCAGTGTGATCACATACATTCTATTGATCATGTCGTTTGAATTTATTTGCGTAACAGATAGTTGATAATCAGGTAACCGCCCGCCGCCTGCGCGAGCATGCCGGGAATCCCGATGCGGAAATCCTGCACGGCGGCCGCCGCCGAACCCGTAAAGGCCCATTCGCCCAGCGCACCCGCCGTCTGGTAGAAGAGCACCACGCCCGCCAGCAGCGGCAGCGTAGCGCGCCCGAACCGCCGTGCGGCGAATCCGGCGGCTGCGGCCAGCAGTACGGACTTGAGCAGAATTGCCGGCAATGCCGCGGCGGCGGGCATTCCGAACAGCGCGGAGTTGACCAGCGGCGACAGCACGGCGGTCAGCAGGCCCACGCGCCAGCCGTATTTGTAGGCTCCGACGAGCGTGAAGAAGTAGATCGGCAGCCACCGCAGGCCGCCCTGCGGCACCGAGTGGCAGATTTGGGGCAGGACGATGTTGCCTGCGACGAAGAGCGCCGCCGCGAGGTAGGTTTTCGCATCGCGGTAATCGAGCGAATAGAGTTTTACAGCCGTTGTTTCCATTTTGTCTTTTGTTTGTTCATATTCAAAAACAGTGCTTTTCGTGCGGTTTTTAAAAATCGAGGTTCACACTCCCGAAGAGCGTCGTCCGGGGCATCGGGTTCCGGCGTCGATCCCGTCGCTGCGCCAGCGGAAAATCCCCGTGCCGGGCAGTAGCGAACCCTATCTATTCGTTTCGCTCCTGCATTTTGCGGATGAATCCTTCGATCAGCGGCAGACACTCCTCGGCCGTTTGCGCCTCGGCGCAGAGCTGCTCCACGGGACATATCCCGTCGCCCGCACGGTTGATGATATGGGGCACGGCGACCGTGTAGGCGACCGCTTTTCCCGCGGCGGCGAGCAGGTCGAGGGCCGCACGGCTCACCACGTCGGCGAAAAGCTCCTCCACGCCGCCCAGAATCATCAGCGCCGCCGCGCCTTTGCCGACCACCTTGTCGGCCACGAAAGCCCCGTCGAGCAGCTGCGGCTCCTCGCGCAGCAGCCTGTAGAGGTCCTTCACGCCCCGTTCGCGGAAAATCCGCACCTCGTCCCCGTTGCGGACGACGCACGAACACTTCTCGGCGAACAGCAGTCCGATCGTCTGCTCCTTCTGTTCCTTCGTCATAGCGTATGCCGTTTTTTCGGGTCCGCACCGCTTTTTGCGGTCCGCCCGTAATTCCACATTGCAAAGATATCCGATTTCGCGTTATTGCCGGCTACCCCGATTACGGTTCGTCATACCATTTTTACGGAATCGTACGCCGGCGGCCGCAGAAGGGGTGTTTTCTCCGCCTATATCTGGCGGCCGTTCCCTCTCCTGCCGTTCGTTTCTGCCGTCCCTTTCCGGTTCGGCTTGTGCGTTTGTTGCTGTTCTTGCCGTCTGTTCCTGCTTCTGCTGTTTGTTTCTGTTTCTGCTTCTGCTGTTCGGTCCCGTTTCCGTGTCTGTTTTTGTCCCCACCATCCGCTTTCGCTTCTGCCGTCCGCTTCCGCTTCTGCCGTCCGATCCCGCTTCTGCCGTCCGATCCCGTTCCCGCCGTCCGGTCCCGTCCCCGCCGTCTTTTCCCGCTTGTGCCGTCCGCTTCTCCGGCCCTTTGCTGGGCGACGAAAAAGCCTGCGGCCATAACAGGGCCGCAGGCTTTCCGGAGCAGGCGCTTCTCCCTTTCGGAGAAGTGCTATTCAGCTTCGAGCACGAATACGGCGCTGTCGTAAATTTTGTTCAGATTGGGATTGATGCCCGCATGGTTGAGGTATTCGCCGGTGAAGGTGCCGCCGTCGAACCAGAACCGTTTCTTGTCGACGTTCTGTTCCCTGATCTTGTAGCGGGTCTGCGCGTCGAGTCCGTAAAGCCGGAACTTCGGAACCAGCGTGCGGCTCTGGTAGAGGGTGCAGTAGGTGAACAGCACGGCCTTTTTCTTGTCTTTCGACACGTACATCACCCCGTAGTAGCCCGTATCGTCGTAAGGCGTGCCGATGCGGTAGAGGTCGCCTTCCATGACGATGTCGCGGTATCCCTTGTAGCTCTCGATGGCTTTGCGCGCGAAGGCCTTCTCCTCGGCGTTCATCTGCTTGGGCTGCAACTCCATGCCCAGACGGCCCGCGCAGGCCATGTCGAAGCGGAATTTGATCGGCGTGATGTTGCTGGTCTGGTGGTTGGGCGTGGCCGAGACGTGCGAACCCATGACCGTCGCCGGATAGAACAGGCTGGTGCCGTACTGGATGCGGGCGCGCGAAAGCGCTTCGGTGTTGTCGCTGGTCCACACCTCGTTGAAATACTTCATGGCGCCGTACTCCACGCGGCCGCCGCCCGAAGCGCAGGCTTGGATCAGCACGTCGGGATATTTGGCGCGGATGCGCTCCATGACCTTGTAGAATCCCTGCACATAGTCGATCCAGAAGTGCGACTGCCTGTCTTTGGGCAGGAATTCCGATCCGGCGTTCTCCGCATGGCGGTTGGCGTCCCATTTGATGTAGTCGATGTTGGGCGAGAGCTTCATCGTGTTGTCGAATACCGAGAATACGAAGTCCTGCACCTTGGGGTTGGTCAGGTCCAGCAGCCACTGGTTGCGCATCCGGGGCATTTCGCGGTCGCCCGACCTGACGATCCAGTCAGGATGTTTCTCGGCCAGTTCGCTCTTGGGGTTGACCATCTCCGGCTCGATCCAGATGCCGAATTTCAGCCCTTTGCGGTGTGCGTGCGAAGCGATGTAGTCGATGCCTTCGGGGAGCTTCCTGACATTGACCTGCCAGTCGCCGAGTCCGGCGTTCGCATCGTTGCGCGGATATTTGTTGCCGAACCATCCGTCGTCCAGCACGAACATTTCCAGTCCCATGTCCGCCGCGTCGTCGATCATGTCCGTCAGGGTCTTGGCGTCGAACGTGAAGTAGGCGCCCTCCCAGCTGTTGAGCAGCGTCGGGGCGTACGTATGGCCGTGCCATACGCCGTAGTTGCGCGCCCAGTCGTGCAGGTTGCGGCTCGCGCCGCCTGCGCCCTCGAAGCTGTAGGTGTAGACCATTTCGGGCGTGGTGAACGATTCGCCCTTGGCGAGCGTGTAATCCGAAGCGTAGGGGTTGACTCCCGCGAGGATGTTGAGCACGTTGAATTCATCGAGCTCGAAGTTGAGCCGGAAGTTGCCGCTCCATGCCAGTGCGCCGGCGATCACCTCGCCGTAGTTCTCGTCGAAGGCTTCGCTGTCGAGCGTGATCATGAAGGCCGGGTTCTCGGTGTGCGTCGTGCGCACCAGCTTGCGCGACTCGATGCTCTTCGAACCGTGGGTGAGCAGCGTGTGGTCGGTCTGGCTCTCGCGCGCCCATGAGCCGTAGAGGTGGGTCAGCAGGTAGCTGCGCGCCTTTACGGGCAGCGACGACGAATAGAAGGCGTGCAGCACGGCGTCGCCCTTTTCGCGGTTGCGGATCACGGTGTGGGTCGTGATGACGTTCTCTTTGGCATAGGCCGTATAGACCAGTTCGACGTCCAGCGCCTGATCGGTGTCGGTGAGTTTGACGACCGTTTCGCTGACGTTCTTGTCGGCCAGCGTGCGCGTGGCGTGCGACACGTAACGCAGTTCGGTGTTCATGTCCCCGTCGGCGTGGGTTACGCGCAGCGCGGGTTCGCGGAAGTTGCGGCCGCCCATCGTCGAGTAGGCGAGGTTGTCGGTGCCGTGGTCCGTGCGGCGGTAGCTTTTGATGCCGGCGGCGGGCGATGCGTCGTCGATGCGTCCTCCGAAGTGGTGGAACAGCACTTCGCCGTTCGGAGCGACGCTCATGACCATCGAAAGGTCGTTGGTCCGGATGTTGATGACCTGCGGTTCGGCGGCCTTGGCGCCGGTGCAGACCATGCCCGCGAACAGGGCCGTGAAGAGCGGTTTCAGCAGTTTTTTCATAGGTTTGAGTCGGTTACGTTTAGGATAATGCGTGCACACGCGTACAGCGCATTTTCGTTGTGTGGGGATAAAGTTACGAAAAAATTGCGTTGCGGTCAAAAAACCGCCGCATAATCTTTCGTTGTGAAACTTCCGGCCCGACCGGAACTCTTCCGCTGTTTCGTATCGAATTCCAATGGTCCGCCGTGCACGGCCTGCGCGGTTCCGGTTCCGCCGGGCAATGAAAAATCCCTGCACGGAGACGTGCAGGGATCGTTTCAGGACGGGACCTGTCCTACTTGGTCAGGTATTTTCCCTGTTTTTTGAGGGCGTTGTAAACCGAACCTGCCCAGTAGTTGCGCAGGCCGAAGCCGCCGGGCTTGCCGACCATGTCCATCTGGGTGATTATCTCGTGCGTCGCGGGATCGAACAGCACTGCGGTGTAGTAGCCCAGACCGTTGCCCTTGTCGAGCGTCGTGGCGACCAGCACCAGCCCCTTGTTGCCCGAACCGTTGTCGTAGCGGGCGACGATCTGCGGCAGCTGCGTCTGCCAGTCGGTTGCTGCGCTGCGGGGCGTGAACTGCTCCGCGGCCAGTGCGCCGAGCGATTCGTTGGCCTGCTCTACGCCGGTCGAGAGGATGTCGATGCCGGTGAACCCGGCCACGTCGTATTTCTTCGGTTCGCTCAGGAAGAGCCTGTTGATGGCCTCAAACGCCTTGATGAAGGCGCCCGGCTCCTCGTCGGCGCCCTTGACGTCGACGCAGCTGTAATCCACGCCGTAGAAATCGGCTGCGATCTTCTCTTTTCCCTTCTGGGCGTAGCCGCTGACTGCGACGAGGCACAATGCCATGGCCAGTAACTTTTTCATTGTCGGATTTTTTATTTGGTTTGTTCGCGTAAATCTACGAATTTAATTTGTTTCCGGCTCATCTGGGGCATCTGTTTTTTCGCAATGTACTCCACGGGTTCGAAAACCACCTCCGGGGCGACGCGCACTTTCGAGCGGAACGTGTCCTTTATCTCCTTTTCGAAAGCTTCGTCGCGGCGCGCGCTGCCGATGCGCAGCACGATCTGGTCGGTGCCCAGACTGCCCGTGAAGACCTCGATGATGTAGTTGCTCACGCCCGGAATGTTCTCCAGTATGTCGTACAGCGCGGGCGGATAGAGCGTCGTGCCCTTGAACTTGATCATCTGGCCCTTTCGGCCGATGACCGACGAAAGCCGCATCGTGCCGCGTCCGCAGGCGCACCGCTCCGTGTATCCGATGCAGATGTCGCCCGTGCGGAAGCGCAGCAGCGGCATGCCCCGCACGCCGAGCGTCGTAATGACGACCTCTCCCTCCTCGCCTTCGGCGACGGGGTTGTTCTGCTCGTCGAGCAGCTCCACCAGAATCAGGTCGGCCGGCACGTGGCCGCCGCAGTGGTGCCCGCACTCGGTGATCGAGGTCTGCATCTCGGTCGAAGCGTAGGTCGAGAACAGCTCCAGTTCGGGCCACAGCTCGGTAATCTTGGCCCCCAGCGTGTTGTTGCCGAAGGCGGTGTCGCGCAGCGCTTCGCCGATGCAGATCGCACGGCGCAGCGACGAGCGGCGGTAGTCGATGCCGTGCTCCTCGGCATAGGCGACCAGTTTTGTCAGGAACGACGGCACGACGATGCAGCCCGTGGGACCGATGCGCCGTATGGTGTCCCACTGCAGTTCGGGAATGCCGTTCCCGACGCGGATCACGCCGCACCGGAGCTTCCGCGCGCCCAGAAAATAGGCCAGCCCCGCCATGAAGCGGCGGTCGATGGTGGTCATCAGCTGCAGCACGTCCTCCGGCGTGCATCCCGCCGTGGTGAAGGATTCTGCTTCGTTGTAGGCCAGCCGGTCGAGGTCCTCCTCCGTGAGGGCGAACGTCACCGGGTCGCCGAGCGTTCCCGAAGTGGTCACGTAGTCGATGATGCGGCTGCGGGGTACGCAGATGAAATCCTGCGGGTGGAGCTGCAGGTCGGTCTTGGTGGTCACCGGCAGCCGCCGCAGGTCCTCCTGCGTGCGGATGTCGCCCGGACGCGCGCCGCAGTGGTCGAACATGCGCCGGTAGTAGGGTGAATTTTCGTACAGATAGGCGATCTCTTCGCGCAGGCGTTCCTGCTGGAACGCGGCGATCGCATCCGCCGATGCGAATTGTATTTCCGGATTTCTTATCATGGCTTGCATTCCGATTTTAGTCTTTCAACCGCTTCCCGCTCGTCGGCGCGCGGGATTCCGCTCTGCAGCGCCTTGTCGAAGCATTGCGCCGCCCGGACGTCGTCGCCCTGCGAGCGGTAGTATTCTCCCAGCAGTTTCCATGTGTGGAAATTCTGCGGATTGGTCCGTTCGAAACGGTCGAGCGTCGCGGCGTCGGCGGCGGTCTCTTCCCGCATGGCTTTGCGGATTTCTCCGCCCAGCCGCCTGTATGCCACCACGCGCGGATAGTCGTGTGCGAGGTAGGCCGTGTCGGCGGCTATCTCCTGCGCCGCGTCGCAAAGCTCTCCGGCCGGATCGGGATCGCGCATGACGGCTCCCAGATCGTAGCAGATATAGGGGCCGCCCTGCCACGGCGAGGTCGAAACCCACATTTTCAACGCCGAGGGCCGGAATACCACCGAGTGGTGGGCGATCGACTGGTTGACCGAGCAGTCGTTTCCGACGCCGATGTCCGTGCCGTCTTCGCCCCGCTGGTCGCGCAGCATGGCCACGGCCGCCTGAGGTGTGAGCGGCGCGTTTGCCGCCGTCAGCTCCTCCAGCCGTGCGAAGCGGCAGGGGCTGTCCGTTCGGGCGAGGTTTTCGAGGTTGTGTTCGTCGCCGGCCAGTTCGGCCGACTGGTAATGGTTCGTGCAGACGAGGTATTCGCCGCCGCTTTCGTACAGGGCGGTTTTGCGGGGCGTTTTCTCGATGATCGCGGCCCTTCCGTCGCGCGCCGAGGCGACGAGCAACGATTCGCTGACGAAGGTGTCGCGGCGGCGGGCGATTTCGAGGGCTTCGCCGATCGTGGCCGCGTGCTGCAGGATTTCGCGCGCGAGGATCGAAATCGGTGTCGCCGCCGAGAGCGGGACGGGACCTTTGGCGGCGTTGATCGTCACGGTCAGCCCCTTGTCGTTCATGCCCGACAGTACGCCGATCATCCCGGCCCAGCCGATGCTGACGAAGGGGTGCCCGGCCTGCGGACGGCAGAAGGTGACGATTTTGTGGCGGGCGAAGTCGTCGCCCATGTAGAAGTCGAAATTGCGGCCTACCACCAGCTCCCCGTCGGCGCTCATGCCGCCCCATGCCGCGAACGAACTGCATCCGACGAGCATGTACTGGCTCATGGCGTGCCCGATGTCGTGCGCCGCATGGTAGTTGAGCTGACGCTCGTAAGGGGTGCCTATGGCGTCGAAGTCGTGCGAGCAGTAGAGCGACCGGGCGTATATCTCGCGCCGGTACTCTTCGGGGACGTGCCGTCCCAGATTGCGGTTGAAGATCACGATCATGCCCCGCAGGAACTTCAGGTAGCCGTCCGAAGGGATGAATTGGCGGATCTGGTCCACGAAAACCTGCTCCTGATAGCGCATCAGCCCGGCCGTGAGCGCTCCCGCCGCCGCTCCCGACTCTTCGGGCGACCCGGCCGTGTAAAGCTCCCAGAGACCGTATCTGTTATGGCGCAGGAAACTTCCGCGGCACGAGGTGTAGCCGCCGTGGTCCGCGACGCGGTAAGCCGCCGTGTCTACGGTCATCGCGGGCGGCTCCATGTCGGCCGTGAGGTAGAGTCCCCAGAGGAACGTCGCCGCCAGCAGCGGAAGCGCAAGGAGCGTGATGAGCGTGTATTTGAGAAATCGTTTCATGCGTTGCCTATTTTTTTAGCCAGATATTCCGTGCCCAGCAGCTCGGCGCAGGTCGCCGCCGCCGAGAGCGTCACCCCGATCGCGCCGTGAACCGTCAGGTTCTGTCCCGTGAGCAGCAGGTTCTCGAATTTCGTCCGTACGGGGATGCAGGTCGCCATGACGTTGCGGCAGTCTTTCTGCAGGCCGTAGGCAGCCCCGTGGGGGATTCCGGTGTAATGGCGGTAGGTGAGGGGCGTGGCCGCGTACGTTTGTTCGATCGCCGCCCGCAGGCCGGGCAGCCGCTCGCAGACGAATTCCGTCAGATGCTGCGCGACGGCCGTTTTCAGGGCCGTATACGCTTCGGGACGGCGGCCCGGCGCCGATCCGCTCCATGCCGACCAGATGTCGGTGGCGATCGGGGCCATCAGCGTCACCACCTCGCTCCACGCCGGATCGGCGCACGGCGGCTGCGCGCTGAACAATACCATTTTCGGACGCATGGCCTCCGTGTCGAAGAGCGTGTCCCAGACGTCTCCGCCCTCGGCGTAATAATAGAGGTTGCGGTTGATATAGGGAAAACTTTGCGGCCGGAGCAGCAGATACACCGAGAAAAGGCCGTACGTGCCCGGCATGCCGGCCATCCGGTCGCGGAACGCACGGCGGAGCACCGGCGTCGGCCCGATCAGGCCGAACGTCGCCGCGGGATGGATGGCCGAAATGACGCTCTTCGCCCGCAGTATCCTGCCGTCGGCGAGTTCCACGCCCGTGATGCGTCTGCCTTCGGTGTGGAGCGCGTTTGCCCGGCATCCGGTGAGGATCGTGCCGCCGTGCTCGCGGATTTTGGCCGCCAGCGCGTCGGCGATATGCTGCGTCCCGCCGGCGAAGCGGCAGGCGCCTTCGATGTTCGAATGGTTTATCATGGCGTGGTGGTAGAGCGGCGAACGCTCCCGCACGCCGCCGTAGAGGGGGTTGGTCCCGGCCAGGACGCTGCGCAGCAGCGGGTCGGCGACGCATTCGCCGATGAACTCCGCCGCCGATGCGCCGAGGTATTTCACCCCGCCGGACGACAGCCGTCCCGAACGGTGCACTTCGACGCCTATGCTGTCTCCTATCTCCCTGATTTTGTCGCAGTAGCGGGCGATTCCCGCCGCTTCGCGCGGGAAGAGGGAGGTCAGGTGCCGCCGGAACTCGTCGTAGCCGTGCATGTAGGCGAACTCTCCGGCTCCGCCCGGCGATACGATGTCGAACGCTTCGTCGAGCGGCCGTATTTCGAGCGAATCCCCGATGTCGAAATAGTCGAAATAGCGGCGCATGATGCCGCCCTGCTGCATGCTGCCCACGTAGTGCATCCCCGTGTCGATGAAATGGCCGCGGCGGCGGAACGACTGCAGGCAGCCGCCGGGGACCGCCGCCTGTTCGACTACGCAGACGCCCATCCCTTCGCGGCTCAGCATGACGCCGCATTCCAGTCCGCCCAGCCCGCTGCCGATGACGATTATGTCGAACTCCTCCTGCATCTTATTCCGGTCGGGTCAGTATGTAAACCGTATTCGACGTGTGCGCGTCCGTGTGCGCCGCGTGGATCTCCAGCCCCAGCCTGCGGGCCGTCTGCTGCAGTTCCGGCGTCGAGGTGAAGTGCAGTTCGCCGTCTGTCTTGTTGAATCCGACGATCTTCGTGGACCACACTTCGGTCATGGCCGTGGTCTTGTGCCGTTCGGCCTTCCCCGCGTCGCCGTCGCGGATGATGATCCGCCCGCCCGCCTTGAGCCGCGCCGCACAGCGTGCGATCAGTCCGCGCTGCTCTTCGGGCTGCATGTAGTGCAGTACGTCGAGCAGCAGGAACGCATCGGCTTCGGGCAGCTCCGCCGTGCGCAGGTCGGCGTGGACGAACTCCGTTTCGGGCCGCCGCAGGAAACTGTGCCGCGCCGTTTCGATCTTCTCCGCGTCGTAATCCACGCCCACGATGCGGCGGCGGTCCGAGAGCATGGCGAGCATGTAGCTCAGCGGTCCGTATCCGCAGCCGAGGTCCACGACGGTCCCTTCGCGCGGCACGATGCGGTCGAAGAGCGTGTAGCACTTCTCCAGCCGTATCTTGACCCGCATGTACCACTCCAGCACGGGGCCTTTGTAGGTGTAGCTCTTGATGAGCATGTCGCGGAAATAGGGGTTGCAGGGCCGGTTGTAGGTCTCGTAGAGTTTGCGGTACTCCCGGCGCATCTGGCGGCATGCGGACTTGGCCTGCGCGGAGTAGTCCGCGGGGTCGCCGCAGGCCGTGCGCGGCAGGATGCGGCTCACGACCAGTCCGTGCTTGATGTAGATGGGCTGGCGTTTGGACGAGATCATGCCGTTGCCGTAGAGGCATATCGGCAGGATGTCCAGTCCTAATTCCGCCGCGAGGTAGAAGGCGCCCTTGTGGAAACGCTTGATCCTGCCGTCGGCCGAGCGCGTGCCTTCGGGGAAGACGATGACGCTGTAACCCTCTGCGACCTTCTGCGCGAGCGCGGGAGCGAGGCGTTCGTACCCGTCCGCGGCGTGGTAGAAGCCCAGATAGCGGACGATGCGCCCGAAGACCGGCGAACGCCACACCCAGCCGTTGGTCACCATCACCGCCTTGGGGCAGATGCTCAGCAGTACGAGGATGTCGATGAACGACTGGTGGTTGGCGATCACCACCGCCGGTTCGGCGAACGTCTCGCCCGTGTCGTTCAGGCGGATGGTTTTGGTGGTGACCATCGCCCGCAGGAATCCCCGCGTCATGTGGTGGATCGACCACTGCACGATGCGCTGCTTGCGTCGTCGCGCCATCGGCAGCGGCCAGAGCGTGAAGATCAGCGCCTGCAGCAGCTGGCATCCCGTCACGAACAGCCCGAATGCGTAGAGGGTGTTGATGAGGCTGCCCAGCGTGTAGGGCGCGCCGCCTTTTTCGGTCTGCGACGAGATGAGCATCCGGAACAGCACGGGCTGTACGGTGTAGGATACCAGCACCACGGCGACGATGCCGAAGAGCGAGATCAGCGCCAACGAATGGAGCGCCGGATGCCGCGCGAAGATCAGCGCTCCGAGTCCCACGACGACCGTGAAGGCCGAGAAGAAGATGGCCGTCTTGTGCGTGTCGAGCATCCTGCGCCCGGTTTTGTATTCGCTCAGCAGGCCGTCCATGATGAAGATGCTGAAGTCGTCGCCGATGCCGAATATGAAGGTCGAGAGGATGATCGTCACGATGTTGAACTCGATGCCCAGCATGGCCATCAGTCCGAGGATGATGACCCACCCGACGGCCATCGGCAGTAGCGACATGAGCGTCAATTCGATCCGGCCGTAGCAGAGGAACAGCGCCGCGGTGACCAGTATCGACGAGATCGAGAGTATCAGGTAGAAGTTGCGGTTCACGCTCCGCGCCATTTTCCCGGCGTAGAACGCCCGGTCGGCGGCTACGATGTCGTCCGTCGCCGAGAACGCCGCGTATACCTCGTGCTTGCAGCTGTCAGCCAGCGTCACATGGCTCAGGAAGATGGGGGACTTCTCCTGCCCGTCGATCCACTCGCGGAATACCTCGCGCGCCGCCGCGGACGCGTAGTCGAGCGGGCCGTACTCCTTTTCGGCCAGCTTCAGCGCGCCGTCGAACGCGCCGTCGGCGAAGCCGTAGCGTTTTTCCGCCTCCCGAATCCCCGCGCGCACCGCTTCCCGCCGCTGCGGAGTCCAGAACCGGCGCCACCGCTCCAGCCGCCGCTGCTGTTCGGCGCTGTCTACCACGAACGATGCGATGCCGGCGTGGGAGTCGATTTTCCCGGCCTGTTTGAGCGAGTCGAGCCGCCGGCCCATGCGCAGGTAGCTCGCGACGGCTTCGCCCGGCGTGTCGGCCGTGGTGATGAAGAGCACCTTCGACCGTTCGCCGTCTTCGTCGGTCAGCCTGCTCAGCCGCTGCTGCGCGGCGGCCAGCCGGGGCGGGTCGTAGTTCAGGTGCATCATGTCGCTGTCAAAGCCGATGCGGTTGAAGAAGAAGAGACATATGAACGTGAGCAGCAGGATCGCCGCCACCAGCGGGCGGTTCCGGTCGGGACGCATTCCCGTGAGCCGCTCCACCCGTTCCAGCACGGCGGACCCCCCCCCGCGTTTCTCCTTACGGATCAGGTGGGGAAGCAGCACCAGACTGAAAAGCGTCGTTCCGACCAGCGTCAGCGATGCGAACAGTCCGAAGTCGCGCAGCAGCTGCGAATCGGTGAAGAGCAGTCCCGCGAAGGCGCCGATGGTCGTTATGCTGCCGATGGTCAGCGGATAGGCCAGATCGCGGATGATCTGCCGCGGGTCGTGGCAGTGGTTCGCATGGCAGAGTATGTGGATCGAATAGCTCAGCGCGATGCCCATTACGACGGTTCCCGCACCTACGGCGATCGACGAAATCGTATGACACGTCAGCGACATGATCGCCAGCGCGAACAGCGCGCCGAGCGCCACGGGAATCAGGGCCAGCAGGACCGCGAACTTGTTGCGGAACGAGAGGGTGATGAACGCCACGATGATAAGGATGGCGACGTTGAGCGTCAGCATCATGTCGCGCTTGATCTGGCGGGCGTTGTAGGCCGCCACGGCGGGTCCGCCGTAATAGTCCGCCGTGATTCCTGCGGCGGCGTATTCGGCGTTCAGCCCCTCCAGCGCCGACTCGATCCGCTCGATCAGCCGGTCGCCGACGCCCGTGTCGCCGCTCTGGTAGTGCGGTGATATGAAGACCAGCAGCGTGGTCATGTCCTTCGAGAAGAGGTAGTCGTCGCAGAGCGTGTAGCTGCCTCCGATGTTCAGCTCCTGCAGCTTGCCCAGCGCGCCGAACGACAGCCCCAGCGGATCGTCGTAGATATATTCGTCGATGAATCCCCCGACGGGCGACAGCAGGCGGCGGTAGTTGCCCTCCATCGCCTGCGCGATGCCCCGCGGGGTGACGAGCGTGTCCATGCGGGCGTAATCCGCTTCCGAAAGCAGCAGCGGCAGGTTGCCCTGCAGGAACGACCGCATGCCGTCCGCCAGTTCGCTGCCGAAGGTCGCTTCGACTTCGGCATAACGCCTGAAGAGCGTGTCGGCGTTGAGCCGCGCGGCCAGCGAATCGGCGCAGGCCATCATCTCGTCGGTCTTGTCGGCCGCATCCTCGCCGGCATTTATCATTACGGCGATCTTGTCCTTGATCTTCAGGTTCGAGAACGCCGCGGCCGCCTTCCGCTCCCCGTCGGGGAAGAATCCGGTGATGTTCTCGCTGAACCGCAGCCGCAGTGCGGCTGAGGCCATCGCCACGACCAGCACTCCCAGCAGCGCATAGAGCAGTGCGCGGCGGGATTCGAAGAAGTCGTACAGGGCGATGAAGAACTTATTCATGGCGGGGCGTGCGTTTACAGAAGACGAGCAGGGCGTAGCTGACCGCCGCGGCCGCGACCGCGCATACGGCGGCCATGACGAAACTGCCCACGACGTACTGGAACATGTCGGCGGCCGCCCTTTCGAGCGTGATGTCCGACAGCGACAGCGGCATTCCGCGCCGCAGTACCTGCGCGCCGGTCCAGTAGCTGCCGTAGAGGATGAAGGGGATCATCGGCGGGATGCTGATGTTCGAACTGAGGATCGCCACGGCCTTGTTGAGCCGTGTGAAGTGGGCCGTAACCCCCGCCGCGATCATCTGGTAGCCCCACAGCGGGGCGATGCCGAAGAAGATCCCCAGCCCGATCGAGGCGGCCAGCTGCGGATTCGAATCCCGCGAACGGGTGATGTTGTCCGTCACGAAACGGCGGATATTCTCTTTGGTGAGCGATCGCAGGAATCGCCACGGGTAGTAGAACAACAGGGCGCCCAGCACGAGGAACGTGTTGAGGATGCTGATGCGCGTGAAGTCCTTGCCCGGCCGGAAGTGCGTTACGCGTTCGCTCTTTTCGGGGTAGAAGACGTTGACGGGGATGTTGCGCACGGCGATTCCCCGCCATGCGGCCCGCACCAGCACCTCGACTTCGAATTCGTAGCGGCGCGTCAGGAACCGCATGCCTTTCATCCGCCGTACGGGATAGAGCCGGAATCCCGACTGGGTGTCGTCGAGCCGCATGCCGGTCTCGACGCGGAACCAGAAGTTCGAGAATTTGTTGGCGAAGGTGTTTTTGCCCGGCATGTTGTCCGAGCGGAGGTTCCGGGCGCCTACCAGCAGCGCGTCGGGCGTCTTTTCGATCTCTTCGACGAACTTCGGGATGTCCGACGCGAAGTGCTGTCCGTCCGAGTCGATCGTTATCATGTAGCGGTAGCCGTGTTCGCCCGCATGGCGCAGCGCTCGGCGTATGGCGTATCCCTTGCCGCGGTTCGGGGCGTAAGAGATGGTCTCGACGCCCTCGGCGGCCAGTATCTGCGCCGTCGAATCGGTCGAGCCGTCGTTTACGACCAGCACGTGCGCGCAGTAGCGGCGCACGTCGGCGATCACGCGGGCGACGGTTTTTTCGTTGTTGTAGGTCGGAATCACCGCCAGTATGTCGTTCCGGTCGTTCGTCATGGTTCGGGGGTGGCGGTCGCCTTGAGTTTGAGGACCGTTTTTTCGTTGTTCGTGACGACGCAGGTCACTTTTTTCGCCGCCGTGCCGTCGTCTGCGAGGCGGATGTCTATGTCGAGCAGAGTGTCCGCCTGCGGAACGATCATGCCGAGGAACTTGCATTCGCGGATCGCCGTGAAGCGGTGCCTGCGTCCCGTGCCGCGCTCCAGACACTCCCGGACGATCTGCAGCGTGCAGACGCCCGGCAGCACGGGGTTGCCGGGGAAGTGCCCTGCGTAGACCGGATGCGCCGCATCGAGCCGGACCCGGAACGCGAGCCGGTCCTCTGCCGAGAGGTAGTTGTCTATGTCGCTGAAGAGTTTCTGCATCTGAGTCGGGATCGGAGGTCAGGGGTTGAATTTCGCGGGATCGACCGCGAGGTTGAATCGTTTGTCGCGGAACTCGTAGACCGAATGTCCGCCTTCGGTTTCGTTCAGCTCCATCCGGTCGAGCGTCATGTTCTCCAAGTCGAAGCGGAGCGTGATCGAGTCGATGTATTTGCGGGCGCGGCGCGACAGCGGGACCATCCGTACGGTCCCCGCGCCCTCCGTTTCGTCGTAGCCGATCTGCCACCCCTCGCCGAACTGCGAGAGGTCGCCCGTCATGCTGGCGCGGATCATCAGCGCGACCTGCTGCAGCATGGGATTGGCCGAGGTGGCTGTTTCGGTCACCTGCCCGGCGGTCCTGAGGATGATGCGGTCGTCGCGGATGATGACCTTGTCGCCCGCAGGCACGGTGTATTCGAGCGCCATGGCTTTGGCGTTGTCGTAGTAGAAACGGCCTTTTAGCTCGATTTCGCCCTTCATCCGGCGCACCTGCCGGTGCTGCGTGAAGTCGCACTGAATGGTCTTGTTCTCACGGCTGGCTTGGGCGAGCCGCTCCCGGAACGAGTCGGGCAGCTGTCCTTGGGCCGTCAGCGCCGACAGCAGCGCGAGGGGAATTAGCAGGGAGGTTATTTTCATGGTTTTTCGATTTTAAACAGTTCGCATACGGTCGCCGTGCCGTAGCCGCGCCGCTTCAGGTCGTCGAGAACCAGCCGTAGCAGCCGATCCGCGCCGGGACGGTCGTCGTGCAGCAGGATCACCTTGCCGTCGCCCAGCTGGCGGGCTATGCGCTCCGCCACGGCTTCGCGGCTGCGGTGCAGAAGCGTGTCGAACGAGCGGACGCTCCACCCGATGCAGCGGCTCTGCGTCCGCTTCACGGCTTGCGCTACCATCGGGTTGGTGACTCCGAACGGCGGCCGGAAAAGGTGCGTCTCCACGCCGGCGATCCGCTGGAGCGACTCCCTGCACCGCAGGATGTCGGCCGTCATCGCCCGGCTGCTCCGCATCGGGAATCCGGCTGCGTGCTCCCAAGTGTGTATGCCTGTGTCGTGCCCTTCAGCGGCGATGCGGCGCACCAGTTCCGGATGGCGCTCGGCCTTGGCGCCGACGAGGAAGAACGTCGCTCTTACGCCCCTCTCCCGGAGCAGGTCCAGCACGCGGGGCGTTATCTCCGGGTCCGGTCCGTCGTCGAACGTCAGCGCGACGACCCGTCCCGCGGCCCGGTTGCGGCACAGCGTGCGGACGTACGCCCCCAGCCGTATCTGGTAGGAGCAGTAGAACAGGACGAATCCCGCGGCGATTATGACGGTGGCTACATACATGTCAGTTCCATGGCCGATTCGGTGCGGCCCGAAAAGTCGTTGTAAAGCGTGATCTTATGCCCGGCGTTCTCCGCGACCGCCTGCCGGAATACCTCGGCGATCGCTGTAAAATGCGGCTTGACGCCGGTTTGCGAAGCCCGTATCGCCCGGCCTTCGGACGCTTCTGCGCCGGCTTGCCCGATGCAGGCGTTTTCGTTTCCAGATGCCTTTCCGCAGGAGTTTTCCGTATGGTCCTTTTCCCTGCCGCTCTCTCTTTCGTATCTCTTTTCGCAGGTCGCTCTTGCGTATGCTTTTCCGCTGGCTTCGCCTTCGTGTGCTTCCCCGTCGGGGTTTCCTTTGTGTGCTTGCCCGCCGGGTTCTTCGGCGCGGGGCTTCTCTTCTCCGTCTGTTTCTCCGGCCGCCGGATATCCGCCGTCCGCTGCCGGAGTCTCGGCCGGGATGCGGATTCCCGTGATTTCGGCGACCGAACAGTCGAACCGCTCGGCCGTCAGCACGAAGAATACCGACGATTCGCCCCATCTCCCCTCCTGTGCGACGCGGAGCCGCTGCAGAACCTTCTCGACCGAGGGCGTCGTCTCGTCGAATGCGCCGACCAGCACGGCCTGCGACCAGCCCGCGCCGATGCGCAGTGCGGCGTCCGTAAGCGCGTTTTCGAAACTCGTCCAGCGGTGGGCGTAGGTGGTGTTGTAACAGTGCAGTCCGCGCAGCAGGGCGATCTGCGCGCCGACCGTGTTGAAGGTCGACTGGATGAACGGCGTGGGGTTGAGCATCGTCTCATCGCCTGCGATCAGCCCGTCGAGGAATTTCTCGCTGTCAGCGATGCATCCCAGTCCCGTCGCGGTGATTATCGCGTCGATCGGCGCCCGTGCGCCGAATTCCAGCAGCGATTCGATGCCGGCGGCCACGCCCGACTTCACGACGCGGCTCATCCGCCGCCGCAGATTCATTTCGGGAATCAGGACCTTGATGTCGCTGCGCAGCTCCGCGCCCGATGTTATGCAATTGACGTATGCCTTCATTTTGCGAATATCAGAGTGGAACAGTTTCCGCCGAATCCGAACGAATTGGACAGCACCGAATTTACGGCTGCGGATTCCGTCTCCGCGACGGGCCGCAGCCCCAGCTCCGGAATCGGCTCCGCGAATCCGGAATTGCCGTAGCGCAGTCCGTGTTCGATGGCTAGCGCTGACAGCACGGCTTCGATGCCGCCGGCCGCGGCCAGCGCGTGCCCGGTGAAGCCCTTCGTCGAACTGAACGGCGGCACCTGCTCGCCGAACAGCCGCCGCAGGGCGGTGCCTTCGGTCAGGTCGTTGTTCGGCGTCGCCGTGCCGTGTGCGTTGATGTAGTCCACGCGCTCCAGCCCGCTTCGGGCCAGCGCTTCGGCCATGGCGCGGTACGCCCCCTCGCCCGTCTCGGACGAAGCGGTCTGGTGGTGGGCGTCGTTGGCGTTGGCATACCCCGCAAGGCGGCAGTAGGAGTGCATGCCCGGCGCTTCGCGCGCAAGGACGACATATCCCGCCCCTTCGCCCAGATTCAGTCCTGCGCGTGTGGCGTCGAACGGGCGGCACCGCTTTCGGTCGAGAATCGAGAGCGAGTTGAATCCGTTGAGCGTGAAGCGGCACAGCGCGTCGGTGCCTCCGGCCACCACGTAGTCGGCCATGTCGTTTTCGAGCAGCAGCGCGCCGGTGATGACGGCGTTCGCGGCCGACGAGCAGGCCGTGCTGACGGTCGCCGTGTAACCCGTGATGCCGCAGTACTCCGCGATCCGGCGGGTGCTGTCGGCGCAGTCGTGCCCCGCCACTGAGCGCAGGCGTCCTCTGCCGTTGTCCGACCTGAAGGCGCGGTAGAAATTCTCCGTGAGGTCCATGCCGCCGACCGAGGTCCCCGAAACGAGTGCCACGCGCGCCGCGGCGGGAATCGCCGCATCGGCCACGGCCTGCGCCGCGGCGATCATCCCCAGCAGGGCCGTGCGCGAAGGGGTCTCGCGCGCCGGGATGCCGAGCAGTTCGCCGAGCGCCCGGTTGTCGTGCCGGACCTCGCCGACGGGCACGTCAACGGCCGAACGGAAAAGCGTCAGCTTCCCGATCCCGCTGCGTCCGGCCCGCAGGGCCGCCAGCGTCTCCCCGGCCCCGTTGCCGAGTGCCGAGATGATCCCTATGCCCCGGACGGCTATGTTCATTTGCGGTTTTTACGGATATAGTCGGCCAGCGTGGCGACCGAGTGGAATATCGGTTTGGCTTCGGCCGGGTTGGCCAGCCGGATGCCGTAGTGTTTTTCGAGCAGGAGCGTGATTTCGAGGGCGTCGATCGAATCCAGTCCGAGTCCTTCGCCGAACAGCGGCGCGTCGGTGGCGATCTCTTCGGCGGTGATCTCCTCCAGATTCAGCGCTTCGATAATCTGCTGTTTGAGTTGCAGTTCCAGATTTTCCATCGTATCTATTCGAGTTTTTCGGTTAATGTCAGTTCACAGTCGTACTCCCCGCCGCAGAGTTCGCACCAGCCCCACACGACGGCGTCCATGCGTCCTTGGGCGATCAGTCCTTCGGCGTATTTCCGGATAAAGTTACAGCTTTTGTCGGGGAACGCAAAAAAAGTGCTCTCGCCTTTCAGCCCGTGCTTGATCGCGATCTGCCCCAGCATGATGTTCGGGAGCGTGTAGACGAACACCGCCGGAGAGGCCCCGCCCCCGTCGTCGGCGTCGATGACGGCCTGATGGCGCATGTCGCTGTCGAGCGATGCGCTGCGGTTGGCCAGCACCACGCCGATCCGTTCGGCCGGGCAGTCGGGCCGTCGCTCGGCCAGCAGTTCGCACGATGCGACGTATGCCAGCTTGCAGAGGTCGTCCATCTTCGAAAACTTCATGTTCGGGTCTGCCAGCGCGCGGTATCTCTCGCGGATGAAGACGCCGAACGGCACCTCCGGATGCCGCGTTATGGCCACGTGCGCCGTGTCGCGGGCGGCGCGTATCCGTCCGGCCTCGCTGCAGCCTGCCTGCCCGGCGTTTGTTATGACGTTGTTTCCGTTCGCTGCGGCGCACTCTTTCTGTCCGACGTTCGCTGCGGCGCTGCTTTCGTCCGCTCCGGTGAATCCGGGTTGTCCGCCGGCTGTTTCCTGCCTGCGTTTGTTTTGAGCGTCGTCCCGGTCGGTTTCGGCGCCGTTTGTCCCGTCCTGACGGGCGGGATTTTCTCCGTCGCAGTATCGTCCGCCGAAAACGTCGCTTCGCTCCGCCGCGGCATTCTCCTCCGTGCTGCCCGTCTCGTCCGTGCCGTATGCGTTCCGGCCCGTCCCGCGCCGGAATACCGCCGCGGCGTTGCAGCCGCCGAATCCCGATGCCGTTTTCAGCGCGGCGTCCGTCCGGGTCGTGCGGTGTTCGGCGCTTATGTTCAGCGGATAGGGCACCCCGCACTCCGCATAGCCTTTGACGCCGAAGACGCTCCCTTCGGCCAGTCCGTGCACCGTGACGATGCTTTCGATGACGCCCGAAGCGCCGAGCGTATGCCCGAAATAGGGTTTCAGCGAGTTGCAGGGCGTGCCGCACAGTCCTGCGAGATGCAGCGCCCGGCTCTCCATCTCGTCGTTGTAGAGCGTCGCCGTGCCGTGGGGATTGACCATGCCGATCGCTGCGGCGCCGAGCGACGCTTCGCGGAGCGCCGCGCCGATTGCGAACGCGAGTCCGTCGCCCGTGCGCGACGGAGCCGATATGTGGTTCGCGTCGTTGGAGATGCCGCCTCCCGCCACGGTGACGCCCGTGGCCGAAAGCTCTCGATCGGTCGTGAGCAGCACCGCGCCGCCGGCTTCGCCCAGCGTCAGCCCGTCGCGCGCCGCGTCGTAGGGGCGGCAGAGCGCGGGACTTACCGATTTGAAGGCGTTGAATCCGCTGACGATGAAATCGCACAGCAGGTCGAATCCCGCGACGAAGACATGGTCGTACTCGCCGCTGCGGATCAGCCGCGACGCGACGACGATGGCCGACACGCCCGAAATGCAGGCGTTCGAGATCACCAGCGGCCGGTTCGCCGCCCCGAAATGCCTTCCGACGACCTGCGCCGTGTCGTTCAGGTCGCATTTCGCCGGATCGCCGTTCAGCAGGCCGATGTTGCCTTTGGTCGTGGAGAGCAGGATGAGCGTCCGTTCGTCTGCGGGCGACACGCCCGATCGGGCGATCACCTCGCCGAGCGTCAGCAGCGCCAGTCGTTCCGCGGGCGTGTATTCCGCCACTGCCCGCTCCGCTGCCAGCTGCGCAAACCGTTCCGGGGCGATCCGGCAGACGGGCGTGCCGTCGTGCCATGCCGAGAGATTCGTCCTCCCGGCGCGCACGGCCTCCATATTCTCCCGCGTGCCGAATCCGAGCGCTGACAGGATGCTGTCGGGTCCCCACCAGACCGCTACTTCACGTCCCATCTCTCCTTCCATTTGCGGTAGAACTCCGGCGCGAGCAGCTGCAGCTCGCCGCGGGCGTCGAGAAACACCTGCGTCGAGCTTCCCTCGGCGACGATTTCGCCGTCGGTGGCGCTGCGGATCGTGTATTCGAAACATATTTTCGCCGCTTCGGTGGCGATATAGCGGGTCTCGACCACGGCGGTGTCGTTTACGCGCAGCGGCTTTTTGTATTGCAGCTGCAGTTCGACGATCGGCGCGGTGTATCCGCTGGCATGGATGTCCATGTAGCCCAGCCCCGCGAATTCGCGCCCGAAGGCCTCGCGTCCGTCCTCGAAATAGCGCACGTATTCGCCGTGCCACACGATCTGCATCGAGTCCACCTCGCTGAACCTTACGTGCAGCGACGTCTTGCCGACCAGACTCGCCTCGGCTGTTTTTCTGCGTACCATCACTCTTCCATGTATATTTTCATCCGGCACTCGGCGACGGGCTTTCCGCCGCATTCGGTCCGTGCCGAAAGCAGGGTTACGTTCATTACCGCCTGTTCGACGGCGATCGTCGTGACGAGCCGGCTGCCGACCGGGGGCAGTGCGTGGACTTTCAGGTCGTTCACGGCCCCGATATATCCCAGCCGCACCTTTTCGCCGCGGCTGCGGTCCATGTAGCCTGCGCGCAGGGCGGCCGACTGGGCGATATGCTCGATCAGGCCGCACTCGCTGAGCGCGCCCTCTTCGACGAAGATGTTGTCTTCGCATACGGTCAGCCCGCTGCGGGCGCATCCGTCTTCGCCGATGCCGTAGAAGGCATCAGCCATGACGATCGGCGGCCGCTGCGGAATGTATTCCACGATTTCGTCCGCCGCAATCAGGGCTTTCTCAGGTACTCCCATAAAGGTCCTTTTTTATTTCGTTTCAGCCGCAGCGTATCGACCAGCGCGCTCTGCGGGTCGTCGGGGAAAACCCACGCCTTGCCCGTCGCGGCGGCCGCGCTGCGGGCCTCTTCCAAGTCGAAGTCCGGGGCGATGTAATAGGCCGGCGCCAGCAGGTCGTCGTCCGGGGCGACGACGCCTTCGCGTGCGGCCAGCTCCGCCAGCCGGGTGTGCGGATAGATGCGCATGCCCGCATAGGGGAACATGACGGTGTATTCCAGCCGGCGCGAATTCTCGATCGTTTCGCGCACATGCTCCCGCGTGTCGCCGTACCCGCCCAGAATCAGGAAGTGGGCGTAGTAGACCCCGTTGTCCAGCGCCAGCCGGCTGGCCCGCACGACGTCGCCGAAGGTGAAGCGTTTGCCGTAGGCTTCCAGCGTCCGGTCGCAGAACGACTCGGTGCCGAATTCGATGTGGGTCAGGCCCGAAGCCCTGAACAGCCGCATCTGCTCGGCGTCGATGCCCCGCGGCGAGAAGTAGGCGCCCCACGCGACGTTCGTCCCGCGCCGGATGAGCGTTTCGGCCAGCCGGACGTTGTATTCGGGACAAATGTTGAACACCGAGTCGGTGAAGAACAGGTAATTTATGCCGTAATCGCGCTTGGCGCGGAGGATGTTTTCGGCGATGATTTCGGGGTCCATCGTGCGCACGCACCGCCCGTCGATATGAGGATACGAACAGTAAATGCACTCGTAGGGGCATCCCCGCTTGGTCTGGATGTTGAGCATGCCGCTCCGCTTCCAGTAATACCCGGTCAGCTCCGGCTCGAACTCCACTTCGATCGCCGGCAGGTAACTGCGCCGCCCGTTTCCCGTGCGTTCGTTTCCCGTGGGTGTGTTTTCCGTGAGACGGTTTTCCGTAGGTCTGTTTCCCGTGCGCCCGTCGCGGGTGTAGACCGCCGGAATGTCTGCCCCGGTTTCGCCCCGCTCCAAGGCTCCGATCAGCTCCGCCAGCGGCCCTTCGCCCTCGCCAGCTCCCGCATGAATGCCTGCGGATAGATCGAGAATCCCGCCCCGCCGATAATCAGGGGTGCGTCGCTGGCCGCGCGTATGACGTCGATCAGCGCCTTGTACTCCGGCAGAAACCCCCGCCGGTCGAGCGAATTGGCGCCGTCCACGTTGCGCAGCGACACCCCGATATAGCGGGGCGCGAGCGTGCGGATGCGTTCGGCCAGCTCTTCGTCCGTGAGCAGGTTGCAGTCGGCCGTATCGACACGTATCCCGCTTATCGTGCGCTCAAGGTAGGTTTTCAGGTAGGAAATTCCGAGCGGATAAACGGGGTAGGGCGACGTGTGGCGGTTTGCCGAAATGAGTAATATGCTACATGCGCTCACGACCAGAACCGATAGAAATTGAACCATTGCTGCGGATAGCGCTTTACCACGGCTTCGAGCGAGCGGACGTAGCTTCCGAGTACGGCGTTCGGGGTTTTGCCGTCCGGCGCCTCCGGAATGTCGAAGATGAAGCGGTAACGCCTGCCGCGTTCGCGCATCGCATAGTAGAATACCGCCGGCGCCCGGAACTTCTCGGCGACGACGAAGGGTCCCGCCGGGAAGAGGGCCTTGCGGCCCATGAAGGTCACCGGCGCCGTGGCGCCGCCTTCGACGAAGCGGTCGCCCTGAAAGCAGACGTACTCCCTGCGGTCGAGCACCTCCTTGATCCGCAGGATCGACTCGATGCCGCCCTCGTTCACGGGGATCACCTTGTAGCCCTCCTGCCTGCAGTGCTTGTCCATGACGTTTTTGATCCGCCGGTATTCGGCATCGTACATCACGAGGTGCATCCTGCGGGCGTAGTCGCCGAAGAACCCGGCCCCCGTGCCCCAGCAGCCGACGTGCGCGCCGATGATCACCGCGCCGCGCCCGCCGTCGAGCAGACGCAGGAAAGCGTCGTAATTCTCGAACTCGAACTTGTACCGGTCCGCCATGCCGCTGCCGATGGCCACCCGGTCGATGATGGTCTGCCCCAGCGCGTAATAGTGGGCATAGAGTTTGACCGCCGAGCGGAAGACGCCGTAACGGAGTATGCGGCGGTTATAGAACCAGACGGCCCGCGTGGCGCGGGGTGCGAAAGGGATGAAGTAGACGACTACCAGCGAGAGGAAAGCGTACGCGGCGCGTATTCCGAACACGTTCATCAGGACGATGAAGAAACCGTATCCGAAAGATCCGCCGCGCGAGCGTCCGCTCCACCGTTTGTCGTTATTTGCCATTCGTCCGGCTGATGATCAGGTCATAGAAGTCCTGAAAAGTCTTCAGCTCCTTGAAGTCGGGACCCGTGAGCGTCACGCCGAAATTCTTGTCGACGAGCACCACGACGTCCACCAGATCGAGGCTGTCGAGGTCGAGCGTTTCGAGCAGCGGCGCATCGGGGGTGATGACCTCCTGCTCCACTTCGAATTCGTCGGCCAAAACGGTATTGATTTTTTCGATGAGTTCCTGTTGTGTCATTGTCTGCGTGGGATTTATTTGCATTTCTTGATAATGAGGGTCGAGTTGGTTCCGCCGAATCCGAACGAGTTTGACAGAAAGCGGTCGAAGGCGAGGTCCACCTTGCGGGCGGGGATGTTGAGCTTCGAGGTGGCTTCGTCTCCCTGCGCGAAATTGATGTTCGGGGCGATGAATCCGTGCTCCATCATCAGCATCGAGTAGACGATTTCGCTGGCTCCCGCCATCCACATTTCGTGGCCGGTCATCGACTTGGTCGAGGCGACGTAGGGCCTGTTCGCGCCGAACACCTCGTCGATGGCCAGCGCTTCGTTGTAGTCGCCCAGCGGCGTCGAGGTGGCGTGGGCGTTGACGTAGGGAATCTCTTCGGGCTGCATGCCCGCGTCCGCCAGACAGCGCAGCAGCGAGCGGTGCGGTCCGTCCACGTTCGGCACGGAGATGTGTTCGCCGTTCGACGAGAATCCGTATCCGGCCACTTCGCCCAGTATCGCCGCGCCCCGGCGCACCGCCGAGTCGTAGCTTTCGAGTATCACGGTCGCCGCGCCTCCGCTCGGCACCAGCCCGTCGCGGTCCTTATCGAAGGGGCGCGATGCCGCCGCAGGGTCCGATTCGCGCTTCGAAAAGGCTCCCAGCCCGTCGAAACTGCCGACCGAATAGAGGTTCACCTCCTGCGCTCCGCCGCATACGACGCGCTCCTGCAGTCCCTGCCGGATCATCAGGTACCCCATGCCGATCGCGTGCGAACCGCTGGCGCAGGCCGCCGAGAGGGTGAGGTTGACGCCCCGCAGGTTGAAGATCACCGAGAGGTTCATCGTGACGGTCGAGTTCATCGACTGGAAGATGTTTCCCGAACCGACCATCGCCGTATTCCGCTTGGCGCGGATGATGTCGATGCCCTCGATCACCGGGGCCGCGCTGCTGTCATTGCCGTAGATGATGCCGACCTCGTTGGCCGCCAGAAACGCTTCGTCCATTCCCGCGTTGCGCATCGCCTCGGCCGTGGCCATGTAGGCGTACTCGCCCTGCTGGGGCAGGCAGAGCCGCTTGCGGCGGTCGAGCGCCCCCTTCAGTTCGGGGCGCTTGACGATGCCGGTCAGCGCCGATATGTATCCCAGCTCCCTGCGCTCCGGGTCCAGCCCGATGCCCGAACGCCCTTCGCGCAGCGATTCGGTCACTTCGCCGAGGCTGGTGCCGATCGAGGACCAGATGCCCAGTCCGGTGATGACTACTCTGTTTTCCATGGTGTCAGGTATATAATCCTCCGTTGATCGATATCACCTCCCCCGTGATGTAGGAGGCCTTGTCCGAGATGAGGAACATCGCCAGATCGGCGACCTCCGCCGCCTCGCAGAAGCGTCCGGCGGGTATCTGCTTTTTGAGTTCCGCTTCGTCGAGGTCGGCGGTCATGTCCGTGCGTACGAATCCCGGCGCGATGGCGTTTACCGTCACCCCCTTCTTGGCCACCTCCTGCGCCAGCGCCTTCGTCGCCGCGATTACGCCGCCTTTGGCCGCCGAATAGTTGGTCTGTCCGGGCAGTCCCTTGATTCCCGACAGCGAGACGATGTTGACGATGCGGCCGAAACGTTTGACCAGCATGTCCTTCAGCAGCGGGCGCGTGACGTTGTAGAATCCTCCGAGACCGGTATCCACCACCGAATGCCACTGCTGCGGCTCCATCCACATCATCAGAGAGTCGCAGCGGATGCCCGCGTTGTTCACCACCACCTCGATGACGGCTCCCTTGTGCCGCTCCTGCCACGCCGCGATCGCCGCCGCGGTCTCTTCGCCCGCGGCCACGTCGAACCGCAGGGTCTCCCCGTCGCCGCCCGCGGCGCGGACGCCTTCGAGCGTCCTTTGGGCTTCGTCGGCGTTCGAGCGGTAGTTGATGAGTACGTAGTAGCCGCTCCGGGCCAGCTTGAGACATATCTCGCGGCCTATGCCCCGGCTTCCGCCGGTGACGAGCGCATATTTCGTCGGTTCGGTCATGCTTGCTGTTTGAGGAAATTTTCGATGGCGGCGATCTCCCGGTATTTGGGCGTGTCGTCGATGAACTTGGGTACGATGCGGCGGATGTCGTCGTACAGCTGCCGGGTCTGGGCCGACAGTTCTGCGGCGCACTCCAGATAATCCGCGGCCTGCACCAGCGCCAGCATCTCGATCGCCAGCACCTGATAGCCGTTTTCGATCACCTGACGGGTCAGCATCGCGGCGTTGGTGCCCATGCTGACGATATCCTGATTGTCGTTGTTGTTGGGTATCGAGTGGACGTACATCGGATTCGAAAGCGTCTGCGATTCGGCCGTGGTCGAGGTCGCCGTGAACTGCGCCGCCTGCAGGCCGTAGTTAAGCCCCAGCTTGCCGAGGTTCACGAACGGCGGCAGCGTCTCGTTGATGCGGTCGTGGAAGAGGTAGTTCAGCTGCCGCTCGGCGAGCATCGTCATCTTCGTGACGGCGATCTTGAGTTTGTCCATCTCCAGCGAAACGTAGTCGCCATGGAAGTTGCCGCCGTGGTAGATGGTCCCCGTCTTGGGGTCCACCACCGGATTGTCGTCCACCGAATTGAACTCCTCGACGAGTATCTTCTCCGCCTGTTCGAGCGTTTCGAGCACCGGACCCAGTATCTGGGGCGTGCAGCGCAGCGAATAGTAGGGCTGCACCTTGTGCTTGAAGGTCGGAGCCTCTCCCGTGTCGCCGCTGTAAAGTTCCGTTTCGCGCTTGCGCAGGCGGCGGCTCGACGCGCATATTTCGCGCATCCGGCGGGCGATTTCGATCTGCCCGGCGTGGAGCTTGCAGGCGTTGAGCGGCTCGGCCATGAAGTCGTCGTACGATTCGACCACCTCGTTGAGCATCACCGAAGCCTTCACGGCCCAGTCGAGCAGGCGGCGGGCCTGCGCGAGGTTCACCATGCCGATTCCCGTCATCACGGCCGTGCCGTTGGTCAGCGCCAGCCCGTCGCGGATGCGGAGCCTGAGCGGCGTTATGCCGCACGCCTTCATCGCTTCGGCCGCGGAGACGGTTTCGCCGCGGAACGACACTTCCGATTCGCCGATCAGCGCCAGCGCGATATGCGCCAGCTGCACCAAGTCGCCGCTGGCGCCGACGCTGCCGTGGCGCGGCACGAGCGGATATATTTCGTTGTTGAGGAAATCGGCCAGAATCCGCACCACGTCGGGATGTACGCCCGATTTGGCGTTGAGAAAGGTTTGCAGGCGCGCAAGCATGGCCGCCCGCACGCAGATGTCGGGCAGCGTCTCGCCCGCGCCGCAGCTGTGCGAACGTATGATGTTGTATTGCAGGCTGTTCAGGTCGGCGTCGCCGATCCGGTACTGCGCCATGGGGCCGAAACCGGTGTTGATGCCGTATATTACTTTTCCCTGCTCGAAATCTTCGAGAAAACGGTAGCAGGCCTCGACTTCCCGGAGTTCCGCTTCGCCGAGCGAAACTTCTGTCCGGTTGAAAATCCGGCCGTTAATGGAGTCCAAGTCCGAATAG
>ENA-UESS01000145-UESS01000145.1-human-gut-metagenome-genome-assembly--contig:-NODE-145-length-27622-cov-10.685388_pt1 | contig 27622 bp, 25 predicted proteins | sample MGYA00243004_ERZ508005 | MGnify/ENA primary metagenome ERZ508005 (study PRJEB26167, sample SAMN06115471) | human gut metagenome | host: Homo sapiens | place: China:Guizhou | collected 2016-06-29...
TGGGGAAAGCACGGAAAATTTGCTTGACAAGAAATAAACTTTTGTAATAAAATAAGAATGAAATTCTATTTGAAAAGGAACCGGAGGCAGTTCACGCAATGGGAGCTGTGCCGGGTCTTCTTTTTTCTGGGATAAAAACCCCAACAACAGGAAAAAGGCGGAAACTATGGCAGAAAATTTGCAGGAATATTATAAGCGGATGGCGGAGGCCATTGACACCCAGCTGGAGCAGAAAGGGAAAGCCGCGCTGTTCTATCCCGTCGGAAGCGGCAGCGGGCGGATCGTCTGGGCGTGGATCAACGCTCACCCGGACGCGGCCGTGATCTGGGTGGTGCCCGGGGAGACCCGGCGCGGGATGCGGCTGGAAGAAGCCAAACGGATCGGCCAGGAGATCCCGCCGCGGGTGCAGCTGATCCACTGTGAGGACAATACACCGCAGCGCTGGCTGGAGCTGGCCAAGATCCGCCCGGCCTGCATCATCCTGGATGGCTCGCGGGAGTTTACGGCGTTTCCGTGTGGAGAGCGTGTCCGCTGGCTGCAGCGGTTCAGCCCGCAGGCGAAGCTGCTGGGCCTCATCGACACCGACCAGCCTGTCAGCTGCTGCCTGGCGGAAGCCATGTTTCAGGGGGCGGGCACGTTCTCCATTTCGCTGACGGAAGCGCTGGCCCGGGGCCTTGTCACGCCGCCTGCCGCGGATACCGTGCTCCTCTGGCCCGCCGAGACGGCGCTGGAAGAATTCCGCATCCAGATGAAGCAGTGGAACGCCGCGGGCGTCCCGGGCGTGGGCGAAAAAGTTTTCACCAATCTTCGCCGCGCGGTGGAAAAATGCGGCCCGGCGCTGCCCCGGCTGCGGGAGGCTCTGCCCAAGGGCAAGCAGCTGGTCCTGTGTGAGGACGCCGCTGCCATGCGGCGGGTGACGGAAAATCTGGAAGCCCTCTTCGGCCCGGACACAGAAGCCACCATCCTGAAAGACGGCTGGGATCAGGAGATGGCCGTGCGGTTTGCGGCTTCCCCGGCGCGGGGCGCGCAGGTGCTGGTCACCGTCAGCACCCCCGGCGGGCTGGCGCGGCTGGCCGGAATGGCGGGTGCCGTGCTGGTCCGCTCCACCGGGCTGGAACAGAACCACCGCCGGATGCTGGCCCGGGCACTGGCGCTCTGCGGGGACTCCGCCCCGCTGGTGGAGCTCAACGTCTCGTTTGCGGGTCTGCGCAATGCAGAGGATCTGGTGCAGGGGACGGAACAGGCCGGCGGCACCGGGTTCCCGCTGGAGGAGCCGTACCAGGCCTGCATCCGTCCGGCCCGCCAACTGCAGCGCCAACTGGACGCTCAGTGGGAGCAGGCCTTTGCAGCCGCCAAAGAGGCCGCCGCAAAAGGGGATATCAATGAGCTGCCCCGCGGCTTTACCACGGAAGCCGGCTTTGGGCTGGGCCGCTGGCTGGAGCTGCAGCGACAGATCCAGGCCGGGGAAAAGCCCGGCCGCCTGACCGCCGAGCAGGCCGCCCGGCTGGAAAAGCTGGGCATCGTCTGGAAACAGCGGATGGAGCAGGCCTGGGAGCGGGGCTATGCCGCAGCCCGGGAGTACCGCGGAGAATACGGGAACCTGATGGTGCCGGTCCGCTACCGGGATAAAAACGGCTTTGCCCTGGGCGAGTGGATCGTTTACAACCGTCAGCGGTTCCTCGGCAACAATCTGTCCACCGACCGTGCCGAGCGGCTGGAAGCACTGGGCATGGTGTGGGACACCGTGCAGGACATCTGGGAGCAGAGCTACTGCGCGGCTGTCCAGTATTGGCTCGACCACGGCACGCTGGAAGTGCCGGTCAAGTACACCACCCCGGAGGGCGTGGCTCTGGGCGTCTGGCTGGGCAGCCAGCGAGCCGCCTACAAGGCGGGCACCATCAAGCCGGTGCAGAAAGCCTGGCTGGAGGCGCTGGACGTGGACTGGACCAACCGCAACGACCGCAAGTGGCAGGCCGCTTATGATGCCGCCGCGCGGTATTATCAGGCCCATGGCGACCTGAACGTCCCCTCGGAGTACATCGATCCGGACGGCGTGCTGCTGGGCAAGTGGGTCAGCCGCCAGCGTTACGCCTGGCAGAACCCGGACCGCAGCAGCGCGCGCCTTACCCCGGAGCGCAAGGCCTTGCTGGACCAGCTGGGCATGGTGTGGCAGAAGCCGGATTCCTGGCAGCACCGCTATGAGCTGGCCGCTGCCTACAAGGCCGCCCAGGGCAGCCTGGAGCTCCCGGCCCAGTACCGCACGGAAGAAGGGATCTGGCTGGGCAGCTGGCTCAGCCGCCAGAAGCAGCTGCTCCAGAAAGGGGATAAGAGCCTGAGCGGTGAGCGGGTCAAAGCCCTGAAAGAGCTCTTCCGGGGCGAGCTGGAGCGCCGGAGCGGGGCTGTCCGCACCCGTGCCCGCTGCAGCGTGCGGGAGCGGAACTGGCTCAACAACTACCGCCATGCCAAGGCCTACGCCAAGCGCCGGGGAGATCTGCTGGTCTCTGCCAGCTATGTGGATGAAACGGGGTTCCGCCTTGGCGTCTGGATCTCCAACCTGCGGGCCGCCCGCAAGACGCGGCCTGACTCGTTCCAGGTCACGCCGGAGCATATCGCCATGCTGGACGAGATCGGGATGCAGTGGGACGCCCGGGAGGCCAAGTGGCAGTGCGCCCTCCGCCGGGCCGGGGAGTACCGCGCCGCCCACGGGGATCTGACCGTGCCCGTCAATTATAAAACGGAGGATGGCTTCTGCCTGGGCGACTGGATCCGCCGGATGCGGGAGAGCTATGCAGCCCATGACGCCCGGCTGACCCCGGAGCGGGTGGAAAACCTCAGCGCCCTGGGCATGGTCTGGACACCGGCAGAGGGCTGAAAACCAATTGCATTTTTGGCGGGCTTGTGCTATACTAACCCCGTCTGAATAGAAAACAGCAGGTGCCTTTTGCCGCTTTCGGGCGGCGGAAAGGGTAAAAGAGAAGCGGGTGGGATTCCCGCACGATCTCGTCACTGTGATAAGGGAGCTTTGCGGCGTTGGCGCGTTTTGCGCCGGTCACTGGGGGAACCTCCGGGAAGGCAGCCGCGGGCGCGGGCAGTTCTGCCCGTCCCTTTCAGCCAGGAAACCTGCCTGCTGTTGGTACGGGAGCAGATGCTCCAGATCACGAGGAATTGGTTGTACCGAAAAGCCCAGAAATAACAGGGGTCTTTTTGTTGTGCACTCCGCGCGACAAAAGGGCCCTTTTTGTGTCCGGGCGTACCGCCTGTACCCTTTCTGTCAGAAGATCCGCACACAAGCAAAAACAGGAAAGGAACAAACTAGAACCATGCGTAAACTCAATTGGAAAAAGACCGTGGCAGTCTCCGCCGCTCTGGCGCTCTGCGTCGGCACCCTGGCAGGCTGCGGCAGCAGCGCTTCCAGCAGCACCGCCGCTTCCAGCGAGGCAGCATCCAGCACTGCCGCCAGCGAGGTGAGCAGCGAGGAGGCTGACGAAATGGCCGCAAAGAACGTGGCAGACCTGATCGACGCCATCTATGTGCAGGAGCGCAACGAGAACACCGATGAGCAGTGCAAGGCTGCCAAGGACGCCTGGGACGCTCTGACCGACGCCCAGAAAGAGCTGGTCGAGGGGGAAGAGGCTGATCCCGATTACTTTGGCCGCGACACCGGCGATGCTTCCAAGGATGACCCCCGCAATGAGGACAACATCGGCGACAACGAGCTGCTGGTGGTCAGCTTCGGCACCTCGTTCAACGACAGCCGCGTGAAAGACATCAAGGGCATCGAGGATGCTCTGCAGGCCGCTTACCCCGATTGGTCTGTCCGCCGTGCATTCACCGCTCAGATCATCATCAACCATGTCCAGGCTCGTGACGGCGAGAAGATCGACAACATGCAGCAGGCCATGGACCGTGCCGTTGCCAACGGCGTCAAGAATCTGGTCGTCCAGCCCACTCACCTGATGCACGGCGCTGAGTACGACGAGATGATGGAGATGATCGACGACTACCGCGACAAGTTCGAGTCCGTTGCTGTGGCTGAGCCCCTGCTGGGTGAGGTCGGCGCTGACGCTACCGTGATCAACGAGGATAAGGAAGCGGTTGCCAAGGCTGTCACTGCCGAGGCGGTTGCCACTGCTGGTTACGACAGCGTAGAGGCTGCTGCCAAGGATGGAACTGCATTCGTCTTCATGGGCCACGGCACTTCTCACACCGCGAAAGTCAGCTACAGCCAGATGCAGACCGCCATGCAGACTCTGGGCTATGACAATGTCTTCATCGGCACTGTTGAGGGCGAGCCTGAGTCCACCTCCTGCGAGAATGTCATCGAGGCTGTCAAGGCTGCCGGTTACACCAAGGTCGTGCTCCGCCCGCTGATGGTCGTTGCCGGCGACCACGCCAACAACGATATGGCCGGTGCGGACGAGGACTCCTGGCTGAGCCAGTTTGAGGCTTCCGGTGCATTCGACTCTGTCGATTGCCAGATCGCAGGCCTGGGCGGGGTTGCTGACGTCCAGCAGCTCTACGTTGCCCACACCAAGGCTGCCATCGACTCCCTGAACGGCTAAAATAGACCCGCGTTGCCCGGAAAGGGAGACCTTTTCGGGCAATTTTGTTTGTGTCCCCCTTTTCTGTTCCCCCAGTTGCGTGCTATACTATTCAAGTAATCTTATTTTTGAGGTGTAATGCAATGAAATATACGCGTTTTGTTTCTCTGTTGGCAGTGTCCGCCCTGCTGGCTGCTTCTCTGGCTGGCTGCGGCAGCTCTGCTTCCAGCGTGGCTTCTTCCGCTTCCTCGGAGGCGGTGTCTTCCGTGGCGGAATCCGCTGTCTCCGAGGCCGCTTCCGAGAGTGCCGCTGCTTCTTCTGCACGGACGCTGAAAGACGGCACCTATACGGCGGAGTTTGATACCGACAGCAGCATGTTCCATGTCAATGAGGCCAGCGAAGGCAAGGGCACGCTGACCGTGGAAGACGGCCAGATGACCCTGCACATCAGCCTGCAGTCCAAGAAGATCGTCAACCTCTATGTCGGTATGGCGGCGGATGCCCCGGACCATGAGGCCGACTGGCTCCAGCCCACCACCGACACCGTGACCTACTCCGACGGAACCTCCGAGGAAGTCTACGGCTTTGACGTCCCGGTGGAAGCACTGGACACCGATTTCCAGCTGGCCATCCTGGGCACCAAGGGCAAGTGGTATGACCACACCGTCAGCGTCCGCAATGTCGAGGCACAGGCCGCGGAGGCTGTGGAGACTCCCGCGGACGGCAGCTACACCTGCGAGGTGACGCTGGAGGGCGGCTCCGGCCGTGCCACCGTGGACAGCCCCGCTGCCCTGACTGTGGCCGACGGCAAAATGACCGCCACCATCGCCTGGTCCAGCCCCAACTATGACTATATGATCGTGGACGGCGAGAAGTACCTGCCCACCAACACCGAGGGCAATTCCACGTTTGAGATCCCGGTCTCTGCCCTTGGCGTTCCGCTCTCTGTTGTGGCGGATACCGTCGCCATGAGCACTCCCCATGAGATCGAGTACACCCTGACGTTCAGCGCCCCGAGCGAGAACTGATGCCATGAAGATCAACCGACGTCAATTCCTCAAAGCCCTCCCGGCGGCTGCCCTGGCCCTGACGGCCTGCGGCAGCGGGCAGCAGGAGGCCCCTGCCACCACGGATGCCCTTGTGCTGGACCACGCTTACCCGCTGGATTATGCCCGGCAATTCACGGCGGATATTTATACCGACGGCTCCGTTCTGCTCAAGATCGCGGAATCTGGGGACAAGTTCCTTGTCCGGCCCGAGGGAGCGGCGGAGCTTTCCGTCCTCCCGGAGGGAACCGTGGAGCTGCGCCAGCCGCTGGAAAATATTTACCTCGTGTCCAGCTCCATTATGGATTACTTCATCCAACTGGACGCGCTGGATTCCATCACTCTTTCCGGCACCCGGGCCGATGGCTGGTATCTCGACGAGGCCAAAGCCGCCATGGAGGCGGGCGAGATCACCTATGCGGGCAAGTACAGTGCGCCGGACTACGAGTGCATCCTGGCTGCCCACTGCAGCCTTGCCATTGAAAACACCATGATCTACCACACCCCGGAGGTCAAGGAGCAGCTGGAACACTTCGGGGTGCCGGTGCTGGTGGAGCGCTCCAGTTATGAGAGCGGCCCCCTTGCCCGGATGGAGTGGATCAAGTTCATTGGGCTGCTGCTGGGCAGAGCCGAAGAGGCCGAGCGCGTTTTCAGCGAGAAGATCGCGCGGATCGAGCCCGTTTTGCAGCAGGAGCCCACGGGCAAGACGGTGGCGTTCTTCTCCGTCACGGGAAATAACCTCATCAACGTCCGCAAGGGCGGGGATTATGTGGCTGAGATGAGCGGGATGGCCGGCGGCAGCTATGTCTTTGCCGACCTCACGGACAATGGCAACAGCCTTTCCACCATGAATCTCCCACAGGAAACATTCTACGCCCAGGCCAGAGACGCCGATGTACTCATTTACAACAGCACCATCGAGGGCGTGGTGGATACCCGGGAGCAGCTGGTGAAAAAATGCGCCATGCTGGCCGATTTCAAAGCCGTCCAGTCCGGTGACTGCTGGTGCACTTCCAAGAGCTTTTTCCAGCAGAGCATGGCCCTGCCGGACCTCATTTTGGATATGAACCGTGTCTTCACCGAGGGCGACCCCGCCCCGGAGGAGCTGACCCTCTTACAGAAAATTTCCTGACGGTATGTGAAAAGGAGTACCCCATGACCACCCCCAAACGCCTGACCCTGACCTACCTCGCCCTCACGGCGGGGCTTTTGGTGCTGTTTGGCATGAATCTGCTGTGGGGCAGCGTTTCGCTGACCCCGCAGGCCGTGCTGGCGGCCCTGCTGGGCAAAGGGCAGGACGCGCTCTCCATGGGCATCATCCTGCAGCTGCGGCTCCCCCGGGCGGTCATGGTGATCCTGCTGGGGGCGGCGCTCTCGGCAGCAGGCTATCTGCTCCAGACCTTTTTTGCCAACCCCATTGCGGGGCCGTTCGTCATGGGCATTTCCAGCGGTGCCAAGCTGGCCGTGGCCCTCACCATGGTGATGTTCCTCAATCAGGGGCGCTTCACCAGCTCGGCGGCGCTCATCATAGCCGCCTTTGCGGGTGCCATGGCGGCGATGGCCTTTGTGCTGGCTGTGGCCCGGCGGGTGCAGCGGATGAGCATTCTGGTCATCTGCGGCGTCATGATCGGCTATATCTGCTCTGCCATCACGGACATCGTGGTCACTTTTGCGCAGGACTCCAACATCGTCAACCTCCACAACTGGTCCATGGGCAGCTTTTCGGGCGTTACCTGGGGCAATGTGCAGGTGGCGGCCTGCGTGGTGCTGCCCGCGCTGGCAGCCTCGTTCTGCCTCTCCAAGCCCATGGCGGCTTACCAGCTGGGGGAAAGTTACGCCAAAAGCGTGGGCGTGGCGGTGCGGCCATTCAGCATGGCGCTGGTGCTTCTTTCCAGCCTGCTGGCGGCCTGCGTCACGGCCTTTGCCGGGCCGATCTCCTTTGTGGGCATCGCGGTGCCCCACCTCGTCAAGGGAGCACTGGGCAGCGCCAAACCCTTGCACGTCCTGCCGGGCTGCGCACTGGGCGGGGCGGCGTTCTGTTTGCTCTGTGACCTCATCGCCCGCAGCCTGTTTGCCCCTACTGAGCTGTCCATCAGCTCGGTCACGGCCGTGTTCGGCGCGCCGGTGGTCATCTGGCTGCTGATCCGCCGCCAGACACAGGAGGGGGAACGATGAGTTATTACTGCGAGACAAGAGACCTGGCTGTGGGCTACACCAAAGCCCTTTTACAAAATATCGCGCTGGGGGTGGAGCGGGGCCAGATCCTGACCCTCGTGGGCCCCAACGGCGCGGGCAAATCCACCCTGCTCAAAACGCTGGCAGGCCAGCTGGCCCCGCAGGGCGGTGCGGTGCTGCTGGACGGCGCGGAGCTTTCCACGCTGTCCGGCAACGCCCGGGCCCGCAAAATGGCCCTGATGCTGCCCCACACCCGCCGCACGGAGCTCACCACCTGCTTCACGCTGGCGGCGGCGGGCCGCTACCCCTACACCGGGCGGCTGGGCGTCCTCTCGGCAGAGGACAGAGCGCAGGTGCGCGCCGCCCTCAGATTGGTGGGTGCGGAGGCCCTCGCTGACCGGGATTTCAACAAGATCAGCGACGGCCAGCGCCAGCGGGTGCTGCTGGCCCGGGCCATCTGCCAGCAGCCAGAGATCATTCTGCTGGATGAGCCTACGTCTTTTTTGGATATCAAGGGCAAAGTGGAACTGCTGGGCATCCTGAAACAGCTGGCCCGGGAGCGGAACATGGCCGTTCTGCTCAGTCTGCATGAGCTGGATCTCGCCCGCAAAATTTCGGACAAAGTGGTCTGCGTCTCGCCCGAGGCTGTTTCCGGTGTGCTGACGCCCGAAGAAGCGTTCACCAAAGAAAATATCTGCCGCATCTACCACCTGACAGCGGAGGAATACACGTTTCTCTATGGCCCGGACGCCGCGGTGCAGACGCCTGCCCCGCAGGCAGAGGCCCCCAAAAAGCCAAGACCCAAATTCGAGCACTATGTCCGCAGCGGGCAGAAACTGCTCCGCTGCGGTTATACCACCGGCACCTGTGCGGCATTGGGCGCAGCGGGAGCCGCCCGGCTCCTGCTTACCGGACGCACGCCGGAAACGGTCGCTCTCCGCACCCCAAAAGGCATTGTGGTGGAGGTGGCCCCGCTGGCCTGCCATCCAACGGAAGACGGTGCTGTCTGCGTGATTGAAAAGGACGGCGGTGACGATGCCGATGTGACCACCGGCCTGCCCGTTGCGGCGGAAGTGGTCCTGAAACCGGAACGCGCGGATGTGCAGATCTTCGGCGGGCCGGGGGTGGGCCTGGTGACAAAGCCGGGCCTTGACCAGCCGGTGGGCGAAGCCGCCATCAATCATGTCCCCCGGCAGATGATCGCCGAGGCCCTGCAAAAAGAAGCCGAATCCGCCGGTTATGCGGGCGGTTTTGCCGTGACGGTTTCCATTGAGGGCGGTGCCGAGGTGGCCAAGCGGACGTTCAACCCCCACATCGGGGTGGAGGGCGGCCTCAGCGTGCTGGGCACCAGCGGCATCGTGGAGCCCATGAGTGAGCAGGCACTGCTGGATACCATCCAGCTGGAAATGAATCAGGCTCGCCTCCGCCCCCACCCGGGTACGCCCCAGCGGCTGATCCTGGCCCCAGGCAACTATGGGCTGGATTACCTCCACGGCACCCTGCCCCAGCTGGAAAAGATCCCGGTGGTCAAGTGCTCCAACTTCATTGGTGACACGCTGGATATGGCGGCCGCCGCCGGGTTTGAGGAAGTGCTGCTCATCGGCCATGTGGGCAAGCTGTGCAAGCTGGCGGGCGGCATCATGAACACCCACTCCCACACGGCGGACTGCCGCACCGAGCTCTTCTGCACCTACGCCGCCCTCAGCGGGGCGGGGCAGGAGGTCTGCGCGGCCCTCCTCCACGCGGCCACCACGGACGCCTGCATTGAGATCCTGGACAAAGCAGGCCTCCGGGCCCCGGTGCTGGCCGGGCTGGTGGATGCCATCCAGACCCACCTCGACCGCCGGGCGGCCGGGGCGTTCCGGGTGGGAGCCATCCTCTTTTCCAACCAGTATGGCCCGCTGGGCCAGACCCAGACTGCAAAGGAGCTGCTACACGCATGGACACAGGAAACCTGAAAAAAGGCCGTTTCTACGGCGTCAGCGTCGGCCCGGGCGACCCCGAGCTGCTGACCCTGAAAGCCGTGCGCTGCCTGGAGTGCTGCCCCGTGCTGGCGGCACCGCAGACCGCTTCCGGGCGGATGCTGGCGCTGGACATTGCTAGAGGGGCGGCAGACCTCCGCGGCAAGACCATCCTGCCCCTGCACTTTGTCATGAGCCGGGAGGAAGAAGCCCTGCGCGCTTCCCACCAGGAGGCCGCGGAGAAAGTCCGGGCCTGCCTGGATGCCGGGCAGGACGTGGCCATGCTCAACCTGGGGGATGTGTCGGTCTACGCCACTTACGGCTATCTGGAAGAGATTTTAAAAGAGCAGGGGTATGAGACGCACCGCATTGCCGGGGTGCCCAGCTTCTGCGCCGCCGCGGCCCGGCTGGGCTGCAGCCTGACAGGCGGGATGGAACAGCCGCTGACCATCGCTCCGGGCCGCCACGCCGACGAAGTGCTGGAGGCCCCGGGCACGAAAGTGCTGATGAAGACGGGCCGCCAGCTGCCCCGGACGCTGGAAGCGCTGGCCCGGCATGGGCTTTTGGAAAAAAGTGCGATGGTCTGCAACTGCGGGCTGGAAGACGAAGCCGTTTTCCCCTCGCTGACAGGGTACGACCCGGCACAGGACGCCGGATATTTTGCAACCATTCTGGTAAAGGAGTAACGCCATGGTTCATTTTGTGGGGGCGGGCCCCGGCGCGCCCGATCTGATCACCCAGCGGGGCGCGGCCCTGCTGCAGGGGGCCGACTGCATCATCTACGCGGGCAGTCTGGTCAACCCGGCCCTGCTGGGGCTGGCAAAGCCCGGCTGTGCCATCTACAACAGCGCCGAGATGACGCTGGAACAGGTGCTGGACACCATGCGCCGGATGGAAGCGGCGGGCAAGACCACCGTCCGCCTCCACACCGGCGACCCCTGCCTTTACGGGGCCATCCGGGAGCAGATGGATGCACTGGACACCGACGGCATCCCCTACGATGATACCCCCGGTGTGTCCAGCTTCTGCGGGGCGGCGGCGGCCCTCTGTGCGGAGTACACCCTGCCCACTGTCAGCCAGACCGTCATCATCACCCGGATGGAGGGCCGCACCCCGGTGCCGGAAAAAGAAAAGCTGCAATCCCTCGCCGCCCACGGGGCCACCATGGTCATCTTCCTGTCCATCGGTCTGGTGGCAAAGGTACAGGAAGCTCTGCTGGCCGGCGGGGCCTACACGGCAGATACCCCGGCGGCGGTGGTCTATAAGGCCACCTGGCCGGAGCAGCGGGTGGTGCGGTGCACCGTGGGTTCTCTGGCCGAGAGCACCAAGGCGGCGGGCATCACCAAAACTGCCCTCATCGTGGTAGGCGATTTCCTGGGCACCCGGTACGAGCGCAGCAAGCTCTACGACCCCGCCTTTGCCACCGAGTACCGCCCCGCCACGGAGCCAAAGCAATGAGCCGCGCCTATCTGGCCTTTACAGAAAAAGGCATGGCTCTGGCCCACCGGCTGGCCCGGGCACTGCCCGGCAGCGTTTCCCGCTGCGGCGCGGGCGGCGTCCGGCTGGAGGAATGGACTCGTACGCAGTTTGCACAAGCGGACGCCCTGATTTTTGTGGGGGCTGCTGGCATCGCCGTGCGGGCCATTGCACCCCACTGCAAGAGCAAAGCCACCGACCCTGCCGTTGTCGTGCTGGACGAGTGCGGCCGGTTTGCCGTGCCGCTGCTCTCCGGCCACCTGGGCGGGGCCAACGCGCTGGCCCGGGCACTGGCGGAAGCCTGCGGGGCTATCCCGGTCATCACGACGGCCACCGATGCCAATGGCGTGTTCGCCGTGGATGAGTGGGCCAAAGCCCAGGGCTGCGCCGTGCTGGAGCCGGAGCGGATCAAGCTGGTCAGCGGGGCGCTGCTGGCTGGGCACACCGTCCGGCTGGCATCGGACTGGCCCGTGCAAGGCACCCCGCCCGCCGGGGTGGCGTTGGCTGGGGCAGGAGAAGCGGCGGATTTTGCCCTGACCCTCACCCCGGGAAAAACAGCCCCGGAAGCGCTGCATCTGGTACCCCGTATCGGGGTGCTGGGCGTGGGCTGCAAGCGGGGAACCACAGCTGACCAGCTGGAAGCGGCCTTTGCGGCTTTTTGTGCCGCCCATGGCCTTGCCCCGGTGGGCATCCGCGGCGCGGCCAGCATTGATTTAAAACAGGACGAGCCCGGCTTGGCGGCATTTTGTGCCGCCCACGGCTGGCCCATCATTTTTTATACGGCCCGGCAGCTGCAGGCCGTGGAGGGCTATTTTACCCCCTCGGCCTTTGTCCGCAGCGTGACCGGGGTGGACAATGTCTGTGAGCGGGCTGCCGTCTGTGCGGCGGACGGGCCGCTGCAGGTGCCCAAACAGGCGGGCGGCGGCGTCACGCTGGCGCTGGCCGCAAAACCATTTGCCCCGGATTGGAGTTGGAAGGATGCAGAACCATAACATTGTTTTCGTCGTGGGCCTTGGCCCGGGCGGCGCGCGGTTTTTGACCGCGCAGGCGCAGAGTGCCTTACAACAGGCAGAGGTGCTGTGCGGCTATACGGTCTATCTGGACCTGGTTCGCCCCCTTTTCCCGGAAAAAGAAACCTATTCCACCGGCATGACCAAAGAGCTGGACCGCTGCCGCTGGGCACTGGAAACGGCGCGGGCAGGGCGGGCTGTGGCGCTGGTCTGCTCCGGCGATGCCGGCGTGTATGGCATGGCCAGCCCGCTGCTGGAGCTGGCGCAGGGCTATCCGGATGTCACCGTGGAGGTGGTGCCCGGGCTGACGGCGGCCCTCTCCGGCGGAGCCGTGCTGGGAGCCCCGCTGGCCCACGATTTCTGCGTCATCTCTCTTTCGGACCGGCTCACCCCGTGGGAAGTCATCGAGACGCGGCTGGCCTGTGCCGCCAGGGGCGATTTTGCGCTGGCACTCTATAACCCCTCTTCCAAGGGCCGCCCGGATTACCTGCAAAAAGCGGTCCGCATTTTACTGGCCAACGGTAAAACGCCGGAGACGGTCTGCGGCATCGTCCGCAACATTGGCCGGGAGGGGCAGGAAAAACGTGTCCTGACGCTGGCCGAGCTGGAAAAGACGCAGGTGGATATGTTCACCACCGTCTTCATCGGCAACGCCGCCACCCGTGAGCTGGCTGGCCGGATGGTCACGCCCCGGGGGTACAAGCGATGAGAGTGGTCGTGTTCAGCGGTACCACCGAGGGCCGCGCGTTCTCCAAACAACTGGGGGCCCTTGGGGCGGATGTCCTCGTCAGCGTGGCGACGGACCTCGGGGCGGAGGAGCAGGGAAGTGCTCCCGGTGTCACCGTCCGGGCCGGACGGCTGGAACCGGAGGAGATGACGGCTCTTTTGCAGGGGGCAGATCTCTGTATCGACGCCACCCACCCCTACGCCGTGGAGGCTACCAAAAATATCCGAGCGGCGGCGGCCCGGGCGGGGGTGGAATACCACCGCCTGCTCCGGGCCCCCAGCCCGCTGCCGGAGGGTGCGCTGGTGTTTGCCGGTGCGGCGGAGGCCGCCCGGGAGCTGGCCCGGACGGAGGGCAATGTCCTCCTCACCACCGGGGCCAAAGAGCTGGGAGCCTTTGCCCCCATCGCACCGGAGCGGTGCTACCCCCGGGTGCTGCCCACCCAGGAGGGGATTGCGGCCTGTGAGGCGGCGGGCGTCCCCCACCGCAACATCATTGCGATGCAGGGGCCGTTCTCCCGGGCGCTGAACGAAGCACTGATCCAGCAGTTTGAAATTCGCTGGCTTGTCACCAAGGATGGCGGCGCGGCGGGCGGCTTTGCCGAGAAAGTGCAGGCCGCGCAAAGCACCGGGGCCCAGCTCGTGGTGCTCCGCCGCCCGCCGGAACAGGGTCAGACCGCACAGGAGATTCTGAACCTCTGCAAGGAGAAAATGCTATGAAGATCACATTGATCGGGATGGGCAGCGGCTGCCCGGAGAGCCTGACCGTGCAGGGCTATGCGGCCCTGCGGGAAGCGGACCTGATTTTAGGGGCCCGTCGGCTGCTGTCGGCCCTGCCTGCTGGCTGCACGGAGAACCGTGCCGCCGCCTATCTGCCGGATGAAATATTGGAGCTGCTCCACGCCTCCGGGTGTGAGAACGCCGCGCTCCTGTACAGCGGCGACACCGGGTTTTACTCCGGGGCTTCGGCACTGGTGGAGCGTCTGCAGGCACAGGGATATCAGCCTGTGGTGCTGCCCGGTCTTTCCAGCGTGCAGATGCTCTCTGCCGCGCTGGGCCGCCCCTGGCAGGACTGGAAGCTCGTCTCGGCCCATGGCCGCGCCTGCGACCCGGTGGCCGAGTGCATGGAGGGCAAGCCTACGTTCTTTTTGACGGGCGGCAGCGAGAGCCCCGCCACCCTTTGTGCCCAGCTGGCGGCAGAGGGCTTTGGAAAGCTGGCCGCCGCCGTGGGCGAGAACCTGGGGACCCCGGAGCAGAAAGTTTATACCGGCACGGTGGGCCAGCTGGCCGCCAGCCGTTTCGAGAGCCTGAGCGTGCTGCTGGTGGAGGCGGCCCAGGTGCCGTCCCGCCGTACCCAGGGCCTGCCGGACGAAGCCTTTGCGCGGGGCAAAGTGCCTATGACCAAACAGGAAGTCCGTGCCGCCGTGCTGGCAAAGCTGGGCGTCCAGCCCGGGGAGCTGCTCTGGGATGTGGGCGCCGGCACCGGCAGCGTCAGCGTGGAGCTGGCACTGGCCGCCCCCCGGGGCCGGGTGTATGCCGTGGAGTGTGACCCGGAGGCCTGTGCCCTCATCCGCCAGAACAAAGAAAAATTCGCGGTCCGCAACCTGACGTTGGTGGAGGGCACCGCCCCCGCCGCGCTGGAAAACCTGCCCGCTCCGGATGCCGTTTTCATCGGCGGCACCAAGGGGAATATGGCAGCGGTGGTGGAGGCTGCGCTGGCCCGCAACCCGGCGGCCCGCATCTGCATTTCAGCCATTGCGCTGGAGACGCTCTCTGCTGCGGTGGCGGCCCTCACGGCCCACGGCCTGCAGGCGGAGGTCTGCCAGATCTCTGTCAGCCGCGCCAAAGCAGCGGGCAAACTCCACCTGCTCATGGCCAATAACCCCATTTTCCTCATCACCCGGGCCGACGAAGCGGAGAAAAGCGTATGATCCAGTTCCTGCTGGCCGCGCCGAACTCCGGCAGCGGCAAGACCACTCTCGCCTGCGCCCTGCTGGCAGCTTTGAAAAACAGGGGGTACGCCCCCTGTGCGTTCAAGTGCGGGCCGGACTACATCGACCCCATGTTCCACCGGGCGGTGCTGGGGGTGGAAAGCCACAATTTGGATTTATTCTTTTCCTCCCCGGAGACGGTGCACGGCCTCTACGCCAGCGGCGCGGCGGGCCACGGTGCCGCCGTCTGTGAGGGAGCCATGGGCTTTTACGATGGCCTGAGTGGTACCAGCACCACGGCCAGCGCCTGGCAGGTGGCGGATACATTGAATCTGCCCGTGCTGCTGGTGGTGCGGCCCAAGGGGGCCAGCCTGACCTTGGCAGCCCAGATCAAAGGCCTGCAGAGCTTCCGCACTCCCAGCCATTTAGCGGGCATTTTGCTCAATGACTGCAAGCCCGGTTTGTACAAGATGCTGGCCCCCATGCTGGAAGCGGAGACCGGCCTGCCGGTAGCGGGCTTCCTGCCCCCGGTGCCGGAGGCCGCCATCGGGAGCCGCCATCTGGGCCTTTACACGGCCGGGGAAGTAGCGGACTTACAGCAGAAGATCGCCCTGCTGGCACAGGCTGCCGAAGAAAATATCCATTGGGAAAAACTGCTTTCCCTCTGTGAGCAGCCTGCCCCGGCAGCAGCGCAGATCAAACAGGAACACAAAAAACAGTGTGTCAAAATCGCCGTGGCGCGGGATGAGGCGTTCTGCTTTGCCTACGCCGAAACGCTGGAGGCCCTTACCGCCGCCGGGGCCGAGCTTGTCCCATTCAGCCCCCTGCACGATGCGGGCCTGCCCGAGGGAATCAGCGGGCTTTACCTGCCCGGCGGCTACCCGGAGCTCCATGCGCAGGCGCTGAGTGAAAATATCCTGATGCGGCAGAGCATCCGGGAGGCTGTCGCGGCAGGCCTGCCCACCGTGGCCGAGTGCGGAGGCTTCCTCTACCTCGGCCAGGCGCTGGAAGACGCTGAGGGGGGCATCTGGCCCATGGCGGGCGTCCTGCCCGGGCAGGGAGTCAAGGTCGGGCGGCTGGTCCGCTTTGGCTACGCCACCCTTACGGCGCGGGCGGACAGCCTGCTCTTCCGGGCCGGGGAACAGTTCCCCGTGCACGAGTTCCACCACTGGGATTCCACGGAAAATGGCACGGCCCTTACCGCCTCCAAGGCCAATGGCAGGCAGTGGGCCTGCGGCTTTGCAAACGAACATTTCTATGCGGGGTTCCCGCATTTGTACTGGGCGGGTACGCCCCTGCCGGAGCGGTTCGTGGCCACGGCAGAATCTTACCAGAACAAACGAGGCAGTTTATGACAGAAGCAACACTCAAAACCCTGTTGGAGGGCATCACCCCGCCGGACGAGGCCGCCCGCGCGGCGGCTCATGCCCACTGGGCCAGCCTGGCAAAGCCGCTGGGCGGGCTGGGAGCGCTGGAAACCACGCTGGAATCCGCCGCCGCCCTCACCGGGAGCGCGGCGCTGGATCTCTCCAAGCGTGCCGTCCTCGTCCTCTGCGCGGACAACGGCGTGGTGGCGCAGGGCGTCAGCCAGACAGATCAGAGCGTGACCCGCACCGTGGCGGAGAATCTTGCCGCCCGGCGCACCAGTGTCTGCCAGATGGCCCGCACCGCCCGGTGCGAGGTGGTGCCAGTGGACATGGGCATGGCCGGGGAACCGGTGCCCGGCGTGCGGAACTGCCGCGTTGCCTCCGGCACCACCGATTTTACCCTGGGCCCGGCCATGCGCCGGGAGCAGGCGGTGGAGGCCATCGCCCGGGGCATCGCGCTGGTGCAGGAGCAGAAAGCGCAGGGCGTCACCCTGCTGGCTACGGGCGAGATGGGGATCGGCAACACCACCACCTCCAGCGCGGTGGCGGCGGTGCTGCTGGGCCAGCCTGTGGAGCGGATGACAGGCCGAGGCGCGGGCCTCTCGGATGAGGGCCTTGCCCGGAAGATTCATGCCATTCAAAGGGGCATTGCGGTCAATCAGCCCGACCCGGACGACGCGCTGGATATCCTCGCCAAGCTTGGCGGGTTTGACATCGCGGGTCTCTGCGGCGTCTTTCTGGGCGGCGCGCTGGAGGGCGTGCCCGTGCTGATGGATGGCTTCATCAGCGGGGTGGCGGCCCTCTGCGCCGTCCGGCTCTGCCCGGCGGCGGCCAAGGCCGTGTTTGCCAGCCACTGCTCCTCCGAGCCCGCCGCCCGTCTCGTGCTGGAAGCGCTGGGCAAAGCCCCGCTCATCACCGCCGGACTCCATCTGGGCGAGGGCACCGGGGCCGTGGCCGCCATCCCGCTGTGGGATATGGCACTGGCCGTTTATCGGAACTGCTATTCGTTCGCAGACGGCGGGCTGACCCCTTACACGCCTCAAGGAGGTGCCGGATGCTGACACTGGTGCTGGGCGGGGCAGCCAGCGGAAAAAGCGAGTACGCCGAGAGCCTCGTCCTGAAAACGGCCCTGCCCCGGTATTACCTGGCCACCATGCAGGTGTGGGACGCCGAGTGCGCCGCCCGGGTGGCAAAGCACCGGAAAATGCGGGCCCGGAAGCAGTTTACCACGGTGGAGTGCCCGCTCCATCTCGAACAGGTGCAGCTGCCCGCCCGGGGCACTGCCCTGCTGGAAGACCTGGGCAACCTGACCGCTAACGAGCTCTACAGCCCCAGCGGCGCGGGCAAACACACCGCGCAGGCCGTACTGGCCGGCGTGGAAGCGGTGGCAGCCCAGTGCGAGCATCTCATCCTCGTTTCCAATGAGGTCTTCAGCGGCGGGGCCGACTATGCAGGCGATACCGACCGCTATCTGCTGGCCCTCGCGCGGGTCAACAACGCCCTTGCCGCCCGGGCGGACAATGTCTGCCGGGTGGTCTGCGGCATCCCGGTCTATTACAAAGGAGGGACCCCGGAATGATCGTGCTCCAAACCATGGCCGTGGCGTTTGCCATGTTCTCGGCCCTGCCGGTGCCGCAATTTACCTGGAACTCCAAAAACATGCGGTACGCCCTCTGTGCGTTCCCTCTCATCGGGGGGGTCATCGGGGCGCTGTGGAGCCTCTGCGGGGCGCTGCCGCTGCCCGATATGATCCGGGCCGGCGGCTTCTGCCTCATTCCGGTGCTGGTCACCGGCGGCATCCATCTGGACGGCTATGCCGACACTTCGGACGCCCTTTCCAGCTATGGCGACCGGGAAAAGAAGCTGGAAATTTTAAAGGACCCCCGCTGCGGGGCCTTTGCCGTCATCCGGCTCTGCACCTACTTCCTCGCGTATTTCTGCTTTGCGTTCTGCATCCGCTTCTCCCCCCGGGTGGGGTTGTGCTGGACGCTGGCGCTGGTGCTGGAGCGCGGCCTCTCGGGGCTGGCGGTGGCGGCGTTCCCCATGGCCAAAAACACCGGTCTGGCCCACACCTTTGCCACGGCGGCAGACCGGGAAAGCGTTAAAAAAATCCTGATCGTTCTGTCCGTCCTGCTGGCTGCGGCGCTCGTTGCGCTGGGCGGCGGGGCACTGGTGGCGGCGGCTCTGCTGGTGCTGTGGCGGTACCACCATGTGGCCGTCAAGGAGTTTGGCGGCATCACGGGGGATCTGGCCGGGTGGTTTTTGCAAAAAGCCGAATTCTGGATGCTGGCGGCGCTGGCGGCCAGCCAGTGGGGAGGCATTTTATAACATGATGTTCATTACTGGGCCGCTCTACAGCGGCAAGCGCACCTTTGCGCGGCAGTTTGCGGGCAGCTGCATCACCGATGTGCAGGACAAAGCCGCCGATGCTGCCGATCTGACCCAGCTGGCGGAAGAGCTGGCCCAATACGATATCGTCATTGCTACCGAGGTGGGCGGCGGCGTGGTCCCGGTGGATGCCGGGCAGCGTGCCGCCCGGGAAGCCGCCGGGCGGCTGGCCTGCCTGCTGGCGGCCCGCGCCGACTGCGTGGTGCAGATGTTCTGCGGCATCCCCACGGTGCTGAAAGGAGAATTGCTGAAAAAATGCTGATCTATTTACTGCGTCACGGTCTGACGGAATACAACGCCCAGAAGCGCTATCAGGGCCAGCGGGATATCCCGCTCTCGCCCGAGGGAGCCGCCCAGCTCCGCAAAGCGGATTTTGACCCCGATGTGGTCTATGTCACCCCGCTGCAGCGCACCTCCCAGACGGCGAAGATCGTCTTCCCCCACGCAAAACTCGTGGTGGTGGACGGCCTCAAGGAGATGTGCTTTGGCAGTTTTGAGGGCCGCAATTTCATTGAGATGGAGCATGACCCGGATTATCAGGCCTGGGTGCAGGCCAACTGTGAGAGCTCCTGCCCGGACGGCGAACGGAAAGAAGACTTTTCCAACCGCATCTGTGCCGCATTCTCCAAGCTGGTGGATGAGGCATTGGCAGAGGGAAAAGACCGGCTGGTCATTCTGGCCCATGGCGGTACCCAGATGGCGGCCATGGAGCGGTATGGGGTGCCTCATCAGGATTATTACAAGTGGTGCGGCCCCAATGCGGGCGGTTATGTGCTGGACGCCAAAGATTGGACGCAAAAGCATATCCTCACGGTAATCAAGACGGTGCAATATACAAAGAGTGCCGCAGAGGAGAACCCGTGATGACGGTTTGGGCCGTGCTGGGCGGCTTTGTGCTGGACGCCCTCTTTGGCGACCCGGCCTGGCTGCCCCACCCGGTGGTGTACATGGGCAAGGCCATCTCCAAGCTTGAAAAATTCCTGCGCCCCCGTCTGCCTAAAACGCCTCAGGGAGAGCTGCTGGGCGGTGCCATCGTGGCGTTCTGCCTGCCGGTGGGCACCTTTTTGCTCACAGGGCTCGTCTGCTGGGGGGCCGCCCGGCTCCACCCGCTGCTGGGGCTGGCCGTCCAGATGTTCTGGTGCGGGCAGGCGCTGGCCGCCCGGGGCCTGGTGCAGGAGAGCACCAATGTTTATAAAGAGCTCAAAAAACCCGACCTGCCCGGGGCCCGCAAAGCGGTCAGCCGGATCGTGGGCCGGGACACTGCGGAGCTCACTGCCGAGGGCGTGACGAAAGCCGCTGTGGAGACGGTGGCCGAAAACGCCAGCGACGGTGTCATTGCGCCGCTGCTCTATATGCTGGTCGGCGGGGCACCGCTGGCCCTCACTTACAAGGCCATCAACACGATGGACAGTATGCTGGGTTACAAAAACGAAAAATACCTCTACTTTGGCCGTGTGCCCGCCAAGCTGGACGATGCGGCAAATTACCTTCCCAGCCGCCTTGCCGCCCTGCTGTGGGTGGCTGCCGCAGCCTTTACGCACAATGACGCAAAAGGGGCGTGGAAGATCTGGCGCCGCGACCGCCGCCGCCACGCCAGCCCCAACAGCGCCCAGACCGAGAGCGCCTGCGCCGGGGCCCTGGGCGTCCAGCTGGCGGGGCCTGCCTATTATTTCGGCCAGTATTACCCCAAACTCACCATCGGCGACGCCCTGCGGCCCATCGAGCCCGAGGATATCCTCCGGGCCAACCGCATGATGTATGTGGCCAGCAGCTTCGCACTGGCGTGGGGATGCGCCCTTCGCGCGCTTTTCTGAAGGAGGCTTTTATGCAGACTTTGACCCATGGCGGTGACTGGATGGGCTACCGCGAACAATTTGGGCGCGACGCGCTGGATTTTTCGGCCAATGTCAGCCCGCTGGGCCTGCCCAAAGGGGTGGCCGATGCCATCACGGCGGCCCTGCCGCAGGCGGACCGCTACCCGGACCCGCTCTGCCGCACCCTGCGCGCGGCACTGAGCGAGGCGGAGGGCCTGCCCGCCGAGCAGATCCTCTGCGGCAACGGCGCGGCGGACCTCATCTTCCGGCTGGCGCTGGCCGTAAAACCCCGCCGGGCGCTGGTGACGGCCCCCACCTTTGCGGAGTACGCCACGGCACTCGAAACCGTGGGCTGCACGGTGGAGCGTTTTGCACTGAACGAAGCCAATGATTTCGCGGTGACAGAGGAGTTTCTGGACGCCATCGTCCCGGGGGTGGAGATCGTCTTCCTCTGCCAGCCCAACAACCCCACCGGCCAGCTGGCCAGCCCGGCCCTTGTCCGCCGGGCAGCGGAGCGGTGCGCGGCGTGCGGGGCTGTTCTGGCCGTGGATGAGTGCTTTCTGGATTTCCTGCCGGATGGCGACCGCTGGACGGCAAAACCCCTGCTGCACGAGGATCAGAACCTCATCATTTTCAAGGCCTTTACCAAGCTCTACGGCATGGCAGGCGTCCGGCTGGGCTACTGCCTCAGTGCGGACGCTGCTCTGCTGGAAAAAATGCGGAACGCGGGCCAGCCCTGGGCGGTGTCCAGCCTGGCTCAGGCCGCCGGTGTGGCGGCCCTGAAAGAAACGGCGTACGTTGCGCGGGTGCGGGCCCTCATTGCAGCGCAGAAGCCGAAACTCACGGCAGGCCTGCGGGCGCTGGGCCTGCGGGTGATCGAGGGCAGGGCCAATTATTTATTGCTGCAAGGGCCGGAGACTCTCGGCGGGCAGCTGCGGCAAAAGGGGGTTGTCCTGCGCGGCTGCGCCAATTATCCGGGGCTGGACGCCAGCTGGTACCGCACTGCCGTGCGCACGGGGCCGGAAAATGAACGATTGCTGAAAACACTGCAGGAGGTGTTGGGATGAGCCGGGCAAAATGCATTATGGTGCAGGGCACCATGAGCGGCGCGGGCAAAAGCCTGCTCTGCGCGGCGCTCTGCCGCGTTTTTGCGCAGGACGGCTACCGGGTGGCCCCGTTCAAGAGCCAGAACATGGCCCTGAACAGCTTTGTCACCCGCGACGGGCTGGAAATGGGCCGCGCCCAGGTGGTGCAGGCCCAGGCGGCGGGCATCGAGCCGGACGTTCGGATGAACCCCATTCTGCTCAAACCCAGCAGCGATGTAGGCAGCCAGGTCATCGTCAACGGCGAGGTGCGGGGCCAGATGAAAGCGGCGGACTACTTCCGCCACAAAAAACAGCTCATCCCCGATATTTTAGCTGCCTACAACAGCCTGGCGGAGGATGTGGACATCATCGTCATCGAGGGTGCAGGCAGCCCGGCAGAGATCAACCTCAAGGCGGACGACATCGTCAACATGGGGCTGGCCAAACTGGTGGATGCCCCCGTCCTGCTGGCAGGCGATATTGACCGGGGCGGCGTGTTCGCCCAGCTTTACGGCACGGTGGAGCTGCTGGAGCCGGAGGAGCGGGCCCGCGTTCAGGGACTCATCATCAACAAATTCCGCGGCGATGTGGAAATTCTGCGCCCGGGTCTGACCATGCTGGAAGAAAAAACGCGCCTGCCCGTGCTGGGCGTGGTGCCCTACCTGAACGTGGACATTGAGGACGAGGATTCCCTCTCCCAGCGGCTGGACGTGAAAAATGTCGTCAAGCCGCTGGATGTGGCCATCATCCGGCTGCCCCGCCTCTCCAATTTTACAGATTTCATCTCGCTGGAGCAGCACCCGCTGCTGGGCGCGCGGTATGTGGAGAGCACCCGCGGCCTCGGCGTGCCGGACTGCATCATCCTGCCCGGCACCAAGAACACGGTGGACGACCTGCTCTGGCTCCGTCAATCCGGGCTGGAAGCGGCCATTTTAAAGCTGGCCGAGCGAGGCACACCTATTTTGGGCGTCTGCGGCGGCTACCAGATGCTGGGCCAGCAGCTGGACGACCCCACCGGCAGCGAGAGTGGCCGGGTGCAGTCCCTGCGGGGGCTGGGCCTGCTGCCCACCCGGACGGTCTTCTCGGAGCAGAAGCGCCGCACCCAGGTCACGGCCACGGTCACGGCAGAGCCCTTTGCCGGGGCAAAGCTGACGGGGTATGAGATCCACACCGGCCGGACCGTGGTGGAGGGCACGCCCTTTGATACCCTTGCGGACGGCCAGCCCGAGGGCTGTGTCAACGGCAGTGTGTTTGGCACCTACCTCCACGGCCTCTTTGATACCGGCGAATTGACCGAAAAACTGACCGTGTTTTTGTGCAAACAGAAGGGCATCGCCCCGGAAGCCGCTGCCCTTGTGCCCATGGAGCAGTACCGCCAGCAGCAGTTTGATCTGCTGGCTGACGGCGTGCGGGGCGCGCTGGACATGGCCGCGGTTTACCGGGCCATGGGAATGGAGCGCTGAGATGGAACAGGGACTTTTGCACCTCTATTACGGGGACGGAAAAGGAAAGACCACCGCCGCCATGGGCCTGGCCCTGCGGGCACTGGGCAGCGGCAAACGGGTGGTCATCGTCCAGTTTTTGAAAGGCGGAAACAGCGGGGAGATCCCGCTGCTGGCAAAGCTGGGGGCCGAAATTTACCGGGGCAAGGCGGGGCAGAAATTCGTCTTCCAGATGAATGAAGCCGAAAAAGCCGCCACCCGGGAATTACAGAACCGGAACCTGCGGAACGCCATGGACCGGCCTGCCGATCTGCTGGTCCTGGACGAGGCCGGTTCGGCCTGGGAGCTGGACATGGTGGACAAGGCACTGCTCCAAAAGGCGGTGCGGGAGCGCCCTGCCGCGCGGGAGTGCGTGCTGACGGCCCACCAGCCGCCCCAGTGGATGCTGGACGAGGCCGACTATGTGACGGAAATGAAATGCCACCGCCACCCCTACCAGAAAGGGGTCCCGGCGCGAAAGGGGATAGAATATTGACGTTGCAGCACCATCTGCCCGCTGACATTGAGCGGACGAGCCTGAAAATTATTGCCGCGGAGCTGGCCGAGATGGGCCTGACCCCGCCTCCGGAGACGGAAGCCGTTGTCCGGCGGGTCATCCACACCACGGCGGATTTTGACTACGCAAAAAACCTGCGCTTTACGCCCGGGGCCGTGCAAAAGGCCGTGGAGGCCTTGCACAAAGGAGCGTTCCTCGTCACCGACACCAACATGGCGCTGGCGGGCATTACCAAGCCCGGTCTTGCCAAGCTGGGCGGGCAGGCAGCCTGCTATATGGCGGACCCTGAAGTGGCCGCGCGGGCCAAGGCGGAGGGCACCACCCGGGCCGTGGCGGCGATGCACAAAGCAGCCGCCGAGCACCCGGGGGCCATCCTGGCCGTCGGCAATGCACCCACAGCCCTGCTCACCATTGCGGAGCAGATTGAGGCGGGCCTGCGCCCGGCGCTGGTCATCGGTGTCCCGGTAGGGTTTGTGAATGTGGTGGAGAGCAAGGAGCGGCTGTTTGTCACCTGCGAGGCCCACGGCGTGCCTGCCATTGTGGCAATGGGCCGCAAGGGCGGCAGCAATGTGGCCGCCGCCATCTGCAACGCCCTCATTTATTCTGCCGCGGAGATGCTGGACCCCACGGCCCGGGGCTGGAACGGTTGAAGATTTTTAGAATCGCAAAAGACAAAAAATGCCCGGAGACACTGCAGATCACAGCGTTCTCCGGGCATTTCTTATACCGTTGCCAGCACGGCGAGGATGCTCTGCCACCGGGGGTTCTGCACAGGCTGTGCAGAAGCACGGTGGGCAGCAGCCGGAGCGGCGGGGGCCATGGGCTGGGGCATCCGGTCCACCGGGCAGGCAAAGGGCGAAGCAAGGTCGGCCTGCCACTGAGCGGCCAGCTGGACGGCCTCCGGGCAGGATTGGAGGGTGCGCCGCTCCGTCCCGGCCAGGAAATCGCCCAGCCAGCAGAGGACGGCGGCCATGGGCAGCTGGGCGGCGGCATCGGTGCTCCAGTAGCACCAGTGCGCGCCCCGGCCTACAAAGCTGTCCACCGTGATGAGCGCCCCCTCCCGCGCGTTGCGGGGCAGGGCAGCGGTGTGGTCGCCGGAGCAGCGGCGCAGCTCGTGCAGGACGCGCTCGGCCCGGCCTGCATCAAGGGCATCGTCCCGGATGTAGGCGGCAAAGTCGTCCGCACTCAGCAGTTCATCCGCCTTGGCAGGGAAGCGGCCCGTCATCTCGCCGGAAGCGTTGTGGCAGAGCTGCCAGCCCTTGCGGAACAACTGGAAGTTGAGGTTGCGCCGCCCCATGGTGGTTCTCCTCTCTTCCGGGACCGATGTTGGTTGTATTTCTGAGAGGAGTATACCACAAACAACAACAAAATACAACTATAAGTTTGCTTACTGGACAAAAATATTTTTAAAACGGAAAACAGAATAAACAATATGGTTGTATGAACTCAATCCCCCAGGGCCCGGATCTCGTGCTGGATGAGCTGCCCGGCGGCACGGGCCAGCTGGTCCATGCCCCGGATGCGGGCCAGGTTTTTGCCGTAAATGCGCTCGGCGGCGGGGATGGAGCTGTTCTCGCCCATGAAGACGGCGGACACCTGGATCCCCTTGCGGCGGAGATCACGTACCTCGGCGGCGGTATCGTCCACGCCATAGGGCCCGCCGTAATCCCGGCCCAGCGGGTTTTCCGGGCTGGGCGGGATGCGGCGGCTGTCATTGGGGGAGGCATCCGTCAGCAGGATGAGCAGGTGGCGGGGAGCCGGGCCGGGGTCAAAATCCAGCAGGTCGCCTGCCGCCCGCAGGGCCAGACCGTCCCGGTTCCAGCCCGAGGCGAAATACTGGTTGACACCCTGCCATTGTTTGTCTTTGAAATGCTTGAGCACCCGGAGCACGGTGTAGCCCCGCAGGCTGCAAAAGCTGCTTACCCGCACCGGAATGTGGCAGCGGGAAAGGCTCTCGGCCAGGATGGCACCCTGTGCCGCAATGACTTCCTGGCAGTGGAGCCGGGAGGCCGAGGCATCCAGCAGCAGGTCTACGGTGAACGAGGGCTGGTTCTCCTCCTCGGCACAGCGGAAGACCCGGCTGTCGTCCAGCAGGGGAGCCCGCCAGACCCGCTCCGGGTCCAGATTGCCGCTGCGGGCGATCCGGGCGTTGGGCTGCTGGTGGACCAGGATGCAGTTCTGGATCTGCTCGGTCAGCCGGAGCACCACGCTGCGGTGGAGCTCCCGGTTTTTGGCATCGTAAGCCCGGTTGCGGTCGGCCTGCAATTCGGCCTGCTCGGCCAGATGTTTCGCTTCGGGGGTGGGGGCCTGCTCCGGGCTGGGCACGCCGGAGGCAAACCACAAATGGCACCCCAGATGGTCCCCGGTGCAGAGCTCCTGCTCGGCCTTGCGCAGCCGTTCCGGCGGGTAGAGAGAGCGGCCAAAGCAGCTCTCGATGTAGGCCCGGTCCTCGGCGGCGTTCTGTTTCAGTGTAATATGGGCCAGCCGCTTGTCGGCAGTCGGCCCGCCGCCGCCCGCGTCCACACTGCCCGAGTGCTCCACCGTCATCCGGTCGGTCTTGATCATCTGGGTGGGCATGGTCTTGGTGGCAAGGGAGGCCAGAAGCCCCTCCAAGTGCAGGTGCAGTGCCAGTTTCTGGTGCACCGTGCCGTCAAAAAGGGCAAATTTAGCGTAAAAGGCCAGTACGCTGGCTTTCAGTTCCTCGGGCTTGGGCGGCGTTTCCGGGGCCAGGGCCGCCGCCAGCTGGCTTTCATAAGGGGTCAGCACCGGGTCGGCCCGGCCCTGTACCCGCCGCCAGCGGGTGGCCTGCATGGAGTAGACCAGCTGGTTTTTCGCCATCCACTCCTGCCGCGAGAGTTTGTACTGGATGCCGAAGAAATAATCCGCGTGGGCCCGCCGCAGCTCGGCCAGCACCGGGCGGCGGGGCAGCTCCAGCGCGTAGGCGGCGCTTTCGAGGTACAGCCAGGTCAGGTCGTCCAGCAGGGACTGCTTCACGTCGCCGTCCCAGGTATTGAACAGCCCCCGCACAAGGTCGTCGCCGTAATATTTGTGCACCAGCCCCACGATGCAGTTCATGTAAAAATCCACGGTGCCATCGGTGTTGCGGGCCAGAAACAGCGGCTCAAAGCCGTATTCGCCTGCCGCGGCCCACACCTGATTGGCGGCCCGCCGCTCCTGCGCGGTGTAGCTCTGCGCTTCCATAGGGCGGCCCCTCAGCTGAAGAGCTTGGCGGCGGTGAGCTGGGCCGGGATGCGGGCGGCAATGACGTCCCGGATGAGCCCCTGCTCGTAGGAATCAAAGGCTTTGTTGGTGATGCCCATGTCCAGTGCGGCCCCGGCAGGCACGCCCCGGCGGATGAGCCGCAGGGCGTCCAGCATCCCGCGCAGGTCCAGCGCTTTGGTGGAGATTTCCGCGCTGTCGCACTTTTTCTGTAAATCGAGGAAAAGCTGGGCAAACTGATGGACGTACTTGCCCGTCAGATCCGGGAACTGGGCCCGGAGCAGCTTTTCGAGGTTTTCCTCGGTGATGGTGGGCATCTGGATGACCACAAAGCGGGAGGTGAGGGCTTCGTTCAGTTCCCGGGTGCCCGCGTAGCCGTAGTTCATGGTGGCAATGAAACGGGTCTCCTCGGCCAGCGGGATGCGCTCGTAGCCGGGCACATCGATGGCGCGGCGGAAATCCAGCACCGCGTGGAGGACAGCCAGCGCCTCGTTCTTTGCCATGTTGATCTCATCCAGCACGCCAAAGCCGCCGCACTGAGCACAGCGGTAGACCGGGCCGGGCCGGAATTTGACGGCACCGCCCTCAAAGGTGTCCATGCCGATGAGGGAGGCCGCGTCCATATTCACATGGAACGAGATATCCCATGCAGGGCGGCCAAAGGCGGCGGCCAGATTCTCCGCCAGCACATTTTTGCCGGTGGCCTTGCCGCCGGCCAGCAGCAGGTTCTCGCCGCAGAGCAGGGCGGCCAGTGCCTGCTCCCAGACGTCTTTTCCATAGTAAGTAAAGGCCGACTGCGGCACACGGGGAGCCAAAGCCTCGGTCAGCTGGTGGGTGGTACGATATTCATTGACGGCCAGCAGCAGATCCGGGCTGACGCCCTCCTGC
>ENA-UESS01000167-UESS01000167.1-human-gut-metagenome-genome-assembly--contig:-NODE-167-length-26479-cov-19.409514_pt1 | contig 26479 bp, 25 predicted proteins | sample MGYA00243004_ERZ508005 | MGnify/ENA primary metagenome ERZ508005 (study PRJEB26167, sample SAMN06115471) | human gut metagenome | host: Homo sapiens | place: China:Guizhou | collected 2016-06-29...
GATCGACAAGATGAAGAAGGTTATGATGGATTCCGCTTGGGACGGCGACTGGTTCCTCAGAGCGTACGACGCGGAGGGCAAGAAGATGGGCTCCAAGGAGTGCGAGGAAGGTCAGATCTTCATCGAGCCGCAGGGCTTCGCTATCATGTCCGACATCGACGCTGAGGCTTCCAAGAAGACCCTCAAGGCTATCGACGAGCGACTCAACACCCAGTACGGTCTGGTGCTCAACAACCCGGCATTCACAAAGTACTATATCCAGTACGGCGAGATCTCCACATATCCGGGCGGATACAAGGAGAACGCAGGTATCTTCACACACAACAACGCATGGATAATCTGTGCCGCTGCATACGCTGGCGAGGGCGACCAGGCGTTCAAGTACTACTCCGAGATCGCCCCGGCGTTCACTGAGGAGACTTCCGACATTCACAAGACCGAGCCGTACGTTTACGGTCAGATGATCGGCGGTAAGGACGCCGGCGCTGATATCGGCAAGCAGGGCGACAACTTCGGTCAGGGCAAGAACAGTTGGCTGACAGGTACAGCGGCATGGAACATGGTCGCTATCTCCCAGTACATTCTTGGTATCGCAGCAGACTTCGACGGTCTGAAGATCGACCCGTCAATTCCTCACGAGTGGGACGGCATGAAGGCTACACGTCAGTTCCGCGGCGCTACATACGACATCACCGTTAAGAACCCGAACCACGTTTGCAAGGGCGTTAAGAGCATGACTGTTGACGGCAAGGCTGTTGACGGCAATGTTATCCCTGTAATGGACGGCGGAAAGCATACCGTTGAGGTCGTTCTCGGCTGATGACCCGATGACCCGAACATAAATACAAGAGCGCCGGGGCTTATGCTCCGGCGCTTTATTTGAAATTGGAGGTGCGGAATGTTCAGAGGAACGATACTGCTTATAGACCGGTTTTCCAGAATGAACACGCTGATAAACAGCTACCTGTCCGCTTCGGGCTTCGTGGTGGAGTGCATGCGCTCCGTTGACGATCTTCGAACGGTCAGGCTGAACACGATACATCTTGCGCTGCTTGATATCGACACCGCCGGCGGAAGGCTCAAGGAAATCCTCGAGCAGATGAAATCAGCGGGAGTTCCCGTGATAGTGCTGACCTCCGAGAGCGACCACGCCGGGAGGCTCTCCGCGCTGGAGCTGGGCGCGGCGGACGTAATGAGCCGCCCTCTGGACATTGCGGAGCTTGTCGCAAGAATACGCGCGGCGCAGGCGCGTACGCAGGTGTCTGTCACTGGATTTGACCGACCGCCTGTGAGCTTCGGAGGGCTTACCGTGGATATTTCGAAGTACCGCGCCGAGCTTGACGGCGATCCGCTGAATATCTCCCCGAAGGAGACCGCCCTGCTGTACCTGCTGATAAGCAGTCCGGATACGGTATTCAGCCGCGAGGAGCTTTCGCGCCAGCTCAGGAGCTCCGGGCATGCCTCGGAGCGCACGGTGAATGTATTCATAAGCCGTCTGAAAAAGGCGATAGGCCGTTACAGCGCGAATATAGTTTCAGTGCGCGGCGTCGGGTACAAATTCGACGGCAGTGTTGAATAATAAAAGGGGCTGTCCGAAAACAGCCCCTTTTGTATTTGTTTATTCCTCGCTGGTGTTGAACTGGCTCTGGTGCTTGGTGAAGAAATCCACCCTGGGCTCCAGAAACTTCAGCTTGTGATCCTTTCCGCCGGTGAAATCGGAAATGGTGTCGAAGATCTTGTCCCAGCTCCAGAAGCTCTTGTCGAGCTGGAGGTACTCGAGTATCATCTCGGTTCCCTGCGGAGCCATCGGGTGCAGCAGCACAGCCGCCGTACGTATCATGTGGAACACCTGAATGAGCGCGCGGCGTCTTGCCTCGTTGTCGTCTGCCTTGTCGGCGTCGCCGAGGTTCTTTGCCATGTACTTGCTTGCCTTTCTGATGTAGCTGTCAAGTACATAGGTCGCCTGGTGGAACTCAAAGCGGTACATGAAGCGCTCGTAATCCAGGATCGCCTTCTTCGCGTCGGCGAGCACCTGCTCGTCTACCTCGCCGACCGGCATTACTCCGTCAAAGTACTTCTGAACGGAATAGATGCAGGTGCGGATAATGCGGTTGAATACGTTGGAGAGCAGGAATCCGTCCTTTACTACAGGATCCGGATCTTCCGGCTTTGCGTTGGGATTGTAGGGCTTCGGCATGAAGCTTACGCTGCGCTGACCAAGACCTAAGCCGAGGAAGTGCATGCGGAGCTGCTCGGGGGTGTAGAAGTCCAGAAGATCAGCCGCCATCGGGGGCTTTATCGCGCCGGAGCTGGAAGCCTTCTTATCGAGGAACAGAATGTGGTTGTTCGCGCACAGTATCGGGAGCTGCATTTCTCCTTCAGGCGGGTCAATGGTGTTTTCGCCTTCCTTGAGGCCCATGAACATCGCCATTTCAGCTACGCCGTAGAAGTAGATGTTGTCGGCGCCGATGAACTGATATACGTTAGCGTCCTTGCTGCACCAGAAATCCTTCCACTCATCGGGATTCCTGCCCTGCTGCTCGAGCGCCGCCTGAGTGAAGGAGATAGGCGCCCAGAGGGACTCCGGCCATACCCAGATGGTCAGCGGATCCTCGCCCTCAAGCACCGGAGCGGGAACGCCCCACTCGATGTTGCCTGTAAGTCTGAACGGAACAAGGGTTTTACCGGTGCGGTAGCGTATTCCGTTAGCGGAGAGTATCTCGGTAGCCTTGTTCATCTCGTCGAGTTCCTTGAACTTGATGGTGAAGCTGGGCTTTTTCTTTTCCTCTATGAACTCGTGCCCCGGAAGCTGATCCTTGACTGCGTTGTAGCTGTCCAGAAGCTCGTTCTTGATGTGCACCACTGGGTCAGCGAGGAACTCTGAGATAGTGCTGGAAACGAGCTGACGCACGTTCTTCTGCTTGGATATCTTCGCAACGTATTCCTTGAGCAGCTTGTTGTACGCCGGAAGGTCGAAGTACCAGTTCTCGACGTCCTTCATTATGGGCGTGTCGCCGGTGAGGGTGCTCTTGGGGTTGATGAGGTTTTCCGGCATGTACTGATGACCGAGGTCGCACTCGTCGGCGTATGCCTTTTCGCTCTGGCAGCCGTCCACCGGGCACTTTCCTATTACCTGTCTGCCGTTGAGAAAGCAGCCCGCCTTCTCATCGTAGAACTGCTTTGTGCTGATACGGTGCAGGTGTCCGTTTTTATATAATGTGCGGATAAACCAGTCGGATACCTTGTTGTGTATCTCGGCTGTTCTTCCAAGTCCGGAAGCGCCGAATATATTCAGGCTTATCATGTAGTCGTCGAGGGTCTTTTTCTGAGCCTTGTGGTTTTCCTCAACAAAGTCGTGGATAGTTCCCTTGAAGCCCTGCTCGGCGACCAGCTTGCGGTAGCTCTCCGCGATAGGGGAGCCGTAGCAGTCCGTGCCGGATACGAAAATTACATTTTCGTCGCCCAGCCTGTCGCGCAGGAATCTTGCGTATACGTCGGCAAATACGAACACGCCGCCGATGTGCCCGAAGTGCAGCTTCTTATTTCCGTAGGGCATTCCTCCGGTGATTATAGCGCGCTTGGGGAACTCCGGACGGGGTGCCTCGTGCTTTACAAATTCCTTTTTCTCTTCGCTCATTGTGTCAGTTTCCTTTCTTGTGAAGGTTATCCGTTTCCTTTCCATAGGCCGCCCTCAAAAGCCTTGTGTGAGCGTAGGCGTGCGCTTTGCATATCACATCGGTTTTCAGGGGTTTTCCGTATTTTATCCGGATTTATTTATAATCTATATGATACCACATAATTGCAAAAAAATCAAGACCAGTGCAATAAAAATGCGTTTTGCCCATTGACAAAGCTGCTATTGTATGGTATAATAACTGTACCAACACAGATGATACAGTTAATACAGAACAGTACACGCCGAAAGGAGGAGTGAAAATGCTCAACATAAGGCTGGAGGGGAAGCTGCCCATCTATGAGCAGCTATATAATGGCATATCCCGGCTGATTTCCTCCGGGGAGCTGGAGCCTGACGAGCGGCTTCCGGCGGTGCGGGAGGTCGCGAAGCAGTTCGGGATAAACCCGAATACGGTTCAGAAATCGTACTCGCAGCTTGAACAGGCGGGGCTGATATACTCGATACCTGCAAAGGGAAGCTATGTTTCCGGCGGCGGGGACGCAGCCGAAGCAGTCAGAAAAGAAGCCGTGCGGAAGGCCGGGCGTGAGCTTCGCAGCGCATACGATGCAGGGGTCAGCCTTGCGGAGATAGAATCCCTGGCACGGCAGATATGGTCAGGGGAGGCTGGAGAGGCTGGAGAAGTTGGAGAAATCGGGGAAACTGGTGAAAGGACGGGTGGTAATCAATGATCGAGGTAAAGAATGCGGTAATGCGTTTCGACGATAAAAACGCGCTTGACGGCGTGTCCCTCACTATTCCGGAGGGCTGCGCATACGGTCTGCTGGGTTCTAACGGCGCCGGAAAATCAACGCTGCTCCGGGCGCTTTCCGGGATTTACAGGCTCAGCAGCGGAGAGCTTTTCATAGACGGCGAGCCGGTGTACGACAACGCGAAGGTGAAGGAGCGCGTATTCTTCATCAACGATGAAACGGTGCAGTTCAACAGCATGACCCTTACTGAAATGAAGCAGTACTACAAGAGCTTTTACGGCACGTTTTCCGAGGAGCTCTGGCAGAAGCTCTACAGCGCGCTGAATCTTCCGCTGAAAAAGCGGCTGAACACCTTCTCAAAGGGTATGAAGCGGCAGGCGGTGGTGATATGCGGGATCGCGTGCAGAACTCCGTATCTGTTCCTTGACGAGGCTTTCGACGGGCTTGACCCCACTATGCGCATAATCGTCAAGCAAATGCTCATCGACGCTATGGTAGATTCCAAGCTGACTGTAATTTTCAGCTCCCACAATCTCGGGGAAATAGACGAATTCTGCGACCGCGTGGGACTTCTCCACGGCGGGAAGGTAGTGTTCGACCGCGAACTTGACAGCGTGAAGGGAAGCGTGTTCAAGATCCAGACGTCGTTCCCGGAGCCGGTCACGAAGGAGCAGCTTTCCGCGGACGGCGTGGATATCCTCCATGTCGAGGAAAACGGCAGCGTAATGCACATCATCGCCAGAGGCGACCGCGAAAAGGTCAGAGCGGTGGTGGAAAAGCACTCCCCGAAGCTGTACGATGAAATCCCGCTTTCGCTGGAGGAGATATTTATTTACGAAATGGAGGTGCTCGGCTATGACAGCTCAAAACTCGGCAAATAAGAGCGTTTTCTACAAATTTCTGCCGTACTATCTGAACAAGGTGAAGTACCTCAGACCGCAGCTTATCATGAGCATTATCTTCAGCGTGCTGAGTTATCCGGCGTTCATGCTCATCATCAATATTTTATGCCCGGTGGAGCGAGATCTCCTTGAGCTTAGCCAGTATATCAGCGACCCGACTCCGGAGCAGTACGAAATGAATATGGCGCTCCTGGATAAGAGGAGCCTGCTGTATTCACTTCTGATTGCTGAGATCGTAATCGGGGTCCTCAGCCTTGTGGGGCTGTTCATTTTTACGTTCGTGACTACTCTGCGCAGCTTCCGCTGCCTTCACAACAAATCGGTGGTGGATATGGATATGTCCCTGCCGATAAACCACAACACGCGGTTCTTCGGCGACCTCGCGGCGGTGTTCACAGTGAACATTCTGCCGCACCTTATCGCGATACTTCTGGCGCAGATACTTTTGCAGTTCGCCGACCTGTCGGCGTTCGACACCCAGGGCGAGACCCAGGCGATAGTTGACGCAATAATGGGTCCGATGGCGTTCACGGGGCTTTTCATGTGCATTATGGAAGTAGCGCTGACACTGCTGATGATTTCCTTCTGCGGAAGGCTTGCGGAGGCGTGTATTTATCCGATACTCATGAATTTTGCTATTCCGGTCATTCATTCCATGAGTGTGAACCTTGTCGAGAGCGGAGTTTACGGCGCTGTGCTGTATCCCTCGTCGTTCACTGCCGTTATGGGCTCGGCGTATCCGATAACCGCTTCCTCGCCGCTTGGCATGCTTATAATGACGCTTTATTCCATGATTTCCACTGATTGCAAGTGGAGCGTCAGCGACTGCGGGCCTATATTCCGCCCGGAGTACGGGATACCCGCCCTGCTGGTGACGCTCGCGTGCTTCGCCGGGGCGTACTTCCTGATAAAATACCGCCGCGCTGAGCGCGTTGGAATGCCCTACGTCTATAAGGGAATGGGGCTTGTTATCCCTGGCATCGTGATCTTCGCGATAACCGTACCGGTATCCTATTTCATTTCCATCAACGTGCGCGGGCAGGAAGACACGATGGATTACTACAGCTTCACGCAGAACAACATTCCCGGTATGATAATCGGCACGATAATCAGCACGTTCATTCTGTATATCATCATGGAGCTTATCAGCGGGCGGAATTTCCGGAAGTTCGGGCTTTCCGTGGCAAAATGGGCGGGGACTCTCGCGGCGTGCGCGCTGATATGCTTCGGTTTGAATATGTCGAACGGATTCGGCGCGGCGTATTACGTCCCGAACCCGGACAGAGTGGCTTCGGCTTCCATGTCATACTATGACTCAAATTCATTCGGCGAGGAGTACCGCACGTCAAGCCTTACCAAGAATCAGTTCACGATCAAGGGAGTGAGCGGAGATGATATTCTTCAGACTGTCAGGGAAGTGCACGACGAGATACCCAAGAACAACGGCGACGTGGCGAGCGATGGGAAATATGTGAGCTTCTACTATGTGATGAAGGACGGCACTCAGCTTGAGCGGCGCTATTCCGTCAGCAGTGAGCTTTTCGGGGAGATACGCCGGAAGATGGTGACCCCGGAGGGATGGTATTCCTCATTATTCTCGCTGGACGAGAACATACTGTTGAACAAGGGCTACAGCGTCAACCGTATCTGGATGAACGATATTGCCAAGTACGGAAACAACAAGCTTTTTGACGCAATCAGGCAGGACTGCCAGAAGATAAACGTTGATTTCATCGAGAATGAACCAGCCTGGAAATATACCGACCTGTATTACGATATCGGAAGCGGGGATCAACTGACGTCATCAAGTTATAATCTGAGGGTCTACGACTGGATGGATAACACCATCGCTTACCTTGAAAGCCTCGATATAAACGTCGGCGCTCAGTTTACGGGAGAGGACTTCTACACTGCGTTTATCCTGAAAAATGTGAACAGCCTTGACGACTGCGAACTGTTCGGTCAGTCCGAGGGGTATTCCTACTCTGAGATGAACCGCATTATGAGCCGCGAGATATATGGTCAGAACGATTACGACCTGAAATTCAGCTATGGCAGAACGACCGCGTCAGATCCGGAGCTGAACAGGCTGATGAAGGTCTGCGGAACTGCTGATTATTACTATTACAGTTCTGATGAGGACATCTATACTATCCTGCTGTACAAGGCGTACGACCTCAGCGATTACGCAATGAATTACCGTAATGATTATCCTATCCATCTTGTTGTTCCCAAGGAATACAACGACCAGGCGGAAGCGCTTATGCAGAGCTGTCTGGTTCAGGAGTATATCCCGGAGGATACGGCTACGGCTGAGATCGAAAGCACATACAGCGTGGCGTGAATAACACGATAACCGATCTTCCCCCAATATAAATCAAATCCCCGGCTTTTTGATGGAGCCGGGGATTTGATTGTTTGTACAATTTTTTACATATAAATTTTTGTAGAAAATGTAATGCTTGATTTGTAACCTATGCACAAAAAAGTACCAAAAAATAACAAAATAAACAGAAAGTTATCAATTTTGGTCGGCTAATTTAAATAATTAGTATACCGATTCTACATTGTGTAAAAAAATATCATGAAAAAATTGTTGCAATATATTGTGAAATGGTGTATAATTATAATACGAATAACTATAGGGTATGGTATGCCATTTTGTGGAATTCGCCCGTGACAGAGAGGAAAATATATGGCACTTTTCGATACGAATGCATTCAGGATATCTGAGCAGGGGCTGTCCGTCCTCTGGCAGAAGCAGCAGATAATCGCAGAAAACATCGCTAACGCGGATACGCCGGACTACAACTGCAAATACCTTGACTTTGCAGGAATTTTCAGGGACAAGCTCCGCAGCAACGGCACCGTCGATACCGAGATAGACCTCGTTCAGCGGCTGTTCATCGACCGCGTGACCGACGACCAGGCGGACGGCAACAACGTTGACAACGACGTACAGCAGGGCGAGCTTGCAAAGGCTCAGATACAGTACGACGCGATAATGAACTCGATGAACGGCAATTTCGCCAGAGTCAGATCCGCTATGACAACGAAGTAACAGGGGGTACATATGGCATTCTTAAGTTCGCTCAATATCCCGCTTTCCGGCATGACCGCCGAGCGGTTCAGGCTTGATATCATCGCTCAGAACATCAGCAACGCCGACAATGTGGCTTCCACTCCCGAGGAGGCTTACAAGCGCCAGATGGTGGTTTTCGGCGAGGACAAGACCTTCAAGAAGCTGCTGTTCGCTAAGCTGAACTCCGGCGAGATCGCGTCCCACAATTACGTGAAGTACCGTGGCGTTGAGGCTAAGGCGGTCGTTGACGACCCCACCCCGGCAGAGCCGGTCTACGACCCCACCCACCCGCTCGCAGACGAGCGCGGCTACATCTACGAATCCAACGTTGACGTTGCCACCGAGCAGCTCGACGCGACGGAAGCCGAGAACATGTTCTCCGCGAATATGGCGGTGTTCGAAGTGGTAAAGTCCATGGCTTCGAAGGCGCTGACCCTCGGCAAGGGCTGATTTTCGAAAGGAAGATTTAAATGGTTGACTTTACAACAATGAACGCGCTCACCCGCATGAAGCCGATGGAGTCCATGACCCCCATGGGCGAGGATCCCAAGAAAAAGACCTACGCGGTGGACGCAAACGAGGCTTCCTTCCTCGATATATTCAAGGGAATGGTTGATAATGTAGTCGAGACCAACGAGCAGGTAGACCGCGACGCGATTGACCTCATGCTCGGCAATATCGACGACCTTGCGCAGGTGCAGTCGAACATCACTAAGGCAGGCATTGCAGTAGATCTGCTTGTTACAGTGAAGAACGAGGCGCTCAGCGCTTACAATACGATCATCAACATGCAGGTTTGATGACCTCAAAGCTGCCGGCGCGGCAGCATAAAACTTCGGAGGACGTTCTTATAAATGAATGAAAAGCTGAAAACTGTTGTAACGACAGTTAAAACGAAATGGACGGACGCTTCAAAAATGGCGAAGATCCTGATAATCTCCATTCCGGTGGTCGTTATTGCAATAATCATTGTGCTTTGCGTTATGCTCAATTCCAATAAGAGTACGGCAGTGTTGTTTTCCGGGCTTTCTGCTTCAGAATCCGGCGAGATAGCTTCCGCGATTCAGGAGCTGGGCGTTACTGACGTCACGGTGAACACCAACGGTGATATCATCGTGCCGGCGGAAAAGGCTGACTCGCTCAGAATGCAGATGTGGGCGCAGGGCTACCCCAAGACCACGATCAACTACGATATCTGGAACAACGGCGTTGACCTGTGGAGCACCGACACAGACAAACGCGAGGTAAAGCGCCAGCAGCTCGAATCACGGCTGGGCGCAACCATCGCTTCGATGGACAAGATACAGTCCGCGACCGCTAACATCACCCTGCCGGAGGTGTCCAACTACGCGCTTTCCGACAACAAGGGCGAGAGCCAGTGCGCGGTATTCATTCAGCTCAAGGCGGACGCAGAGCCGCTTACCAACGAGGAGGTGCGCGCGATATACCGCGGCGTTACCACCAGCGTTGAGGGGCTTACCAAAGAGAACGTCTCCATCATGGACAGCAAGCTCAACTCCTACGAATGGGTAGATCCGGAGCTTGACCAGCCCGAAGAGGACGAGGACACCGATAAGTCAGGCGTTGACATCGCAAGAAAGCGTCTTGAGTTCGAGCAGGAGTTTGTACAGGTGCTCAAGGACGGTCTCGGCGATATGTTCACCAAGATGTACGGCGAGGACGGATTCGCGTTTAACGTTTCCGCAAGGCTGAACTATGATTCCAGGAACACCGAGTCCACTCAGTATACCCCGGCAGAGGGAACCGACCACGGCGTAAAGGACCACGAGGACAAGGTAACGTGGGGCGGCGCCCTTGATGAGGACGGCGGTATCGTCGGAGTAACACCGAACGCAGACCTTTCTCCGGATTATCCTACATACACCGGTCTTGAGGACGGTCAGAACTATTATTATAATAAGGAAGAAATACAGTACAGCGTTTCCAATGTCAAGGAGACCGTAACTAAGGACGGTTACTCCATCGACTCCCTCAGCGTTGGACTGGTCGTAAATCAGACCAACATGACCCAGGGCGAGCGCGACGCATTACAGGCGATAGTCGCTAATGCAGCGGGTACTACGGTCGATCTCGTTTCCGTTTACAACATTCCGTTCGCACTCAGCGCTACGAACAACGGCACAAACGGCGATGGAAACCTCCAGATCATCACTCCGCCTGTGGATACGTTCCGCAATACGCTCCTTTACGTTGTAGTCGGTCTTGGCATCGTGCTGATACTGCTTCTGGTGATGACGCTTATGATGAGCCATTCGAGAAAGAAGAAGATCAGACGCCGCCAGGAGGCTGCGTTTGCAGCAGCCACACAGTCAGGTCAGACCCAGGCTGCCGCCGGCGCGACCGCGCAGGAGCAGGAGTCTCCGGAGGAAGTGGACTTCAACATCGCGAGCCTTACAGAAGAGGCTGCGAAGGAGTCCCGCGAGACTATACTCAAGCGCGAGATAAGCGATTTCTCCAAGACGAACCCGGAGATCGTCGCACAGATCATCAAGAACATGATGAAGGCAGAATAAGCCTCACTAAGGGGGGACAGATATGGCAGAAGGTAAGAAGGCAGAAGAACTCAGCGCCAACCAGAAGATCGCTCTGGTTCTCGCGGCAATGGGTGCGGATAATGCGTCCGCAGTATACAAGCACCTGTCTGACGATGAGATCGAGGCGCTTTCCACCGAGGTCGCAAAGCTGGAATATCAGCCTATCGACGTGGTCGAGGGCGTTCTCAATGAGTTCTACGAGCTTTGCCTGACTCAGAAGGTAGTTACCGAGGGCGGCGTTGACTACGCCCGTGAGATACTTGAGAAGGCTTTCGGCACTGAAGCGGCTAACAACCTGCTTCAGAGGATAACAAAGCAGCTCAAGACCAAATCATTCGACTTCGTGAGAAAGGCCGACTATAAGAACCTGCTCGCGATAGTTCAGAACGAGCACCCGCAGACAATCGCGCTCATACTTTCATATGCAAGAATAGATCAGGCGGCGGCTATCCTCGCGGAGCTTCCCAAGGAGAAGCGCGTCGAGGTAGTCGAGAGAATAGCGCGAATGGACAGAGCTTCTCCTGACGTTATCAAGGCTCTTGAAGCTACGCTGGAGAAGAAGTTCGCAAACCTTGTCAACACCGACAGCATGGAGGTCGGCGGTATCTCGTACGTTGCGGAGGTCATGAACAACGTAGACCGCGCGACAGAGAAATACATATTCGACGAGCTGTCCGCAAGGGATCAGAAGCTCGCGGATCAGATCAAGCAGAAGATGTTCGTATTCGAGGATATCGTCAACCTGGATTCCATGGCTATCCAGGAGTTCACAAAGCAGGTCGACCCGAAGGATCTCGCTATTGCTATCAAGGGTTCCACCCAGGAAGTTGCGGAGTGCATATTCTCCAACATTTCCACGCGTGCAAGAGAGAGCCTTCAGGCAGATATCGAGTACCTGCACAACGTGCGTATGCGTGACGTTGAGGCTGCACAGCAGAACATCGTTGCGACTATCCGCCGCCTCGAGCAGGAACAGATCATCACCATCTCCCACGGCGGAGGCGGAGACGAGGTCATTGCGTAATGCGGCGTGACCCGTGGTTCAGAGTATTTCAGCGTAACGGAGGGATATTGTGTCAGTTTTAAAGAGGAACTCCGTTTATTTCGGCGGCGGCGTCGATATTTCGAACACCATCGACCTGAAAAGGTTCCAGCCCGCTCCGGAGCCGGCGCAGCCCGCAAAGCAGGAGCCACAGCCGGAGGAACCGAAAAAGCCCGACCCCGAGCAGGAGCTGCTCGAGGCAAAGCGCAGGCTGGACGATAAGCTCCAGCAGGTGGCATTCCGGGAGAAACAGCTCGAACAGCAGAAGAAGGAGCTTGAGGAGCTCAAAGAGCGCTGCGTTCAGCAGGGCAAGGACATAATCCTTGAAGCGAAGAACCGCGCGGAGTCGATAATCCGAACCGCGAACGACAACGCTTCACAGATAGTCTCCGACGCCGAGGCGAACCGCGACAGCGTGTATATAAAGGCAAAGGCAGAGGGCTTCGAACAGGGTACCCGCGACGGCAGGGAAGCATGTTTTGCCGCCGGGAGGGATATCCTCGATGAGGCAAAATCCTATGCCGAGAGGATAAATTCCGAGAAGGAGCAGCTTTTCGCGGACTACGAAAAAGAGATATACGACACTGTAATGCAGATAGCGAAGAAAGTCACGCTGGACAGCATTACTTCAAAGGACAGCGCGGCAGTCAAGCGCCTAATAAAGAAGGCGGCGAAGGAATTCCGCAACTGCGAGCGCGTCAAGATAACCCTTAACGACAACGGCGCAAACGAGGAGCTGACAGGTGACTACGAGTACCTGAAGGAGCTTTGCGGAGGCATTCCGAACGTTGAGGTGGAACTTCTGCCGGAGGCCGACCCGGGAACGGTGATAGTTGATAACGGCAGCGAGATAGTGGACGCGGGAATAATGACGCAGCTCCGCATGATTCAGGAGCTTGGCGACGGAAAGTTCCGCGAACCTAAACCCACAAGGAAAAAGAAGAAACCCGCCCCGGAGCCTGCCGAAGAAGCAGACGCCGAGGAATGACCCGACAGCGGAGGAAGTCATGGCACTTGAATTCGGAGCATTTCGCGATGAAATAACTAAATATGACACCTTCCGCTATATGGGAAAGATAGAGAAGATAGTCGGAATGACCATCGAAGCAAGCGGCCCCGCCTGCAATATCGGCGATGTCTGCCGCATTTACTCGAAGGACATGACGAGTTTCATACGCGCGGAGGTCGTGGGGTTCAACAAGAGCAACATTCTGCTCATGCCCTACACCGAGATCGAGGGTATCGGGCCGGGAAGCATTGTAGATTCCACCGGGGACAAGCTCACCGTTAAGGCGGGGCCGGGTCTCATCGGGCGGATAGTCGACGCGGCGGGAATGCCGCTTGACGGAGGCGCCGATCCCGGATGCACCGATTCTGTTTCGATAACCGGCGCTCCGTCAAATCCGTTCGACCGACCTCCGATAAAGTCGCAGATAGAGCTTGGCGTTAAGGCTATAGACGGCCTGCTGACTATGGGCAAGGGTCAGAGAATGGGTATATTCGCAGGCTCAGGCGTTGGTAAGTCCACGCTGATGGGCATGATCGCCCGGAAGGTCAAGGCAGATATCAACGTTATTGCGCTGGTCGGCGAGCGTGGCCGTGAGGTACGCGAGTTCATCGAGCGAGACCTCGGTCCGGAGGGCATGGCGCGCTCCGTGCTGGTCGTGGCTACGTCGGATCAGCCCGCCATGATGAGAAGCAAGTGTCCGCTGACCGCCACGGCTATCGCGGAGTATTTCATGAAACAGGGCAAGGACGTTCTGCTGATGATGGACAGCCTCACGCGCTACGCGATGGCGCTGCGCGAGGTCGGACTTTCCACTGGCGAACCGCCGATAGCAAGAGGCTACACGCCGTCAATTTACAGCAGCATGCCGAAGCTGCTCGAGCGCGCCGGGAACTTCCCGGAAGGCTCGATAACCGGTATCTACACCGTGCTCGTTGAGGGCGACGACACCAACGAGCCGATAGCGGATACAGTCCGCGGTATCATCGACGGACACATCATTCTTTCGCGTAAGATCGCGGCGCAGAATCACTACCCCGCGATAGACATACTCCCGAGCGTCAGCCGACTGATGTCGGAGATAGACACTCCCGAGCACAAGCAGGCGGCGGGCAAGCTCAGAAACCTGCTGTCGCTGTACAACAACAACGCCGACCTCATTTCGATAGGCGCGTACAAGCACGGAACAAATCCGGCGCTGGACGAGGCTATCCGGAAGATCGACAAAATAAACGAGTTTCTCATGCAGCGGGTGGAGGAATCCTACACGCTGGAGGAAACAGTGCAGCTCCTGATAGCTGCCGTTGGCGATGAACAATAAGAGGTGACAGGCTTTGAAGAAATTTCAGTTCACTCTGCAAAAGCTGATGGATTTCCGTCAGCAGGAGCTTGACCGACAGAAGAACACGCTGAGCGCGCTCCAGGCCGATCTACAGAGGATCTACGCAGAGAAGGAACAGCTCATAAAACAGGTGGAGGAGTTCAGCGCTGAGCTTGAGACCGTCTGCCGCCAGGGAGCGCAGGCTTTTGAGATCTCCGTGCGCAAGCGCTACATCGTAACTCTCCAGCAGGAGATACACGCGAAAGACACCAGCGCCGCCCGCAAGCAGGAGGAGATCAACAAGCAGCTCGGAGTCGTAGTCGAGGCAACGAAGGACGTCCGCACGCTGGAAAAGCTCGAGGAAAAGCAGCTTGAGGACTACAAGGCGGCGGCAAATAAGGAAAACGAGCAGTTCATTGAGGAGTTCGTTTCCGGGCAGTCGATACGCGCGGCTCAGACCCAGAGCGTCTGATAAGTTTGCATATCCGGGCGCAGACCCTGATATAGATACATTATTAAAAGGAGGTGAGTAAATGGCAGTAGCATTCAGCACAGGCGGTTCCGGGTATACCCGCAGCGACTTCATGATATCCGACGCGGCTATTCCGGCAAGGGTAGAGGAAGCGGCAAAGGCAGACCAGAAGGAACAGTTCTCCAAGGTGCTGAGCGGTATCGGAAGTTCCAGGAACGCTTCGAATGCTTCAAATGCTTCGAATACTTCGGGCGCAGGCAGCGCGAACAATGCGGTATCTGAGAAGGAAACTCCTGCAAGGTATGAGAAGTTCGAAATGCTTCGCAGCGAACTGACGAAGTCTGATGGAAGTCTTGACCTTCGCAAGGTCGTTGCGGCGATCGCGGACGGAAAGCTCACTTTTGCGGATATTCCGCAGGAGTACATAACCAAGGCATTGCTGGCGGAGCTTATCAACACTGTTGAGAATGTGGACAACGCCAAGTCCGACAAGGACGGCGACTCGGAGCAGATCAATGATCCGGCAGTACAGCAGGTCATGACCGAACTTGCGGCAATGATGAATCAGACGGCGATCCCCGATGATATCAGCGACCTCAGCGACGAGATATCCGCGCTGACGACCAGGATAACCGGAGCCGACGAGGTTCAGACAGAGCAGCCGGCAGTTCAGCAGAACGTTCCGGAGCAGGCGGTTCAGACCGTTCAGAATCAGGCGGCGGAGCAGGCAGAGGCTACAGGCGAAGCTGTGGAGTTCACGGTCAAGCCCGAAACAGAGCAGAAGCCCCAGGCACAAGCAAAGCCCGTTCAGGAAATCCAGCCCGAAGCGAAGCAGGCGGCAGTCCAGACCGCTGAAAACACCGGCGCACAGAGCGAGGCTCAGACTGACGCAGGTCAGTCAGGTCAGCAGGACGGCGCGGCTCAGGTTCAGACAGCTCAGGCGGGACAGACCGAGCAGGCACCGCAGGAGGACGTTAAGTTCCGCAGCGATGTTCGCAGCGTTGAGGTCAGAACGGCTGAGAAGCCGCAGGAAGCTCCGCAGCAGGAGCAGACGCAGGTCTTTGCAGACCACACGGCGCAGCGCAGCAGGGTAGTTTTCAAATCAGACGAGCTTGAGGCGATAAAGTCCGGCGGCGAAAAGACCGGCGACGCGGCTCAGGCGCAGCCTCAGGGGATCCCCGCTGAAAGCCCCGTGGTATTCACACGGCAGGACGGCGCGGAGATCACAGTAAAGCCTTCCGAGGTCGCGCAGCAGGTGTCAGGTAAGATCACAGAGCGCGCGGCAGACCTTAAAGAGGGCGCTGTTGAGTACAGCATAACGCTCGACCCTGAGGATCTCGGCAGGATCACGGTCAGAATGACCAAGACGGCGGACGGTGCAGTTTCAGTGTCCATCGCGGCGGAGAACTCCAAGACCATGAAGATCATCGAGGACAACGGTTCTGCTATCCAGGATACGCTCAGACAGAACGGCGTTCAGCTTGAGAACTGGCAGACCGTCAGCGAATCCCGTCAGGAGCCGCAGGCTCAGGACTACCAGGGCAGCAGCAAGAACCCCTACCGCGAGAGCGAAAATCACCGTCAGGACGACGACCGCGACGGCGAGAGCTTCGCAGAGATAATCGCTTCTATGTAAGCGGGAAAGGAGAGAAAATGGCAGGAACTTCAGGCATTCTTTCATCGTCAGAGCAGATACAGGCGAATTACGAGAAGTACAAGAGCAAGTTTAAGGACGCCACCGAGAAAATGGTGAACTCCGACACCTTCCTCAGTCTGCTGGTTGCCGAAATGACGAACCAGGACCCGATGGAGCCTACCTCCAACACCGAGTTCGTTACACAGATGGCACAGTTCACGTCGCTTCAGTATTCCAAGGACGCTGCGACCTATTCCCAGTCGAACTACGCTTCAAGCCTGGTCGGCAAGACTGTTACCGCTTCAAAGATGGACGGCAGCAATCAGGTCACAAAGACGGGCGTTGTGCAGTCGGTTATGAAGAACGGCGACAGCTACACCATCAAGATAGACGGCGTCAGCTTCGAGCTTTCGAACATCACTTCCATTGCACAGACCGATTCTTCGGGCAGCAATGACCCGGGAACCAAAACTTCCCTTGGCGAGCTTATCGCGAAGGCTTCCATGATGATCGGCATGAGCGCAACTGTTAATCCTAGTGTAGAGGGCGGTTCGGTGCTCGATTCGGGACTGATAAAATCTATCCAGGTCAAGGACGGTCAGGTAAGAGTAATCATCAACGACAAGGGCTATGCGCTCGATGATATCGTTGAGGTCGCTTATCCCACCATCTCAGGCGGAGGTGGTTCCGACAGCACCGGCGGCACAGACAAGAAGCCTTCCACGGACGATAAGACCGAACCTCCTTCGGCTGACAAGACGGCTGACAGCACGGAGACCCACACGATTTCCGACGAGGAACTAGACAGAATAATCGAGAGCCATCGTCAGGAAAAAGAGAACGAAGTATCCGCTGATGTCGTAAGCGACATGATGGCGGCAGTCGACAGAATGAACGAACAGGCAAGAGAAGATACCGAGCGCCTTTACAGCGAGGATCTGCACGAGGTCACGGGCGAGATAACCCCCGACAGCTATGCAGGCGAGGATATCCAGGATCTTGAGGACTTCGTTTGAACCTAAGTTGAATAAAGCATGGAGGCTTTAAAATGCTGATAAGCGAATACCTGGCGCTTCGCAATCAGATCAGCGTTACCACGGGAAATACGGTGGTTCAGCCCGCGAACGGCACGGCAAAGGACGCGGTGCAGGGCGGTTCCTTCGCAGAGGCTTTACAGGAAAAGCTAAACGAAAAACACGGCGTGGAGTTCTCAAAGCACGCATTGCAGCGGCTTGAGGAACGCAGCATAGACCTTTCCGAAAACGAGACCCTCGAACGCCTCAACAAGGGCGTGGAGTTAGCGGCAGGAAAGGGCAGCAGTGAAACGCTGGTCCTTGTGGGAAGAAACGCTTTCGTTGTGAGCGTTAAAAACAACAAGGTGATCACGACCCTCTCAGACAACGAACTGAACGGGAACGTATTCACGAATATTGATTCGACCGTTATCGTATGAACGGACCTGAATGGAATTCATGCCCCGGCTGCGACTGAGACGGGGCGGCGGTCAAGTCAATGACAATTTATTCTGGAGGTCAATAAAATGGTTAAATCCCTTTACACCGGCGTATCCGGTATGAAAACCCACCAGCAGAAGATGGACGTAATCGGCAACAACATCGCCAACGTAAACACCACTGGCTACAAGACGAACGTTGTTACCTTTGCCGACGTATACTATCAGACCAAGAAGTCGCCTTCCGGCGCTTCCACCACCCTGGGCGGCGTTAATCCGACTCAGGTAGGCTACGGCGTTAAGATGAACACCACCACGCCGAACATGACACAGTCCGGATTTACCTTCTCCGACAGCATCTACGATATGGCTATCGACGGCAAGGGCTTCTTTCAGGTAATGGACGGCGCTGGAAATATCCTCTATACAAGAGCGGGTATCTTCAAAGTCGACGAGGAAGGCAACCTCGTTAACGCTTCCGGTTACAAGGTGCTGGGCGTTTCCGGCGATTTCGACGGTCAGCCCGCAGGAAGCCAGCCCATCAAGATAACTATTCCGGCTACCGACGCGAAGTGCTCCAGCGCTACCAAGACTATCAGCGGCTGCGATGTCACTATCGCCGTTTCCGACCCTTCGGACAACACTGATATGTCCGTTACATTCAACCAGGCGGAGTTCCCGTTTGCTACATACTCCTCCGGCGTGCTGAATCTCTACTTCGATAAGGAGAAGCAGTTCGAGTCCGCGCAGGCTTTCGAGGACGAGATCCAGAGATGCCTCGAGGCAGGCGGCGTTACACTCCCGGACGATGTTTCCATCAAGTTCTCCTTTGAGAACCTCCCGGCAAGCACCTCTTCAGTTATTGCCAAGGCTACCGTTTCCGCAGGCGTGTGGGATAAGGCGCTCGACCAGGCAAGCGCTGACAAGCGTTTCGTTTGCCCCGCTGGCGCCACCACATATGCTAAGATCGGCTTCGCTACCAACGACGCTACCGATACAGAGTACAACAAGGCAAAGATCGTATTTGCTGACGCTGGTACTGCCGGTACCTCCGCTTCCTATGCTCCCGCAGCGGACGGCGGCACATGGACTATCAATATCGACGCTTCTACTACCATGGCTGATATCAATCAGGCTATCAAGAAGGCTATCGCAGATGACGCTGCGCTTGCCGCTCCTACATATCCCACCGGCATCAACCTTTCCTGCACATCTTACACTATCCCGTCCGCAGCTACTGTTGCTGATGTTACCGGCGGCGTAGGCGCCGATTTCGCGCTCGTAAGATCCAACGCCAAGGTCGGCGCGGTTTCCGCGACGGCAGGTCAGGCGGGCGAGTTCGCTAACGACTACAAGATCGTTTTCAAGTATGTTTCCAACTACGACGCTCCCAGCGCTCAGTGGGACGACAACACGCTCACCATATCGGTTACTAACAAGGAGTACACCGACGACGCTGACTTCGTTGCTGATGTCAACGCTGCCATCACAGCGGCTGCGGGCGGCAATTCCAAGAAGCTGTTCACGTTCGATGCCGGCAGCTTCGAGGGCATAAAGGATCTCACCAATGGTCAGAGAAAGCAGCTTTTCGGCGGCAATCCCTCACTTTCTTTCGGCGGCGGCGAGGACAGCTTCTACACCACGGTAGCTAAGAACCTTTCCACCTTCAACCTTACTGATGGACGCAAGGGCGGCGAGCAGACCTACAAGAACCTTGAGAACGTGACCGTTCAGCAGGACGGCACCATCATCGGCAAGCATGCGGTACACGGCTACCTGAAGCTTGGCCGTATCGACATTGCTACATTCGATAACCCGAACGGTCTTTCCGCTGTTGGCGGCACTTTGTTCGAACAGACCGTAGCTTCCGGTGAGCCGAAGGTTGCTATCGCAGGTCAGGAAGGCGCGGGCGAGGTCGTAGCCGGCGCGCTTGAGATGTCCAACGTTGACCTTGCTCAGGAATTCACCGACATGATCACCACCCAGAGAGGCTATCAGGCGAACTCCAGAGTTATCACAACTTCCGATACAATGCTTGAGGAGCTTCTCTCCCTCAAGAGATAATGACTGAATGACAACAGCTCCCCCGCCTCAGGCGGGGCGGGGGAATATCTGTTTCTGAGGTAATTTATGATTTTTCTTACCAAACTTGACGGCAAGGAGATACTGCTCAACGAGCTGTTTATAGAGACCGTCACAGAAACGCCTGACACGGTTATAACCATGTCGAATGGGCATACCTACATCGTGCGTGAAAGCATGAAGGAACTCCAAAATAAAATTCTCGAATACAACAGGCGGCGCAGACGCTTCGGCAGACAGTCCGCGGCAAAGAGCGGCGAGCCTTTGACATAACGTATACCAACCGGAGCAGGAAGCTCCGATAAAATTTGAAAAGTGAGGGATCATTTTGAATATCACGATTATAATTGGCTGGGTCATCGCATTCGGCATGGTCGTTTTCGGTATCTTCCAGGGCGGTCAGATGGACTGGTTCATCGACCCGCCGTCGCTTGCAATCACCATCGGTGGCACGATAGGCTGCCTTATCGCTTCCTATCCGCTGAGCTACCTCGCGGGTCTGGGCAAGCGCTTCAAGCTGGTGTTCATGCCGAAGAAGTTCAACCCTGAAAAGTACATAGATGATATCGTTGAGTATGCCAAGATTGCAAGAGGCCGCGGTCTCCTGGCTCTTGAGGAAAGCGCCAACCAGTGCACGGATCAGTTCATGAAGTCCGCGCTCATGCTCATCGTCGACGCTAACGACACCGCAAAGGTACGCGGAATGCTGGACGACGCCATCAGCTTCATGTGCGAGCGCCACGACAACGGCCGCGCGTTCTTCGAAAAGGGCGTAGCAGTATTCCCGGCTTTCGGTATGCTGGGTACCGTTGTTGGTCTGGTTAACATGCTCAATACCATGGACTCCAACCCGGAGGGGCTGGCAGACGGTATGGCTACGGCGCTTATTACTACGTTCTACGGCTCACTTTTTGCGAACGTTTTGTTCAACCCTATGGCGAGCGCGCTTCAAAATGCCCACAACGACGAGCTGCTGTGCATGCAGATCATCGAGGAGGGCGTCCTTGCCATTGCGGACGGCTCAAACCCGCGTTATATCCAGGAAAAACTTGAGTTCATGCTTCCTGCAAGCAAGAAGCGTTCAGACAAGGCTGGCGGTTAATTTACCGCTTTTTCAGAAAAAATACAATTTTTGCAGAAAAAAAGTAAAAAAGTATTTGCATTTTGAGCGGATTTATGCTACAATAATATAATGGCAGGGGTGTGATGTCCTGCAGTATGATTTTTGCATTTGATGCTCATGTGAGTTATATCTGAATGTAAGGGAGGGACAGCAGTGGCAAAGATCGAGAAAAAGGCAAAGGAAGACCATAGTAACGACTGGCTGTCGACTTACGGCGACATGGTAACGCTGCTGCTGACGTTCTTCGTTCTGCTTTATGCTTCATCATCACAGGATGAACAGAAGTTCCAGTACATATATCAGGCGTTTACGTCCCACGGCAAATACCTGAATGAGTATGTGGATTCTCCGAACCCAGTTCCGGAGGACGGCGAGGGTACCGTCAGCGAGAAGCCGGACAGCAACGGCGGTCAGGGAAATCTTCCGCAGACCTTTGATCAGTTATACCAGTACATTTCGCAGTATGTTTCCGACAATAATCTTGAGCAGTCCGTTTCAGTTGAGAACGGAGCGGCTCACCTTAATATAAGGTTCGACAACAACGTGTTCTTCGAACCAAACAGCGCAGTGCTGACGCAGCAGGGAAAGGATCTGCTTGACGGAATAAGCCCCGGCATCAAGGCAATGAAGGCCGCGATAAAGACCTGCACCATCAACGGACACACCGCAAAGGCAATATCCGAGGTGAACGACTGGGATCTGTCGGCGGGTCGTGCCGTAAGTGTTATTAAATACATGGATTTCCGCAAGGTGCTTGATACGGAGCAGTTCCGTGCGAAGGGCAGCGGCTACGCGGAGCCTATCGCCGATAACGATACCGCAGAGGGTATGGCGAAGAACCGACGCGTTGAAATGGTGCTTTTAAAGGCAGACATAGATACAACGGATCCCGAGGTTATAAAGGATATCCTGCTGTATGACTACGGCATCAAGCTCGACGACTTCGACCCGGACGGCGACAACAGCGGCGATACCGCCAAGGTGCCGAACGATTACGCTCAGTCGATCATTGATTCCCTCGACCAGAAGTATCCGGATCACAGCAGCACTTCGACAGCGGTAGGACCGGTGATCCCCGGTGACTACGATACGTTCATGATAACCACCGAGGCTGACAGCAATAGCTGATCCAATGGGAAACCAGACGCAGTGGGCGCTGGTAAAGTAATGGGGGGATACAGATGGCTGACGTCCTGACGCAGGCGCAGATAGATGAAATGCTTAAAAACGTCGCTGCCGGCGCAGTTCCGGAGGTGACGCAGAAAGAGGAAGAAAAGGTCAAGGAGTACGACTTCCGCGCTCCTAAGAAGTTCACAAAGGAACAGATCAAGGTTCTCGACGGTATATTCGAGAACTATGCGAGACTTCTCTCGTCGTACCTCACAGGTCTGCTCAGACTGTACTGCCGCGTTTCGCTGGTGAACATCGAGGAGCAGAGGTACAGCGAGTTCAACAACGCGCTTCCGGATTACGTCCTGATGGGCATGGTGGACATGGGTATCAAGAACGAGGAGGTCAGCGAGACCAACGTTATCATTCAGATATCCAACACGATAACCTTTACGATGATAGACAGACTGCTCGGCGGCAGAGGTGAATACCGCGATGTCAACCGCGATTTCACTGAAATAGAGATCACCATTATGAATGACGTCATGAATTCGATGGCGAATCTCCTCTACGAGCCGTGGGCCAGCCATATCGACCTTGAGCCGAAGCTAATCGGCATTGAAACGAATTCCAGGGTTGTGCAGACCATAGGCCACGAGGATACGGTAATAATCGTAGCCCTCGAGGTGGAGATAAACGGCTCCAAGTCGATAATCTCGGTGTGCATTCCTGCGATAAATCTGGACGAGATAATGAACAAGTTCATTTCCCGCTACAATGTTTCCAGAAGAAAGCTCGACGCTAACCGCGAGGCAGAGCGCCGCGACACTATCATGACCGGTATCAGCGATACCGACCTCAAAATCACCGCAGTCCTCGGCGAGATCAACCTTGACCTCTACGAGGTGCTTACGCTCCAGGTGAACGACGTTATCCCGCTTGGAAAGAGCATCACAAGCGATGTTGACGTGAAGGTCGGAAGCAAGCACTGGTGCACCGGAAAGCTTGGAACCTACAATAACAAAAAGGCAATAATGATAGATAATTTTATAGAGAATTGAGGTAAAATGTCCAATGGCTAATGAAAAGGATGCAAACGTTGAATTCAGCTCATATGAAATAGACGCCGTCGGCGAAATACTCAACATAAGCATGGGTTCCGCTGCGACCGCTGTTTCTGAGCTTCTCAACGCAAAAGTCTGGATCACCACACCGCAGGTGAGCGTGGTCAAGGCAGCCGACCTGAATTACGACCGTCTGGAGCCTGCTATCTGCGTTAAGATCGTCTATGTTTCCGGTATTTCCGGTCAGAACATGATGGTCCTCAAGCAGGACGATGTTCAGCTTATTCTTAATCAGCTCATGGGCAACCCGCTGGTAGTTTCTCCAGATTTTGAGTTCGATGAGATGAACATAAGCGCAGTTTCCGAGGTCATGAACCAGATGATGGGAGCATCTGCAACAGCGCTTTCCGATCTGCTCGGAATTTCGGTCGACATCTCCACGCCGACCCCGTACCTTATCGAGCAGACCAACTTCTGCCAGCTTGCAGAGCTTGATCCCGATGAGACCATAGTTGCAGTTACGTTCAACCTGTCAGTTGACGGCGTTATGAACAGTGAGTTCATGTCGGTTATGTCCGTTGATCTTGCTAAGTCTCTGTCCGACAAGATGATAGAGAAGTTCCACGGCGACGAGGCAGAGGCGCAGCCCGCCAAGCAGCCTGCGCCCGCTCCGGCGGCTCAGCCTGCTCCAGCAGCTCCGCAGTCTGCACCCGCTCCGGCACCCCAGCCGGCGGCTCCCGCGCCTCAGCCTGATCCCGCCCAGGGTATGGCTCAGCCGCAGCAGCCCGCTCCAGGCGCTTACCCTTACCCGCCGCAGGGTCAGCCTGCTTACCCCGGATACGGATATCAGAATCAGTATGCGGCTTACGGAGCTTATCCGCCGCCTGTTCCGCCGGTCAATATCCAGAATGCGCAGCTCCACCAGTTTGACGCAATGGATTTCGGTCTGCCTACGGATCAGCAGGATAACCTCAAGCTGCTGATGGGCGTTCCGCTTGAGATCTCAGTTGAGATCGGCACCGCGAAGCGCAAGGTAAAGGATATCCTGGAGTTCACTCAGGGCACGATAATCGAGCTGGAACGCCAGGCTGGTGCGCCGGTCGATGTGGTCGTAAACGGCAACCTGATCGCAAGGGGCGACGTCGTTGTTATCGACGATAACTTCGCAGTGAGAATTACTGAGATCGTCAAGTCCAAGTTCATGGACAGCCTCGGCAAGGAATAAAATACATAATATAACATATATCAAGGAGATTTATTAGTAATGGACAAGAAGATTTTACTGGTTGACGACGCTGCTTTCATGAGAATGCTGATCAAGGACGCTCTCACTAAGAATGGATACACAAATATCCTTGAGGCGGCAGACGGCGCAATCGCATGCGATGTTTACGCTGCTGAGAAGCCTGACCTGGTTATCATGGATATCACCATGCCCAACAAGACCGGTATCGAGGCTCTCAAGGACATTAAGGGAATGGACCCGATGGCTAAGGTCGTTATGTGCTCTGCAATGGGTCAGGAAGCTATGGTTGTCGAGGCTATAAAGCTCGGCGCACTCGACTTCATCGTTAAGCCCTTCAAGCCTGACAGAATACTCCAGACCGTCAAGAAGGTACTCGGCTGATCGCTGCGCGTCTGCCCTGAGGGGCGTCCCGCGGAATGCGGGAAGAAGTGCGGCGCAGCGTAAGTTCCCGGTTTTTCCGGGGAACTGTCACGCAACATTTTTTCGCCGCACTGTTCAGACGAACGGGTCTGAATAGTGCGGTTTTTGATTCCGGGAGGTTCGGCAGTGGAATATTTTCAGATGATAATGGCGCTGCTGGGCGTTCTGGCACTGGTTTTCCTGCTTTTCTGGGCGATGAAGAAGCTAAACAGGCGCGTGACACTGAGCGACAGCAAAAATATGAAGATCCTGGAGCGTATAAATCTGGGACCTGACAAAATGCTGCTGCTTGTCAGCGTATGCGGGAAATGCATGGTTCTCGGAGTTACCAACGGCAGGGTGGAGAAAGTCCACGAACTGGAGGAAACCGAGGAAGAACTCATGAAAAAAGACGAAAACGGCGGGAATCCCACCTTTAAGGAGAGTTTCAAGATCGTTTTCAAGGACATGTTGAACAAGAAGTGATCGGAGGGACGGCAGGTGTTCAGGCAGCTTGAGCTTACAAAAGAGAATAAGCGGCTTCTGATAAAGTTTGCGGTGTCGCTGCTGGTCACGGTGCTGCTGACTGTCATGCTGTGCACCCTTTCCGCGTTTGCGGAGCAGGGGACGGCTGATTCCGGCGCGGCGCAGGCGGTCTCCACGGCTGAGGCTCAGCAGAGCGCGACCGGGGAGACTCAGCACAATCCGGGAGATTATCTCGACACCGACCCTACTTACGTCAATAAAGACGCGGGTTCGTCGGTGATACAGGAGCTGATAGGCGTTGACGCTTCCCAGCCGCTGGAGATAATCATTCTGCTGACGCTTATCGCGCTGGCTCCGTCGATGCTGATCATGATGACCTGCTTCACGCGTATCGTCATTGTTCTCGGCTTCCTCAGGACTGCCATGCAGACGCAGAGCACTCCGCCGAACATGGTCATCACCGGAATGGCGCTGTTCCTGACGTTCTTCATAATGGCGCCGGTATTCTCGGAGATAAACGAGGTGGCTTATCAGCCATACGTCAGCGAGGAACTGACCACGGAGGAAGCCCTGGACGCGGCTTCCGTGCCGCTCAAGAAGTTCATGCTCAAGCAGACTTCCCAGGACGACCTGCAGTTCTTCCTCGACCTCTCGAAAACAGAGGAGCCGGAGGGCGGCTATACTGACGAGTACCTCCAGAACGACCTCAGCCTGACGGTCATCGTGCCGTCGTTCATGATAAGCGAGCTGAAGCGCGCATTCCAGATGGGATTTCTGATATTCCTGCCGTTCCTTGTCATTGACCTGGTAGTCGGCAGTACGCTGATGTCCATGGGTATGATGATGCTGCCGCCCGCGATGATATCCATGCCGTTCAAGATACTGGTGTTCGTGCTGGCGGACGGGTGGAATCTGCTGATAGGCTCGGTAGTTGCAAGCTATAATTTGTAGACAGGTCAGGTAGTAAAGGCGGTGAGATAAATGACGCAGGACGAAATGATGGAGATTTTCCAGGCGGCTATAATGCTGGCGTTCAAGCTGGCTGTGCCGATACTCCTCGTTGCCATGATAGTTGGACTGGTGATCGCGATATTACAGGCGGCGACGCAGGTTC
>ENA-UESS01000170-UESS01000170.1-human-gut-metagenome-genome-assembly--contig:-NODE-170-length-26362-cov-11.367776_pt1 | contig 26362 bp, 21 predicted proteins | sample MGYA00243004_ERZ508005 | MGnify/ENA primary metagenome ERZ508005 (study PRJEB26167, sample SAMN06115471) | human gut metagenome | host: Homo sapiens | place: China:Guizhou | collected 2016-06-29...
TGGCAATGGAGCCGTCTTTCAGTTTCACATCCGGATTCTGCCAGATGATAATGTAACCGACCGGGAAACCTTTGTACAGAGAATCCATCAGGTCACGGACCTGGGCGGTATCCCAGACAAAGGGACGCTGCATTTCCGGAATGGCAATCGTTCCGGATTTGATGTTGGACAAAAGATCGTCAACGGTATCATTGTTTACGGTGTAGCGCGGCATGGTCAGGCTCCCTTCCCTTTTTCAGACATGTGAACTTATATTCTGTTCCCATCCTACCACATCCTGACGCATCCCGCAAGATTTGCAGCAAAACAAAAAACCAAAAATTACGCCGTATCTTCTCTGCTTATTTCCACCCTCTCGCGGTGGGGTCCAGCATTTCGGCGGCAGAGTAGACCAGCGCGTTGCAGATGGCGGCGGCGACGTTGCTGCCGCCCTTGCGGCCCATGGCGGCGATGGCGGGGACGCCGTGGGCTTCGCAGGCGGCGAAGAGGATCTCTTTGCTTTCCACCACGTTCACAAAACCGACGCGCAGGCCGCAGCCCGGCCTCGATCTCTTCGGCGATGGTCAGAAGGGCTGTGGGGGCATTGCCAACGGCCAGGATGGCACCCGGATGCTCCTGCGCGGCCCGGTGCATGGAGGCCACAGCGCGGGTGGTCCCGGCGGTCTTGGCGGCGGCGGCGACCTCCGGGTCGGCCATGTAGCAGAGCGCCGCGCTGCCCACTTTGGCAAGGCCGGGCCGCGTGATGCCGGCCAGCGCCATGTTGGTGTCGGTGACGATGGGCGTCCCGGCCCGCAGGGCGGCGACTCCGGCGGCGACGGCGCCCTGCGTGAAGCGCAGATTCCGGGCGTAATCGAAATCCGCCGTGGTGTGGATGACCCGCTTGACCACCGCAGCCGTTTCCGGCGGCGGGGTCAGGCCCAGCGTTTCCAGCTCGGCGGTGATGATGGAAAGGCTCGTCCGCTCGATGTCGGCGGGGAGATGATGCTGCGGTGTCATGTGCGGCTCCTTCCGTTCAGGCCCATTGCGGTGTAGAGGGCATCCAGATCCAGAGCGCTGCGTACCCCGTCGGCCAGCCGGTCAAACTGCTGCTGGCGGTATTGCTCCATCGGGATGAGCGCGGCACTTTCGGGGCGGATGCCCTTTCGTTTGCACAAAAATTCCACGAGTTTTTCGGTCAGTTCGCCGGTGTCAAAGAGGCCGTGCAGATAGGTGCCGAAAACATCGCCCTGCACACAGCCTTCGGGGTGGCCGTCGGCCTGGGTGCAGAAGGGGAGGCCCTGCACCTCGGTGCGGCCGGTGTGGATCTCATAGCCCGTCAACGCGGCCCCGGCAAACGGCCCGGCCGCGGCGGTGGCGTGGGTCTGGGTGCGGCGTTTTTGCGCAGTAAAGACGGTGCGGGTGGGCAGCAGACTCAGCCCGCGCAGGGTCTGCGGACGGCCGCTCTCGCTGCCCATGGGGTCGGCCAGCGTTTCGCCCAGCATCTGATACCCGCCGCAGACGCCGAAGACCGGGGTGCCCCGCGCAGCCAGCTTGAGCAGGGCCGGTTCCAGACCGGACTGCCGCAGCCAGAGCAGGTCGTCGATGGTGTTCTTGGTGCCGGGCAGCAGGATCAGGTCGGGTGTGCCGAGGGTGCGCGCGTTTTGTACATACCGCACACCGAGCAGCGGGTGCTGTTCCAACGGCATGAAATCGGTGAAGTTCGAGATGTGGGGCAGCCGGACGATGGCGAGGTCCAGCGGCTTGACCGCTTTGTCGGCGTCCAGCCGTTCGGAGAGCGAATCCTCGTCCTCGATGTCCACCTTCAGATAGGGCACGACGCCCAGCACCGGCAGATGGGTCTTCTCTTCCAGCATGGCAAGGCCGGGGCGCAGAATCTCGACGTCACCCCGGAATTTGTTGATGATGAGCCCCTTGATGCGGGCGCGTTCGTCCGGCTCAAGCAGCGCTACGGTGCCGTACAGCTGGGCAAAAACGCCGCCCCGGTCGATGTCGCCCGCCAGAAGCACTGGTGCGTCCACGAGCTGGGCGAGGCCCATGTTCACGATGTCGTCGGCCTTCAGGTTGATCTCGGCGGGGCTGCCGGCGCCCTCGATGACGATGATGTCCACATCCTCGGCCAGGCTGTTGTAGGCGGCGAGAATGTCCGGGATGAGCGATTTTTTCATCTTGAAGTAGGCGGCGGCAGGCATCTGGCCCCGCACCTCGCCGTTCACGATGACCTGACTGCCCACATCGTTGCTGGGCTTGAGGAGGATGGGGTTCATCCGGACATCCGGCTCGATGCCGGCTGCCTGGGCCTGCACCACCTGCGCCCGGCCCATTTCAAGCCCATCGCGGGTGACGAAGCTGTTCAGGGCCATGTTCTGGCTCTTGAAGGGGGCCACGCGGTAGCCATCCTGCGAAAAAATGCGGCAGAGCGCCGCGCACAGCAGGCTTTTGCCCGCGCCGCTCATCGTGCCCTGGACCATGATGCACCGGGCTTTGCTCATGAAAACACCTCCGAAAGGGTCTGGAGCAGCTGCTCGTTTTCCGCCGCTGTGCGCACGGCGGTGCGGTACCAGCTGCCGTCAAGGCCCGGATAATTTGCGCAGCTGCGCAGAACGACGCCCTTCTGCCGCAGGGTCTCGCCCAGCGTTTCGGGGCCTTGGAACAACAGATAATTGGCGCGCCCGTCCAGCACCCGCAACCCCAGAGTCCGCAGGCCGGAGGCCAGCAGGGGCCGCTGCGCCGCGATGAGGGCGCGGACCTGCTCCACGTAGGCGGTCTCGTCCAGTGCGGCCAGCCCCGCTGCCTGCGCCAGGCTGGAAACAGCCCAGGGCTGGCCGGTGTGCTGCATGGCGTCCAGCAGGGCCGTGTCCGCGCTCAGAGTGTACCCCAGCCGGACGCCTGCCATGCCATACAGTTTGGTGAAGGCTTTCAGGATCAGAAGATCGCCGCTGCCCAGCAGCGGCTTTGCGGTCAGCTGCGCATGGTCGGGCAGAAAATCGAGGAAACATTCGTCCAGCACGAGCAGCGCCCCGCAGGCGGTGCAGCGCTGTAGGATGCGGGCCACGAAGTCCGGCGGGGTGAGCTGGCCGGTGGGGTTGTTGGGCTGGCAGAGGAAGACGAGGTCCACCCGGTCGTCGATGGCGGAGAGGAATGCTTCTGGCACCGCAAAATCGTCTGCCGCCTGCAGGATGAAGCGCTCCACCGTGCAGCCGACGGTTTCGAGTGCGGCGGCATATTCGGCGAACGTGGGGGCGGTGACCAGCGCCCGGCGAGGCTTTTTGGCCCACACCAGCCGGAAGATGAGGTCGGCCGCGCCGTTGCCGCAGAGGATGTGGTCTGCGGGTACGCCCTCGTGCAGGGCGAGCTTTGCCCGCAGTTCCCGGCAGAGCGGGTCCGGGTAGCGGTCTGCGGTGGGGAGTGCCGCCGTGATGGCCTTTGCCACCCCCTCCGGCAGGCCCAGCGGGCTCACGTTGGCCGAAAAGTCCAGCGCGTCCCGCCCGAACTGTGCCCGGTATCCGGCCCAGTCGCCGCCGTGTACCAAGTTTTCCATGGGTCGTCTCCTTACATAAATCTACAGACCGCCAGCCGGACGGCCAGCCCGATGGCCAGTGCCAGCAGGCTTTCGGCATACATCATCCGGTTGGCGCGGCGGATATCCTCCGGCTCAATGGGCCGCAGAGGGTCGCCGATGGTGGGTTTGTCATAATATTCGCCAAAGTAGCAGGCGGGCCCCGCCAGCTGGACGCCCAAAGCCCCGGCGCAGGCGCTTTCGGTCTGGGCGCTGTTGGGGCTGGCATGGTTCCGGCAATCGCGCCGCCAGACCTTCCACGCGCCCGAAGCGCTGTTCCCGGTGAGCGCCGCCGCAGCGGCCCAGAGCAGCCCGGCGATCCGGCTGGGCAGATAGTTCGCCGCATCGTCCAGTTTGGCGGCGGCGCGGCCGAAATAAAGATATTTCTCGTTTTTGTAGCCGAGCATGCTGTCCATCGTGTTGATGGCCTTGTAGGTCAGGGCCAGCGGGGCACCGCCCAGCAGCATATAGAGCAGCGGCGCGATGACGCCGTCGCTGGCGTTTTCGGCCACGGTCTCCACGGCGGCTTTGGTCACGCCCTCCAGCGTCAAATTCTGGGTGTCCCGCCCCACGATGCGGCTCACGGCCCGGCGGGCGGCGGGCAGGTCCGGCTTGATGAGCTTCCGGTAGACGCGGGTGCTCTCCTGTACCAGCCCCTTTGCGGCCAGCGCCTGCCCGCACCAGAACATCTGCACGGCCAGCCCCAGCCAGGGGCTGAGCGCTGCGGCCCCCAGGCAGACGAGGCTCGTCAGCAGGAAGGTGCCCACCGGCAGGCAGAACGCCAGAATGGCACCGCCCAGCAGTTCGCCCTGCGGCGTCCGGGGCAGGCGGGCCCGCAGCCGCCGTTCCAGCGCGGAGATGGCCCTGCCCATGTACACCACGGGGTGGGGGAGCCACGCCGGGTCGCCAAAGAGAAGATCCAGCACGAACCCGCCCAAAACAGCTGCTCCGATCATTCTGCCGCCTCCTTTGTGTATTGCACGGTGCGCACGAGGTGGAGCACCCGCTGTTCGGCCCAGTCGCGGGCATCCAGCAGATAGCCGCCCGCATTCGGGGCGCACCAGTGGTAGTAATCTGCATGGGGCAGGGCATAGCGCTCCATCGCGGCCATCTGGGTGCCGCCGTGGGCCAGGATGACGAGGGACTCCTCGCCGTCGGCAAGGGCCTGGTCCACCAGTGCGGAGAACGCCTTGCAGACCCGCTCGGAGAAGACCGCCTTCGTCTCACCGTCGGGGCAGGGGCTTTCGCAGTTGGCGTTCACCCAGGCGAGGTAATCCGGGTCGTGCTCCATCTCGATGAAATTCCGCCCTTCAAAGCTGCCAAAGCACATCTCCTGCAAATCGCGTACCTCCACGAGGTCGGCGTCCGGGAAGAGCACCTCGGCGGTCTGGCGGGTGCGGCAGAGCGGGGTGATGTAGACCGTCCGGGGCCGGAGGTCGGCCTGGCGGAGCTGGGCCCGCCCTTCGGGCGAGAGCGGGATATCCCGCTGGCCCTGATAGCGCTTTTCGGCATTGTAGGCGGTCAGGCCGTGGCGCAGAAGATAGATCAGCATGAGGGAAGTTCTCCTTTCAGGACGGTGGGCAGGCCGCAGAACATCTGGACCACGCAGTCGGCCCGCGCGGCCAGCAGGCAGGCCAGCCGCCCGGCGGCTTCCCGCGCGGCGCGTTCGGCTGCGTCCATGGGCACGACACCGCCGCCCACCTCGGTGGCGAGGACGAGGTCATACGCAGCGAGGCGGTCTGCAAGGCTTTCCAGATCCTCCGCCGCTGCGGCCAGCTCCTGCACATCGGTGATGCGGGTGCCGGGGAAGTTCTGCGCAAAGGTGCGCTTGCCGCTGTACAGCGGCCCGATGATGAAGATCATAACAGCCCTCCCCATTGGCAGACGGCCAGTGCCGCCAGCATCCAAAGCTCCGCTTTTTGCAGGAACCATCCGGCCAGATCGCCGGTGATGCCGCCGAATTGCCGATCAGAAACAACACGATAGCGCCAGAAAACAAGGAGCGCCGCAAGGACGAGCGCCCCGCCGCCCAGCAGCACCAGCGCAGCGCAGAGCAGGCCCGCCAGCGCCAGCAGGACGCTGCGAACGGCCTTGCGGTCTGCCGCAGAAGCGAACGTGTGGGCAAGGCCGGTGTTCCTGGCCAGCGGGAAGGAGGCGATGGCAAGGCCCGAAAGCGCCCGCTCCAGCACCAGCGCCAGCGTCCAGCAGAGGCCGATGCGCGGCGTGAACTGCACGGCGGTGCACAGCGCGAAATAAGCCAGAAAATAACTGCACAGCCGGATGACGGCAAAGGCCCCGCAGTGGGGGTCTTTCAGGATCTCCAATTTCTTTTCCCTGCCGCCGTAGCTGGAAAGGGCGTCGCAGGTGTCGGCGTAGCCGTCCAGATGGATGCCGCCTGTGACCCAGACGGGGATGAGGCAGAACCCGCCCGCTCGGACGAGTGCCGGGAGCGGCAGTGCCCCGCATAGGCACCACAGGGCTCCGCACACCGCGCCGATGAGCGGGAACGCGCACATCGCGTAGCGCATGTTCTTTTCGTTCCAGTCGAACTGCGGCACCGGGATGGCTGAAAACATGGCAAATGCCACGGCAATGGTCTGCAAAACGATCATGACGGGCCTCCTTTATGATAGACCGGGATGCCGCATACCACCCGCACCACTGCATCGGCACGGGCCGCAAGGGCGTTGTTGACTTGCGCCAGAGCCTTCAGATACCGGTCGGTGTCGCCCGCGTAGTTTGCCCCGCCGCTGAACACTTCGTTCGAAACGACGACGAGGTGTTCACATTGCGCGGCCAATTTGTCCAGACCGTCCAGAATGGCCGAAGCGGCGGCTTCGCCCGCCCCGGCGGGGTCGTAAAGCTCGTTGGCGGTCAGGTTGCCGAGGTCTTCCAGCAGGGCGGTGCCCCGCGCGGGCAGGTGCACCGTGCCCAGATGCAGGGGGCACTCCAGCGTCTCGAACTGCTTTTCCGCCCGCATCCGGCGGTGCTTTTCCACCCGTGCGGCGCACTCGGCGTCCCATACCTGCATCGTGGCAAGGTAATAGCGCGGGAGCGCGGTCTGCAGCACAAGGCATTCGGCGTACGCGCTTTTTCCGCTGGCTGCGCCGCCGACCACCAGCGTCAGCATTGGGGCGTATACGGCGGGATGCCGCCCTCCGTGAAGGAATAGCAGTGGTCGTAGACCGCCAGTGCCAGATCCCACAGCGGAAGCGCGGCCACAGCCCCGGTGCCCTCGCCGAGGTGGAGCCCCGCCGTCAGGAGCGGGGCCTTGCCCAGCGCTTCCAGCACCAGCCGGGCCGCAGGCTCGGTGGAACAGTGGCTGGCGAACACGGCCTTGGCGGCGGCGGGGCAGAGCCGCACCGCGCACAGGGCTGCCACCCCGCTGATGAAACCATCCATCAGGATGGGCAGGTCTTCCAGTGCGCCGCCAAGGAAGACCCCGCACAGCCCGGCGATGTCAAAGCCGCCCAGTTTGGACAGCACGTCCAGCGGGTCAGCAGCATCGGGCTGGTTGCGGGCGATGCCGCGCCGGATGGCGTCCAGCTTGCGGGCCAGCCCGGCGTCGGAAAGGCCCGCGCCCCGCCCGGTCATGACCTCAACGGGCTGGCCGAGCAGGACTGCCGCCACAGCGCTGGACGTGGTGGTGTTGCCGATGCCCATCTCGCCGGTGGCGAGCAGCTGGCACCCCTGCGCCTTCTGCGCCCGCACCAGTTCGATGCCCGCCGCGATGGCCTCCACAGCCTGGGCGCGGGTCATGGCGGGGCCTTGGGTGAAGTCTGCCGTTCCGGCGGCGATGCGGCGGGGGACGACGCCCGGCACCGGGGCGCCTGCCATGCCCATATCCACCGGCACGACCTCGCAGCGGGCCGTTTTTGCCATCTGGCAGACGCTCGTCCGCCGCGCCGCTAGGTTTTCGGCCACGGCGCGGGTCACGCTCTGGTCGGTCTGGCTCACGCCCTGGGCCACGATGCCGTTGTCCGCGCAGAGCACAAGGACGGCCCGACGGTCAAAGGCGAGCTGCGCCGTGCCGGTCAGGGCGGCGGCATCTTCCAGCAGGGTCTCCAGTGCGCCCAGCCCGCCCAGCGGCTTGGCCAGGCTGGCCCAGTGGGCGTGTGCGGCCGCGCGGGCGGTCTCGCTGGGCGGGGTGATGGTAGTGAGAAGCTGTTTCAGTTCCGGTTCGGTCATGGGGTCTGCTCCTTCTGGTGATTGAGTACGGCGGCTTCCACGAACCGCCGGGGCAGGGGGGTGCCTGCCCAGTACAGATGCGGAAAACCCGCATAGAGATGTTCATTGGCAAAGCTGCAGGCCCAGCTGCGGCCATTGGCTTTTGCAGCGGTCAACGCCGTGCCGTTCGCGGTCGAGTCCCAGTGGTGGAACTCGTGGGCGGGGAACGACTCTCCGGCGCGGAACAGCAGGCTGTCGGCGCGGGCGGTCAGCTCCGCGTACCCGAACCGCACCAGCCGCCCGACCGGGAAGCCGCTGCCCGGCAGGACGCCCGCCATGGGCCAGACGGTGCCGTCGGCGTCTTCGAGCGTCTGCCCCAGATAGAGGAAGCCGCCGCACTCGGCCACGGTGGGCAGACCGTGCTCCACGGCCTGCTGCACAGAAGCCAGCATCGAGCGGTTCTCGCTCAGCGGCCCTGCGTACAGTTCCGGGTAGCCGCCCGGCAGATACAGCCCGCCAAGCTCCGGCGGAAGGGCCGCATCGTGCAGGGGGCTGAATGGGACAAGCTCGGCCCCGGCGGCGGTCAGGGCCTCCAGCGTTTCGGCGTAGGCAAAGCAAAAGGCTTCGTCCTGCGCAACGGCGATGCGGGTGCGCGCCGGGGCGCGGGCGGCAGGCTGAGCCAGCGGTGCAGGCCGGTCGGTCAGGGCCTGGAACTGCATCCAGTCCAGCACCAGCGCATCCGCAAGAAGGGCGATCTTTTGCTGAAGCCCGGCGATCTCCCCAGCGGTCTTCAGCCCCAGATGGCGGCTCTCGATGGACGCCTCCGGCAGGCGGGGCAGATGCCCCAGCACCGGCAGGCCGGTCTCGCGTTCCAGCATCGGCTTGAGCATCTTGTACAAAGCAGAGGTGCAGTCATTGAGCAGAACGCCGACGATGCGGCTGGGGGTGCGGAACGTTTTCAGCCCGTTGATCTGCGCGGCCAGGGTCAGACTGGCCCCTTTGGCCGGGACGACCAGCAGCACCGGCAGGCCCAGCGTGTCGGCCAGATGCCAGGCGCTGGCCGTGTCGGTCACGCCGCCCAGACCATCGTAAAAGCCCATGGCCCCTTCGCACACCGCCGCCCCGTGCCCGGCGGCACCCTGTGCATAAAGGGCGCGCACGGTATCCGGTGCGGAGAAAAAGAGGTCAAGGTTGTGGCTCTCGACCCCCAGCACGGCCCGGTGGAACATGGGGTCGATGTAGTCCGGCCCGCTCTTGAACGCGCAGGGGTCGGCCCCGCGCCGCTTGAGCGCGGCCAGCAGCGCACAGGTCAGGGTGGTCTTGCCGCTGCCGGAACAGGGCGCTGCGACGAGAAATTGCATCATTTGCGTTCACCTGTGATGAGGAAGATGGGGTTGTTGGCCATCAGCAGATGCAGCCGGCCCGCCGGTTTTGTGCGGCTGACGGCGATCTGGGTGACTTCGGCGGTGACCCCCCGCGCTGTCAGAGCCACAACGGCGGCGCTCAGCGTTTCCAGCGCGATGGCGGAGATGCAGAGGCGGGCCTGCGGGTTTTTGGCCAGCACAGCGTCCACCACGGCCTCCATGCTGCCTTTGGTGCCGCCGAGGAAGACGGCGTCCGGGGCGGGCAGAGCTTCCAGCGCCTGGGGGGCTTTCCCCTCGATGAGGGTCAGATTCCAGGCTGCGAAACGCTCCCGGTTCTTCCGGATCAGAGCGCAGGCCTCCGGGTCGCATTCCACGGCATAGACCCGCCCGCGCGGGGCGGCAAGGGCCAGTTCCACACTGACACTGCCGGTACCGGCCCCCACATCCCACAGCGTGTCCGTGGGACGGACGGCCAGCTTTGCCAGCGCGGCAGCGCGGACTTCCTGCTTCGTCATGGGGACGTCTCCCCGGAGAAAGGCTTCGTCCGGGAACCCGGCACAGCGCCGGGGCGGCTGGGGCAGATGTTCGATGAGCAGAACGCTCAGGGATGCCGTGCTTTTTTGCGAAACTTCCTGCGCGGTGCCGAAGAAGATCTTCTCCTCCGGTGAGCCGAGCTGTTCGCCGACCAGCGTATGGGCCTGCCCCAGCCCGGCGGCGGTCAGGGTGCGGCAGAGGGTGGCAGGGGTCTCGGAGCCGCCGGTCAGGAAGAAGACCGGTCGGCCATCCGCCGTCAGGCACTCGGCCACCGGGTCGCAGGCACAGCCGTGGGCGGAGACGAGCTTCCAATCCTGCCAGGGGCGGCCGACCGCCGCCGCGAGCAGCTGGACGCTGGAGATGCCGGGCAGGACGCGGCAGGAGATGCCGCAGGCCCGCAGCATGGGCAGCAGCCCGGAAGCCCCGGAATAAAATCCGGTGTCACCGCTGTAAAGCAGGGCTGTGTCTCCCTCCGGATGCTCCGCAAGGCAGGTCAGGATCTCCTCCGGCTTGTACAGCGCCTTCCGGTGTTCGGTGCAGCCGTCCGGCAGGTGCTCCAGCAGCCGACGGGCGCCTAAAATGAGGTCGGCCTGTTGCAGGGCCGCAAGTCCTTCGGCGGTCAGGGAGCCGGGCAGCCCGGCCCCCATTCCGATCAGTGTGACCATGCCAGCACCTCCTTGCAGCGGGTCAGGATCTGCTCCGCCGTTTCGCCCTGCTCTGCGGGGCGGCGGAGGACGATGAGCTGTGCGCCGGTGTCCTGTGCGGCCTGTGCCTTCTCGGCAAAGCCGCCTGCTGCACCGCCGTCCTTCGTGACGAGGAAGCGGATGTGGAACTGTTCCAGCAGGGCCCGATTCAGCGCATAGGAGAAGGGGCCCTGCATCGCGATGATGTTTTTGTGGGGGATGTGCGCGGCCTCGCAGGCTGCGATGCCCTCCGGGGTGGGCAGCACACGGGGGAACAGGCGGGCAGGCTCGATGCCGGAAAAGGCCGCGAGCTCCTTGGCCCCGGTGGCCAGCAGGAGATTGCCGCAGGTGTTTGCAAGAAACTCTGCCGCGTGTGCGGCCGACGGAAAGACCATGCTCCCCGCCGGGAGCGGGCTTTCGGCCCGGAGCAGGCGGTGGTATTCGATGCAGGCGGTTTTACACGCAGACCGGATGTTTTTGGTGGCGTCCACCGCATAGGGATGGGTGGCGTCCACGCAGAGGGCGGCCCCCTGCAGCAGGGTGGCCATTTCCTCCGGCGTCAGCCGCCCGCAGTGGACGGTGACACCCCGCAAACGGCCCTGCTCTTCGGCTCCCAGCGGGGTCGCTACGCTGACGAGGACTTCGGCCCCCTGCGCGGCCAGCTGGCGGGAGAACAGACGGCCCTCGGTGGTGCCGCTGAACACGACGATCTTCATGCGCGATACCCCCTCGGTGTGACCATCTTTCCGCCCAGCTGCCGGGTGGCGGCGTTGCCGATGAAGACGGTGGTGAACATATCCACCGGGGCGGTTTCCAGTTCCGCCAGGGTCAGGATGCGGTGGGTCTGCCCCTCCCGCCCGATGTTCCGCACCAGCCCGCAGACGGTCTGCGGCGGTTTGCCGTGGTCCAGCAGGATGCGGACGGCTCTGGCCAGATAGTCCGGCCTGCCCTTGGAGGAGGGGTTGTACAGTGCGGCGCAGAAATCGCCCATCGCTGCTGCCGCCAGCCGCCGCTCGATGACGGCCCAGGGGGTCAGCCGATCCGACAGGGAGATGACGCAGAAATCGTGGGCCAGCGGGGCACCCAGCACGGCCCCGCCGCTGAGAGCCGCCGTCAGGCCGGGCACCACCTCCACAGCGACCTCCGGGAACTGCTCAGCCAGCTCCAGCAGGGGGCTGGCCATGCCGTAGACCCCGGCGTCGCCGGAGCAGACCAGCGCAACGACTTTGCCGTGCCGGGCCGTTTCCAGCGCCCAGCGGCAGCGGTCGATCTCCTGGGTCATGCCGGTGGAGTAATATTCTTTTTCCGGGAAATAGGGGCGCACAAGGTCCAGATAGACCGTATAGCCGCACAGCACCTCGGCTTGCGTTAAGGCGCTCTGCGCCTGTGCGGTCAGAAACTGCGGGCCGCCGGGGCCAAGCCCGACCACAAAAACGGTGTTCGTCATGAAAGAACCCTCCAATCTGGGGCAAAGGGGGAAAGGGCCAGCGCAAAGGTCACGCCGCCGCCCGCCTGTTTGGGGATGCGGATGCTCCCGCCGGACGCCAGAACGGCTGCCCGTTCGCAGACATTGTCCACACCGGTGACGTTCCGGACAAAGGCAGAAGGGGTAAAGCTGCCGGGGGCGGTCTGCAGCGCTTCGGCAGAGAAGAACGAGAGGCCCCACCGGTGCGCCGCGCAGAACGCAAGAAGCCCGGCCTCGTTCTGCTTCAGGTCGATGCTGGCGGCGGCTGCGATGCACTGCGGGGCCAGTGTGTGGGCGGCACAGAAGGCGGAAAAGGCGGCTTCCAGCTGCTCTGCCGTCGTCCCGCGCCGGCACCCGATGCCCAGCACCCCGATGCGCGGGGTCAGATGCAGGGCATTCCCGGCAGGGGAGAGGGTCAGGGCAAAGTCGGCAGCTTCCGGCGCTGGTGCTGCATTCACCCCGGCCGGAGCCGGGCCTGCGATGGGAAACTCCGACCAGAATAAGACCGGCTCCCCGGCCAGCAGTTTCCCGCTGACGGTCTTGATACGTTCGGGTTCCAGCACCCGGCAGTTTTGATGCCTTGCCCACTCGTCCACGGCAAAGAGGCCGTGGGCATCGGTGGCCGTGGTGATGACCGGGACGGCCCCGCAGAGGGCCGCGATGGCTCGCGCCAGATCGTTGGCACCGCCCAGATGGCCGGACAACAGCGGCACCGCAAAGTGTCCGCATTCGTCCACGACCACGACCGCCGGGTCGCTGGCCTTGCTGCGGCAAAACGGCGCGACGGCCCGCACCGCGATGCCCACGGCCCCCACAAAGATCAGGGCCTCGTTTTGGGCAAACGCGGCGGCGGTCCACTCTGCCAGCGAAGGCCCGCCGTGCCCGCAGCGGGTCACAGGGCCGGGCAGCGCGCGCGCCAGTGTTTCTGCCAGCGCCAGCCCGGTCTCGGTAAAGGCGGCATAGGCGCGGCTCATGCGTCGGCTCCTTTGCGGAACTCCGTTGTGAAGGCGGGGTCGTAGAGCCGACTGCGCTCATACCGGGTGCCGAGGAAGTCGCCCACGACGATGAGCGCGGTCTTGGTGATGCCCGCCGCATGGACGCTTTCGGCCAGTGTTCCAACGCTGCACCGCACGATTTTTTCTTCCGGCCAGGTGGCTTTGTAGACCACAGCGGCAGGCGTTCCGGGGGTGTAGGCTCCCTGCAGCAGAGCCTCCTGCACCTTGTCAACGAGGCCGATGGAGAGGAAGATGACCATCGTGGCCCCGTGGGAAGCGAGGCGGGCCAGCGTTTCCCGTTCGGGCACCGGGGTGCGGCCCTCCATCCGGGTGATGATGACCGTCTGGCTGACGGTGGGCAGGGTGTACTCGGCGTTCAGCGCGGCCGCCGCGCCGCAGAAGCTGGAAACGCCGGGCGTGTCATCGTAGGCGATCCCGTCGGCATCCAGCGCATCCATCTGCTCCCGGATGGCTCCGAACAGGCAGGGGTCGCCGGTGTGGAGCCGCACGGTGGTCTTGCCGGCGGCTTCCATCTGCCGCAGCACGCCGAGCACCTGCTCCAGCGTCATCTCGGCGCTGTTGTAGATGGCGCAGCCCGGCTTTGCCAGTCCCAGCAGGGCCGGGTTGACAAGGCTGCCCGCATAAATGATGCAGTCGGCCCCCTGCAACAGGGCCGCGCCGCGCTGGGTGATGAGGTCCGGTGCGCCGGGCCCGGCACCAACAAAATGTACCATATTATCGCTCCTTCCAGTCGTTCAGGATCTGTGCCGCCGTTTCAGTCTGGCCCAGCGGGCCGTGCTGGTTCGAAAAGAGGATGGCACCCACCCGGAACGCCCCGGCGGCGCGGCGGTCCAGATGGAGCTGCACTGCCGCCAGCAGGCTTTCCAGCACCGGGGCGCGGAGGCCTGCCGCATCCAGGAGGTCGAGGCAGGCGTCGGTGGTGGCGGCTTCGAACAGGGCGCGGCAGGTCTCCCGGCTGGCCCCGCAGAGGGCGGCGTGGGTGCAGAACAGCTCGGTGCGGCAGTCCGCCGTGTGGGAGTGGGTGTTCATGATGCCGCCCGCCAGCTTGCAGAGCTTGCCCACATGGCCCACGAGCAGCACGTCCTCAAACCCGGCAGAAGCAGCCATATCCAGCGTGTCGCCGATGAAATTGGAGGTCTTGACGACCGGGATGGAAGCAAACTCCGGGTAGGCCGTGCCAAGGTAGTCCAGCCCATAGTTGCCGGGGGCCAGGATGAGCCGCCGTGGCCCGGCTTCGGTTTGGATGCGCAGCGCTGCCTGGTTCATTTCCAGCTGGATGGTGTCCAGAATGGCCTGCTGGCTCATGGGCTCCACGATGCCGCTGGTGCCGAGGATGGACAGCCCGCCCGCGACCCCGATGTGGGGGTTGAAGGTGCGCCGGGCCACCTCTTCGCCGCCCGGAATGGAGAGGGTCACGGCAAAGCCGCCGGTGTAGCATGCCGTTTCGGCCTCCCGCTGCAGGGCTTCGGCGATCATCCGGCGGGGGACGTGGTTGATGGCGGCTTCGCCTACGGGCTGGTCCAGCCCCGGCCGGGTCACCCGGCCTACGCCCGGCCCGCCCGCGATGCGGACTTCCGTGGTGCCGGGCAGCAGCTCCACCGTGGCGACGATGGGCAGGCCGGTGGTCACATCCACATCGTCGCCGCCGTCCTTTTCGATGGCGCATTCGGCCCCCGGCCCGTTGCGGCGGCAGAACAGCGGGGCTACCTCCACGACGATGCCCTTCGGTGTGCGCAGCGCCACCGTCTCCGGGGCCTTTCCGGTCAGCAGCAGCCGGGCCGCGCCCGCCGCGCCCAGCGCCGCACAGGTGCCAGTGGTGTAGCCGCAGCGCAGCAGTTTCTGCCCGCTGCGGACGTAGTGCTCGAATCTTGGCTTCGCAGGCTTCGGGGGGCCGAACAGCGTTTCGTACTGTTCCCGGCTCAGGCGGTAGAGGGTCTGGATGTTCTCCGGCGCAAAAGCCTCCTGGGGCGTCAGAACGCCGGAGACGCCCTGGGGGGAGACGCAGACCACGGCGTCCGCGATCTTCTGCGCCATGTCCAGCTCGTGCAGGCTGACGAGGACGGCAAGGTGCTGCGTGTGGGCCAGTGTTTGCAGGATGCTCAGCAGCTCGATCTTGCCCTTGATGTCCAGAAAAGACGTCGGCTCGTCCAACAGGATGACCTCCGGCTGCTGGCAGATGGCGCGGGCCAGCAGGATGCGCTGGCGCTGGCCATCGCTGATGCAGTTGAAGTCCCGCTCCGCGAGAGCGGAAGCCCCCACCAGAGCCAGCGCATCGCGCACGGCCTGCCGGTCTGCCTCGGAGAGGAGGCCCAGCCGCCCGGTGTAGGGGATGCGCCCGGCTGCGGCAAACTCGAAGCAGGTGGTCAGCTCGGTGCGGCGGGTGTGGGGGAGCATGAGGGCGAGCCGCTGTGCGCGGGCGCTGCCGGTGTAGGCGGTCAGATCCTGTCCGTCCAGCAGCACCGCGCCGCCCATGGGGGCCAGCTGGCCCGCCAGTGTTTTGAGCAGGGTGGATTTGCCCGCGCCGTTCGGCCCGATGAGGGTCAGGATCTGCCCCGGCCGGACGCCCAGCGCGATATGCTCGGCCAGCGGTGCTTTGCCGTAGCCGACGGCGAGGTCCTGTGCCTCGCAGGAAAATTCGTTCATCGTGCACCCTCCTGATTCCGGCGGATGAGCAGCCAGATGACCACCGGTGCGCCGAACACCGCCGTCACAGCGCTGATGGAAAGCTCGGTGGGGGCGAACAGGCTGCGGGCGATGAGGTCGCACAGCAGGCAGAACGCCGCCCCGCCCAGGCAGCAGCCCGGCAGGACGAACAGCGGCCGGGCGCTGCCCAGCAGCTGCTTGACGAGGTGCGGCACCGCGATGCCCACAAAGGAGATCGGCCCGGCAAAAGCCGTGACGCAGGCGGCCAGCAGGCTGGAGAGCAGCACCAGTGTGCGGGAGAACCGCTTGACGTTGACGCCGACGCTCTGGGCGTAGGCCTCGCCCATCTGGTAGGCGGACATGGGCTTCGACAGGCAGAACGCTGCCGCCAGCGCGGGCAGCACCACGAGCGCCGCCGCCCGGACATTGCCCCAGGTCATGCCGGAAAAGCTGCCCTGCGACCAGTTGTGGAGGTTGACGATGTTCGAGTCCTGCGCAAAGGCCACCACAAATTCGGTGATGGCCGAGCAGATGTAGCCGATCATGACGCCGCAGATGACCAGGATGCTCATCCGCTGCACCCGGCGGGAGACCGCCAGCACAAAGGCCATGGCCGCCATGGCCCCCGCGAACGCGGCCAGGATGAGGGTGAGGGAGCTTGTGAGCAGCCCCTGGTTCAGGAACACCACCATGACCAGCGCTACCGCCAGCTTGGCCCCGCTGGAAATGCCCATGACGAAGGGCCCGGCGATGGGGTTGGCGAAAAAGGTCTGCAACAGATAGCCCGCCGCCGAGAGCGCTGCGCCCAGCAACACGACCATCACGGCGCGGGGCAGACGCAGCTGGGTGATGATGCGCACCGAGAGCGCGTCCTGCCCGCGGCCCAGCAGGGCCGAAAGCACGGCCTCCGGCGTCAGTGCCACGCTGCCCCAGAAGAGGTTGGCGGCAAAGAGCACCGCCAGCAGAACGGCCAGGATGCCATAGGAGAAGAGAAGGCGTTTTTTGGTAGTCATGCGGGTCCTTTCTGGGAAAGTTACGTCACCGGTGTCAGGAATTGCAGGCCGTCAGGGGCGTCCTCGGTCAGAACGCGGTGCAGGTCGATCACAAAATCGGCCAGCTCCATGCTCTGCTGAAAAAAGCTCTGGGTGGTGCACCAGACGTTCCCGTTCTGCACGGCCCGGAAGTCGGCCAGCAGGGCACATTTTGCCACCAGCTCGTCGATGGTGGAGACCATGCCCTCGATGGTGCTGTTGTAGATGAGAACATCGGCGTCCTTTGCCCCGGTGTAGAAATCCTCCAGCGGGAGGTTCATGGTGGAAAGGTTATTGCCGCTGTCGGTCAGGTCGGAGAACACATAATCGGCCCCGGCCATCCCGATCATCTGGGCCACATAGTCGCCGCCCTTGCGGACGTTGGCGAGGTTGTTGGCCGTGATGGAGAAGAACGCGCAGGTCTTGCCGGTGGGGGCCTGTTCCAGAAGCGGCTGGATGCGCTCCACCTGTTTCTGGAACACCTGCTCGGCGAGGGTCTCCCGGCCCAGCAGGATGCCCCAGAACTTGATCCACTCCATCCGGGCCAGCGGACTGCTCTCGTAGCTGGAGCGCTCCACCACCACCGGGATGCCGAACCGTTCCAGCTGCTCCTTGACCTCCGGTGTGTGGAGGATCATCGTGTTCTCGATGGCAAGGCCGCAGTTGGCAGCGAGGATCTGCTCATAGTCCGGGGCGCTGTACTTGCCCGCGTAGGCGATGCGCCCGGCCTCCATGGCGGCTCTGGCTTCGTCGAGATGCCAGCCGGGAGCCTGGGTGCCGGAGAGGGTGATGCAGTCCAGCGCGTCCAGATGGAGGAACAGGTCCATCACTGAGGTGGAGACGAGATAGATATTCTGCACCGGCTGGCGCAGGGCCGTGACCCCGGCGGGCAGGCCGTCCACCTCGGCGGCATCTTCCGGAAGGACAAGGAACTGTTCCCCAGACCCGGTCAGGGTCAGCAGGGTAGAACCGCCTTCGTAGCAGTCGGCGGTGAACTGCCGGGCGTAGTCCAGCGGATAGGCGTGGTCGAACACCAGCGCTTCCGTGTTGGCCGGGGCAGTCTGTTTTGCCGCACAGCCCGCCAGCAGAAGCGCAGAGGCGGGGAGCGCTTTTAAGAATTGTTGTCTGGTCAGTTTCATGGTATCAGCCTTGCACCTTCGAAGGCACGCGGGCGGCAGCTGCCCCACAAAGGGGGGAGCCGTTACGCCAGCGTGAACGTCAGGGTGTATTCGATCTCGTGCGGGGTGCTCATGGCCACGGTGTCGGCCGTGACGGAGAGGGGCGTGCCCAGCGCGGCAACGGGGATCACAAAGGTGGAGTTGCCCTCGGTGTTGGTGGGCAGATACTTCTCGCCGTCCACGATCATGTAGTCGTAGTTGGGGCTGCTCCAGACGATGGTGGCGGTCATCTTGCCGTCGGCCACGGTCAGCGCGGCGGGGCTGTCCACCGTGGCGCGGCCGGAACCGCCCTCCAGCACGACATTCACGTTGTATTCGCCGTCGGCGGGCGTCTCAGCAGCCGCTTCCGCCTTGGGCTCCGCATTGCGGATGCTGACGGTGTGGTCGTACCACTTGCCCTTGGTGCCCAGAAGAGCCAGCTGGAAGTCCTCGTCCACGGTGGCGACGGGGATGTCGTAGCCGTAGACCTCTTCGGAGGTGCCGTCGGAGTAGGTGACGGTGTCGGTGGTGGGCAGCAGCCAGTCGGCTTTGTTGGCGTCGGCGTCTGCGGCCATGCCGACATACAGGTTGACGATCTTCTTGGAAGCGAGGCTGACGTGGAAGGTCATCGTGCCGTTTTCGACCGTCAGGGTGCCCTTGCCGTCGCAGGCTTCGTTCGCGTGGAACATGCCGCTGTCGGTGTCAAATTCGGCGGTATAGACGCCGTCCGGCAGAGCGGCGGCAGCGGTCTCGGATGCAGCAGCAGAGGAGGCCACGGACGAAGCGGCCTCCGAGCCTGCGGCAGAGCTTGCAGTGGAAGAGGCCGCCCCGCAGCCGGTCAGGGCAGCAGCCAGCAGCAGGGAAGCGACGGACAGGGAAAAAAACTGTTTGCAGTGCATAGATCAAAATACCTCGCGATTAAATTTGAGCGGGCAGAGAACTGCCCATGGGGGGAGGGTGCCTCCTCATGCGGGGGCATCCTCCATAAAAAATGCCCGAAAAGATCACTCCCTTCGGGCATTGGGGCACACGATATCAGCCGTTCAGGGACTCGATCGCAGCCTTGGTGTGTGCGATGTAGAGCTGCTGGATGTCGGAGATCTCGCCCAGACCGGAGATCTGGGTATCCACTTCCTCAAATGCACCGGAAGCCTTGAACTCGCTCAGCCAGGAGTCATCGTCCGCACCGGCCATGTCGTTGTTGGCATGGTCACCGGCAACGACCATCAGCGGGCGCAGAACGACCTTGGTGTAACCGGCAGCCTTGACGGCCTCGATGACGTTCTCGCAGGCGGTCTCCTCCGGTTCGCCCTCGACGGTGCCGATGAAGACATTGTCATAGCCGAGGGTCTGCATGGTGGTCTGCATCTGGCTGTAGCTGATCTTTGCGGTGTGCGAGGTGCCGTGGCCCATGAAGACGAATGCGGTCTTCTCGGCAGCGGCGGCATCCAGGCTGTCGAAACCGGCATCCTTCACGGCAGCGGCGGTGATGGCCTTGGCGACGGCTTCCTTGTCGGAGTTGATGACGGCGGCATCTGCGCCGACCTCACCCAGCAGGGGCTCGGCCACCGCGACGGACTCGAACTTGTCGCGGTAGCTGTCGATCATCTCCATCATCTCGTCGTACTCGGCACCGTGCATCAGGTGGGTGGGCTGGACGACCAGATTCTTCACGCCGTTGGCCACAGCGCGGTCCATGGCCTGCTGCATGTTGTCGATCTTCTCGCCGTCGCGGGCCTGAACATGGTTGATGATGATCTGAGCGGTGAAGGCACGGCGGACAGACCAGTCCGGATAGGCCGCCTGCAGAGCATCCTCGATGCCCTTGATGTCGGCGGCGCGGCTGTCGTTGAAGGAGGTGCCGAAGCTGACGACCAGCAGCTCGTTCTCACCGATGTCGTCCGCGTTGCGGGGGTCATCCTGGGAGGCATCGCCGGTGTCGCGGCCAAAGTAGTCGGGGTCGGCCTCTTCGCCTTCCACCAGCTCCTTCTGGGCGTCGGTCAGGGCGTCCCAGGCAGCCTTGGCGGCAGCGCACTGGGCGTCCGTGTCATCGGTGCGCTCCTGCACGTAGATGGCGTCGATCAGGTCTGCGACATTCTTTGCGGCCAATTCATCGGCCTCCTCGCTCGAAACTTCGCTGCTGGCAGCGGCAGAGCCTGCCGTGCTGGAGGCAGCGGTGGAACTTGCGGCCCCGCCGCAGCCGGTCAGAACACCGGCGCAGAGTGCCAGGGCGGTCAGGGCGGCCGCCGTCTTGTGGAGAGTGCGTTTTCTCATGTGTGAGCTTCCTTTCCTGTCTGAAACATTGCGGCGCTGAACAGAAGGGCACAGGAAAGAGGACCCGAACAACGAAAAAAGGGCCTTTTTGCTTGCAGGACGGCAAAACAAAAAGACCCCTTACAGTGGTTCGGGCTTTTTGGTACAACCAATTCCTCGTGATCTGGGGCAGATGCCCCTGTACCAACAGCGGGCAGGTTTCCTGACTGAAAGTTCAACGCCTGCTGCCGCCTTCCCAGACCGGACGGTTCAGTGGCCGGTGCCCAAAGCACCCGGACAGTAGACTCCCTTATCACAGTGACGAGATCGTGCGGGATCTGCACCCGCTTCCCTTTTAACGTTCCTGCCGCTGCCCGGAGGCATGGGCAGAACGCACCTGCTGTTTTCTATTCAGTTCGAGGAAAAGTATAGCACACACCGGGGGAAAAGGCAAGAAAAAAGAAACCCGGCAAACGGGGCCGGGCCGACAAAAAACGCCCTCGGAGCGCGGCGGGCGCATTCCGGGGGCTGGGGGTCATGATGGGTTCCCGTTGGTTTGCAGGCGTCGGCAGGCGTCCTCTTTCACAAGCTCGATGACCACCGCCGTCAGCGGGATGAAGAAGATGATGCCGAGGATGCCGAAGAGGTTGCCGCCGATCATGGCGGCGATCAGGGTGTAGAGCGGCGAAAGCCCGACGGATTTGCCCACGACACGGGGGTAGATGAACTGGTTCTCGATGAACTGCACCGCGAGGTAAACGATGAGGCAGCGCACCGCCAGCATCGGGTCCACCAGCAGCACAAGGACCACGCTGACCACGCAGGAGATGAGGGCACCCACATAGGGGATGATGGCACAGATGGCGGTCAGCATCCCCACCAGACTGCCGTAGGGGAGCTGGAAAACGGAGAACGCAAAGGCCATGAGAACGCCGAGGATCACCGCCTCGCTGCACTGGCCGGTCAGGAAATTGGCGAAGGACTGCCGGAACAGGCGGCAGAACCGGAGCAGCCCGGCGGCGTGGCGGGGCTTCAGATACGCGCATACCAGCGTATGGGCCTGTCGGCCAAGGCTCTCCGTCCCAAGCGACAGATAGACGGAGATGATGAGGGCGAAGGAGGCCGTCACGATGATGTTCACCGTGGCGGACACGGCACCCACCGCATTGACCAGCACCTTGTCGATGCTGTCGGCGGCTTTGTGGAGCAGCTGCTCCCAGTTGATGCCCTCCAGCCAGTGCATCAGCCAGCCCATGTCGGCGTCCTGTGCGCTGAGGTAGGCGGTCCAGCGGGGGATGTTCGACTCGATCTGCAGATAAAGGCTGTGGAACGATTTGACCAGTTCCGGCACCAGCAGGGTCAGCGCAAGCACCAGCACCAGCACGATGCCGACCAGCGTGATGAAAAAGCTGAGGAGACGAAGGGTCTTGTCCGGCGGCTGCTTTCCGGCCTTGCGGAACAGCTGCTTCAGCCGCTTTTCCAGCCCGGTCATGGGCACGTTGATGAAAAGTGCCAGGATGCCGCCCGCCAGTATGGGCAGCACCAGATCCACAAGACGTGCCGCAAAGGCGAGCACATCCGAAAACCGCAGCAGTGCAACAAAAAGTGTTACCCCCACAACGGTGACGAGCAGAGAGCGTTTGGTGTTCGAATCCATGATGAAGTTCCTTTCCCGGCGTGTACGGCCGCAAGCTGGAATGAGGCTGCCGCAGAGCCTTTGTTGTATTGTACCAGATGCGCCGGGCTTGTCAAGACGGCGGGAAAGGGGAGCGCGCATCTTATAAGACCTTGCGCAGCTCCTGCACCAGGTCGCCGACGATGATCGGCTTGGACAAAAAGCCGTTCATGCCGCTTGCCAGTGCGTTGCGGCGGTCTTCGTCAAAGGCGTTGGCCGTCATGGCGAGGATGGGGATCCCGGCCAGCGCCGGGTCCTCCAAAGCGCGGATCTGCCGGGTGGCGGTGTAGCCGTCCATGACCGGCATCTGCACATCCATCAGCACCAGATCGTAGCGGCCCGGTGCGCTGGTGCGGACTTTTTCCACCGCCACCGCGCCGTTTTCGGCCGTATCGACCTGGAAGCCGTACTCGCGCAGAATTTCCAGCGCGATCTCGCGGTTCAGCTCGTTGTCCTCCACCAGCAGGATGGTGCGGCCCTTGAAGCTTTCCTCTTTTTCGGGCAGAAGCTCCTGCGCGGCGTCCGTCCGTTTCTGGCCGAGGGCGCTCATCAAGGTCTCGCGCAGGTCGGAGAGGAACATGGGCTTGGAGCAGAACGCCGTCACACCGGCGGCCTTTGCCTCCACCTCGATGTCAGACCAGTCGTAGGCGGTCAGGATGATGATGGGGGTGTCGTCGTTCAGGCTGCGGATCTGGCGGGTGACTTCGATGCCGTTCATATCCGGCAGACGCCAGTCGATGATGTAGGCATGGTAGGCATCGCTCATCTCGATGGACTGCCGTGCGCGCAGCACGGCCTCCTTGCCGGAGAGGGTCCACTCCGAGCGCATTCCCACCTTGACCAGCATCTTGGTCACACTGTCGCAGGTGTTGAAATCGTCGTCCACCACCAGCGCCTTCAGGCCCTCCAGCTCGGTGATCTTTTCCACCGGGCGGTGTTCCGCCTGCGCGCGCAGCGGCACACGGATGATGAACTCGGTGCCCTTGCCCTGCTCTGTCTGCACCTCGATGGTGCCGCCCATCATATCCACGATGTTTTTGGTGATGGCCATGCCAAGGCCGGTGCCCTGGATCTTGCTGACCGTGGAGGTGCGCTCCCGCTCAAAGGGTTCAAAGATCCTTTGGGCAAACTCCTGGCTCATGCCGATGCCGTTGTCCTTGATGCGGAACTCATACTGCCCGCAGCCGTGCATCGGACCCGCAAGCTGCCGCACCCGCACCGAGACCATGCCGCCCGCCGGGGTGAACTTGATGGCGTTGGACAGCAGGTTCAGCAGGATCTGGTTCAGCCGGGTCTTGTCGCAGTAGACGTCCTCGGCGGTCACATCCATGGCGTGCGTATACAGATCCAGCTGCTTTGCGTGGATCTGCCCGCTGACGATGGTCTTCAGGTCGTGCAGCACATCCGAGAGGTTGACCTCGGTCTCTTCCAGATGGATCTTTCCGCTTTCGATGCGGCTCATATCCAGCACATCGTTGATGAGGGAGAGCAGGTGGTTGCTGGAAGCGAGGGTCTTGGTGAGGTAATCCTTCACCCGCTCCTTGTCGTCGATGTTGCTGACCGCCAGTGTGGTGAAGCCGATGATGGCATTCATGGGGGTGCGGATATCGTGGGACATATTGGAAAGGAAGGTGCTCTTGGCGCGGTTGGCGGTCTCGGCGGCCGCAACGGCCTCCGAGAGGGCCTGGTTCGCCTGTTTGTCGGCCGTGCGGTCCGACAGCACCAGGATGTACTTCATTCGGCCCTCTACCTCGCTGCCCATGGCGATGTTATGGAACCAGCGGCGCTCCCTGGTCTCTTGATGCTCATACTCAAGATCCCATTCGCGCTGCTGCCCGCTGAGAAGCCCTTCCAGAACGTTTTTGCCGTGCGCCGGGGAGCCTTTCGGGAGCAGCTTGTCCAGTACAAAGACATCCTGGCGGACTTCTTTCCACGGGATGCCCAGCAGGCGCTCGATGTTCGGGCTGACGTAATCCACCTTGGAGGTCTCTGCGTCCAGCATCAGGAACACGTCGTCCACGTTCAGCGAGAGCTTCTGGAACAGCTCGTCCCGGTAGGAGATCTCGGTATCCTTCCGGCGCAGGGTGGTGCGGTTCCGATGCAGGATGAGCAGGATGATGGCGGCGGCAAGACCGGCGGCGATGCCCGTTACGATCTGCACCGTGTGGAACCACAGCTTGTCCAGACTGGCATTGACGATGTTGACCGGCACAAGCCCCAGCATCGTCCAGCTCTGCACCGCCGTGCCCTCGTAGATCAGATAATAACGGGTGTCGCCCAGCGTTACCTTCCGGTTTCCGCTGCGGCCCTGCGCAAAATCATCCGAAAGCGTAAGGATCTCCTCCTCGGAAAGGTCGGAATAGTCGCGCAGCATCGCAATGAAGTTGTAGATCGTTTTCTCGCGGTTTACGGAATTGTCGATGACGACCCGTCCATCCGGGTAGATCACATAGTTGCTGGCGTTGCCCTGAAACGCAGAGTTGTCCAGCAGCTTCAGCACCGCATCATTATAATAAGAGATGGCAACGGCATCGTAGGCAAAGCCCCGGTAGCTGCCCTGCGTTTCGGGACAGATGAACGCCAGCATCTGGGGCTTGCCGGGCAGCGCCGTGTTCACGACGACATCCTCATCGTGAGCGAGCTTTTCGTCCAGATTGGTCTGCAGGCCAAGATAGCCGGTCTCCCCGGTCACGGTCATGTAGTTGCCGTCATAGGTAAGAAAGTAGAATTCGGCAAACCCGGCCTCCTGCTGTGCCGCCCTGATATACGCCTGTATTTCGGCCTCATCCGAGGCAGTTTCCAGAAAGCCGTTGTACAGATGCAGGTAGCTCACATTTTTGCGCACCAGCTCTTTCAACATATTATTGGATTTATGCAGCACCTCTTCCAGATGCGAGGTACTTTCCTGATAGATGGTCTGGGACACAAACGAGATGTACCGAACGCTGAAACCTGCTATCAGCAAGACCAGAAGAAGGATGGCAGCAACAGGGGGCCATTTTTGCCGGGGATGGCAGTTTCGTTTGGATTCGTGCTTTTCGTCTGCCATCCTGCTCACCTCAACGTAATGTAGTTTTCAGGTTCTGCAAGCGCTGCGCCGCCGCCGGAGACATGATCGCGCCATCTGTTTTTTACCCATGTATCTCCGTCCAAAGGCGTGCCGCTCTCGCTCGCAAGCAGCGCTTCCATCTGTTTTTCCGCTGCCAGACAGGTCACGGTAACGGTGTCGTCGTCCCGGAGCGGCTGTCCGTTCCGGGTGATGCCGGTCAGAGTATAGCTGCCGCTTGCCTCTTTGACCTCCACGGCAATGCCGCTGACCACCGGCAGAGAGCCGCGGTTGAAGGGCACAAACCCTCCCTCGCAGCCCTCCACAAAGGCGCGGACGGTCTCCTTCAGCTCTGCGCCGGTCATGGTGCGCTGGCGGGACATCAGACCGTTGGGCATGATCATGGAAGCGGCCATTTTCTTGTTATAGTCTGCCCGCAGTATACTGCCGGTAAAGCTGTTTGCGGTGGCAAGCAGCACATCGGTGCCATAAACGCCCCGCAGCGTGTTCGCCATAACGGAGAAGGAGGCGCTGCCGCCGTTTGCGTGGAAGACATTGGAATAGCTCTTCCCGGAGGTCAGCACGATCTCGTCATCGGCAGGCGTATCTTCGGCAAGAAGCTGGGCATTGAACGCACGATAAGCCTGCTGTGCCGTGTACTCGCCCGCGATCATTTTGGAGACAACGTCCTTGGAAACGGCAAAGAAATCGTTGGAGGCGATGCGGATATACATGTGGTTTTCTTCCACCACATCGCGCACATCCTTCATGTACTCGGTCAGGCGCAGAGGGACATTCTGGCTGTAGCTCAGCACATCCTGCCCGTCGGCAACGATGCGGCTCTGCGCCTCCTCGGAGAGCATGACGTTCAGCACCTTCATGGCTTTTTCGCGGCGCGCGGTGTCCTGCTCGAGGTCACGGTTCAGAGCGATCTGGAAATACGGGGTGGTCATGATCCACTTTTCGCCGTTCTGGCTGAAGAAGGGCAGGAAGATCGTGTCGATGCCCTCATCCTGAAACATCTTGACACCGGCAGAGCTGCCAAAGTACATGGCAACTTCTCCGTTCCGGAACATCCCGGTCACATCGTCGTAATTCAACGCAAGATCGTCTGCCGTGAGGTGGGTATCCTGAATGAACTGCGCCATCCGCTCAAACGCCCCCGGCCACACGGTGTCGTCCAGACCCACCCGTGCGGTGCTGGCAGGGTCGCTGTAAGCAGTGCGCCACTTGCGCCCATCAGTCGTGGTAAGCTCGGCAGCGGAAAGCCCCTGCAGCGTTTCCATGCAGGTGTAGTCGTAGGTATAATCGGCGGTAAAGCCGCGGATGCCTGCTTTTTCAAAGGCCTGACAGGCCGAAACGAAGCTCTCGTAATCGGTGGGCAGAGGAATATCGTACTGCTCAAAAAGGCTGCGGTTGACCACAAAGCCGTGGGCGTCGGCGCAGACCGGCAGCCAGTTCACGCTGCCATCCTCGTTTTTGAAGCTGTTGAGGTAGGTGTTATAGACAGCACCCGCCTCGTTGGTCAAGGCAAGGTTCATCAGGCTGTCTTTCAAGGGAGCCGCATCGTGCAGCGAGAAGCGGCAGCAGGTGATGATATCCGGCAGACCGCCGTTCTCCTGCAAAAACTTGTAAAAATCCAGATCGTTGTTGCCCACGATGAATTCAATATTTACATCCGGCAGCTGGGACTGGATATAGGGCGCATAGGTTTCATACAGGTTATTCGTCCACAGATACACCTGAATGGTCTGGGCGTCCTCCTTCTTTTC